>Ga0181612_117523_pt1 | contig 17545 bp, 5 predicted proteins | sample HoacroProtozoa21_FD_119630 | JGI IMG/M metagenome (GOLD analysis project Ga0181612, IMG submission 119630) | Hoatzin crop microbial communities from Cojedes, Venezuel. Combined Assembly of Gp0051906, Gp0051904, Gp0051908 | reverse complement strand
CCCGCCTGGACAAGGTCCTATGCAGCCTGCTGTAGGTGACCCTGCTTCGGCAGGAGGGTTGGACTAGATGACCCACAGGGGTACCTTCCAACCTCTACCATTCTGTGATTCTGTGACAAAACTCTGTTCCCTTATTGCCAGAGATGTTGGGATGGGGAGTGGGCTGGAGTAGTTACAACAGAGTCTGAAAGACCTATAACCTGTGCTTATTTCAAGAAAATCATGGTTGCACAAGCAGAGCAGGAGGCTAGTTCTAGCCTGCTGTTGAATGCTGGAAATAAAGAGGCACCCTTTGTCAGAGTAGAGAATCTCATTGATGCTGTGAAGAGTTAGCATAGTGGTCTAGGTGGTTTTTATACTAGAAAAATAGAATTGAGTTGGTTCGTTCTTCCTTATCACTTCTGCTGGTGTGTATCCTACTTCAGTGCTATCTACCCTGGGTTGTCTTGTATCAAGTGAGAAAGTTTTGTTTTCGACATTAGGCTCTGTCTGTCCCTAAACTAGCAAAGAAACTGAGATTAGGCTCAAACATCCACATTTTTTTGAGTCCACAGCAGTATTTTGCCTACACTGTTCTGTACTGTTACAGATTTAATACAGTCTTTTCAAGCGAGTAGTGCAGTGGTGCACTGCAGCAGCTGAGTTGTGCTGCCTAACAGAGCTGCTGGGCCCTTCCCTGTATGGAAGCAATTAGTGTTAAGCTCGGGGTTTTTCTTCTTTGGAGAAAGCTTCGCCCCATCCTGAGGGGGGAGAGAGAGAGGTTCCTGGATTTATTAGGAGATGACAGAAGGAGATAGTTGCAGTCAAAGAAGATAGTAGGGGAATGGAGAGAATATGGAGGCGGCTGCACGGTACAGTGGAAGATGTAATTCTGGAAATAACTTGTCTGTTGCAAAAGGGATTAGGATGACCAGTTTATCTGTTCTTCCCTAGTCTGGTCTATTTTATGACTATGTTTGTAGTTGAATTTGGTTATCTGCGTACATTCCGATGGTGTAACACAGTTTACTTGCTTCTTATAGTCGATACTTTCTGATATTCAGCTGCCTGATACTGTTTGCCTTGTGGTTTCCCAGTACCATCGAGAACTCTTGTGTTGAAATGGAAGAAAGGGTGTTTAGCTAAAGACTCCTAATTAATACATTGCAGTTAGAAGGAGTATCTTAAATGCTGCTGCACGTGATTTCCACACACGCACACCCTTCCCTTAAAACCAGGCAATTGACTGATGCAAATCAGTGTGAATAAATGCACTGTGATGCAGCACTGGACACAATTTAAACTACTCGTAGGCATGGAATGGCCCTTGCTTAGCTTAAATTGTTCAAGATCACAGCCAATGGTAGAGGACAAATTCACAGAAACCTTTCTGTGGAAGGAAAGAACGACCTCAGTTTGTTTATTTAAAGACTTTTTTTTTAAAAAAGTAAAAATAATAGAAAGGCATCAGAAGTTTGCGGTGACCTGGTGTAGCACACTGGGTTTGTTTTCTAGAAATTCAGTCTCAGTGCAGTAGTAGAAAGGCCAGGGACAAATCTGAATTACAGAAAGCAGAGTCCTGAAAGAGCAGGAGCAAGCACACAAAGGTGATATTTCTTATCCTTGATGAAAAGGGTGTGCTAGGCATAGCAGCCAGTAAATTGTTTGAGCTGGGTCACTCTGAATTTTAAAGGTAGTTGATACTGGAATAAATTGCCCAGAGAGCTTGTGGAGTCCCTGACCTTGGAGACATTCAAAACCCAGCTGGATGTGGGCCCGGGCAGCATGTTCTAGATGACACAAGCAGGGGGATTGGACTAGACAAAAGGTTTCTTCCAACCTCAGCGATTCCCTGAAAATATCTCTGCTCATTTCTCTTCCTAATTCCTCCATAAGATGCTTGGAAAAAGCATCTGCAGTATATAGGCAATGGGACAAGCCCTTTCTAAAAGCTGTGGTCATCTTTGTCTTTCTTCAGACTTAAAGCAAATGAAGTTAATGAACTGCAGAAAGGTTTTCCTGGAGCGTGGAGTTTGACATTAATTTGGAAAAAGGGCTTTGGACAAGTCATGTAACAGAAGCAGAACTACTTGCTGCAGCCCTAATTCACCAGGTCCACAGATGAGAATGGAGCGCTTGATGATCTTATGATGCATTTTAATCTACGATGTTTAACATCGACCTGAATTCTGCCTGCTTTGTTTGAGGTCTCTGCTTCTTACTAAATAGTTCTCCGAGTCTGTAGCAAAACTTGATTACATACTGGTAAAAATAGGTTTCAGCTGACAACCTCCCTTCCCTTTTAAAGATGAACTCAATCTTGAGAGACAGTCAAGACCGCATCTCAATTCCTGTGTTTCACTTCTTTTTCTGCTTTTGTTGTTGTTTCTGGATGTTCAGAAATTTGGCAAATGTGACTTCCCTACGCTGACAGCAACAGCCTAGCTATCCACAAAGTTTTCCCCCACAAGGCTGCTGGATAAATAATTTGTAATTGTTTACTTGTTCCTGTTTTTCTGCCTGCCATTTATCACACAGTTTGGCCTCTTGTGGAACCCTTTACACACAGTTTCTCTGGTTTGCCATCAGATCTTCCCAAAGACAAGCATGCTATTTCCAAACAGAATAGCCTCAATCTCAGAGAAGCAAAATATTCAAAAAGAGCTGAATCTAGCAAAACTAGTGAATTTTGAGGCTGTTCTCCATTGTCACGTATTTAGCTGTCTTTGCAGATATACTGTTGGAAAAAACTAGTGGCAAGCAAGTGGCTGGGGGACAAAGCAACACTGATTATGGAAAAGGCACTTTCTAGCTTGAATCCCAATTAATAAAGTGCTATTACTCTGCTTGGCGATACTGTAGTTTCATCCCTCCTGAAAAGCGATTGATCTGCTCTGATGAGCTTGCTCTTGGCAAACTTCATGCAGTACAGTTAAGGGAGAGAATGATGTCAGTGTCTGTCCCCTGAGTCCCTGTCCTGGGAATGACAGCAGGTCTGTGAAGTCATGAATGATGAGGAGTGTACATCACAAGGGAGGAAAAATTATCCCATTAGCAGGCTGAATTCAGGATAGTTTCAAACAGCCAGAGGAAGACTGTTGGGTCATTACACTGGGTGTGATAGCTGGGATGTTTCTGTGTTGGCTTTGTCTGCAAGGCCTCTGGCAGTGTTTCAGCTGAACAGGGAGTGTCTGAGAGGTGTTTTGACCTTAAAGGAGAAATTATCTGTCTCTGAGGAGCTCTGAGAAGCAGCCTTTGCTATATAGCCAGTTATTCCAGTACTGAACATCTGGAAAAGGCATTGAGTTTTTTGGTATATAGCTGTAAGTTGCTATATAAATGAAACTTTCCAAACATCTCAGTCTTGTTTGCAGAAATTATTTTCTGTCTTCAGAGGTTTTTGGTTTTGTTTTAACGTGAGACATAAGTTCCTGTGATGCTAAGATGCTTTGGAAAAGTTTGCAGTTCCTTCATCCCTGGTCCCAAAAGATTGTATTATTTGATGGGTTTTCTGGTGTATGTGTGTGGTCAAATTTTGTGTTTAGTGTTGGTGTGGCAACCTCTGAAGCTTTGAATAGCTGCTGTCATCCTCAGGCAGACGTTTTGGTTTTTGTGATAAGCATATATGCTTTTCGTTTACTCCCAGTGTCAGTTTTACCTAACAGCAGGGGCAAGTTTGGCAAATAATGACCACTTGGAGACCTTTCTGAGGGTGGAGCTGCTGACATGGAATTGCTTTAGGGACTGCACCAAGCAGTTGCACCAAGATTTCAAAAATGGCATTCATCATTTAACAGTCATGGATAATGACTGGATTTTATTGTCCTGAGGATGAGATGCATAAGCAGGTAGGTGAGAGGGATGGTTAGTATCTGCTGAAGGGTAAAGACAGTAAGTAGGCAGGGAATATATTCTTACCCTGGAGGATGCTAGGTTGTAGCTAGGAGTGCATGAGCTCTCCTTGGGCATAAGGAGTATAGAAAAGTGAAAAACATGCACAGGACAACCAGATCGTTCCCTTTTTCTCCTTCACAATGTCAGATACCAGGTTTCAAGTGGATCCTTTATCAAGATTTGTTTTATTGATAAAATTTAGCTTTCACCTTCACCATTCTCATAAAATGAATAAAAATTATAAAACAAACGTCTGCCTGACCTACTTAACAGTATGGTAGTGATTTAAGTTCCTTCACATAGTAAAACTTTAGGTATGGAAAGGTTTGCATATGTTCTCCAACAGTTCTTTGAGCCTTGTGTTTGATAGTGCCGTTAAGTTTGGGAACACTATAAAATCTTATGTGTTCCTTTGTATGCTGTGTTTGCGAGTCCTTGGAACTCAGCCCTAACTGGGTGACTTTTGCGGTGAAAAGGGATTTTACGCCTGTTTGAGCCACCTTCTAAAATTAGAAATTATTTAGCAGGCTGTGGGTGTCACCAAACGACAACTGCACTAGTTTCTGTGACTTCGTTGTGAAGTGGCAGGAATGGCTAGTTTCCATGTGCAGAATGTATAGGCATTGTAACATTTGTAGCTCGTGACAGACTGTTTTCATGTTGACTGTTTGCTGCCTTAGCATTTCGCCTGGTTAGCTTGTATTCCTAGCTGCGAAGGACAGGAGGTTCAGATGAAAATGGCTGTGTGGTTATCTCTGAAGTCATGTCTCCCTCACAACTGTTAGTAACTGGTAACCTTTCCTTCGGTTTGTGCTTTGGCACCTTGGGACTGTTGCCTCTCTTGAACGAACTGAATAAAAACTAAGGATGTTCCAGCAGCTAAATATTCAGAGCTAAAATGAGAAATGACATTTTGCTTTGGAAATAAAACTTGTTAACAAGTTTAAAGTGCTATCAAAATTACTTTGGTGATGTGACCTGCTAAATCAGCTCAGTGCTTATGTGCTTTATTTCTCTTCCTCTCACAGCTCTGCAGAATTGAGTATTCCTGTGACAGGAGGATTGTTATGGACACAGAATGACTTCCATAAAATAAAAAGTGGCCTTCAACTTTTCTAAGACAGCAGAGTGCTCTGCGGCTTTCAGTATTGCACAAGTGGCATGGAAGAACTAGTAATGGTGATGGGGAAATAGCCACTCCAGGATATATATTTTTTTGTGAAGATTTGCTGACTTTCACGATCTAAAATCAGTATTTGATAAAGGTGGTGTGTTTTAAGTTCCATGTGTCTCGTTCCATGTGTTGTCTTGCTTCACCACTATCATGAACTTTCAGCTCTAGTTGATGTTTGCCAAATACAGTTGGAGTACTTCGGAATCCCTCAGTGTTTCGTAATTTTTGTCATGGTTAATAAATACAACCACCTGAAGGCAAACCTTCTGCATGGATCCTGTTTTTCCTTTCACTCAGGTATTCTGGAAACTGTCCTCTGGTCCTCAATAGCCAGACCATTGCACCCTTTCTATTTCAGTGACGCTAATACTGTCCTGTATGAGTTTGCACGATTTTACCAGGATAAAATTGTGCTACAATTTTCATCTAGCTAGGATTTCACATGAAGCTTCAGGGATCCAGCCTAGTTAGTAAAGGATAAATATAGTGCATAAATATCTTTGAAAATTTTTTTCTCACTATTTTTCTCGGGTGATAGTCTTGAGGCCACTGTTGTCTCTTTTTAATTAAAAAGTTTTCTGCTTGATGTTACTTCTATTCATGATTTTGCTGAGGTTGATAACTAATACTGTGGTCTTTGTTGAGAGCTAGTGTGATTACCGCAGAAATGGACTTGAGTACCTTCTTGGAAAGTTGTTGAGAAAAAGGACTCCCCGCTAGTTTTTTCCTAAATTCAACTTTCTTTACCTCTATTAAAGGTTCTTGGAACTTGGAGGCTTCTGCAATTACCTGTCAAAAAAGAGGAGTTTAAGCATGCATTTACTGCAGGACTCCTCAGTAAGAATGTGTTGGAGTGTATATGCTAGAGGGTAAGACAGAGCCTTTCTCTGAGTCAGTCTAATAATGCACAGTATTTACAAACTAAACAGGAGCAGGAACATGTGAGTGCAGCATGGTGAAATGGAATCTTTTTAGTTCTTTAGGGCTGACATTATGTGCTGATGTTCTGCAGAAAGAGATACAGAAAGGGATACACAACTTCAGCAGTACATTGAATAGGATTGAATTGCAAGTTTAGAACAGCATCTTCATGCATGCTTTGGGCTGGCTCTCAAATAAAGGCTTAGCTAAATGTCCATAATGTAAGCATTATTTTTATTCTAATTTTTTGTCATCCTGTTCTACTGCAGTTACTCTTTACCAGACAGCTAGAAGTTGTTTAAAATGGAAGACAGATTGTACATTTCCTTCTCTAAAAACAAGCAGTGCTAATACAAAAGAAAACAAATTTCTTTTTCTGTTAGGAGGGATTTTTCATGTGAGCCCTTCCCCTTTCTAGTATTTTTAGAAATGCCTCCTTTTACCCAGCAATTCCTCAAGCTTATTTAGGAAATTTCGAGTGAAGAGAATTTGTTCTTTTATTACTGTATTTGCTAGAGCATGAAATGACTTACTGTATTTGGTACTTCTGAGGTCTGTCAATGCAAACAAGCGTAACAATTCAACAAGGAAAGTGTGATGCTGGCAAATCCTGTGCCATATGTAACCTTTTTCCCATTTGGTAATGGTTTACTTGGTAAAATCATGTGCTACTATAGTTTCTTCATCAGCTGTTATTACTGCCCTGTGCATCTGCCTTTACCCACCTAGTGAATTGTGGAATACAAATCCTGGGTTTATGATCTAATTGCAGAGTCAAATAAAATAGTTACATCCAGTGTTGTGGATGACTTGTAGAAAAGCTTTAAAAAAAGAATACCAAGACTTGAGAAGCCATAGTAACGGCATGAATTTTAAACAGTGTTACTGGTGGGGGAGGAGGGGAGCAGGCTTGAAACAAAGTTAAAAATAAAAAAAAAGTATGTTGGGAATTGGTGGAATAAAGAAACATAAATGTTTTGATTTTTAAAAAATGAAGAAGGGGCTTCTACTCAAACAACAAAAGTGCAAAACCTAGACAATTATGTATTGCTCTGTTCAGGACTAGGAAGCTTGGTGTTTGATATGATTAATTTACAGAGTAACAATTTTGTAAGGTACTTTCCCAAGTACCTGGGAAATGACAATGTTACTATGAATAATGCACAACAAATGCATAGATAACCTTAACATTTAAAGCCAATCAGTTCAAGTGACTTAAAAAAAAGCAAGCAAGTAAACAGTTACTGTATTTGGTACTTCTGAGGTCTGTCAAGGCAAACATGACAGTTCAAAAAAGAAAGGGTGATGCTGGCAAAATACTGTGCCACATATAATTTTTTTTCCCCTTTGGTAACAGTTGAGTTGGCAAAAGTTGTTTTCAACATGCTAATTACTTCCTTGCCTAGAAGCATATTCTGAGTGGAGATTTATATATTGATATATTCCTAAATTACTTGATTTTTCCTTTGCAATGGGCAGGACTTCTCAAGACTGCTTTCTTCCTGTGAATTGCTCCAGACAGACTTTTACAATCTGAAAAAACATCTCCAAAGGGAAGCTATAGAAAGAATTGGAGAGAGAAGCTGGGACTGTATAGAATAAATAATGCAAACAGGAATTGCAGAGGAAGTTAAGGCCTGGGTCCACTGCTATTGTGACCTCCCCCTTTTGGCTTTTGCCTCTTTCATTTCAACGTAAGTAATTGGACAGAGCAGTGGAACCTTATTAGGATAACTCGTTCTGGCTATTCAAGGCTTTAATATTTTGTTTTCTCACTCCCAACGGCAGCTACTCTGACAAGGACTTCAGCTCTACCCAGAAGCTACAGTTTTGGGGAGAAAACTGGAACAGTAAAAATACCCTGTGGAATCTAATTAGTACTTGTTTTCAGGAGTGGTGTACTTCAGGATGTAAATTAAGCACAAAGGGACTGGGATTAGGAAAAAGCAACTTTGCAATACAGGTATTTTATTGGTTGATTGGTTTTGTGCTGCCTTCTGAATCACCTGGTTCCTGGCCATTGTGAGAGCAAAGTGGTAAGTAACAGTGAGAAGTTCAGGCAAGTCCAGGCAGAGATGATCTTTGTATACAATTTTCCTTTCATTAGCTTTACTTCCCCGCTGCCCCCCCCACCCCCGCCCAACAAGTTAAAGCAGTTTGAGTCAAAGCAATGGCAATAAATGACGTTGTATCACCTCCCCCATAGTAAGGGAAATGATTACGTTTAAATAGCAAAAGAAAATTTGTGTAATACAGATTGACAAAGGGACCTAAATAGTAAAACTCTTGTCCTATCTCTTCACAGATTTAAGCACAGATGGAAAACCTGAGCATTATGTATGACTTCAGAATCCAGGTATTTTTCAGTAAATCAGCTAAAAATACTGAGAAATAATTTGGACAGACCATAACAGCTGTTTTGGACAAAACAGCTCTTTGGGGCTCTTGCCTAAAGACGGTTACAAAATAAAAAGCTAGAAAAAAATAATGCAATAGCTCCCAGTTTTATTAAATAAGCAAATTTTTTTATATAAAGTATAACATGTTTCATATTATAATTGTGCAAACCTCTTACACAGATCGGGGGGGGGACAGACGACAAGTAATAGCCTATATATTTCTTTTAGTTTTTTTTCTCAATTCTTTTTAATACATTTACAGCCCTTTAAACACCACAGACCAAAATCATATTGTATAATGGCTCTTCAAAGGCTAACCAAACATTGGCGTGAGAATAATTTAAGTGACGGTGCACTGGTATTTTTCCAGTTGAAATATTGCAAGAAATACAGTTAAATAAGGGCTCTGTCACACAGACACACTATGGGTACATCAGAGGAGAACTAAAGCTGAACACTCACCATAGAAATAATAGTGACAGCTCTAATGATCTGCCCACTGTGAGTCCTGTAGTACTAATGCTTCAGGTAAACTTTTGGCAAGTCAAGATAAAGTAGTATTTCAAGTCTGTGGAGCAAAGTCGCACAGAAATGATGTGTGTTCCTACTCTTTAACATGAGTTTTTAAAGTTACTATAGTCAAAATAATGTCACTTGAAATGTTCCTGTTTGTGGTTTGGTGTACTTCACAGGTATACATGCACGTCACCAAATATTTTTTAACAATTTTTTTTGTTTCGACAGATTCTGACTTTTATCATTAGGAATCTCAGAATGCTAAAATTCACAATTTGAAGCAAACTGGCATTGAAAGTATGTAGGGGAGAACTCATCTAGACAGATGTTTTGGTTTTGTTTGGGTTTTTTAATGAGGATCCTTCTGCTTGTTCTAAGCAACCCTACCCACATCTTCTGTTTTGAAATTTACAGTTAAAGCGTTCTTAGAAAAGCTAAACAGACTCATGCTAGTGAATGAATTACGTGCAGCAGCAACTAGAGCAGTGCACGCTTATTACTACAGAGATTCACGAATACCACATACTGGTTTAACATCCATTTTCACTCATTTTGTCATTAAGACTTACATTATATTTGGGTCAACCAAAAAAACCCAAAGAGATTTATAAAATTTTACAACAATTAAACAGTAATGTTTAATTCTACAAATGAATAAAGCCAACTACTGCAGCTCAATACGACAACAGGACTAACAGTAGTGAAATCATCTGTATGTACAATTTAATATATTACTGACGTAATTCTTACAAAAAACCCATTAAATAACTTAGACTGACATCCCATAAAGCATTTGACTTTTGATTCATATATTTAAGGTTATACACTTTTAAGTGACAAATTACGTGAAAGCAATATAGCTAAAGATGAAAGATCAGTAAATCAGAACTCCCAGAGAACGCTCTGGCCCCAGTAAAGCACTAAAGCCTACTGCTTAACTCTTGCCGATTTCAGTAGGCTAGAATTTTACTTTTTCCCCCCTCATCTAGAATTGCAATTTCGTGGGTTTTATTAAAACACAGTTTCTAGAACTGTTCTCTTACAGTTTTAAAAACATTTAAATACCAGGCTCTCAAAAAGAGCATTTATACAAAGGCTTATATTTACAATATAGACAGTTATGATCAGGTGTTAATAAGATAAGATCAACTCTTCCACGTAAGAAGAAATCTAAGCTTAGGCGCTGAAGATTAATGAATGTGTCAGTGTTTTGAATTGGCTTGTAAACATATCTGAAAAACAGATGTGGATGACTGAATTATCACTTAAAGTAGTTGACTAGGAAAGACTACCTCACATACAAAAGTTTCGCTACCTCTGAGGAGGACTAAACAAGCACAAAATTTGCAAATTATTTCCTCAAGGCTACACTGCCCATTCTGTAATCCTGTGCACAATGCTAACAGTTTCTTAGAAAAAGACAAGTTGCCTTCAAAGTGCCTTAGGGAAATAGTATGCTGGGTTTGTATTGGCATAGCATTCCCATTGTTTAAAAAGGAATTATTCTATCAGTAAGACAAAAGTTAGTGAAAATTAAAATGATTAGACAGATCCTACAAAAATGAGTATCTCCATAAACCACCCAACACTTCATACAGAAATTTCTGCTCAGTTTTCCACATTAGCAAACATCAAAAACACCTACTAAATCTCTATTAAAACAGCTTATCTTTATAATTGGAGAAAAAGGGAACAAACATGTTTTCTACATACAAATATTTAATTCCATGCAAGATGGAAAATGAGAGTGCACAATAAACTTCATTTTATACCTAAATAATTTATAAATTAATCCGTTAAGAATAAAGCAGGGTCTATAGCAATTATATTGTTACATTTTAAACACATGCAGATGAGTTAACAGCAACATTTTTACATAAAGTCTAGTGCAAGAATGTGTCTGCTTAATAAATAGACCAAAGATAACTATGTAATGCTTCCAGGCGTACACACAGTATCTGTGCACATAATAAACTGGTTCTGAAAAGTTGTCCTTGTTTGTCTATAAACTACAAGTGCCCATTTTAAATAAAAAAGATCCATAATTACTCATGGGCTACTTCCCTGTGACACATGGTGTCACAAACATTGTGGTGAAAATGTAATACTGAAGTTAATCTAGAGATTATTTTTTTTATACACAGTTTTTATACAATCAAGAAAAAGAGATACAATTTGTATCAACAAACAAAAGGTCATTTCTGGTTATTTGAGGCATTGCTCTCAGCTGCTTATACCATGCAAGAGAAGAGAATAAGAATTAATTGCAAATCAAAAATATAAAATGCTGGTTAGTAAGAAATGTTTTTGAAAACTGGTCAAGAGTTAAGTCTGGTTTCCCCAACTATTATAAATGTCTGAAGATTTATTTTTGCCCCATTAACAGAGACAATAACCAACTAATTAAAACATGAGTTATTTTTAAAAACCAAGTGTAAATACAGAATCACCTTCAAATTTACTCATTTTAAATACATAATGAGATGGTCATTATATAGGTTACCTGTACCAACACAAGAATATTTATCCTGTGTGAAATGATACGGTTATCAAATACCAGTAAATTAACTGTAGTTGCACCTGTAATTGTGGTTTGTTGTTGGTTTGTTGGTTTTTTTTGGTTTTTTTTTTTAATCCAACAGGAACATATTTTTCACATGATAAAGAGCCCACAAGATATTTTGAATCAAACCAACCATTACAGTAACACAAGCAGAGGAAATTATAGAACTCTGTTCCTCAGACAAACAGATAACTAGAAAGCAGCATGCAAGCCATTATCAAAACACCAGAAACAACCCTGACTGCAGCCTCACGTTCCGTGTGTTTCACAGTAAGAAACATTTAGGCAGTGTCACACCTTCTCATGAAGAAACAAAAGGCCATGAACCAGGCCTTCTCAACTTTCATGAAAAAAACTACAGTAGAAGTCAACAAGTCCTAGCTCGAGACATATCGAGTTAGTAATGGTTTGAAATGTTGAAATATACAATGGATTCAAAAAAGGGCGTCCAGTCAGTGCAGCTTAAAAAACAATAAACGCCTCTTTTGGAGACATTTAGCTACAAAGGTTCCCACCCTGAGCAAGATACCAGTTGCGCAAACAATGCCACACAAAATTATCTCACCTTTTGAAACAGGAACTCTAAAAGCCTTCGTGAGGCAAATGTACACCTTTGCGTGGATCTGAAGAGCAAAAACAAGGCTAGCTTTGCCACAAACCCAAACTGTAGCATCTCTTTTCAAGAAGCAGCCTTCTTCCCCCCCTCCACTCCCTTCTCAAGCTGACCTTGTACAGCAGCCTTGTATGTTAGGCTCACTCAAAGCCCATCCTTGCCCCCAGAGGAAGGGCTGTAGTTAACTGATCAACTTCCATGTTAACACTCAGTTTCCACTGCTTCAGCTGGAGTAATCTAATTTACATAAAACTGACAATTTCAGCTTGTCTAGTCATCTGGCCAGCAGCTGCTTACTGCACAGTTGAAAGGCAGTTCTTAAGAGAGAAGCTGCAGTTAAAACTTCTTTTAGTTTATTGAATGGCGCTCACGCCTTTACGCTCCTTAACGTTTTGGTCCTAACTTAATAAAGTACTTGGCCTCTGTTGGATTAAGCCAACGTATTGAACAATGTGATAGATACTCACACTCTTGGGGAACAGTTTTGAAATTTAAGTACCAACAACAATATTGACATTCAAAAGCAGAAATCTGTTTCTTCCTTTTACGGATTACTTTTTAATTTTTGTCAAGTTTACTTCTTCTTCAGTATGCCAGTATGCAGTGTCAAATGACAAAGCTGAAACCCTAAAAGTCACCTGGGTGTGTATAGAGCATACTTTTAAAGGCCGATTAGGTATTTATAAGCAAATTGAAAGTGTACACTAATACATGCACTATAATTGCTAACAATAATTTTGTAGTTTGAGACTGAATGTGACATTGTAGTTCTTAGTGAGCTATCCATGCAGCAAGGTATGCATTTCCTATAAAATACTATTAAAAATCCCTATATTTAAAATCTTAAAATTTACAATACAATCAACTCTTACATAGCGCCTCAGCATATACATGATTGCTACCATGTACAGAATTTTATACTATCTTAGAAAATATTTACAATAGATTGGCCCCTTTATTTAAGTTTTCCTCTAGGTCCTATATGCTGTATAGTTTCATTTATCCAAAAGAGGCTGTAATGCTTTAACGCCCTGTTCTTAATTTGGCAACAATCATAGCTGCCAGCTGTTGTGCATCTGTCATGTGAGGATTCTTCTCCATCACAGAAAGGACAACGCTTGGAGGGAAAATATTGCAGAGATTCTTGTATGTTTGATACTGATGTTCTGGGATGATATGTGGTTCCCGTGGCTCACCACATATCCCAATCCACGGATTTCTCCAGATTTGCTCCATCTTTTCAGGCATGCTTCTTACCATTACAGGTTCATAACATGGCTGCATGAGGTTATTACTCAATGGATACGAGTGATAAGTGTAAGAGTCTGATGCACACGGTAGTGGATCCCAGCTAGCATGCTGCTCTCGACAGAGAGGTGGTCTTCTCTGCCTTGTAGGGTTACTTTCATAAAGCCGTGAGTCAGAAATGCTGTCCATTCTTGTCATGACCAAGGCACGGCTTGGTTGTGCAGTTGATGGATGAACATTCTGAGGCACAGGGTATTCTCCTGGACAACTGGACCGCGCTCCAATAACTGGATGCTGGGCATGTAGCCCTAAGTGGGAAACTGACTGTTTGTGAAGGGATTGCTTAGGCTCTTCAGTTCCATAACTCTGAACTCTATTTAAGGCTTCATGGTAACCATGGGAAAAAGGCTGAAGACGAGTTTGCGATGACAGTCTGTGGATCTTCACATTGTCTTCTGGACTGGCATCTGCTACACCCAGATACAAGTCATTGTAAGAGGAATAAGAATCATTACTTGTATGGCTTAAGCAACTGTCAGGACAGGGACTTGAGTTTCTAGAATACATCCCCTGGTCCATATCAGCCCCGTAATAATCTGTGTTACGGATACTACTTATGCTCAAGTTGGAGAAATCACTGAGTAAGGAGTAATAGCCATGGTCCCCCAATGATTCATATTTGGGATACTGGTCAGTATAGCTAACTGAGGTGCCATGGCTATTGGTGACTAGTATAGGAGGATATTGCACACTGGACATATGTTCCAGTGAGGATTTCTGATGCATGAACTGTGAGGAACCTGGCACCGGACTGCTTGCAGAACGAGTATTTAATGCACCAGCTGCATGGCTTTTTGGTGGAGGGAGCGTTGGTACACTTAATGCAGAAACCAGAGACGGGACAGAGCTGGCCTCGGACTTCCGGGCTACTGATAACTTTTCCTCAGGCTCCACAGCCACTGATCTAATGCTTGGATCTGACTGACGTTTTGGGGCAATGCGTTTCACTTCAGAACTGATTTCTCCTTTGGAGCTGGATGGCCCTGTGCCACATTTGGCCAAGGCTCCCTCACTCATAGTTTTCACAGCAGATAATTTGGCACTTATTCGAAGTTCATCCGCTACTGACCTTTGAGGCTGGTTTGCCCGTTCTGGGTGGTAATATTTACATTTGTGCCCATAGGTGCACTTTTTACCTGGAAGAAAAGTGTTTTCAGGTTAAATAAACCAAAAACTAGTCAATGCCACCAGTTGCTATCTTTTTTCTTTATGTCTTTTACCACTTCTCAATACTAACATTTCTATATTAACCCTCTAAGGAATAATTGTATATACTGTATATACAGGCAGTCACAGACTCTGCTACCTGTATCCACATATATCACTGCATCAAGGGCAAGACACATCGCTTTTCCTACTGGCTCATGATCTCAATACTGACAACATGTTCAATGCTTTATAAAACAAAACAGCTCTAATACAGTTTGTATAGTCATGAATCTCCTTCCTTGAATAAAACCAGAAGAAAATACCAAAAAGCTGTTACCCACAATGTACATCTTGTAATCCTTCATCTTCTGCTACATTGTTTTTATTAATATGTGTATGAAGGATATGGATAAAGTGCTCGGATAGTAACACGAAAAATGGCTTCCACCCCCAGTAATGAAAAGATGTTAATTAATTGCTTGCTTCACCCACCTTTGAATACAACAAATCAATCTGACTTAGGGACTTACCATAAGGACACGGTTGTTTCTTATGTTCAGGAATAACTGGCCTTTTCCTTAAGAAATTTTCAAGGCTTGGACCATGGCGTCCTAAAGGATCATCAGGAGGCATAAATCTAAGGGGAAAGAAATGAAATGTGAATTTCAGTTTTTACTGAAGATTCTGAATTAGCAAATTCCCTTACTTTTGAAGAAAAAAACATACTTGTCATTGACAAAAGAATACATTAGCAGCCGCTCCTCTATGAACTTCTTCCATTCTGGTTTTTCATTTTGAAGATCCCGATAGTTGTCATTTGATACAATGATGCCATCTGAGTCAAAAGCAAGTTTTACTATGAATCGATCATCATAGCAAACTACTCTTCTTCCCTGAACTCTTCGAGATGGAGTGAAAACAAGAATTTTTTCTTTCTCCAATTTACGTAAGATTTCTTGATCTGTAAAATAATTTCAGTTGAGCAGCTTTTTAAAAAGTTTTAAAAGAACGAAATGCAGCCTTTGAAAAATGAAACTTCTGGCCTCTTTTCTGACAAAGTGTTTTGTAATTATGTTCATATACAGTCCCCATTATCATTAAAAAATAGACAGATTCAGAGTGCCATTTTATTTCTGAGGTTTCAAAGCACTGGGTAAATATTCAATATTTAAGCTTCATTACCACTCTGCTCCTCTGTAATCAATCATGTACCTTTACTGAATCTTCCTGAACATGTCAAGAACTCAGTTATGACTGTACTACAATAGCCTTGACAGCCTAGAGGAAAAACATAAGTACTTTCCACGGGTCTAAACACATACTGCCTCTTCAGTGTTCAAGATAATCCTACTAAATGAGTCCCTGGCCTGATACTACTTATTTTATACTCACCCAGCAACTAAGAATCGGTTCCTATATGCTTAACAATGTTTGCTAATGGGAAAATTATGACTACTACTTCTCAAAAGTGTTGAAACAATCCAGTGATGTTACAAAAAAACCCAGCGTTGTTTACAAGTGCAGATACTTAAGTGCTTGTCTCCTCACCAGAGAAACTGCTGTGTTTTCAAACAAACAGTTGAGTGCAGCATCATCGTGCAACCACATGCACAGTCCAGTATGTAGTACCCATCAGAAAGATGACACGGTTGTGTCTCAATGCAATACTTTTTTTCTTTTTAACCAAGGGGTCAAAGAAAATGTTGATCTGTTACCTGTAATTGGTGCATCAGGTCGAGACTGTTCTTTTCTCCATGCAGGTACAAACACAGTGATATCTTTATGTCCTTTTTCCAGAAACCAATCAACAGCTAGTTGAATTCCCCGACAGGAAAATCCTTCTTTATTTCCATGGCTGAAGAACATGCAAAAGTTTTAGAAACAGCAAGGACAAAAGTTACATTTGGTTATGTGTTTTTGTTGTGGTGGTGGTTTTGTTTGTTTGTTTGCTTGTTTGTTTCTTCTAAAGTTGCCATGGTCTAAGGACATAAGGGAAGCAAAGTCTGTAGAGAGATGTAAACCTTTTCATTAGACCAGTTTACATAATTGGAAAAAGACAATTGTCCAGAGCTATTCAGCCATCAGATTACACCAACACTGCTACTTAAAACTCTAGAATGGTGAAAATTTCAATCCCAAAAGCAAGAACAAATAAACATAAAGTTTTCCCGCTTTTGCATTTTATTAGCTGAGCTAATGAAAAATATCACTTTCCCCAACAAATCGTGCTTACCTTAAATAATACCATAAAAAGGTTATCAATAACAAGAAAGGAATGAATTAACAATGCTGGCTGTTATGGGTGACAGGTGCTTTTAAGCAACTAGATGAAAAAAAAAGTTTCTCTAATACTAACTGTTTTGCACTTGTTCTTAGGACTTTTTAAGGGAAAGAAAAACTTCTCTCAAAGTCATTTCAGCCCCAACCCCCATCAAAAATTTGTCTTCTGAACACACAGAGATCTCTAAAACAGCACACAATTCAGATAAAGGAGTTTAATTTTTTAAATGGCCTAAGAAGTTTCTGCAAAGGAAAAAATAAATTATTTACAGGTTTGATAGAAACTAAGTAGAATCTTAACCATGAATCTTAATTCAGTCTACCTCATGGGTGCACCTAGCTTGATTTCTAAACATGGAGTGAACTAAAGAATCTGGTTTTAAAGCCTCTCAGGAGACATGTTGTTTAGGAATGCCTGAGTAATACATAAACCCATCTATAAGAGAAGATGATGACATTTAATTATAATATCCTTAGTAGTCAGTCTACACAGGTAAGAGAGACACACAGATCTTTGCATTATGGCTGGATTTCATATTTAGATTCAAGCCAACATTTTCTTTGTTTGAAAACAAAGCCCTTTTTTCAACAACAACAAAAAAAAACAACCACCACCCCCAAACCAAGCCTCTTTGTTACACTTTGGCTATTGCACTTGAAAAGGGTAGACTAGTAAGTCAATGCTATGCTCCTTCATGCATACTCTTCAAAATGTATTAATTCAATCCCTCCCCCCCCCCCTTTTAAAT
>Ga0181612_167969_pt1 | contig 17547 bp, 6 predicted proteins | sample HoacroProtozoa21_FD_119630 | JGI IMG/M metagenome (GOLD analysis project Ga0181612, IMG submission 119630) | Hoatzin crop microbial communities from Cojedes, Venezuel. Combined Assembly of Gp0051906, Gp0051904, Gp0051908 | reverse complement strand
CCCGTTGCCCCTTGTCCTGTCGCTGGGCACTACTGAAAGGAGTTTGGCCCCATCCTGATCAATAGGTGCCTTACATCTGCAATCTGGGCTGTGTGCCAGGTGAGAGGAAGATGGGGAGTGCCTTGGTTCTCCTCTCCAGCATTTATTTGCATGTGGATGAGGGCTGGCATTTCCACATTTGCTATCATGTCCACAGTGGCTAGTTCTTCTTTGCTTGCTGGCATCATCTATACTTCATATTTTCCACTCGCCTACAGACAGCAACATAAAGTGGTGTAACCAATGTGAGGGGAGGAAAATAAAAGAATGATCTGTTTGAGTTCATTTGCATGGCCTTTTGGGCTCGGACAGGGAATACCTCTCTAAAGAGAGAATTAAAAGTTCACTCATCAGTAAATTTTCATAGAGAAAAAAGTTGGAAAAATGCACCTGGGCTGTGGAGTCTGAATGCTGCTTTGAACTTTTTGCTCTAGTTTTTTGGTTCCTTTGCTGGTGATCTGATTAATTTTGGTTATTGTTCCAAAACCAGCGTGTAATAAGTGACCGGTATGTCTTTCATGCCACCTCTGTTGCTATTTTTGTGCACTTTTTACACGGCAAGACCGCTTAATGCAGCGTTTTGTGCTGGGGGCCAGGATTTTCTAGAACAATTTACAGTTCAAACCAAAAGTTACGTTTCGGGTGGCTGGATCTTTCACTTTGCCCTGGCACAGTTTCCTACCTATGAGCCCACAGTGACTTGGAGTAGCAGTAGATAGGAGAGCTACAAAAGCTACTCTGATTTATAGGAAGTGTGTGGAGGGAAATCTAGGTGGAGGCACTTAAAAATGTTGAAGTACCCTTTACTTAAGACTCTAAGTGTTTATCCTACTGTGTAATGGGGTTTCAACACCTGAAATCTCAAGGCACTATAAGCATCTTGGTTGTTCTTAGCTTATATGTTAAAATGGAAAGCTGACGGTTTCTTAGATAGCCAAAGTGGAACACAATCAATGTCTCAGCTTAACTTTCTCAATTTTTCTTCCATTCTGTGCCGAACTTTCTATATGCTTCCAATTATAGCATAAAACCATGTCTACAATTTTCCTTTGGATAGCAGTGTAATAATTAACATGCAAATTGTGCTGCTATGCACAGCATTAATTTTAATCTTTAATGTATGTGGATGTATATGCCTCGATTGTCAAATCTAAACTTCTAGTAAACATCTTAAATCCATATTTAGGCACATACTGATTTATAGATGTGTTTTGATGCATTTCAGAATCGTGAATGCTCCCAGCACAGCTGGGAATCAGTAACTTTGACCTTACCTCATTGTGGATTGGCAGCTAGGTATAAGCTGTACTGCTGTTTGGGTTTTGGCATTCTAAGGGTTTCCTTCACGTATAAATTATCTTTATTGATATTATAAGGCGAACAACTGGAAAACTCTTCTTCAAACTTCAAGGAAAAAGGAGAAGGTGTATTCTAAATCCTGCTTGAAAGTGATAGGATTAAAGATGAATTTTCTGTGCTCAGTTCGTTAAGAAACATATTCATAGAGAAATTGCCTATAAACTACACTAAAGCTCTGCTAAATTGCACAGCTAGGTATTTTTCTGATTAAATTATTTGGCTGATGCTCTTTAGCCTGTGTAGCTTACACTAGCAGGCTTGCAATCCGATAAAACTCTTCATTTTCACAAGAGGGATGTATAACGCAAACCACTTCTGCTCAGGGTGTTTTAGAGACCTGGCTCCGAGTGAAGTCCCCTGTGCTTTTCCTTGCAAGAACTGGAGTGGCATCAGCTGTCCAGAGGAGGGCACTTGTGGCCCTCCAGTTAGCCTGTTCCAACCCCTCTCTGCTGGAGAGTGCTTCTGGCTGGGGGAAGAGGCTGCAGAGAGTCCCATCTGACCTGAGCCAAAGTGCTAGGAAGCAATTACGGGTTACGCACGGCATCAGTTTGAAGATTTGCTCGCAGGTTTCTGCTGTGAATTGGCGTATTTATCACATAAGCTGCTATCAAAACCAAGCAACACCTTTCAAGTGCTGTTAGGACTGAAGCTGGTGGCTGCAGAAGACCACCCTTGTACCATGAGGGCCAAAGGCATTTTCTGCCCAAAATTCAGTCCAACCTATTAGACTTCATAAATATTTTGAGAGAAACACTGGGGTGTTCTGGGCAAGGAAAATGGGGTTTCTATGTTTGTTGGAGGAAAAGGAGGACGAAAGGGTCATGGGACATCATACTTGATGCAATATAATTCAGTATTTGAGGTTTCACGGAAAAAACTTAGTATGCAAACAAGTTTATGTGACTGTTAAAGTTTTTAGTCTCCAGCTAATTATGCCTGTGAAACCAAAGTAGATATTTGAGTATCATAGGTGGACATGAATTTGTTTGACCCTATGGCATCAAAACCATGACACCTAAGTTCTAGGGTACAAACACAGCAGTCAAACACAGCAGTCAGATTTGCCCTTGAGGAGTCTGTGGGCAAGTTAGGAAGGCCAGCCTAAGACACTTTAACTTCTGTGCCTAATAGATGAGACGCAAAATGTGGTAACTTTGGGGAATGTTTTTGTGTGAGGTTAGAGAAATAAAACTTAATCCCAGGGCTTTGCCTCAGATAAACAGGTTTGATAGCAGAACAAACATTTTGAAAATGCCCATGTTGTGAAAAATCACGGAATTCAGTAGCTAAAATTAAATTGGTCTTGCAAGTAACTTCTGGTTAAGTGGATCTTTTTTTATTAAGAATGTCCTTATGAACAGCTACAGCTGAACTGACTGAGACCCTGTATTACTGTGCAAAAAAACCCCCAACCATCTTAAATCACTTTTCCAATGGTCACTGAACCTTTCTAACCATGTCTTCCTTCACTGCTCTGTTGGAACCAACAGGACCAACTAGCGAGGCCTGTGAACTTGTATCATGTGTCACATACAGCGTTCTGAAGTTGAGGATTTAATCCTCTCCTGGGCTAGAGAAAAACATTTCTTTAGCTAATTGCAATGCCAAAAATGTAGTTTTGTTTTAAATACTTTGTTGGATTTTAGTGGAGGCTTTTTTAAAACTGAGAAATGTGTGTCTTGCACCTATTGAAGAGAGAAGACTAGAAACAAATCTTGATAAGGTAGAAAACAACCATTTTGACTTTTATAGATGCTATTTATTTTCCAATAAATGAATGTATTACAGTTGCATCAGTTCAGACTTCTCTGTTCTGCTGATGGCAAAAGTGTCAGGCGAGTCTGTGCTTTCCCTCTATGGGGAGGATGTGGAGGGGTGCATGGCAGTGGCATCTCTTTGCTTTTTTTACTGACTACTTTTCGTGTATTAGTCTTACTGAATGGATCAACTGTAGACTTTTTTGTAACTCTCCCTTCAGTTACTGCAGTGATGCTGTGGCTATCGTGAGGTGTGAGGAAAAGATTAGCTTTTGTGAGGAGACTGCTAGACCAGCTGATGTGGTTTGGAGGAAAGGGAGAAGCTATCTGACCTAGTCCTGGCCTGAAAGTTTGCTTGTATGTATTGAACATTATTAGTTGAGAGATAAGTCTCTTCTCCCTATAAATCTTGCCTTGCTTAGTTTTCCCTCTGAGATTTCAGCATATCACACTAATTGAGTAACACTAGATACAATTTGCAAAGTAGTGTCATCAAATTCATTCCGGTTGTTCCTCTATACTGTGTTTCTCACCAGTGCCCTCTTGAGTTCTCATTAAGTGAAATTTGATGAGCTGTGATGATATGAGGGTCACCTTCCCTGATTCACAAAGAAGCTGCTGAGCAACAATATTCTACAAAGGATTACAGAACTAATCCTCTAATTTCTCTCCCTCCAAAGACCGTCTTATCTGTTCAGGCTGGCATGACAAAAAGGAAAAACTGGCAATTCTTATTAACATATCTGTACAGTACCTGTGGCTGAGATGATCCTGAATTTAGACTGGCATAGTCTTAATGCTGACTAAAAAACAGGTCATGAAAATAGCTGTATGCATCCTAAGGAAATAAGAAAGTCTCGGAAGATATTTGACTGAGGTAAATGCCTGCTCCATTTAAGAGGGCAGAGCAGTGCTGGACTACATCAGCTGAGGTTTGTCTTTCCCAAATTCAGATTCTGTGTTGAAGAGCACATATGAAGGTTACAAAAAAGGCTGTATGGAAAGCCTTGAGTACACCTCTCCTATGAAATGACAGGGATGAGGAATTGAGGGCGTGTGATGGGGTAAGGAGAATGTCCATGTGTATTAGCAATGTGTTGGTTGTGAAAACCCATGAAGGCCCAGTCTTTTAACTGCTTTTGAAAAAAATCCCATGCATTTAAATGTCAGGTAGATGCCCGTTATAATGAACTTAGTTTTTTTTTTGTGTGTGTGTTAAATCCAATGGGGTGGTTAATGATTAGTGTCTATAGGACCAGGAACACTTTATGAAGAGCAGTCAGAGGACTATGACAATGTCTATTCTTTCTTGGTGTAGGTGGGAAGGTGTTAAACAGCTCCACTATGTGACAGACGCTGCTGTTGTAACTGGTATCAATTTTTCTATTTCTTCTGTCATTAGAAGGAAGAAAACATGAATAATAGAAAGGGCTAGTAGCCCTTTCTGATAGAAAGTATGGCTCTAACCAAAGCATCATTTCTTTGTCTCGACGTTTTCATAGACATTCATTAGTGGCAGACTCATGACTTCATCTGGAACAAGTATGAATCTGCCCTTGGTCCATAATGTAGATAATGAACAGAGCTGGTACTAATTAATACATCCCACAGCTCTATCTTCAGCTTGCTAGAAGTGTTTTTCTACTGGACAGTTGTCTGAATTTCCTTCAGCACAGACATTTGTGGTGACTATTACTAAAGATAGCAAAAGTAAGTATTTTAACTTTTTTTTTTTGAGGCTCTGGGTAAGCATTTTAAAGATTAAAGTAAAGACAGCAGAAAGAAAGCTTTGTGGAAAGTCTAACCTGCCACACGTAGTGCTAAGGAACTTGGAAAACTATTTCAGGCTATAGAGGCCTGATGAGAGAGCAGGTAGTTTCACTAATTGAACCCTGCTATAGGTAGCAGCAAATAAAGAATGGTGAGGAAAAGGGAAGCATACCTCATGATTTTAAGGAGCTTGGGCAGAGGCTGCTATAAGCTCTGATACCACACATCTGACTTCTGTCATCCAAAACACACACACACAACTTATTGCCTAGATCATTATCAATGTCTCAGAAAATATAACTTATTATTTTTTGGTCTAATGACCTGCCTCATTCTCTAAAATGTTTCCATTCTGATGTCAACTAATAGGCATTTCATTCTGGTAGAGGATGCTGGAAGGTATGGGATGACTAGAAGAATTTTTGGGTCGCTTATCTATAAAGCATGTAAAAAAAAAAAAAAAAAAACCCTTCATGTGCAAAACAAGATATTAAGGGGCCCTGGTATGGAATGAAGCAATTTATTGTATAGTTGTATTAATGTACTATAACCTATTCAATTAAGTAGATGTTTTCTTAACTGATGCAAACTGTAACCTCTCAATGCTAGTGGATGTTATTCACTCTTTAGTATCACTTTAGTGTATTGATTCAATGAATATGATTTACTCTAGCAGCAGAAGTGATATGCGTAAGGTCTGGTTTAATCTCTTTTGCAGTCTGTCACTGGTCATTGCCATCTCCAAAAAGTTTATTCTCCCATCACGTATGCACCCCAGACACTGACTGTATGTTTCCTTCTTCTGCCAGTTCCCTCTTGTGCCATACTGGTTCCTGTCTTAATTTGACTTCAGTCTCTTTCCACTAGCTTTGTTCCCTCTGCTTGTCTCTAATGCAAAACACATCATGACTTCATACAATCCAAGAAGAACTTTGGATCTTAATTACTCTGTATGTCTCTCCCGTACTTCTTCCTTTTCAGTGCTTTTTGCTTTGCTTCTGTGAAATTCTTTCTTTGTCTTTCAGTCTGGCTTTAGATTTAATACTACCAAGACCATAGTAGTAAATTCTCACTAGAAATATACTGAATGAACAGCCTAGTTTACTGTCTTTACTCTTAATGCTTCTTATCTGGTGGTTCTGATAATAATTAAGCTATTACCTCTGAGCAACCAGTTCACTCCTGTGCCTTTTCTGCTCAGTTCTCCGATTATTTTGTCTGTCTTAGAGTGATTTAGAGAAAATTACTTGGATAGAGGTAGTAAAAATAGAATCATACAAGCACAGAATACATTAAGTTGCAAGGGGGCTCTGAAGCTCTCTTACTCCCACACCCTGCTCAAAGCAGGTCCAGTTGTCTCAGTCTGTTCAGCTGAGTTTTCAGTATATCCAAGGACACAAATTGTACAACCTCCCTGGGCAACCTGTTGCAGTGTTTGACTTTTTTCTTGCTTTTTTTTTTTTTTTTCTTCCCCACCTGCTCTAAGGATTTGATATTGCTGCTAAGAGTTTGCTCTCTCCTATTGTCCAGGAGTCTTCTACTTGGAATTTAATATGCTTCACTGCTAGAAAGTAACTTTATACTTGAACTGAAGTTTGCCACTCTAGAAAATTCTGAAGGTAACTTTTCTTAGCACTACACTTGTCTGAGAATTTAAATAAACATTATTCTTCATTTTAGAAAAACATTTGCATATGAAAAATATCAACTAAGCCCGTAATTACAAAATTGAAGGGAAAATAGCATAAAATTGTCCTGATTGTATTGTCCAATGGATAATAATTCAATGTATTTTTTGGTGAATGCGGGAGTGATATGATAGCAATAATTTCAATGTTTGTTTCAATGTGTGTGGTGTTTTGGGCATTCAGTAATTCTTTTCATTGGCACCAAAGTGAGGAACATGACAGCTTCAAATGTTAAAGCACAATTTCTCTGATTTCTAAATGCATATTACAGGCAACTCTTGAAGTCAATATTGATTTAGGTGTCAAAGCACCTCTCAGTAAGAGTAAAATCGAGAATCCAGAGGAATATGAAAGACTACTATATGATTGAATATGGCAGCATTTTATCATAGTGTATAAAACTGTCTACAAGTCAACCAGTCATAACTAAAACAACCTATGCAATCTGAGTGCAGCCATTCACAGTGGGATGTGCTCACTCCAAGGGCTGTTACAACAACCACTATTGCAGCTTCCAGCTGTATGAGCCTGGATGAATAGATGGGTACTGCCTTTGTGCTACCATTACTGTGTGACTAAGATGCTGTTTCCTATGTATGCTTGTTTAAGTCCAGCCTTCAGAACTGGAAACTAAGCTATAATCTAAGGTTTCCACAGGACAGTTATGTATAAATATGCAGTTTAGAAATATTAAAGGGCAAAGATAACCTGCCTGGGAGGATAAATTATATGGGCCAGGGTATCTCCATATCTCCTTCCTTCCGTCTGAAGTGGCATTAGTTTCTGACTTACTTTTAAACTCGAAAGACAAAGATAGAAATTTCCTTTGGATTAATTGTCATCTTTCCAATATTTCTTAATTCTGTGTAGCCTTTCTGTCAGATTGTTTTCAAAGGCTGAATGATTAATCCTACCTGTCCTGAGAACACAGCTAGGGACGTGAGACTTCATTTTTGATAGTTACCAAGCTCTTGCTGGAGTAGGCAAACCTGCGAGAGAAGCAACACAATTTTGGAAGCAATTTGTGAAAAGGGTGGTTCTCCCCACTTTAATTTTGCTTGATTTGTATCTTGTAGCAGATTTGAGAATTAACAGAATAACTTCTCTGCTTTCATTTGGCTATTTTGTGCTTCCCTTTTTGATTAGAGTGATGATCTTGGTGAACATTCAGAGCGTTTGGCTGTATTTTTGCCATCTGCTTGTTGCCAGAGAGTTGCTGGTCTGTGCCTGCCAGATAGGAAGGGCTTTCCTCAGTCTGTCCCTTGATGCTGACATCTGGAGCTCAAAAGAAGGCTTACCCCAATACCTCGGTCTTTCAAATTTGTCTCGGGCTTGTGTATGTGCAGTTTAATGGGATTTATAAAGACTTAAAAAAAAAAAATACATATAAAAACCTCTGTCCTTATTAGTTACTTTGTCTGGACTCACTTTTAAAACTAGGCAAGATTAAGGTTGCAACACAACAACTTTCTAATAAAAGAAAGTCTTTTGTTACAGAGGTGGAAAACGTGGTCACAAAAAAGAATCATAAAGCTGTGTAACAATTTCAAATTATATGTAACAACAGTTCATTTTCATCTTAGTGCTTGTCTGCCAAGAATCTCAAGGAAAGTTTGGCCTTGAAAGCCAAGCAAAACGCAAGCCCAATGCTCCTAGACTGTCTGACACTGTTACCTTAAAGTAGCCTGAAGTTCTGATGTGCTACCTCTGTTTCCCGGTTCTGAGTGTCTTTTCCCCTTTTGCTTGGGATAAAATGTTCTCTGCCTCTTCTGAAGCTTCAGAAATGTTATTTCCTTTTTTCTTATGAATACTCTTGATTTATATACCTCTTGTTAAAGTTGATGTGGTAACTCATGGTTGCGCCGGTTTTGAGTTGCTTCCCTTGCACATAAACACTCTTTGTATTTAAGAAATAGCCCTGGAATCACTAAAGACCAATGAGGTCTCTATAAAGAATAAATTTGAAGATGGCACTTCAGTCAGGACTGAAATTTGGGTTTGTGTTGCCTCAGAGGAAACAATAAAACTTAAATATGTGTAATAAATCAGGTCAAATAAGTAGGCTTGATAAATCGCCTTTGGGCCAAACCCTGGGCTTCGGAGATCTTTCAGTTTATTTTGACTGACCCCATTTAATGGGCCAGGTCTGAGATAACCCTGTTAGCACTGCTGCAGGCAGCTACTGCAGCAGTTGGGTAAAACTTGTCAGCAGATGAATGCTTTTGATATGTTTACAGTAGTGTTCGTATCAGTAAGTGTGTGTCAGTATGTTATGCTGCAGCCTGAGTTTTATTGTATGTCTCTTATTATGCACTTCTGTATTCTTTCCCTTTCAGAAAACTGGGGAAATCATATCTCTGATTAAACCAGTACCAAAGCTGAAAAATCTTGGACTGTCACTGAAGTATTTTGATTAGAGTAGATCATGCCTCCTTTTCTGTATACAATATGTAGGCATAAATATTCAGACTTTCTAACCTGCTTGTGTCAAAGATACTTTAACCAGCATATAAGCAGCAAAAAAAGAGATGGAAATGAGTCAGGAGAGAACTTAACCCATTAAATGGCAGCTGTGTTCTTAAAATGGTCTTTTTAAGAAAAGTTAATAAAACCCTTCTATAATCCGCATAGCAGATGGGATGGAGGAGAAGGCAGCTTTAGCAGAGTTAGGACCCAAAATCTTGCAGATTCCACAACCTGAACACGTGGTGCGACATGCAGTTGACAGTCTGGCTTATCGCTGAACAATGAAGAAGCAAAAAATAATTAATTGTTCTTATACTTATCCTTGTCCAAGCAACAGAACTAGAAAAAAGGATCCCCAAAGAAAATTCTTATAGATGTGAGCTGTGTCTGTCATAAATTTGAAGTGGCATTTTTATGCCTTACCTGATTATTTAAGTTATGCTTCAGTAACTTTGAAACTGCTATTTAACTCTTTCCAGTTTAATTGCTGAGAGTAGTACTAAAATCTCCCTCATTTCATAACCACCATTCATCATAGTCAATTTATACAGGATTATCATCTGTGAAAGCACAAGAATATTTTTTTCTTTTCCCCTAGCCGTTCCTTTAGGTACTTGGATATCACTGATGACCTGGAGTTCCTTGGTAAACTGTTAATCTGTCAATTTGCTTAATCTATTAAGTAAAGGTTAATCTCTTTATGTAAAAAGACTTGAAAACTAAATAGATTTATAAGTGGATAATTCTTTCTATGCATCTAGTGAACTGGAAGGTATCAGTTCTACTGTATCTGTATGGGACCACAAAGAGCAATGGTGAGATAGCCACTACTGTAAACCTAAAAGCTCAGCCTTCAGATTGATGTGCTTCTTGACTCTAAAACATGTAACCATATAACCTTTAAGTTATATTCAAGTACTTTTCAATGGATTTGGGAAGTGGGGTAGTTTGGTTGGAAGAAAAAAACAAATGTATGGGAGAAAAGTGGGAAAGGTCTTGCTGTTTGAAGGCTTTCTTTGAAGCTTGTGTATGAGTGTGGCTTGTTCCACCTCCTGCGCTAGCCCATGGTGATGTCTTGCCACTGCTAGAGAATCGTCCCTGTAGCCATGCAGCAGCTGTGAAATAGATTTGAATGCTTCAGTTCTGGTGCCATGCTCTGCAGACATCTCATAAATGCTATAGACGAAGTATGATTTTAGTTTTTACCTTGTAAGTGGGGCAAGCTTTGACCTGATGGTGCTGATGTATGATGTCTTTCACGTCTTGCACAGCTGGTTTTGCAGCCTTACCCTTTTTCAAAGGCTTTGTGTACTATCCTATGTCAGTGTGCAATGAACATGTGAAACAATTTTTGCTTGGTTGGGGTGTCGAATACCTCAAAATTCCACTGTTTAATGGAAGTTTGCGGGAAGATCACTTCGGTTCTGATGCTGCTCCAAGTGTTTGGTGCCTTTAAAAAAAAAAAATCCAAAGCTGTTTTAAGGCTTCATAACTACCCAGTAACTTCAGCATTTGAGTTGATTCATTGCAATAGGCTCTCACCAATATCAGAAGATATATCAAGATTTTAATCTAGTAATTACTGCCATGGCATTAGGGGATGTTCTAGTCATTAGAGATGCGAATATGCTCCTTAATGGTTGAGACACCACTAAAGGGTGACAGCAGTTGCCGGGTGCTAAGGCTGCTGGTCATTGATGGTGAAGGCTGAATGCCCACTGTCGGGACCACGATTCAGCCAGTGGCTGGGGACTGGCATTGATGGGGCAGAAGGAGGTGGGGAAAGCAATCACAAATTATATTTGGCTTGGGCTACAGTGCTAGAGATAAGAGGGGTTTGCTGCTGCTGGAGTCAATAGGGATTTGTCACTATCTTCCACATGAGGCCTCTTCACCGTAGGAACGTTTCTGTGCATGGATCTGGCCAGCATGTCTCCACATTAAATATTAAACCCTCCAACTATTTAAAAGAGAAAGAGAGCCACTTAGGAGGGTTTTAGATGGTCCCCACCTGTTACAGTGCAATAATTCTGTAACTATTGAAACATTTTAGCCATCAAAAGGGGAAAATGTGGATTTTTCTGTTCCCTAGGGACCTCTCTATGACAGCAATTAAAGACTTTCTATTAACCACATGCAAAGTGTATCTGCTTCTCTCTCTGACTGATAACCCGTGATGGAAGTTAACCAGTATGTCACACTAACAACTCTGCAAAAATCTTCAGCTTCAGGTCTTGAGTTTGCAGGTTGAACTCTCTGCAGTTCTACCTCTCAACTCCTTTTGTCTTATTTTTTTGTTTGTTTTGACGAAAGACAAATACAAAATTAAACACAAAATACCAACTTTAGCTCTGGAGGCAAAGCAAGCAAGCTTTGATTCCCATCCCCCAGGCCGTATGTCTAAGACGAGAACGAGAAGTTAAAAGAAAATCCTGAATCATGAAAGCTTGTTTTAAGACTTCTTTCAGCAGTTTAGCATGGCTTCAGTTGCAGAAAAAACACATCCGTATGTTGCATTTTCAATCTTAAACGTCAACTTTTAGTTCACATCCAATTATGTTCTCTCGCTATGTATTTGTATGTATAGATCAATTTAAGATTCCGTCATTACAGCGTTTTCTATTGTATTGAATTATAATTAAGAGATTTTTCTTCAGCTTTTAATTGCATAGAACCTAGTTTTTGAGACCAATTTAGAGATCTACCTGTTGGAAGAAGAAGCTGTATTCTTGGATTTCTCCTGGAACAGTATGAGACTGTCAGTTCCTATTTTCAGGTCCAAGTTTTCAAGTCTAGAGACTGGAAGTTCCGTTTACTCTGGTGGCTGGAGAGAAGCTCTGCTCTGTCCTGTGAGTAGAAAAGAGTGTGGTTCATCTGTCTCTTGGGGACTTTCATTCTGGGAGAGAGTTTGTATCTTTTTCAAAGAGCTTTAGCAGTTATGAGGTCACCTGTTTTGTAAAGGTCATGCTCTCTACTTTGTTACAGTTGGTAGAAGTGGAAAAGGCAAAAAAAGGAAATTTTAGAGACTTCAGCTCTTATCAGCTTCAGTGGCGTTTTATGTGGAGTCCCCCCCTGTTTTTAGTCCTCTCAGTTTATTGGCATCATTTTTGCTGAGGGAAGAGAAAGCTGAAACTATAAAGATAATGCCGAATTTATTTCCCACAGTTACTGCTTAAGATGAATGGCCTCCTTGTCACTTAAAGGTAACATCAATCAGGTAAAGAGGAAAACTTCATTACAGTCCTTTCTGAGTAGCAATGTTAATTTAGTCTGCTTGAATACATTCATTTTTCATGCTTTCTAGGCTAGACTGGCGATCTAGGCATAATCTGGACACACTAAAGACTTGAAAATATTTCTGCTGAAGTCTGTCCGTAATACCTTCACATTTTAAAATAATTGTGTGCAGGCTTCTACATGCAGGGTGAATAAATGTGACAGTTTCTGCTTCTTAAAAAACCCCCCAAAACTCAGCTTTGTATAATTGCATTTTACAGAACTGTCAGCTGGGAAAAGTCCTTGACAATAAGTAATGCTCAGATTAAACTCAAGATGCAGTACACCACTCACACTAGCAATTCTTCTCTGAATAAGGAAAATAAACAGATTAAGCAAGAAGGTATTGTGGTGCTTTAATTCAATAATTAGTTAGAAGTAAGCAAAGACACACATTCTCTGCTTTTGCAGTGACCAGCCTGACAGCATTGCAACGGCTTTAGATTTTCAGTTTCTGCTTACTCCATTGTTGTTATTGCTACAAGACAGATACACAACTTCTATTTTTTGGGGTAATATTCTTTTCTCTGTAAGCCTCAGAAAATGAAAACACAATTTCTATCTGTAAACAGACTGTGAAAATGGGAAAAGCTCCCCTCCAATGTGTGTATGTGGGCGAGTGAAAGATTATTTTTTTGAGAAGCCAGCATTATATATGCCAGAAGAGAAAGGTCTGATTAACATTTCTGTGTGGCTGCAGCAATACATTGGGTTCTTCCTGTAATTAAACTTGCACAGTAGATACTTCATGGAGGTTAAAGTTGAAACTCTGTTTTTATGGGGCAAATACTGATATGACTGAAATTGGAGGCAAGTTCCCAGTAGGGTAAGGCTGGAATTTTGCTTTCCTGCTTTATTTTTTTTATCCTTAGGAGCATAATACTAACTGAAGAAGAAATACCCTATACAGTTTTAGATCACACACCAGTCTGCTTGTTGCTTTCCGAGTGACTGTTACTATGACTTCTGGTCAAAGAGATAAAAATAATAGTTGGTGATGTAGCTATTGATTATAGCCCACCTGCACGGAGGTCTGAGAAGGGGCAGCACTGGAATACCCAGATGATGTGAAAATAGTAGAATCAAAGAAAATACTGTGGTTGCTTAAGAAAAGATTGGCAAAGTAGACAATTCTTTCATAAGCAACAGCTTTCTCTGTAATCACTTTATTGAAGCTGGGCAGCATCACATGTTGGGAAAACATGTAAGTTGAATGATATCTGCATAGCAGGTTCCTGTTTGAAGAGATGGTAGTGCTACCACCGTTATCCTTGTCAGGGCTACACTTGTCAAAGAGGCGAGGAGATGTGGAAGTGCATGCTAACTGCCTCCTGTGTCAGCGACCAGCTTCAGCATGGCCACAGATGGTGTAGTGGGGAAAGAGTTGTGCTTGCTTACAGCCGTTCTATCCTGATTGCACCTGCATCTCAGTCTTGGCAGAACCAACACTGAACATGCATGGCAAGGGACACTCCTCTGTAGCTGAGACTACTTGAGATAGTCCATGTGATACTTCCAGAATTAACTACATAAAGAATCTCAGGTCTTGGCTAGACTTTACTTGGACAAAATAAAGCTGGAGAAGTTTTGATTGTGAAGGGGGGGAAGTATGATAGGAAGTTCAAATCTCTGTAATCTAGGTTGAGAGGAAGGACAATTATGGTAATATGCAAATATTTTCTTTAACTTTAGCAAATGCTCTGAGCTGCTGCTTGAACATGTGCTCGCGTGAGCTGATTTGAGGACTCTTACTCTTCTGTTCATGTTGTCTGTGTGCTGGGAAACAATGTTTTCTGCACCTGCATTTCTTTTGGCAGACTGGCTGCCCATTACTTTCTGCTTCTGCCTTAATTCTTTCCTTTTCTTAGTTCCTGCTTATGGTCGCTCTTTATTCTGAAATCTTTTCTGTCATTATGAGTTTTGTTATGATGTAGAACCTAAAACCAAGCTAGAACAACATAAATTCAAGTCTTCCTTGACACAACTCCCTGCAAAAGGCCAACTCTGTACTGAAGAGAAACAATGTTGGAAGGTCATCAGCTGATATAAAAATATACAAATATATTTTTGAAATCTTAATTCATGAGGATGGAGCCTATGCTGTGTATTCTGAAATATTCAGTAGTAGTGACAAGCTTATCGGTTAGCAAAGAAATCGGTCTGGTTGTCAGGTGCTCCAGCATGCTTTTTTGTGAGCTGAGTTATGAACGTTTCTCCAAGGACATGAAAGGCAAGTTTACAAGTGGAACGTAGAGTGCTGTAGTTAAACATTATGCGGAGTTATAGATCAGTATTTAAAGGGTGAAAAGAAAGGCATCAGTCTCTTTTCTACAGCTCAAACTATTCATTACTCAAACTATTCATTTTTCTCTGCCGAAAGAGCAGAGAAAGCTGTTGTAGGTTAAGAGCAGTAGTTTCTAAAAAGCTTGCTTAAGGTTGTGTAATCCAACAAATGTTTTATCTGATTTCTCTCACAAAAGTTTCCCATTTGCTAAATAAGTACATTGGGAGAGGAGGATAGTCTGTGTATTGATCCGTTATGTTGATTGTGCTTGGATCATAAACATGTTTTAACATGCAATCTGGCTGCGTCTGCCCTTTTGGAGCACGGTACACCTGGCTGTAAGGCTATAATTAACATTCCGTAGCTGTGCAGTGAAGGTACAGCCTTCCCATCTGTCTGTTCTGCACCAGGCAGGTAAAAGATGAAATCTCATTCTGCATGTGGAGTTGCGACGTGGTTCCTGGGGCACGGCTGAAGCTGCTGCCTCTGCTGTTACAAGTCCCTTCCAAGCAGCTCCAGTGACTGCCTCTGAAGGAGCTGCTTTGGTCACAGGCCAGCCTGAACCTGACCCAGCTTGCCTCCCCCTTTGATCCAGCTGGAGAGGAAACTCATCCCTAGAGTCTTACACAATTCATCCTGCAGATATCACAGAATTGCAAAGTTGTCTTTGAGAACAGGAGAAATGGGAAGCTACGGAAGGAAAATGAATTTTCAAAAAGAGGAAAACCTTCTTTTATGCAGAGGTCCCATCTCTTCAGGGCATGGAGGCTCAGGAGAATTGCGGGAAGCCTGGCTGGAGGAAGGAAGAGGCAAATGGAACCTTTTAGGCCAACATCTGTAAGAGGTGTACTAAGCACAGAGTAGAATTGTGGGCTTGCTATAAACAGCTAGAAGTCGTATTTAAAAACCAAAATGCTTCCCTCTTACTTCCATTTTTTGGTAGTGTTTTCTCCTCTGTTTTGTACCTACCTGTTTACTGTTTAGAGGCTCCTTACTATTCTTCTAACAGTGTCAGCAGGCTGTATGTCAAGTAAGGAGCTGATGGGGAAGACCCAGCACAACAGTGCCCAGCAATGTGGCCTTTGTCTGTATTAGAGCTACTTAACGCTTTGATGTGTAATCGTAAAATGCTTATACAGCCACTTCAGCAGAGATGCTCAAGAGAAACAAAGATTGCTAGAACTGCACAATTTGCAAACAATAACTTTACGCCTTTGTTATGGCCTGGAAACATGGATTTTCAAAGCAAAATCTCCTAGGATGAAAGAGAATAGAAAAGGAAAGGAGCATGCATTCCTTTAGCAAAAATAATCTCTTAAATTTCTGCAGCAATTATATACACACATTGGCAGTTGAAAACTTGTATATTGTTTCCTTGTGTAGTCCAGAAATGGGTCTGTGCATTTCAGCTAGGATAGATGGCAATGATCATCTTATAAGGTGAAAGCAATAAATCAAAGAAAACCACAAAAAGTCAGCTATGCTGGGCATAAAGTAGTTGTCCCTAGTGGCAAGAGCAATAACACGTACAGCTAGGAGAAACCATAGAGACTGTGGAGTATTATTGGAAGACAGCAGGAATTGCATATATCCCAGGCCATACCTTCTAAAACCCCCAAAATTACTATGCTAATGCTTAAGTGTACTATTTAGTGGTAGCTGTACAATTCTATGTAATGTATAGAATAAATATTATGCCTCCATAATTCCATTCTACTTGATGGCAAAAAACCTACTTAAAAAGCAGAAGGCTGTTTTAAAAGGAACATAACCTGAAGTTATATCTTGAGAGCTAGGCTTATTACTTTTCAGAGAATAAGATACATAGTTATGACTGCCTTTCAAGGTTTTAAAGTAAGTACAGTAACCTTGTCATGGCATATTTTAAAATAATTTGTAGGAAAGAGTCACTGTTGGTGTATCTGAATATGAAATACGACTAGAAGTAATTCTTATCTCAAATTAGGACTGTAAGTGAACTGGTAGCTGGAAAAACTGTATTTTTGCAAATAAATATTAACCAAGATTTTAGAAGCACTTTTTCATCGTGTTCTTCTTTTATTTCAAGTCTTGAAGTATAAGCTTATAAAACAATGAAAGTACTAAGCGATTATGAGCTAAAATAATTAAACTAGAACTTTGTCCATTTAATTCGTATATTGCCAAAAGAGTTCATGGCTCTTAAGAAGCTTTAAGAAATTTTATTTTAAAAGCAGGTTTTGTAAGTCATGCAAGACGGGATCCAATTCTTCCTTAATGTCTAATTTTTTGTGTTTTCTTCAGTCCCACTCTACTTTTAAAATTAATCTGGATGCAGTAGTGTCAATTAGATGAAAAGCTGAACAACAATGGTTTATTTTAATTGCCTATAGGTACTACAAAAAACAAATATATGTAGATTTTGGAGCTCACTTTGTGTTGCATTGTATTGCAATTAAGAATGTGAATATGATAGTTTATTTTTGTCATGTATTTAACTTTCATTTAATGCACATTACAATAACTTATTTTTAGCATGTGACTTTGTTAATATCCCGAGTAAATTTAGTTACGACCCTCTCGTTTCATTTAGTAGCATGAGGAGTGCTTATTGCTTTATCACTTACTTGAAAATATTGCACAGACAGCAGCTAGTGCATAATTAATAGTGGCTTCAGAAATTAAAACTGAACTTTCAAAGTATGCAAGTTTCTGATCAGGCCAGGCTGTAAGCAGTTGATTTAATTTTGATGAATTTGTGTTTGAAAGGGGAAGCCCTCGGAGAAGCATTTCTGCGCCCTTAGGCTGGGTGCTTGACCCTTGGTGGCTTTTGCATCGAAGGGGTGTTTTAGTGCAGAGATAAGGAAGGAAGCAGTACTTTCTGCACTTTGCTACCTGACAAGTTACACTGAGCAAGCTTTCTGCGTGG
>Ga0181612_180786_pt1 | contig 17548 bp, 7 predicted proteins | sample HoacroProtozoa21_FD_119630 | JGI IMG/M metagenome (GOLD analysis project Ga0181612, IMG submission 119630) | Hoatzin crop microbial communities from Cojedes, Venezuel. Combined Assembly of Gp0051906, Gp0051904, Gp0051908 | reverse complement strand
TGTTTCACCACCCTCATGGTGAAGAATTTCTTCCTGATATCTAATCTAAATCTGCCCTCTTTTAGTTTAGAGCCGTTCCCCCTTGTGCTATCACTACACACCCTTGTAAAAAGTCCCTCTCCAAAGGAAAAACTGTTAGGTTTGGGAATTCTCATTTTTCATGATGAATATGCACAACAATTGAATTAACCTAATTGGAATGGATAAAAAAGAAATTATATATTATTTTTTTAGAGGCGAGAAGAACTTTGTTGCTGACACCAGTATAAGCATTGTCTTCTAGAGGTAGCTCTATTCTAAGTAGCAATTTCATCCCTTCTTCCTCTTGTATCTCCTACAATGGCTTTTGTGTAGCAAGATCAAGAGTCAAATTGAATCAATCATGACCCCCTTTTTGTCCATTCCTCAAATACTTCTTAGTCACTTGCTCTGAAAAGGAAGTCAAGAGGAAAACAGCTGAATTTATTCCTAGGTGCCATGTAACAATTGAAGGGTAAATCCTTTGCTCATATTTTAAGCTTTCCTCCATCCTTTACCACAAGACAGCATTATGGTTACTCTGTGAGTCATAGTTATTTTAGATGAATAGTGCTCAAATAGGATATAAAAATAACACTCTGGGAGATAATGAGGTAATCGGAAAAAGTTAATGCAATGCAGTTGAAACCAGCGATCCACAAAATTTGGACAAAATTGTTTCTTGACATGAGTCGTGTAACTCATCAGACTGCTAAATATCTAGTTTTCCTTTTAAACATCTTCAGTATTTATTAAAACAAAATTATTATACTTTTAACTAACACATGCATCATCACTATAATACAGACCTAGCAAAACAAATTCAGCTGGCCAGTTGCAGGGCAGAATCACAAAGTACCTTGTAATTATTGCCTACAGAGGTTTTTAAAGTATCTGTTAAGCAAGGTTGTCTCAAGTTTTCAACAAGAAGGTATGATGAGAAGAGGCTGAGGTACACCGCAGAAAAATGCTTTCTTCCATGAGACTGTCAGTATGCACTCCCAATGAACACCAAAATAAATAGTTTTATGAAACCTTTCAATATTTTAACAAGTCAAAACACACTTTTCTGACAGTATAATTGCTTTCCATAGCGGGCCTTAAATCTGCACCACTATAAAAGAATAATGCTACAGTAGATCATTTGTGAAAACTTAATGAAAACTGAATTAGTGAACCTCAGAGTCAGTAGACCTTGAAATTCACTTTCAGAAACTAATTTGCAGTAAATGTATGAGAAACATATTTAGACATGATAAACTTTCCATTCTCTGTTAGCTAGGTGTGGAAGTTTATCTTGATTAACTATTTTTCTTTTAATTAATCATTTGTGTAGGTAACCAAGATGATGTGAGTTATGCTTCTGTTAGTGACATTCATCCAACAAGAGCAAAATTATTTATTTTTTCTTAGCTTTCATAAATACTGTAATATGTCAAATAACAGTATTTCTTCAGTAGCCTTCACTTTGTGTATCTTACCTATCTCTGAAGACCCATGGGCTATTTTGATTATAACTAGGGCAAGTGAAAAAATACAAACCGTGTTGGCAAACAATAACTGTTTAAAAGCTCTAAGCATCAATTTTATGTGAATATAAATTCTTCACATTACTATCAGTGTGTATATGAAATTGTAACAAACAGTTGAGATCTTTCACACTCTTGCTTCAACCTTCTGCTTCCTCTGTGTAATTTATGTAGATACAAGTTAGTAGCAACAGTTTAGACCCTGTGTTGAAGGGAAATGAGAAGGGACTTGCACTGATTTCAATGGGAGATCCACGATAAAGAATAGCACATGATTTGATGATGCCAATCTATTTTCCGTTAAACAAGAACATGTTAGCTCAGAAATATTTGTGTGCCTGAGTTCTGCAGTAATGCACTCTCTTCAATGAGCTTCCTACCTCAGAAAGTGAATGGCATGTTATTTAAAAGCCTTGTGAAATGTGAAATTTTGACACTTTTACCTCAAGTTTCTAGAACATAAGGTAAAATACTCTGGCCTGGAGATGTCTGGCACTCTGACTGGTAACTGGGCACAAGTCTTCCATGTTTCCTTCTAACTGTTAATTCCCCGGTTCCTTTCAGGACTTGCATCAGTTGCCCCTGCAAATTGCAAAGCATGGCATTAAGGTTTTGCTGATGTCAATGTGATTTATCTCTGGTTCACTGTAAACAGGTTGCAGATGGATTATATGGGTTTTAACACCATGAAGTCACTGTTCTTGGAATAAGAATGATGTTTAAAAGGTACCAGGCTGATTAGCTATTTCTTTCAGCTTTCAAAATATTTTGCAGTATGTGAAAGAAATTTCATCTCAAAAGACGCTGGAACTCCAGTAGATTTCCATGGCAAACTTGCTGCTCATTCTTTTTCTCAGTAGCTTTTCTAAGTGTAGGAGGGTGCAGCCATTGGATTATCAAAGAGAGAAAGAGAAGGAAACCACAGACATGTTAGTTCTGTTACAACAAAATCAAGTTCAGTTTAGCTTGACTCACTGATAAACAGAAATGATTAGATTTTGTTCTATTATCTGATCTATTGCAAAGCTTTCACTGCTGATAATAAATAATGGTGAACAGTTACAGAGCCATTGTCATCAATAACTCAGCCCTGCTTGAAGACGAATAATATATATTTAGCCTGATTTTAAAGATGGAGTAAATAAGATGAATGCCTTTCCCATGGTCACAAAGGAAGATAGTATAAAGACTAAGTTCTTTCTCAGACCCATTCTTCATCCACGAAGTCTTCATGAATTTCTTGGCTAAAGCTGAAATATGCTCTAATATACTCTGGCATATCCAGATGCAACAGGTAATTTACTGTTCTCCTGTAATTCCGTGTATCTGAATCAGTTAACTTGAAATCTACTGATATCAGCTAAACTTTTGATAACCATCTTCTGCTTAATACTATCTCTTAGATTTCTACTTGGAAATTTCTTTTTGAATGCCAACTGACAGTTCTTCCACTAGTAGGTAGTAATTGGTAGTAATGCACTCTGATCGAAGAGTGTCTTGTGTCCCTGTTTCATTACAATTCTGGGAGAGTGGTTTGTAGCCCAGTGGTCCACTTCTCTTCCCACTGAAGTCAACGACAAAATTCCCTTTTACCAACAGTCAGCAATACTGGACCACTGGGTCCAGGCCCACAAAAGATGTGAATATGTTTACCTTTAAAGTAAGGTTCCTCCTACCTATTGTCTCCTGCCTTTAAGGAGGTGAGTGGCAGCTAGTTTACTGAAATGAGACTGAACCATCACTGAGTAAAGTGCTTGAATATTTACATGGAAAAAGCATTATAGGTGCAAGTCATTGCTTTATAATAATAAGGGAAAAAATGGGTGCGCACAAATACATTACTGGCCAAATCATTCAAGAGCTGAGTGTTTCTTTCTCTTTCTTAAATGGATAGATAATGCCCTAATCTGTTTGGTATTTTTTCACTTCTCTCTACCAGTCCCTTAAAAATACTGAAATGAGGTTATCGCAGAACTCCAGATTTGCCCAGCTTTGTAGTCCAAATGTAAATCATTTAATGAGAGTGCTTTTCCAATCATCACTTTTTAATTGGCTCAAGTGGAAATAAATGACGCATGTCAGTTGCAGTCTTTGTAAAACTTTTCAATTTAAAGTAAGACAGGGTGATAAAGCATGTATTATTGAACAGGATATGTTTTAAGTATTTGGTATCAGCAGTAAACTACAGTCGCATCCTTTCACAGGCTGCCATGGAACTATCCTGTCAGCCTTCACCCACTGTTGCTCACAATTACCAGTACAAACCAAAACTGTTCTGTGAACTTCTTTGGGTGAATATTAGAGCATTCATATTTTCTTAATGATTTAATAAAATAATTTAAAAAATTGGTAAGCTTTTTTCTTTTGAGAAAGGTAATCACAAAAAAATAACTGCTTTCTCATAAACTGGAATTAACAAAAAGTTAATTGGTCTTCTTATTTCATGGAAAGAGAAAAAAATATAGCTAACTTTCTTATAGAGTACAGATTTATCTAAAAATACTTTTTTGTAAGGCTTCCATATGATAAGCATTTCTCAAAAAATTAAAAGGGAGGTTAGCACAGTCTGTCATTAATATTTTTGTATCTACTAATATTGAGACAGCACATCATAAATATATGTATCAATCACTGAAACACCTAGAACCTGCCGAGTTTTACAAAGCTGAAGACATTCCAGTGGCCTTGTATTTCCCATTGCTTGCCCTTGGCTGACTGCTGCTGCACTCAGTGGGAGTCTCACGTGTGAATCCTAGGAAGGAACTAGCCCTTGCCCTCAGTGTTCTTGGCTTCTAGAAGCATGTGGAAGAAAACACCTTCCCAGCATTCACAAAATAAAACAAAATCAAAACACAATGGGGTTAAAATAACGTCTCTTATCAATTTCATCTATTTAAACATAGATTCAAAATGCAAAATAAAATATAGTTAAATTCTTTGGTCACTAATACATCACATCAAAGAAATTGGATTATATGCTTAATCACAGATATTTGCTATCGTGAGCAGGGGTAAACTGCAGATATGAGGTGAAGAAAGAGTTTTTTTTCTATGAGGAATATTGGTTGGCATCTTCCTTGGTGGCACGGGGGAGAGATAATGCAATATATATTGATTTTTAATCTTTTCGTTTTTAAAAGAGAAACAATCCTGGCATTTGTAGAGTACCATTAAATTTCAGTTGCAGAGCTTATCAAATAGTTGAATATGCAAAGCATCATTTTACGGTTACCTGCTTCTCCTGCTTTCTCAAATCGAGAATTATTGACAAGCCTCCTGAAGTACAGGGCATTTTATATATAATACTGACACATCCTGGAAATCCTTCTGGACAGCAGCTGCAACATGCAAAGCTGGCCTTTAGCTGGTTTCTCTTGCTATTTGACCTGGGATTTAAAGCCTTTATATGTGGCATATATCAGATTTAGAATAAGAGACCAGGGTGCCACTCACTGGGACTAGCAACAGGGAGGAAAGCAGTTTCCTAAGAAGTAATGTGTGTGCTTGAATCCAAATTATGCCGGTGTGTTCCTGGATATAAAAAACTTTCAGTCCTAACTTAAGCTGTCTGAATCATCCTTCCAGGAGCCTAGTTTGCAGGTGTGGAAATTAAGCAGCTTGGTTCTTAAAATAGGATGTGTGAATATGGCCTAAGTGCCTTAAAGGCAACTCATTTTTGTTCATCACTGCTAATTGCTAAGTGAATTTCAAGGTTCTTCATTGTGTTAATTACAGGATACTAAGAAATCCTGGAATGAAACTCTGTGACTTCAGAGAGCATTGCTGTCACTGTATGCCTCAGTCTTTAATTATGATAAAATTACAATGAGATTGCCTAATTTTAAAACTTCAGTTTTTAAGGGGGAAGAAAATAGAGCCAGCTCCTGTCCCTTATGCAGCAGTAAAGAAAGCTATTACTGTACACCAGCGTTATACCAGCCTGACTCATCCTTCAGATGATCAGCTTCATTACAGATGAGGACAGATGAATCCAGTGTGGAGGTGGTGTCTGGCTCACATGAGACCCACATCTCTGCAAATCATCTTCTCTCTGTGGCCTACGTCCACTGGATGTACATAAATATATGGCTAACTCATATTTCAGGATTAGTTCTACTGAAGTTGGAAAGCACAAAAGTACTCAGTTTTCTCTGCTGCAAGAACCAGACATTGAAGAACAGTTTTGGAAGACATTCTGCTTTGCATTGGGATGGAGGGAATCATAAATTTTGATTGCTGTGGAGAAGACATTTCCAAGAATTCACTGAAATGGTCTGTGGCCATCGGTTCCTGCAGGCACATGTACAAACAGAATCAAGTAAGGTAAATAAATTGCTTATCAGCGATATTACTGGCATCGCAAATTTTCTTCCAAGTCGTTCAGGGACCTTTCATAAATAGAAAGCTTCAGCTACATTTCTCAGTAAGTCTGTAGCCCTGTGGGTCAATTAAAATTATGTCATTAAGTTAATGTGGCAAAGAAAAAGGATCACTGCAAAATAAAGCAGAGTTTAGCATATTCCGTGATAATAATGAGGCCTGATCTTTATTCCCTGTTTTGAGCAGCTGAGTAATAAACCTTGTTGAGACTTTGCTTGATTGATAGATGGCTTCTATCCAGCGACTCCGGATAAGACAGTAGGGAAAAAACGGCACAAAAACAAAAAGGGAAAAAAAAAAAAACGGCTTTCAGTCTGTTATGGTCTGATGGCTCAACGTGCTACTTTGTGTCTGCCAGCATATTGATTCTTTGCATTTGATAGCACTAAACTGGCACTTTCACCAACTGAAAGGATAGGACCAGGAATGACAGAGCAGAGGGAGGCAGTGCCTAGTTTCTGTAGCTTCAAGGCAAACAAATAGCGTGGCAATGATTTACTTTTGATAGGGATAAAAGAAAATGAAGTTGACTGTTGGTTACTAACCTTGTGTTTTGCAGGAAAACCTTTGAATGACTTTCTGCTTATTGTTGTTATTCAGCTCTACAGAGATATTATAATGCAGAATGAACTTTAAGCGTTCTCTCTTTGAGTGTTATCAGCAAGTTTACCAGATGTATGTGCGGTGTTGTTACGGCAAAGTATTGTAAAACAGTATTTTCATATACAAATATAACACAATTAGCAATATATTCTGCACAAACTAGTGATTGTGTTTGAAAGCACAAAGACTTGAGGACAAAAATGACTAATGGTTTACCAAGTAAACCTCACAAATAATTTACAGGAACAATCTTGTTCAAAGTTCTACATGATTAATTTGGATTCAGTCTCCCTATGTATACAAATTCCTCTCAATATCACTAGGTGTCCTATGCATGGAGATAGAAAAGAATATTATTGAGATCTGCCATGTAATCACACATTGTTTTGCATTCAGGAATTGTAGAATATACGAGTGAAGCTCTTGAATCACTGTATTTTGATTTGTATTGGGTTTTTTGTGTGTGATTTTAATTGGATGAGTGTTGCTTGAAAAATATGTTTAGATCACTTATCCTAAAAATTGTGCTGTATTATTTACAAGGGGTCATTCCTGGTTTTAAAAAGGAAATGCCTTTATCCTCCAACTCGGCAGAATGATTAACATTCATGCTAAAGATCTTTGAATTCTTCCCAACTTTCCTCCATGAATAGCTTAGTTTGCTGCTCAGAAGAGCATTATACTCTTGGACGTGTAGTTGTGGAAGATGTAATCAGGGCAGAGATACGTACAGATGCCTGAAAAAAACATTCAGACAAAATTCCTCAGATGTTGCAAACAGTCAGATTTTACTATAAATGAACAATATCTAGCTGTGTGCAGAGAGTAATGTGGGAACGTTACAGAAAGCTGTATTTCCTGTGTGTGGGTTAGTTAAAGATTTAATCCTTTATGTAAGATGAAAGGCACTGTAGGTTTCTGAAAGGGTATGTGCATTCACTGAGCCAGAGAATAATTATAGCACAGTGAGTTATAAAATTGATGTTTCTATGTTCAGTTTCATTGTCTTGTTGTAGCCTCTGTCTTAATGGATTAATTAGACCTCCATTAGTGTGTTTACTCTAGGAGGTGTAGTACCTGCTTTCATTTATCTGACTTGGTTTTTAACTCTTTTATGAAACTTGTTTTTTATGCAATCATTTGATTGTGAAATTTCCATTTCCTAAATGGCTAAAAGGTTAGGGGAAGAAGGAATAAGTATGTCGTAGCATTTCAGATTTGGTTTGCATCCAGTTTGCATTGGATCTATTTAGAAGTCAGATTTTTGTAGAGTTGCCAATGTAGGTATTTAAAGATTAACTCGTATTTTATAACAAGGAATTGATATATGTAAATTGGTTTACATTTTTGTTACAAATGCAACTTTTTTAATCTTGCCACGTTCATTCTCTCACATTCAGTCACCTAAAGTTGCACAAGACCACTAGCTGTTGGGTTTCATGGTGTTGATCTCAGCAAGTTGGTACCTGATGTTTCAGTTTGTTTCTGTCCTGGAAACCTTTGAGGACTTTGGACTTTGTTGAGATGATTGCTTTTTCCCCTTTGTCTGTCCTTCAAGGAGAAATACCATCAGAGTGAAATTATCAAAACAGCTGCCTGAGTATTGATTCAACAAACATAGCCAAGGCTTTAAATGAGCTGTAAGAGTAGCAGATCTAAAAGGCTTGAGCATTGGTCTGCTTATACAGCAGCACCACCTCCACTCCTTTTTCTGTACAAATAGGCTTGGTATAAGATCCGAAGAATTCTAACCCCATTCCAGGTTCTTCTCACTGATTTCCTTCATTTCTTTGTACCTGCTCTTTCTGTTCCTTGTTGCTGGCTGCTGGTTATATTTAGTGTTGATATCAAAGCCAGCCTGTGAATCGTACAGTGACTAAAATTTCCTTTTCTCTTTAGGATGAAATAAAGACTCACAATCACCTTTTGCTGTTCCAGTTGCTCTAAACCAGCTCTAGGTTTTCTGCACACAGTTCTTACATGCTGCACTGACAACTTTAATAATATTGACATTAATTTTGTAGATTTCAGTTGCGTGCTAAAATGAGGGGTTTGATGTGAGACTAGATTATGTAAGGGCTGATTACACAAGGGGAAGAATTGATTGCTTTTACAAGCTTTCATTTCTGCCAGAGAGTGAATCTTCCATGCTTGCTATACATCAGAAGCAGCATTACTTCTCCCGTGGACAGATAGCGTCCACAGTGTGATTTACCATGTGACTGGTAGAACATAGATGAGTGATGCCTCTTGCACCTTTCCAGGCACTCTTGGAGGAACATGCAAATCAGCTGGACTGCCTCTTGGGACTCCTGGGATTTTTCCCCTCCTTCTTTGAATGTCCCACAACTTGTAGGTACAACCAATGCACAGTGTGAAGGAGGCTATAATACCGTATTTGATTTGATCATGTATCAATATTCCTTCTTTAAAACAGGCAGGCTGTTGATAAAAAAAGAAGCATGCATTTCATTATTTCTTTAAATAAAAAGAATGAACTCTTCAGCACAAGTGAAAGCAGACCATATGCCTTCCCATTGGGTATCCCTTGGCACTGAGGTTCTGGCATCACACTTCTTCATGTAGAAGCCAGCAAAAGATGTTTAATGGCTTTCAGACTCCGAAATGAGTTCTGCGGCCATGTGTGTCCCTCTCCAGTTGTCTGAGGAGATGAGCTTGAATTACAGCTCAGCCACTGCTGCCAAGCACTCTCCATTATTCCAGTGGACCAGGTTGCCAAGCAGGATTTATGGTCCTTTTAACTCAATATCAGGCGATGGAGCAGCATTATGTGATACAGACTTTATACCAGAGATTCTTATCAATGGAACAGGACTCTCTAAAATCAGGGAGATAATCAAGTCTGTAACTATCACGTTAGTAATTGGCACCACTCAGAACATAGTTTAACATGAAAATAGAAACTAGGAATGCAGAAGAAATGACTTTGTTTTCACTGTAGATTAATGCGCTATGCCGATCATACAAATTGTTTTCACACTAAGATTTGCTAACCTCCTTCCTTGCCCTCAGTCTGTGAAGTTTTGAATATGCCTGCAATATAGTAGCTCTTGTGATTGCGAACAATCTTGATAGTTAGAATTGAATATTATTTTTAATCAGTTGCGATCTGAGGCAAAGCAGGCTTGTCTGTTGCTAATAGCGATGAAGCTCGGAATACATTAAGCTTTATTTTTCATTCGTATGAACAAAGAGATAGTTATGCTATAGAAGTAAACATTTTCATTCAGATCTAAAAGAACAACTGGTTTCTTCTGTGATATTCACAGTTTAAGATTCAGTTTTAGCATGAACCAGAAGTCTATCTTTCCAGTTATTTATAGCAAGAAAAAAAAGCAAATAATTTTAGAGTGGTCTACATATATTTGCAGAAAAGATAAGCTGTATAACTGCCTATGCTGTTGTATCTCCACTAATTTGAATATAATGAGCAAACTCTCACCTCACAAAGATTGGGTCCTGAGGGTTAACATATTAGCTTTTGATCTCCAGTGCTATAAAAAATGTCATTGCCATGCAGCTAATTATATTAAATAGTTACAGATATAAAATACATTGGAAGAGTTGTTTAATAGCAGGCAAAAGGCGTTACAGCTATAATTTTCTTGATTCTGTTTTCCAAAATATTACTGATTTGTAAGATTTGTTTGAACGCCCTTGCCAGTGATACAAATGGCCCTGTTGACCTTTAGTGTAAGCTCAAAAACAACATCTGTAAAATACAGGTAAATTAGAACATGGTTTACATCAGTATCTTTGTAAAACCCATTAAAAATAAGAAACAATAAAACAAAGAACAATATTTGCTCTTTACTGTTGACCATAACGTATTCAAGTATTCAAACAAATTATTATTCTGTGATAAATAACTGCTGGTGGATTTTACTGGGTGTTGGACTCAGCTTCAAAAAAACAGCTTATCCAGTGAATACTTCACAATTCTATTTCTTTTCTTATGCTATGCTAGACACAAGCTCCGTATATGAGTCTGCTCAGAGTTTTGGTAAAAACTCCTTTTAACTGCATATCTTGTTCTGACTATCATGAATACATGTATGTTTTTCCTCTTCTATTTCATCTTGTTGCTTGCGAACAAAAGCATTGCATTTAGGTTATGAGGCAATCTAACTAATGGCTAAATTAGTGGTATTCAGAGGATACCAACGAAAGCTAAATTTGTATTGATGTTTACAGTTTCCATTAGATTTCTGGATGACTAAAGAAACCAAGTATTAAGCTGAAATAATGAGACCTGATATTCTTGTGTTATTCTTCCATCTCAGACTGTGCTGAGAGAAGCACTATAGAAATCATCCCAAGTTATGAAAAAAAGATCCATGGAAAATATGCTCCCAACTGTACTAAACTCTTAGCTAAATAAAACAAACCTACACTGGAAGCTCAGCTGCTTTTTCACAGCAGTGTCAGTCAGTCTTTATAACGTGTTCATGGTTTGCTAGTAACTCCATTTTCAAATCTGTTCATTTGCTTAGCTTTAGCTGGATTTAAACTTAAAGAAACCCTAAAAAAATGTGCAAAGAAAGGCCATTTTCTCTTCACTTTATTGGGAAGGGCCTCAGAGCTGCTGCTTTTTCTCTGCACCTTTCCCAGTGCCAGCAATGAGTTCGCACGTGTTGGGTTTAATTGGACATTTCCCACCGTGTCTGCAGGGAGTGGGTGCCTCGGACATTTTCTGTGAAGTGTCTTTGTCCATCCTAAATTGGATCTATTTGACATATTTGTTGGTATTTTTATTTGAGGCAATAGAAAAATGAGGTTCTGGTAGTGTACACTGGGGCTGAAAATGAATGCATTCCCTGAGGAGGTCTTTTAGGGATTTTCCTGTTTGGGGGGAGCAGGATTTGTTCCTCTCTGCCACCACTTCTGGGAGATGTGGGCTTTCATTTCTGAATTCCACGTAGCCATTTTGGTCTTTTGTGGCATCTTTAATTTCCCTTCCACAGAATTTTTAGTAGCTGAAGGATGCCGTATTAAAGGTGAACAGACTGAGATTATACCACCTGCCTGCTGATTTTAGAAAGTGATATGAATTTCTGTTTGGTGGTTTTCTTCTTGCTTCTCTTCCACCTTCTAGCACATGGAATGCAAGTGCCTGAGCACCTGTGAGCAGCTGGAGGATGGACGGTCAGTGTGGGGCACTGCAGGGGATGGGATCATTTCAGTCCTGGTGCCGATGCACTGGCAGAGATCCTGACGTGAGAGGATTCCCATCCCCGCCATGGGCAGATCTGTGGGAAGAATTAGGCCTGTGGAGATCTCTGGCTTTGTGCACATTATTCATTGTGCTCCTTTGACTTAAAGGCTGGTTTGGTTTGTGTAATTTTACAAGCTACTGAAGCAGGACCTATTGATATTTAAAAAATAATTAAAACAGTCAGAGTATTGAGTATTAAAAAGCTGCCTTTATGCAGTATCTACTTTTCATATTACAGCGTAAGATTTTCACTCTACTTTTGCTATTATGAATCCATTACATGTAAATGAATGAATACTATTGTTAATAACCATTTACAGCATACAGTGTAACAGCTCCAAAGGAGCTATTAGAGTTTACTGTATGCTGTGAATATATATGAAGAACAATACACAGACCTCAGCTAAACTGTAATGAGTGCATTGACATAACATCAGCTCTGAAAAGGATCTAAGACTCCATAGCATGTGAATGGCAAAACAAATTCAAAGTCCAGACTCCTCTCCTTTAAATCACCCAGCTACAATGTTATGTGATGGGTATCATTACTGGTAACAGTTGTGCAGTGTTACTTGTAATGGAGTATACAATGATTACCTCTTGTACTAGGGATGCCAGTGTTTAGTTCACAGTGTCACCTGCTGTAGTGCTGGGATAGCCCTCGCGTTAGGGTGATCTTGCATAGCAGCATGTAGTATGTATGGGAGGTTCATAGCTTTACACGTCTAATTTGGGGTATTTTAGGTAGAATACAGTCTAGGTTTTCTGTAGGTAGGTGCACTTTTGCCGGAGAAGTGTTATGAGAAAATGTTTGCTGTGTGTGCATGTCTCTATATTAATGCTTTGGCAACACCTTCAGTACAGATGCAGATCTGAATAAGTGCAAACATGCAATAGGTTTAGTCCAAACAACTGCAATATACATTTATTCTGCTCCTATACCAAATCTGGAGATCATTTTTTCATGGATACATTTTGCCTCCTTGCTAACTTGATTCTAACAGCCCTGTGACAAACTTTATGGTCTACTGCCTCGCCACTGGTGTGGTAGGGGACTGCTCAGAGGGAACTCAACAAGGGGTCACAAATTGCTTCGATTGCTATATCCATTAGGCTGACCAAGGACTTTCAGTTCCTACTTCTTCAATTATATTCTGTGTTTTAGTTTATTGCTTTTGATTGTAGCTTTTATTGGTTCTGGAGGAAATGTACTGAAATTCTTCATGTTCATTGACCACACTCAGGAATTAGTGGAAATTTAAACTTAAATGGCTGTCTAAATTTGGTGCTAATATTGATACCCTTGCCTTTTTATTTTCATTTTTAGAGCTTTTCTTCCTGGTGATGTTCCATTGACTTCCCCAAATATGAAACAGATTATTGCTAGCTGCCACAGAACTGCATGAGAGAGGTCACTAAGGTCATCTTTTAATTCTAGTTTCCTCTGAGCCAGCTATAGCTCCTGAAACTTTTCTGAGAGCCAGGAGTGCTCTTTAACAAGCAATCCTTGTGATGCTTGCTTTTCTGAAATGCAAGTGGAAGGCAAGGTAGAAAGCAAAGTTTTGATCTTTGGAGTCCAGACACAATTCTCAAAATGTAGACAGCTCCACAGGGTAATGCTGCCCAGAGCTTTCTTACTGTCACGGCTGTGTGTCCTGCAGAACACAGTCGTGAGGTCTAGTGGCTCAGTGAAGTAAATGGCAAAATTATGCTTAAAGGTTTAAGTAGAAATAATTTTCCATTACATGGAAATTGTGAAATTCTCTCTCTCAAGAAATCAGCACATGAATTAAATTGTTTAAGCCAAAGAAAGAAAAATAAAGGAAGAAAAAATAAAAGGCCCATATGAAGTAAAAAAAAAAATAAAAAGGCAAATATTCCTCTGGTGCCAGGGATTACTTCTTCGGGCCAGAATGTGAATGAAATGGAGCAGTCCCACAGCAAAGTTCTTGGCACAAGCAAACCCACACTTTTCAGTTTGGGTATTGGTTGAAAAGAGAAAGGTGAAAAAAGTGCAGACATAAACTTGCCATATTAGGCATTTATTTTTATATTTCTGGGAGGTATCAATAAAACACCTGAATAGTAAATTAATGGTAAATCTGTTCTATGTGCTTTCCTCAGATATATTGAAGGACATAAATCCTCTCCTTTCTTTAGTGTGTATTTCTGATGGAAAGGTGTATGCTCAAACCTTCATGCAGTGTTTGTGAAGTTAAATTTTTTGACAGGCACTTAAGGATCAGCAGTGAAGGGCACTGTTAGAGATCAACAGCATTATAGAAAGGTATTGCCTCCATGGCCTTTCAACCACTGTTAGTGTTGTACTGTGCTGGTACCGACAGAGTTTTAAAAAGTAGGTTGCCCAACAAGATCAGAAAATCAACACCTTAAAACTTATAGTCTATCTTCATAGTTTCTCATCTCTAATCCAGAACTAGTGGACTGTTATTTTAATATCTGTTTTCTAAGCACGTCTCCTTTAATTAGAGCCTGTGCACTTCTCAGTTTTGTTTTGTTGCCAATATTAAACTGTTTTCTGTATAGCAAGCAGATTCCAAGGCAGATGTCCAATCCTTTTGGATTTTGCTTACTGATTGTAACAAATTTATTACTTCTTTCATGCAAACATAGAGCTAAATTCTTTTGTTGAGTGACAGCCCTACAGTGAGTATCTGTAAAACCCCATCAACACAGCAGGAGCTCAGAAGTGTTAGTGGTAATAACTTCCTCTGTATGGCATTTCCATGTGTATTACTTTGAGTTCTTGGGTTTTCTCTCTTCCATTTCTTTGGCCAAGAATTTGGCTCAAGCTTAAACTTCACTTTGTTATACACGCTTTATTCAAAAAGGCTCAAGGAAAATTGTTCAGGAGGCTTCTCAGACAGACAAAATACCCAAATCACTCACAGTTTAGAGAGTAAATCAAGTGTATATCAATATAGAGTTAGAACTAGCAAAGGGAAGAAGTTGTGTATGAGAGGACTGAAGTAACTTGGAGAGTAGTCTTTCAACAGATATTCTATTAGATATAGCAAAGATATATTTAAATATATCATGATCTAAGATTCCTTTCTGACATAGTGGCTGATGCAAAGAATTCTAATAGAAGCCTGAAATACCCAGACCCAGGTTTTGTTTGTTTCAGATCCCAAATGACTCAGTTCTGCCAGTGGAAGAGCAGAATGAAGTTCGGCAGGAAGGATCAGACTCTTGATTGTTATTCTGCTATCTTTAAGTAAGAACTTTGAAAAGGAATAAGCAGAGAATAAGTTCCTGATTCTATCTGAAGTTAGTGTCATCCTAAGAGATGGGTTACCAGAGGTTCATGCCGTACATCTGCAACTCGAAGGAGTCTCCACAAACCCATCGGCCAATGCTGTAATTGTCAACTACCTGTACTGTATCTGATTTTCTGTATCATGAAGTCACATTCTGCATCCACTACAAAAGGCACGATAGGCAAACTGCCTGAACTGTTTTTGGGGGAATCTGCTACTATTCTAAATAGCTAGAACCATTGTGAAAATCAGCTGCAATTTACACCTTATTTATGCATCGTAAGTCTATATTGACTTTGTTAGACCAACTGCACATCCACAGAGTCAGTGCCAATGTATGTGCAGTGATTTGACTGGCTTTGTTCCAGGCTAGGGAAGCTTTGGAGCAGCACAGTTCCCAGGGCCACCACACTCCTTAGCTCTGACCATGCTTGAAGGGTTCATTGTGCAAACACCCAAATTCAATGAACCTGCTTGAATGCATATAGTTACACATGGGGTGAGTGTTCGTAATGTTGGGACCATACTGAGCCCAGCCAGGTTGTGTTGCTGTCAGGCAATTAACTTCCCAAAAGAAATAAAAAAGAAATGTGGCATTTAGGCTATTCTGTGTGTTGTTTGTACACACTGGAAAGGAGGACAAAGCACATGCTCTTAACAGCTAACAGGAAGAGTATTTGTTTGTTTGCTCTTTGTCCCTATTAAGACAGTCTCAACATGCCAGAGCTGAGAACCTTTAATTTATCACCCTCCTGTGCTTTGGGCTTTATTGCACTCATTGTTTAAGCTAATGCAGGTGGTCGTGCCTTGCTTTGCAGCTGGTTTTGCTGTTACTGATGGTTGCAGTTTATGTCTTTTTGCTCTGCTCTTATTTCTTAGACATATAAATTGTTGCTTCAGTTTATTTCATTTGCATTTATCAGTTCTTTATTGTTTTATTGCCACTTCTCTGCTGTGACTCTAAAGGAAGAACAATGTTTATTCCCTCTGCCCAGCAAGCTTTAAAACTGATTCTATGTGTTACAATAGTTCTTTGTTTCTTTATAATGCGGCATCATCTATTGTTTACAGTGTATTTACGAGCAGCAGAGACTTGATGTCTTTTGAAATGCCTTCATTCTTTCTAAAAGTCTCCTGTTTTTGTAAATCACTAAGTATCCTAGTGGCATTCAAAAAAAGGAACATGATTATGAGCAAGATGGAGAGGAAGAAGACTGTCAGTCTGAAAATGGTTCCTCTTACTCAGCAAATCTTCTCTCTCTGTATTCTGAATCATCGTCTGATGGTAGTGACACAGAAAGCTCCTAGTAATCTTTATTATGCCTGTTAGTACTGCAGAGTCAATATAACTCTGAAAGCATAATTGGAATTTTACTTTGACTCACACATTTTGGTATCTACAGCTTCAGTCACGAAAGAAATTTATGTATGTAGAGTGCAACTTTAATTATCAATTAAGTGATTTAGGGGCTCAGCTGGATTTTCAGATATGAGTTAGATACCTCAGGAACCAAAATCTCTTGGCATTTCCACATCAATGGGATTTTGCAGAGTTGTTCTGAAGACGGTGATCATAGTCATATGGTGAATGCATGGTGTTTACAAATAATGCACGTAGGGTTAGGGCTATTTATCCCCATAATATAAACTGTTTCGTGGATGTTAACAGGAAGGATTATGGTATAGATTAATGTTAAACTACATTGAATAAAGTAGTACCAAGTTCCAGCCATTCTCATACAAATATATGAAGGGTAAAATTAAAATTTTACTGAAAATAATATGCTCATATGGAAATTAAGGTCATAAAATGAAAGGTAGTATGAAGAAACAAAACAATCAACTTGATATGAATTTTTTTAATACTAAAATTACAGCTTGAAGACTCAAAGGGCCTTTCAGAGATGGAATGTGAGCTGCTTGCATTTTCATGAGGCCAACTTTAAAATAATGTCCTTCCTGATTAGCACAGTGAGCATCATTGCATTTAATTGGGTAATGACCTCTGCTTAGTGAATGTTACAAACTAGAGTGAAATTTGAAAAGAAGTACAATAGCAAGCTGAAGTAATCATGTTTCTATTGGTATTGCCAATTGAAGATCAGGAATGATAAACATTAAACCACAACATGTAAACAGTTTTTTCCCTGCAGAATTTAGGCTCAGACTGATCACTTGTCTCTCTTAATATGATTTGTCCTGGCTATTGAAAACAAGGACTCCTCCCTCCCCCGATATCTCTTCTAATGTAATTAGCATCTAGTCAATAATGTTCAGCATTTCATTTTACCGCTTTAATTAACAAATTCAATTTGTTCAAACCGCTGTGAAAACAAATTAAAAACCCAGTGAATAAAAACCTCTAGTGCCAGAGATGTGTCTAAGGTGTTCACCAACTCTTCCTCTACTAAAAGACCATCTTTTGTATATTTTTCCCCCTGTGAAAATCACTTGTTCTGGTTTTAGTTCCACCAGAGCAAGTTCAGATTCATTGTGGCAGG
>Ga0181612_150432_pt1 | contig 17548 bp, 21 predicted proteins | sample HoacroProtozoa21_FD_119630 | JGI IMG/M metagenome (GOLD analysis project Ga0181612, IMG submission 119630) | Hoatzin crop microbial communities from Cojedes, Venezuel. Combined Assembly of Gp0051906, Gp0051904, Gp0051908 | reverse complement strand
TCTTGTAATTCTGTTTTTCCAAGTACTTCTCTTGATAACTCTATAGGTGTATCATAATCATCATCTTGTGCTTCTACTCTATCTTGAATAGATGTTGCCATTAAATCTGATAATAAATCTACTGTTGTTGCCTTGTCTAATTCTCCTGCTAAAGTTTTAGATGTAATTGTATCTATTATTTCGCGAAGTGATTCATCATTTGGTCTAACTACCTTTCTTCTATTTCTATATTTTTCGAGTTTTTCTTTATCGTTTAATATATTATATTTTTCATCACTTAATCTTTTTTCAGGTTCTTGATCTTTTTCTCTTTTACTATGGGCATCTTCTAAATATTTATCTAAATCAAATATCATATTACCTTGATCTTTATATAAATAATTAAATTCATCTAATTCTTGTTTTTCTTGTGTTTTATTTTCAAAGTTAGAATCATACTGAATCATTTTTTTATATCCATCTCTAGTATGAGAGTTTGCTCTTGCAGCATTTATATCAATTGCGTTATCTACATTAATATAACTAGAGTCAATTTCTCTTTCATTTTTACCGATGTTTTCATATAAATCTTGATTAATTACACTTCTAGATAAAGTATTTTTTTCTTCTTCATATCTATCCATTCTACTTGGCATATAAAATCACCCTTTACTCTTATAATTAAGTCTATCATAAATTACTTTAAATTAAAAGATAAAATTAAATTAGATATTTACTAATTTAAAAATATATTATAAAATTAATTAAAAAGAAGGAGGAGAGAAAATGACAGTTGAAGTTGATGAAAATGCTTGCATTGGTTGTGGAGCATGCGTTAGTGTTGCTCCAAACGTATTTGAATTAAATGATGATGGAATATCAGTTGTAAAAGTTGATGAAGTAAGTGAATCTGATAAAGAATCTGCTCAAAGTGCAATTGATACTTGCCCAGTTAGTGCAATTAGTGAAGTTGAATAAAAAATATGAAAATTAAAAAATTTTAATTTTCATTTTCTTTTTCTTTTTTATATACTATAATTTTATATAAGGTGATGTATGAATATATGAATGAAGTTAATACTGAACAATTTATTAATTTCTTTTTAGAACGTAATTATAATGAAAATATGTTTACAATTAATGGTAAAATCAATCCTAATTATAATTCTAAAAAAAAGACTGGGTTAATAGCCAAAATCTTTGAAGATAATTGGGATAATTTTTATAATACTTATTATGATGAAGTTAATAAATATAGACCTAACGCAAATACTGAAATTCACAAAATTATTGATTGCCATAATAAAAACTTAGGATGTTCCGTCTATGAATGTCCTAATTGCCATGATATATATTTTATAGGCTTTACCTGCAAATCAAGATTTTGTTCATCTTGTGGTTATAAATATAAACTTGAACGCGTAGAAAATATTATGCAAACTGCATATAATTGTAATCATAGACAAATTGTTTTTACTATTCCATCAGAATTAAGAAAATATTTCTATTATCCATATGAAAAAAGACTTGTTATCCTTTTTGATGCAGTAAAAGAAACACTATGGTCTATTCCAAATTTATCATTTAAAAAAGATAAATTTGGAAATCTAAAAAAATATAAATCTAATATTGTATGGACTCCTGGATTTTTTTCTTTTTTACATACTTTTGGTAGAGATTTGAAATGGAATCCACACATTCACGTACTTGTAGCCGAAATACTTCTTGGAAGTAATAATCAAATTAAAAACTGGAAATATTTTGATTATAATGCCCTATCAAAAAGATTTCAAAAAATTCTTTTAGATAAGATGAAAAAAATTATTCCACGCTCATTAATATGTAAATTATATAAAGAAAAAGAAAATGGTTTTTATGTTTATGCAGAACCTAAAAAATTTAAAAATTTAAAACAAGGAATAGAATATGTAACAAGATATTGTGGTAGAGTTCCAATAAGTGAAAATAGAATAGTATCATATGATGGAGAAAACGTTACATTTTCATACATTGGACATGATGATAAAAAATATCATGAAATAAAATGTAAAGTCTTCGAATTTATAAAAATATTATTAAGACATTTAATACCCAATAACTTTAAAATAATAAGATACTATGGCTTTTACAGAAAAAAACATAAATTACATGATAAAATGAAATTACTTATTTCAAAAGAAAAAAGAAAAATTAGAAAATCCTTATTAAAATATGAAACGTTAATTCAATATTTTTTTGAATATAATCCTTATTATTGTCCCAAATGTGATATGCGACTCAATTATTTAGTAAACATTACTAAAGGAGGTTAATATGTTCGATTTTGAAAATTTTCCAATAAAACTAAGTGGAGAAGTTGTAAAATATATTTGCCCAAAATGCAAATACAAATTTGATGCACCAATAGAAGCAGTACATGAGTTTGAAATGGAAGACGAATGGAATGGACTACCAAAATCCACTCCACCATATATAATATGTGAAAAATGTAAAAATGATAAATGTGTACCAATAGACTACATATCAAAAAGAGGATATCATCATAAATACATTGAAAAATAATTAATTAATTATATAATCACAAAAAAAATCAGAATATAATTCTGAATTTTTGTGTTGTAATTGATTCTATCACCATTACTATCGATGCAAGTATGAATTTCCTATTATATCAAAAAAACTTTCCAAATCGGAAAGTTTTTTATATTTTTAAATAAACATTGAAACTAGACATATTACAAAAAATGCAATACCTAAAATCAAAGTAACTCTACTTATTACAAGTTCTGAGCCTCTTTCTTTTCTATTTGCAAATAGTTCACTATTTCCACCAGATAATATTTGAGCAGCACTTTCTGCTTTACCACTTTGAAGTAAAACAATAATAATAAGTAAAATTGAAATTACAAGTAATACAATTTCTAAAGCATCCATTTAACTCACCTTAAGCTTCTGCTTTCTTATCAAAACCATATTTCTTGTTGAATTTATCAACTCTACCAGCACGAGTTGCACGAGATTGTTGTCCTGTATAAAATGGATGACATTTAGAGCAAACTTCAACACTTATTTCTTTCTTTGTTGATTTAGTTTGAAATGTTTCTCCACAAGCACAAGTTACAGTGCAATCATACATTTCTGGATGAATATTTTTCTTCATAATTTTACCCTCCTTTGCCATGAACCAAAATAAGTCCATAGATAAATACCAGAATATATTATCAAAAAATTAATTAATTTTCAAGTATGTTACTAAATTTCTTTTAAATTTATCTTAGCCCCTACTTGTTTTAACTTATCAACTATTCCTTCATATCCCCTTAAAATATGTTCACAATTTGTAATAGTTGTTTTTCCATCAGCAACAAGTGCAGCAAGTACCATCGCAGCACCAGCTCTTAAATCAGTCGCAACAACTTCTGCGCCAGTTAGCTTTGTTGGCCCTATAATTGTAGCAGTCTGATTTTTTACTCTGATATCAGCTCCTAATTCATTTAAATATGGAATATGCATAAATCTATTTTCCCAAATAGTTTCAATTACTTTAGATTGTCCCGTTGCCTGAGTCAACAAAACTGTTAATGGTTGTTGCAAATCTGTAGGAAATCCAGGGTATACTGCCGTTTTTATAGTAGTAGACTTATATTTATCTTTAGAATTAACTACAATATAATCTTGCCCTTCTTCAACATCTATTCCCATTTCATCTAATTTAGAAAGCAGTGCATCTAAATGTTCAGGAATAATATTATCAATCTTTAAAGGATTACCTAAAAGTGCACCTAAAACAATATATGTTCCTGCTTCTATTCTATCAGGAATAACTTCATGAAAACACGAATGTAATTCCTTTTGTCCAACAATTTTAATAGTAGATGTTCCAGCGCCAGTAATTTTAGCACCCATATTATTTAAAAAAGTCGCAACATTAACTATTTCAGGCTCTTTTGCAGCATTATCTATAATAGTAGTTCCATCTGCTCTAACAGCAGCTAGCATTATATTAATTGTTGCACCAACACTTGCTATATCTAAATATATATTTGCACCCTTCAACTTTTCAGCTTCGACAATATACTTATTTTTTTCTTGTTTAACAGTTGCTCCAAGTGCTTCAAAGCCTTTTAAATGTAAATCAATTGGTCTTGCACCTATTGAACATCCGCCAGGAAAATACATTTCACATTTATTATATTTACCAAGTAAAGCTCCCATAAAGTAATATGAAGCACGTAACTTTTTTGCCATCTTCTCAGTAATTTCTGCATTTTTCATATTTTTAGTATCTATTACAAGTGACTCAGATGCTCTTTTAACATCAACATTTAAAGACTCTAAAATATCACAAAGCGCATCAATATCAGTAATTTCAGGAACATTACAAATAGTTGCAGTATCATCTGATAATATAGCCGCAGGAACTAATGCAACAGCTGCATTTTTTGCGCCACTTATTCTAATAGTTCCTTCTAACTTTTTTCCACCCTCAACTTCTAATATTTTCATAAACTACCCCCTAGTTTCAAATAAATTAACCTTATAATCAATCATTTCTTTTAAGTATTTTTCGCCAGATCCAATAACCTTCCTTGGATCATATACATCCTTATCACTATCAAGTTTTTCTCTAACACCCTTACACCAAGCAATTTGAAGTTCTGTATTAATATTTATTTTAGATGTTCCACACTCTATTGCATGTTTTATTTTTTCATCATCAATTCCTGATCCACCATGTAAAACAAGTGGAATAGGAAGCAATTCATTAATTCGTTTCATCCTATCAAAATCAAGTTTAGGCTCACCTTTATATATTCCATGAACACTACCTAAAGCAGGTGCCAAAGAATCAATTCCAGTCTCTTCATACATTCTTTTGCAATCTTCAATTGTTGCATTATTTGCTTCACTTGTAATATTATCTTCAGTTCCACCAATGTGTCCAACTTCTGCTTCTACGCTAACGCCTCTTGCATGAGCATAATCAACCACTTCTTTTGTAATTCTAATATTTTCATCTAACTCATGTTTTGACGCATCTATCATAACAGAAGTAAATCCAGCATCAATTGCACTTTTACAAAACTCAAATGATTGACCATGATCAACATGTAAACATACATCTATCTTAATATCTAAATCTTTAATCAATCCTTTTACCATACCAACTATAGCATTAACTCCGCCCATGTATTTGCAAGCACCTTCACTAACGCCAAGTATTACAGGTACGCCTAATTTATTACACTCTTCAAGTATGTATTTGCACCACTCTAAATTATTAATATTAAAATGTGGCACTGCATAATGTTCTTTTTTTGCTTTATTTAACATATCTATAAAATTAACTAACATATTTTTTCATCAACTCCATTAAAAATAAATATCATCCTATCTCTTTCTTGCATATCTTTCTTGCATATAATTTGTAAATCACCTAAATATTCTTTAACTAACTTAATTATATCATCTTTTTGACCATCACCTATTTCAAATGCAATTAAAGATTTATCTTTTAAATTATTCTTTACATTTTTTAATATCTTTCTGTAAAAATCAAGTCCATCTTCACCACCATATAAAGCTAAACCTGGCTCGTTATCTTTGACAATCTGTTCAATTTCCTCATTTTTTCTAATATAAGGGGGGTTAGAAATTATAACATCATACTTATCTTCTATTCTATTTAACATATCTCCATATATTATTCTAGCTTTTGATTCTAAATTATTAACATTAATTTTAGTAACTTCCAAAGCATCCATTGAAATATCTAATAAATCAACCTTATTTGTATCTACATTTTTCTCTATTGTAATACCAATATTTCCACTACCACATCCCAAATCAATTATATCTATTGGATAGTTAAAATATTTTTTAATATATTTAATAGTATTCTCAACTAATTCTTCTGTTTCAAATCTAGGAATTAAAACTCTATTATCTATATAATATTTAATTCCACAAAAATTAACATTACCAATAACATATTGTATAGGAATACCTTCTCTTACATCATCTACTTGTCTTTTATACTTATCACAAATATCTTCATCTACTATATCCTGTAAATGATTAAGTAACTCTAATGGATTATATCCTAATAATTCAGACAATAAAATTCTAGATAAATCCTTATGTATTTTAGATTTACCATATACTAATAAATCATCTACTCTCATTGTAATTCTTCCAATTTCCTTTTTTGATCTTCTTGAGTTAAAGCATCAATTATTGGATCCATTTCCCCATCCATTACTCTATCTAAAGATTGAATAGAAAAGCCTATTCTATGATCTGTAATTCTATTTTGTGGATAATTATAAGTTCTTATTTTTTCAGCTCTATCTCCTGTTCCAATTTTACTTCTTCTTTCATTTCCTTCTTGTTTATCTTTTTCTTCTTGTTGTAAATCATATAATCTTGACTTTAATACTTTCATAGCCTGTGCTTTATTTTGTATTTGACTTCTTTCATTTTGACATGTAACAACAATTCCAGTAGGTAAATGAGTAATTCTAACTGCAGAATCTGTTGTATTAACACCTTGTCCACCCTTACCACTTGATCTATAAATATCAATTCTTATATCTTTATCATCTATCTGAATATCAATATCATCATCTTGTTCAGGCATAACTAAAACTGTTGCGGTAGATGTCTGAAGTCTACCATTAGACTCAGTTACTGGAACTCTTTGAACTCTATGAGAACCACTTTCATATTTTAATTTTGAATATGCTCCGTGTCCCTTAATAATAAATTCAACTAAAGTAAAACCACCTAAATCAGTTTCGTTTGCACTAAATATTTCATGAGAAAACCCACATTTATCAGCGTATTTGCAATACATCCTATATAAGTCTCCTGCAAATATATTTGCTTCATCTCCCCCAGCTGCACCTCTTATTTGCATAATTACATTTTTATCATCATTTTCGTCTTTTGGAAGTAATAATATTTCAAGAGTTGACTCCATATCAATCTTCTCTTGTTTTTTGCTTTCTAATTCAATCTCAGCCATTTCAGATAATTCAGGATCTTTCATCATTTCTTTTAAATCATCAATATCACTAAGTAATTTCTTATATTCTTTATACTTATTAACAACCTCTTCTAAACTACTAATATTTTTACTAATTTCTTTAATCTTTTTTAAATCATTAACTACATCTTCTTTTGTCAATTCTTTATTTAATTCATTATATTTATTCTCAATAAAATCAAGTCTTTCTATCATATAAATCGCCTCTTTATATATTTTACCATAAATTATTATTTTTTCTATATACCTTGAAAAATAAATAAATTTAATATATCATTATTTTAAAGTAAGGAAGATGATTATGAAAAACAAATTATTTTTTATTTTTATTTTATTTATATTATTTTTAACATTAAATGTAAATGCAGACATGGGACCTAAACCATCAATTACAATTCAAATTAAAAACATAGACACAACAAACTATATAGTAGATTTATTTACACAAAAAAAAGATTATATAAATTTAAATAGTCCTAAATGCTCTGGAATAACAGATGAAGAAAATGAATATTTATATAACTTAAATTATAATGGATGGGTATCTGCTACAACAAGAAATTCAATGCTAGGTGGATCATGTAAAGGAAATAAAAATTATACAAACACATTTATAGGAAATATGAAAGTCCCAACAGAATTTAAAATAGTTCTAATCAATAAAGACACAAACGAAACTAAAATATCAAATAAAATAACAAGAAAATATTTTAAGAGTACAATAGTATTAAACGCAAAAACAATGAAAGCAAAAGAAACGAACTTAACAAAAAATATGTTGCAATCTATTTTAATAGAAGCACTAATATGCTTATTTATAACAATAATTACAGAATTAATAATAGCTAAATTTTTCAAAATATTAAATAATTGGAAAATAATTCTTGTAGCAAACATAATATCAAATTTATTTTTATCAACAATACTTAATTTTTTCAGGAATTATATAACAATAAGAGAATATTTTTACATAACATCTCCAACAACAATATTACTAGAAATAATTATATTTATATTTGAATTATTAATTTATTTAAAATTCATGAAAAAAGTATCAAAAAAGAAAATTATAAAATATACATTAGTCGCAAACTTAATATCATATCTACTATCTTACATAAACTTAACATTAAATATGATAGAAAAATTTTAGAAAGGAATAAACATGAAAAACAAATTATATTTTATTTTATTATTATTTATATTATTTTTAACATTAAATGTAACCGCAGACATGGGACCTAAACCATCAATTACAATTCAAATTAAAAATCTAGATACAACAAACTATATAGTAGATTTATTTACAAAAGAAGATAACTATGTAAATACAGAAAACGCTAAATGTTCAGGTATAACAGAAGATGAATATAATTACTTATATAATTTAGATTTTAATGGATATATTTCCGCAACATCAAGAGATTTTCTCCTATGGGGAGAATGCAATGGTAACAAAGATTTTACAAATCAATTTTCATATTTTGGAACACCAACAGAATTTAAAATAGTTCTAATCAATAAAGATACAAATGAAACTAAAATATCAAATAAAATAACAAGAAGAAATTATCAAAGTACTATTGTATTAGATGCTAAAACAATGAAAGCAAAAGAAACAATAATATTAACTCATGTAAAAGAAACTATAATAAATACACTTATATGTTTATTAATAACAATACTAGTAGAATTATTATTATCAATTCCATTTAAATTAAAAAAACATTTTAAACTAATCATTATAGTAAACTTAATAACAAATCTACTCTTATCAATTATCCTAAACTATCATTATAATTTATTAATATATAATAATATTTCAAAATTTCCAAAACTAGATATAATTACATTTATAATATTAGAAACACTAATATTTATAATAGAGCCAATTATATACATTAAAAAAATTAAAAATGTAAGTAAAAAAAGAATAATAATATATTCATGTTTAGCTAACTTAATAACATTACTACTATCATTTATTATTCCTGCATTACTTCATATAAATGATATAAATATAGGTTCTTTGTCAAATTGTGTTGGTGAAGCATAAATTTGATAATTAATTTATATATTAGGGTGATATTTAAAATCACTCTTTTATTTTATATTTTATTAAAAATATTCGAGCTGTAAAATGTTTAAAGTTTCTATATCCAAATGCTATTCTTTTAATACATTTTATTAAATTATTATTGCCTTCTATAATTCCATTATTTATATCATATTTAAATGAATTTTCAATATATTTAATATTATTTTTATATAAATTCATAGCTTTTATCATCTTTTCAGATACATCTTTATTTTCTTGATATATAGTATTTTTAAATTCATCAAAATTTCTATTCTTAATAGAAATTATTATTTTTTGATAACACTCATATGTTGCCTTAAATTCTTTATCAGTATCTATTAAATATTCAACAATTTCTTTTTGAGATATATCTTTTTTAAAATATTTAGAATAATATTTTTCATCAGATAATTCATTTTTATTTTTTAAAATCAATTTCCAGTAGTGCTTCAGCTTATTATAATTTGGATTGGATTTATAACATAATTTAATTCTTGTATTATTTAAAGCAACATAAACTTGAGTAACAATATGAAATCTATCAATTGAAATAGCAGCATTTTTAAATAATTTTTCAGCTAATTTTATATATGGAGCATAGAAATCCAACGATACATGTTCAACTTTATTTCTTTCATAATATGGATATTGCATAAAAAACTTTTCAATATCTTGAGATTTTCTAGAATTTTTTATATCAAATATATCTCCATTATCATTATTAGTAACAATAAATGCCATTTTACCTAAAGTATCTTTTGTTGCCTTAAATTCATCCCAATTCATACTTTTAGGTAGATGTTCGTGTCTTAATATTGTATCAGATGATATTTCATTTAATTTACTATTAATTTTAGATGGTGAAACATCTAATCTTTTAGCTATATCTTTTTCACTTTGTTTTTTTGTTAACTCTATACAAATTTGCCTTTCTATATTTTTTGAAATGTTTTTATTACGATCAATAATGCTTGTTTCAGCAATAAAAGTATTATTACAATGTTTACATAAAAAACGTTGTTTATGAAGTATCAATAAAGAAAATAAATTAGATATTTTAGGTATTTTAATTTTACAATTTTTTCTATAACCCCATTTAATAATATCATTACATGAATTATTCATAACACCACAGCATGGGCAGAATTCAGGAGTATAGGTAAGAATACCTTCAATAACCATATATTGTTTATCTTTAATTGTTTGGTATTCAACCTCTCCTTCAGTTAAAATTTCAATATTTTTATCTTCAATATTTAATAAATTTAGTATATAATTATTCATAGACATAAGTTCCTTTCTATAATTTTTTGTCAAATTAATTATATCAAACTTATGTCTTTTTTATACTAAAAAATAGTGTAGTGAATTTCACTCACCAACACTATTTATTATAGAACCTAAATATATACTAAAAAGAAGCCTAACGTGCTTCTTTTAATATACTAATAAAACTTAATATATACATGACAACTCCAAATATTAATAAAATTATAGTTAAAGATGAACTAGTTCCCGCAATCTCAAATATACCATTAAGCATCATATATAAAACAATAGTAAAAGAACTACTTCTAATTAAATTATTAAATAATTTATTATCTTTAACAAATATATTTATAATTAAACTAATTAAAGGAACTAAAAACATATAAGTCATATAATTTGAATATACATTATGAGAAAATTGATAATAAATAATCATAAATATAATTAATATAATACTAAATATTAATAAATCAATATTCTTTTTAATACCCGATATAAACAATATCACTAACACTCCTTTCACTATTATTATTTCTTCCACCTGCTGGATTATTAATAATTTCTCCATTAAATACCATAGTAGATGATCCTCCCCCATCTAAGTTATAAGCAATTTCACAACCTAAATCTTCCATAACTTCAGCTAATTCATATAATGATAAGCCTACACTTTCACTCGTTCTACCATCACTTACTACAAATACATAATGCAAGTCATCAATTATTCCTATTGCAGTTCTTGGATTAGAATTCATCGCTTGTCCAACTTCTTCGCCTTTACTAACAGATATTTTAGAATTATCAATTAATGCAGGTCCAAAAGAAAACGCTTGATATAAATCATTTATTAATTCTAGATTTGTATCATCTTCGTTAACTACTTCAAATCTTCCATCATTATATATTAATAATGCTTCATTTGAGTTAGATGTACTCCTATAAATAGTTCCATTTGCTAAAACAAAACCATTATTTCTAAATCCATAATAATCTCCATTAATCGCAAGTATTGCGTTAACTTCACTTGCTATCTCACTAGTTTTTTGAGTTATATTTTTTCCATATGTTGAATTTGCAAAAGCCCTTTTTAAATAATTAATAGAAGATAACTTAATATCTGCAAAATAAACATCCGTATCATTTACTCTAATAGTAGATATTTCTATTTCTATATTATCATCTTTATAACTTGTATCACTATATTCTCCATCACCCAAACTACTAGAATTACTACTATTAACCTTAACTCCTTCTTTAGGTATAACAAATGTATCTAAAACTATAAATAAACTTAATATTACAATTAAAATATCATATATTATAAAATACTTCTTCATTTATTTATCACCCTTAAATACAACTCTTTTTTGCACAACATAACTAACTACATATAAACAAATATCTACAAATAATTTAATAATAGTTGTATCTATTTTAATAAAGTTAAATATACTAGTAAAAGTGCCACTTAAAAGCATAATTGTAATAAATAAAATAATATATTTTATAAAACTATTTTTATTATAACTTTTAAATACAATATTTTTGTTCATTAAAAAATTAAATAATCCACTTATAATTCTAGTTATTATAGTACTTATCATAATACTAAGTAATAAAAATTTATTAAATATACTAAATAATCCCAAATCAATAACTGCACTAATTATAGACACTAACGTATAATTAATTAATTCTTTATATATTCTATATGAATCACTAATTGTATGAAAATGAGATTTATGATTTCTTTTATCTTCATAAACTGTATCTATCTGAATTTTCTCTAATTTTCCACCATTATCTATTACTTTATATAAAAAATTCATTTCAAATTCAAATCTATCACCATCAGTTTCAAGTAATAAATCTTTATACTTAATAGGTATACCACGTAATCCAGTTTGAGTATCTTCTAATTTTTGATGTGTAGTTAAATAAAAATATAAACTAGAGAAAAAATTCCCAAATTTACTTCTTAAAGGAACACTATCTAATTTAAAATTTCTAACTCCAAGTACAACTTCATCTTTTAAATTATTATCAATTCTTTTTATATCTTTAACTAAATGTTGTCCATCAGAATCAACTGTAATAAATCCAGTAATATCTTTGTAATATTTTAAGTATCCCCTAACAGCACTCTTAATTGCTGCACCTTTTCCTAAATTCTTAGAGTGATGAATTACTGGAACATCCAATTTATTAAATATTTCTTGATTCTTAGTTCCATCATCAACTACAATAATTTTATCTAATTTAGCTTTTCTTAATTCATCAACTAACTTTAATAATTTTTGATCAGGCTCTAAACTAGGAATAATAATTAAATTCAAATTAATCATCTCCTTTTCACTTAATAATTATAATTACTTTTATTAAATGAACATTAATTTTTAAAACTTTTTACAATTTTCTTCCATACAAAAGAATTATCATAGTTTAATATTCCTTGCCTATAAACACCTATTCCATATTTAATAAGTAAATATATAACTAAAATAAGTAATAAACAAGATATAATTACATGAACTAAACTAATTTCCCCAAGTGCATATAAACAAGGAGATAATATTATTGATATAAAAGGTATCATAGATAATATATGTAACACTTTAGATCCTTGAAATACGCCAGCTAAAAGTGAAATATAAAAACTTCCAAATATAACACTCATTAAAGGACCTTCAATATTATTAAAGTCTTCAATTGATGTTGTCATAGAAGATAATATTGATGCAAGTATTGAGTAAGCAATAAAAGATAAAATAATAACTATCAAACTAACTACAATAATAGATGGCATCCTAGATAAAAATGATGTAACTTCATTTGTAGATATTGTAGTAGATGTTGTATCTATCAAATTAGAATTTAATGATTCCGCAACTGTATTAATAGATGAACTGCTTCCAGTTAATACTCTAATAAATATCGCAATAAGTCCATAAAATCCCATTAAAACACTTTGAATAAACATAAATAAATTTGCACTAATTACATGTGCCCAAAAGTGAGTTTTAACATCAACTGAAGATATCATAATTTCCATAGAGTGACTTGACTTTTCTTCATTAATAGATATACCTATCATTTGAACTAAATATATAATAAGCATTAAAAATGGTAATAAGAAAGATGACACCAAAATAGATAACATCATATTATTATCAGTAGTAGATGTTGTTTTATTATTTAAAATAACTCTATTTATTAAGACAGTTTTATTTATCTTATCTAAATCATCTTTATCTATATTATAAGTCGCAAGTGCATAATCTGTCTTAGTCTTATTAATTGAAGATTCTAACAAACTATAATAAGTACTAGATATAGTATTATTAGATATAATTGAAACATCTATATAATTATCATCAGACTTACTTAAATAAATTAGTATTTTATCGCTTGCTTTTAACTCTTTTTCTATTTCATCTATTTCTTTATTAGACTCTTCCATATTAATAGTTAAATCTTCATTTTTATCTAATAACTTTTCTGTTTCTAATTTAAAAGTGTTATATACACCAATATCATCTTTAACAATAACATCTATTGGTTCACTATAACTTCCACCTAATTTATATATAATTGTATCTAAATTAAATAATAAACATAAAAATAAAAGTATAAATATATTAGCAAGTAAAAACTCTTTAGTAAACATCTTCTTTCTAATATAATAACTAATTAAATATGATAATTTATTCATGCAATTCACCTACCTTATCAATAAATATTTCACTAATAGTAGGAGTCTTAATTTCATACTTTAATATATTATATTTTTCTAATTCTTTATATAAATCATCTATATATTTTTCATCTTCTATTTTAATTAAATATGTGTTTTTATTTTTCTTTATCTCTTTAATATATTTTTTCTTATTTAATTCTTCTTTATCTATATTCCCAATTACTTCAATATACTCTTTTTTATAACTATTCTTAATATTTTTAACACTATCATTAACAATAGTTTTCCCTTTATTTAAAATAATCATCTTTTCACAAAACTCTTCAATATACTCCATCTGATGAGAAGAAAATATAATAATAGTTCCATCTTTTTTTAAATCATAAATACAATCTTTCATTAATTTAACATTAATTGGATCAAGTCCAGTAAAAGGCTCATCTAAAATTAATAATTTAGGATAGTTTATACAAGCTGTTATAAACTGTATTTTTTGCTTATTTCCTTTAGATAATTCTTTAATTTTAGTATCTTTATAATTAGTCATATTAAATTTATCTAGATAATAATCTAATCTATCAAGTATAGTTTCATCATCCATTGATTTTAAATTACCATATAAAAGCATCTGCTTTTTAACAGTCAAACTAGGAAGTAGACTTCTCTCTTCTGTCACAAATCCTATATTATCAGTAACTTTATAATCTATTGGTTTATCAAATAAAGATATATCTCCCTTATCTGGTTTAATTAATCCAAGTATCATCCTAAATGTAGTAGTTTTACCTGCACCATTTTCTCCTAAGAGTCCAAGTATTTCTCCTTTATCAACACAAAAAGATAAGTCATCTACTGCCTTAACTTTTCCAAAAGACTTTGATATATTATTAACTTTAAGCAAAAAATCAACTCCCTTAATCTTTTTCTTTTTCTAAACTTTTTATATCATCTAATAGTTTCCCGCATCCCTCGCATACACAAGTAAGAGGAGACTCTGCAATTAATACAGGAACTTTTAATTTAGATTCAAGTAGTTCAACTAAACCTTTTAAGTTAGCTCCACCACCTGTTAAAACAATTCCTTTTTCAACAATATCTGCAGAAAGTTCAGGTGGCGTATCTTCTAAAACTAAAGAAATAGATTTAATTAATCGGCTCATAGAATCTTTTAAAGCATCTCTTGTTTGATCTTGATGAAGTTCTATTTTATCAGGAAGACCAGTAACTAAATTTCTTCCCTTTACAGTCATTGTTTCAGATTTAACAGGATCAAATACATTAGTAAAATTAACTTTAATATCTTCAGCAGTTAACTCTCCTATTACAAGTTTATTTTTTTCACGAATATATTTAATTATGTCATCATTAAAATGATTACCTGCAATTTTTATTTGTTTACTAGTAACAATTTCATTCATTGATAAAACAGCAATATCACATGTTCCACCACCGATATCAACAACCATAGAAGCAGTAGGACTACTTATATCAAGTCCTGCACCAATTGCCGCAACTTTTGGCTCTTCTTCGATGTAGACACTTCTTGCCCCCATTTGAGAAGCAGCTTCCCTAATTGCATTTTTCTCAACTGGTGTAATATTAGTAGGACAACAAATTAATATTCTAGGTTTAACAAATAATTTCTTAACTTTAATTTTAGTTAAAAATTCATTTAACATAATCTCAGTTAATTCAAAGTCCGCAATAACTCCATCTTTCATAGGCTTAACTGCTTGTATATTTTCTGGAGTTCTACCAAGCATAGTTTTTGCTTCTTGTCCAATCGCAACTACTTTCTTACTCTTTTTATCAACCGCAATAACACTAGGCTCATTTAAAACAATGCCCTTTCCCTTAACAAAAATTAAAACATTAGCTGTACCTAAATCTATTCCAATATCTTTTGATAACATGAATTCTTCCCCCTTATCCAATTATTTTATAACTTTCAAACACATCCATTTCAAAATTAGTTAACAAATATATTAAACATAAAACTAAGAAAAAATAAAATACTTTTGCCTGAACTTCATGATTTTTCTTAAATATATGATTTATATTAATAGAATCTACTGACCAAAATACTAATATTGTATTTAATATATATAAAAATATTTTACCTTTCATGCTCTTCCTCGTATTCTTTAATTTTATTAACTCTTCTTATATGTTTTTCTTCTGTAGAAAATTTACTATTTATAAATGTATCAATTATATCGCAAGCCACATCAAATTCTACTTTTTCACTTAATGAAACAACATTAGAATCATTATCACATCTTGTAATTTTAGCTTCTTCTTTATTTATAACCCTTGCGCATCTTACACCTTTTACTTTATTAGCCGCAATACATATTCCAATTCCAGAGCCACATATTACAACACCAAAGTCTCCAATTTCTAAAGACTCTCCCAATTTAAAAGCAAAATCAGGATAATCACAAGACTCTAAACTATTAGTTCCAAAGTCAACTACATCATATTTATCTTTAAAATATTCAATTAATTTACTTTTTAAATTATAACCCCTATGATCACTTGCGAATAAAAGTCTCACGCATATCACCTCTAAACTCTATTCTATCATAAATTACTACTAATTAAACTTAAATTTAAAATTTATTATTCATTAATTTATAAATTTTTATTGAAAATTTTATAAATTAATATAAATGTTATATATCAACAACTTATTTAAATTTATGCCACTTTTTTGGAGATAAATTCATGAGTTATTGCCACTTTTTGGCAGATAAATCAAATATTAAAGCATTTAATAATATAATAAACATACAAATTCAATAACTAATTTAAAGTTATACGCAAGTTTTGAATTTTTATAAAACCATTGATATATATAATTAAAACTAACATTTTTAATAAGCAACTGTCAAAGAAAAAAGAATTAGATTTCTCTAATTCCTTAACTAACATTTTTACTTAAAGTAACTTTTGTTGTCTTTTCTTTTCCATTTCTTACATATTTAATCTCAACAGTATCTCCTGCTTCATGTTGATATAATTCATATCTTAAATATGCAGTATCTTCTATTTTTTGTCCATCCATTTCAATTATAACATCTCCTGATTTTAAATCAGATTCTGCTGCACCTGTTCCCTTAGTTATATCAACAACAACAACTCCATATGTTACACTTGAATCAACTTGGATACCATTTCTATATAATAGAGCAGTATCACTTACATTTGCCATAGTTATTCCAAGAAGTGGCCACTCTATTTCTTTACCATTTTCTAACTCTTCAATATGACTTTGAGCATACTCTATAGGTATTGCAAATCCCATACCTTCTATTTCATCATCAACTAATTTCATAGAACAAATTCCAATAACTTCTCCATTAACATTTAATAATGGTCCACCACTATTACCAGGGTTAATTGAAGCATCAATTTGTAAAACTCTCATTACCCAATCAGATGAATATGAATTACTTACGCTAACAGAAACCAT
>Ga0181612_141170_pt1 | contig 17548 bp, 18 predicted proteins | sample HoacroProtozoa21_FD_119630 | JGI IMG/M metagenome (GOLD analysis project Ga0181612, IMG submission 119630) | Hoatzin crop microbial communities from Cojedes, Venezuel. Combined Assembly of Gp0051906, Gp0051904, Gp0051908 | reverse complement strand
GGAGGAAGTGACGTTTAAACAGCGTCCAGCACTCTTGGACCCCCCTGCCTTTGAGAGCCCTGGCCCACGGAATTACTCCCAGTAGCTCCTTGAAAGGCCAAAGTTAGCCCTCCTGAGGTCCAAGGTTTTGATCCTACTTATCAGCCTGCTTCCTCCGCTCAGGATCCTGAACTCCACCGTTTCATGGTCACTGCAGCCGAGTCTACCTCCAACCTGCATATCGTCAACCAGTCCCTCCTTGTGTGTTACAAGTTACAAGTCCCTCCTTGTTCTCTTACATAGATTTTTCTCAGTTTAACCATGTAGTGTGTTTTCTTGTCCAGAAATGTGGTGTCTTTGGGATGGAGCATGTTCTTTTATAGCCCAGCACTCTTGTGCCTGTCTCTGGTGGTGTTACGGATTTGCTGAGACATGTAGCATCCCTTCTTGGAGCACTTCTTCCTATTCCTCGCTAAGAATCAACTGAAGATGAAGTGTGGGGCTTTTTGTTTGTTTGTTTTACAGAGTATTGAGTCAGCTGCCCCAAGCAGAGCTGAGTAATGAAAGCCAGAGCAACCTGCTCCGAGTGGCCTTTAGGAGCTGGGTAGCCAATTCAAGCTGACCTATTTTAAAACTGGAGCATGGCAAGAGAAAACAGTTTTTCTCAGGAATCTCTGCTTCTCTTGCTCTTTGTATTGCACAGTTGTCTTAAACCGCTGCTGAATTCTCCCCTCCCAGGATCCTCTGACGAGGTCTCTCTAGAACAGGAGTCCGAAGATGACATACACTCTTCTCATAGCTCCTTGGACAGGCAGAGCCACCACCGTGCCAACACAACCATGCACGTGTGCTGGTACCGCAACACAAGTGTCTCCATGACTGACCACAGTGTGGCTGTCGAGGTACCCCCAGGGCGCAGCTCTCGCATCTCACTCTGTCCGTCCTGGCTCGCTCGGCCGCCGCTCCATCTCCCATTTCGCCTTCGCAGTGTCTCTGCATCCGCGGGAGAGCATGGGCCGTTCAAAGGCCGCTGCATGTTTGCCCCTTTCTGTGCATGTCTGTGTGTCTGCGTACACATACTCGGCTCTCCTGGCAGCAGGGCTTTGCTGTAGCAAAGGCACTGAAGGAGGAAAATTTTAAAGGAAACCCAGGACATCTTAGGACTGGGTTGTTCCTTTGGTTTCATGGGCCTTGCTGGAGGATAAGTTACCTGTCCACGATATTCTCCTTCAGAGAATGACTGCTGTACTGAGGTCTGGTTACCTGCTGTACTGGACCTAGAATTCAGAGTTAAGCTCAGTGGGAATAAGACTGCTCTGCCCTTTGCTCACTGGCAAGGGTGAGCAGCAAGCATTAGGAAGTGCCATTTTACAGCAGTGTCGTGTTATGCTGAACAGACGTTTATTATGTACCCGCTGAGCTGCTGTTACCTTGGCTCTTACCACTCAGCACAGCTTGATGCAGCGGTGGTGGCACGTTTTGGTACTGAATCCTGTAGATTTTGAGGCAGATGTCTGCTCACCGCTCCTTGCGCAGAGCGCTGCTTGCATGGGCCCTACAGTTTCACCTTAGGCAGCAGTTTGGCCAGGTCGGTTGGGTAGGACACATTCCTGGAGGCTGGCATGCTTGGAAGACTTCTAGAAGTGAGAAGGACCCCAATGCCATGGAGAGAGCAAGGAGGTCACTAAGACAGGTGGCAGTGGGGCAGGGCACTGCACCCGGGTGTTTGTACCTTCCTACCTTTCCTGCTGTGCTGTTAAGGCACTTTCTGTTTATTGGAAGGGGTTCAAAGTTGGGCACTGAGGCTCCTGGGTTTTTGTGATGGAGAAAGCGTATCAATCGGCTCAGTAAAGGAGGTCCTATAGGGGTTACCGTGGCTTATGGTCCAGAAGTTGGGCACTTGCGCTGGCAAAGAAAGTGGTTTCTATCAGAGGGGACGAGCCTTGCTTTCCCTGCCAATACCCTTATGAAAGGCACCATCTTGCTGTTCTGTACGTGGATAATGAGACCTCCCTGCTACAGACTCTGGGATTAAACGTGTGAGTTCTTGCAGCTCCCTCTTGCTTTGATGTGTTCCATGTTCTAATACCATCATTTTTTTTCCACAATCCATTTTCCTTTAACAGACGCCTTTCTTGCATCACTTCCCTTATCCTAACGTTCCGTTTTTCTCTTTCTCTCCCCCTTTTCTCTGCTCAGTTTTCTGCTCTCTTGCTGTTTCTCCAGAGCTTCCTCCTCGCTATTTGCTGGGCCAGGCCCAACGGCCCAACACAATCACCCATGTTTGTTGGTACCGGAACCAGAGCCTATCCCTGTCTGATTACCTGTGCATGATCCAGGTAAAAATGCCTCGCAAGTTCTGCGCTGGTGGGGAGGAACCATGGGCTGCCAAGGAAAGTGTCCTGCCGCTTGCTGTGTAATTGCTCAGCGAGCCCACGTGTGCTGGCAGGAGGATGCCCCAGCCAGCAGCAGCAGCGTTGTGATGTTGCCTTTTTGATACAGGATTTCCTCCTAGTTCTGCTTCCCAAAATGGTTCTCTGTCGAATTCTGCTGCGTATTCTGTCTTTTTCTCTAATTACAAAATCCACTTGCTGTAGGTTTCCTTATCCCTCTGCACAAGCGCTCGGTGACTCTGTCTCCGAGATGGCAATGTTCAGCTTCCCTGCAGCCTGCTTGCCACGCCAGGCTTGCGTTTGCGTAGCTGCCACACGTAGCTTGTCTGCAACTCCGACACCCTCTGTTTCCTCGTGTGCTTTATTTTCCTTCTCACGCAGCATCTTCTATGTGTTTTTTCTGCATGTAAAAAAAGGTGGTTGAAGTGATGAATGCCCTTGTGGCTGCCACCTTTCTCCTGACCGTAGGCCACGAAGGAGAGCGGTTGCTGGAGGGGTGGGTCAGCGCGGCACCCTCCCGTGCGCTGCCCTACACTGCGCTGGGATATGGCGGGCACTCAGACGTGAAGGGGAACTTGCTGTTAGTGGAGAGAAATCACTGTTTTGTTCATAAGATAGTTGTGAATTAGTGAAGATACAAAGTCATTCAGTCACCATGTGAAGTCTCTGGGAGGGCTTTTATGAGAGGGGAACAAGTGCAGGAGTGGCTATAGCAGGCAGCCTCAAGCTTTTTATCTGCGGCAGCTGCCTTTTTCCAAAGGACAGGGACCTGTGGTTTCACGATAGTTTTCACTCTACACTAGAACCAGCTCTCTGGGTACTTGCTGAGGAAGTTCAAGAACAGCAACGGCTGGCAGAAGCTGTGGGTCGTCTTCACCAACTTCTGCTTGTTCTTCTACAAAACGCACCAGGTGAGCAAATGTTTGGGGTGTCGGGGGGAACCTGGAGGTCCTTGGCTTTCTGCTCTAGCTTTCTGCTCCGACTCCAGCTCACTGCTCTTTGAAGGAGAGTAACAAGTGGCAGAGGAGGTAGTTTGTAATGAAGCCAGTCTCTGTAAGACCACAGGCCCTTCATGCAGAATTGAATCAGGATTCCTTAGTTCTGTTGATGATACTGACCTTCTGTGGGTGAGGGGGGGAAATGTCTTCTCGTGCAGTGACTAACGGAGATGAGGGAATCAGCAGCCTTTGGGCAGTCCCTGTCCATTTCTCTCCCTGTTGGGCTTCAGCAGAGTTAAACAGGCATCAGGGGTTTTTCTGCCCGTGGTGCCTTCAGCGCCTGCTTGGTAACGGACTGTGCTGCAATGCAACCTGTGCCATTTCATTATTAACCCAATAAACTGTTTATTTCATTCAGGCTTCTTGCCTTGAGGACACATTTCTTTTGGGAGGGATATTTTAACTTCCATGTCACATCTGTGTGTGGAGTTCCAGAGGGGGTGCGGAGGGGGAAGCAGGGAGTCCAGGAGACAGCGAGGGGCAGGGGAATAGAAGCAAGTAACTCTGTGAAAACAGTGAAAGGAGTTGGGGGAAGGTTTCATTATAAGCCATCGGAGGCCTTGCGGAAGGTAACGGCCGCTGCTCCTCCTGTTCTCTGCTAAGCAAAACCACAAAGACCGTACCTGTACAGTACAGAAGAGTGAGTGCGCGTTGGGATGAACTGTGTGGCAGGGGATGCCTTGCACTAAAGGCTGGGCTGTTGGGCTCTTCCAGGACGATTATCCCTTGGCCAGTCTCCCGCTGCTTGGCTATGTGGTCAGCTGCCCTGCAGAGGCAGACGGCATTCAGAAGGATTATGTCTTCAAGCTGCAGTTCAAGTCCCATGTGTATTTCTTCAGGGCTGAGAGCAAATACACCTTTGAGAGGTAATTTTCTGTTTTCTCTGTCTGTCTCTGTATATAACATGCTGTTAACTCATTGGTTGATCATCCAGAGCCCTCTCTTTCCTCCTGACTACCTCCTAGTCCAAGCGACCTTACAGCACGTTCTCAGTAATAAAGTTCCCATCCTTTTCCTACCAATGATGTCTGGCGACCCCTCCTCTGCCAGAACTGTCCTCCTTAGGGTGGAGAGCTGGTGGTTGCACCTAGAGCTGGAGGCTCTGCTTTGTCTCGGGAGCCTGGGGCTTCCTCGGAGGTGGGGAGCAGCGCAGGTGGAAGGGCTGTGAGATGCTCAGCGCCACTAGGTCTTGGGAGTCACGTTTCTAGTTTAATGAGAGTTCTGGTAAGAATACTTTTTTTTTTTTCTCCCCCTTCTTAATCTCTGGAAATGGGACTTACAACACAAGGCTGAGAGCCACAAGCGTAGCGTTGCTTTTCCCTTTATTGCTTTCTCCATAATTATGTTTAGCAGTGCTGTTAGGGGCTTCCACACGTGGTCCAAAGCAAATCATGTTTAAAATGCATCACGTACAAAACTTTGCTCTTCCATTAGCTGTTGAAAACCCTTGCATTGTGTTCTGCTGTGCAGGGTCTATTTTGGAGCATGTTCTGGTTGTTTTTGGAGTGTGGTTGTATTGAGAAGGCGTCACATACTTCCCCCTTCCTCGGAGAGTATCACACACTTCTGAGCAAAGTACAGATCAGCTACCTGAGACAGCAGAGTTGTGCTCTTGTAGTGGGCTCATGTAGTGATTTCAAGGGAAAAATGTCTAATTCACAGTGGATCTTTGTCTTTTTTTTTTCGCTGTTGCTTTGCTTTCTTCCGTATGAGGAAGTCCATTATGTAATTTATTGCAAGAAAAGGAATCCATTGTCTAGGAAAAATTTTTGTCAGCCTGTCCTCCTTGGTAAACACTTTCTCTACACTTAAAAGAGAATACGGCGTGCTCTCGTAAGAGCTCTCTGGAGCTCAAAGCACTGTAGAGCTGTTATGTGGACAGGCAGCCGTGTTCGGCAGTATATCTACCCCATCTCAGGCTATTCATTTGAAGAACTCATTTCCTAGAAAAACTGTAAAAGGAAGGTAGAAAACAGATGTTTTGTGAAGTTTGGTGAAAAGGGTACAGCTCATAACTGAAGGATGAGATTATGCACCTGTGAGTGAGGGGTTGAGCATTTCTCCCATCCTTTCTTGCCAGGTGGATGGAGGTGATCAAGAGAGCCACCAGCTCTCCAGCCAGGTCAAGCCTGCTGCTTCCGAAGGAGAAGGACAGCCACACAGACTGAAGCGGGGCAGAGCTGGGTCTCTGCTGTAAACATCAACAAAAGAGGCAGGTGGAAACAGGAGTCTCTGGAGTTGATAAAGTAAAGAAGCACGAAGCTGATTTCCACCTGGTATGGAAAGTAGGAGCGAGGGAGTTGCTGACGGGGATCGCATCCATTCCAAACGGTGTGGAAGAGGGTCAAGTCTGTTCCAGTTGAACCTACTTAGGGAGAACCTAACAACCGCAGAGCTCCAGCATGCACACACACATGGTGGAAGGCTTATTGTTCCGGTTGTACCTGTACAGTAACACCCTTGGCTGCCCTGAAGGCAAACGCCACCTTGTTTTTACATTTTGACTGGATGGTCAGTGTCTCTGGAAGAAAACCAGCAGCTGCCAGTGGTGCAGCTGGCTCACGGCTGCTGGTGCCAGGGCTTGCTGCCTCCCAGATGCTCAGCATGGCTGGCTATACAGCTGCTGTCTTGCTGCTGTTAACGTCAGCCTGCTGGCACAGTCAGACTAACAGGATCCACAGATGTATTAGCTCACACACAGTTCATTTTGAACAGGAACTGCAGCTCTGCTCTTTGGAAACTGCTGTGGCGGCAGTTCTCCGGGGGAAGCAGGAAGACTGAAATAAGCTGTCGAGGTTTCCGTATCTTGTGGGTCGGTACAGGTAGGGTGCGTGGTTTTTTCTCTGCTATGGCGCATGCTGAGAGGGTCAATCGCTGTTCTCATATTACAGCTCCAGAGTTTCTGTATCCAGTAGTAGACATTACTTAAGGCATGGGATGGCAAACACACTCTCCCCCCTGATGTGCGTGATGTTTTCAAGGCAGTGAAGCAATATAAGAGAACAAGCTTCTCCGAAAGGCACCGTTACTTGTGTTTCTGCGTCATGTAAAGACTCCTGAAAATCCCTATTCTTACCTTTAAATTTGGGGTGGGATCCATCTTCCATTTCTCATGAAGGTGTAAAAGTCACTGGATTCCAGATGGAGCATTAGCAACTGTGGACTCTATTAAATCTCTATATTAAATCTGAAATGTTTGCCATTTGTTCTGTTTCTGCAAAGCTGTCACCTTTGGTTGCCTCCATGGAAGGACTGAAACAAGCTCAGCGCCACAAGATGCTGTTGGACGTGGCTTTGGTGGCCTCTAGGGACTCTGCTTTTATATTAGGTAGAAAAGTATTTGTGTACTAGAAGAAGGAACAATGAAGTGGTATAGTGAAAGCAAAAGGAAAGTGTTGCGTGTTGCGAGGATGGAGGAGTATGGAGATCCCTGTGAAAGCAGGAGGCCAGCATGTGCATTCTCCAAGGCTGTTTTAGGTTGCGGTGTAAAACACGGGCAGAATGGAGGTTGGGGTTCCAGAGGGATTTTCTAGACTGCTCGCTTGGCGTTTGCATCCTAGAGAAGACAAGTGACTGCAGGTCCAGCCTTCACTACCACTGTCACAATGACCATTGTCCCATGTAAGTTAAATGTACTTAATTTATTAGTGTCCTTTTTTTAACTGTTGTAGGTGTATACATTGGATTGACTAGATCTGTTATATCGCAGCTGAATGTGACTGTTGAAAGTAAATAGCATCTTGGTATAAAACTCTCTCAGCCTCTTATTCCTGAGCCCACCATCCCCATCCATCCGTGGCCACGCTCGTGGGAAGACAGACGGCATCTGCATGGAGGTGTTGCTTTTCCCCAGAACCGAGAGGAGAGGTTTCACGCTGCTGATGAAGGGGTCTCTGCACTCAGCAGTTTTCGTGGACGGTAACTGTCTGTTCCTTTGTCACCGTCATGTACTGGAGCCTCTTTGCAGGAGCGTTCTCCCCTTTCATCAGAACTCACCCATGCCATTAGTGCCCTTTGCTGGTCTCCTGCGGGGAAGCTCTGCAGGAGCAGGCTGCCAAGAGGAGGAGCGGGGTCTCCATTAGCAGCTGGGATCGTGGCCCTTAGCCTTTAGTTGTGCTCACCTACTGCAGGAGGGCTTTCTAGTGCCAGGATTCGAAATGCTTTTAGAGTGTTCAAGTTACTCGGTAGTTTTCCAAGACACTGGTTCTTGCCTCACCCAGCACCCAGCTCTGCTCCATCCGCAGCAGAGAGACGGTGCTGAGCGAGAATGATGTGGAGGGGGTGGCAGAGCCGCCTTCGGGAGCCTGTGAGAGCCCCCAGGCTGGGGGAGCAGCTCCAGGGCAGGGTGGGAGGGACGGACTGACAAACACCACCTGAAATTCAACACAGAGAAACGCAGTCTTGTGCAGAGGACAGAGTATCCTCTGCAGCACAGGCTGGAGTCTCTGCAGCCGTGGGGCAGAGGCCCTGAGGGCAGTGCACGCGTTTCAGCATGTCTGTGACAAAAGCTGACCTGGCTCGTTGCCAGAAGAGACAAGGGTAGAAGAGCAGAGCAGTTTGTTTCTGCAGGCGCAGCGCAAGAGGGAGCACAGGGTTTTCTGCCAGGGGTGAAACAGCTTGGTATTTAGCCCTGGTGTTTTTAATTTTTTATTAAACTAGCCGACAGTGATAGCTTACTCTTACCTCAGCTAGACTTTGTCTGAGCTACCTCCATAAATCAGGTGTTGGGTCTCCCCAGCACCATGCGTTAAAGCCCAGGCTGACCTGTTCCAAGGGCTGCGGGAGACGGAACTGCACAAGGCCGCCTGGCCCTCAGCAGGTGCTGTGGCAGCTCCGCTGTTGTACACTCCTGTGCAGGCTCCCACGGAGCCGCTTCCCCCCTGCACTCGTTTTTCCATCTCATGGCACAGGGAATGCTGCTGTAGCCTGTAACACACGGGAACAACTTCGGACATTTAGAAAAATGTCAAAGAACAGTGGCAGGACACACCCTAAAGGTGTTAGTACATGATGGGTAGGTACTTCCATGGCTAATCCACAGACTGTTGGAGCACCCACGCGCTAGCCTCCCGTCACCCTCTGCCTAGCAGAACAGTGCTGTTACAGCTCCTGGTACAGGAGAGGGGCAGTGAGCAAGAGGCCTTCCTTAAGATTTTCGAGCAGTGGACGAGCGGATGGTCCTTGAGTTGCTCATGTGCTTAATCCACAGCTCCGTATCTCCTGTCTTGGCTGTGTGCTACCTGCAGTGGCTTAGGTGTGGTCCCTGGAAGAGGAGCCTCTGCTGCTAGCTGACCACAAACCGGGAAGGGCAGCAGGCAGCAGAGACCCTTCGTGGGTGGAGCATACCAAGCTCAAATGTCTGTGCCTTTAAAAGGCAGGAGCACATGCTACAAAAGCCAGAAACTTCATTATTCCTGGCAAAACTGCTTGCATCTCACCTTGGCAAGTTTTCAAACTGATGAGGATTTCGGTGACAGATCAGTTCTTCTGTGAAACCATGTAGTATTTTTACTTTAGCGGAATGCTGCAGGAGTACATTTTGCTCTGCTACAACCACGAGCAGTTTCCTGAACAAAATCACTAGGAAAGAACAGGATACAATTGGTCCTTACTCATTAGTTTCTTGCTAGCAGGATCTACGTTAGAGGAGAGATGAACCCATGCTCTTGGAACCTCATGGCTTAATATCCCTGGTCTCACTTAATTTCAAAAAGCCGTCGTTTCTGGTAAACACTACGTGTTTTCCCTGCTTCCCGCAGGACTGGCTGGCTGTCCTTCACGCGGGGCAACAGTCCTGCTTCATTGCTTAAGAAACCAGAGCAAGTCAGGTTTTGCAGTAGTTCCTACCACGTGTTTATTGCGAAGTAGTGGAGCTGTTCTGGTGACTGCTCCCTTTGTCTCCCCCCTGACACCAGCTAACTCGCCTCCCTCTTTCGGAGATGCTGCATCACCAGAGCTTTATCCCTGCCAAAGGGCCAGCAATGCGTGCGTACACGAGGTGTTCGGCCTCCAGCTGCGCTCGGACCTCGGGTGCAGGTGGAGTGCTGCTGGCCTGCTGCAAAGTGAAAAGTAAAGTACTCTGCTGTGAAGGTGCAGAGAGTCTGGCAGCTGGGGAAATGCCAAGTGTGAGAGCTTTCATTTTACATGGCAGACTTTCAGTCACCCACACAAAATACCGTGTCTGGGCAGCTTTTGATTATCTCCAAGGACCGGGACCCCACAGCCTCTCTGGGCAACATGTGCCAGTGCTCAGTCATCCTCACAACGGCAAAGGTGGAAAGACAAAGGCAGGGAGGTGCTGCTGTCAGCTTTCACAGTCCAACCGAGTCTGAATACCGCACATCAATAAACAGACTCCAGCAGAAACTGCACCGAAGCCTTCCCCAGAGCATTTAAATGGGTCTGTGTCACACGTCACAGGCAGATGTATGTGAGGCAGGAAGGCGCACGGCAAGACCAAGAACGCACAGAAAGTGTGGCTTAAATACTTTTCCCCTCGTAATACAAAGTTACAGCAGCCTCATTTCTTTTGTTACTTTATTGAAAGTGGCAGATCCCTTTCAATGTTTTTAAAAACTAAAACCATTGTTGCTTTGAATACTGGACAAAGCTTGTGGGGATTGTTTCCTTTAAAAAGTTTTCTCATTACACTCGCAGTGCCTGTGAGTAGTAATACAAGGTACCTTATTGACACCATTTGCTACTGTCACGAGCAGCAACTTTAAAAGCAGCAGGAGCCCTTCAGCTGCCTCTCTGCTGGGCCACAGCCTCTGCCTCCTGCCTCAGCAAATGTTGTGTCTGTTTGTCAACTCCTTCTCCTGAGGAAAAAAACCGGTTTGTTCTGCTCTTCATCAGTGCAGGCTCCAAGATGGCTCTTGCCACAGAGAGACGCCCCTCTGCAGCAAGATCAAGCAGCAGCACCTCTTCTCTACTGGACAAGTTCATAGTGTTTGCTGAGACTGCACTTATCCATCGGAGAGGAACAGTCAAGGATCATCATCAGCTTAAGTGAACATCGCACACCGGGATAAGGGAACGTGTGGTCCTTTTGAGCTACTTTTAGCCCAGCACTTACCATCTGCAGGTCTGCATCAAAGTACCAAAACTCAAGCCATGTTACTAACGAAGTGGCCGATCTTTTAAAAAAACGCTGAACAGCTACAGCTTTTGTTCTGAGTGGCTTTGGGGTGAGCCACATCATTCACACCACAAACACCCAGACAGAAAGATCTGGAGACCTAAGGTCTTGCTGACTTCATGGGAATATCTTTACAATTAGAGAGCAGGTCTCTAGGCAACCAGCGATCAGAACTTATTTGCCTAAGTCTATTTTTCTAGACCTTTAAAGTATAGATTTAAGATCTGTACATTTACCTGAATTAAAAATTTGCTTTATAAACTAGTATTATGCAGAAAGCAAAGCTAGTTGGGGATGGCTCCACTGGAATACCTTAAGCGGCCACGACGGCAGCGGATGCTTCAATTTCTCTGCTAGCAAACACCACCGCAGCTTGTCCCTTGGAGCAGAGCCCTGGCTTCAGCCAGTTCCGATCCCAGACTGAAAGCAAAGCCAGAAAGGGCAAGTCGCAAAGAAGGGGATGGAGACCTAGAGCAGCTTTTGCGACCCCCCAGCCGCACACGTGGGTACCATTGCTGCTAGCCACCCAGTTCACACCTTTCTGGAGGGGACAGGGTTCTTGCCCCCAGTCTGCCTTTTGAACAGGAGCCCTGTTGGTGCCTTTGGCTGTTGCGTTCCCCCCGCCCCCTTTTGTTAATTCCTTCTGCAACCTTTGGGCACACACAGGAGGTGCCTGCTCCGCTTAGAGACGAGGACTGCCAGACCTGTGTATCTAGTTGCTTCAGTTGCAGAAAGCAGCAAGGAAAGGAACTCCACCAGCTCCCAAACCTAACGTAACCACTTTGCCTTCCGAGGCAGTTCTGCTGTTGCCTGCACTAGATGAACCAAGGCCTAAACAAAAATGTTGTCCCAGAGCCAAAAAAGGTACAGTCAGCGAACCCACCCTCCTGTGAAACGACAAGCTGGGAGACAGCAGCAGCGTGTTAGCTCAGCTGCTGCTACGCTTCAAAGCTTTTCGTTACCAGCGCGTGAAGGAGCTGAAGCGATCCTCCAGAAAAACTGGAGAGCTGGTCTAACTTTCCCAGAGGCTGTAATGCATGGAGAGCTTCCAAACATACCTACACTCACACACGACTGCTCACAACTGCTTCTCCAGGAAGAGCAGGAGGCTAAACCCATCGGACTCGCCTTCGAAAAATCTCTCAATGGAAGAGAATCTCCCCCTTTTCCAGCAGCTAGGCATTTACCAGTAACAAGCTGTGAATCAAACCAAGCCAAAATGGATACATCCATAGGGAAACAATTAAAAACTGCATTGATTACATTGTAAAAACAATTAGACCACCCATCTCGGGTTCTGCAAAAGGTCTAAATTGTACTTGCATTGCAAACCCCACCCCGGGTTATCATGGAAACACGTGTAGTATGAAGGCTCTGAAATGTTCTGGAGTCTGTAACACACTGTTACATCCAACAGCAGATGGTGGTCTGGATTAGAGATGGCGTTCTTATGAAGCTGGAAAAAAATCCTTCCCCCCTCAAAACAGCAGCCGGGAATGCAGGTGTCAGCGGGCAGAGGTCAGGTGGTTCCGACTGTGTGAAAACCTGCCAAGAAAGAACAGATGGACCTGGTCGCTACTGTCCATTTCAAGCACCTGGGAGATGGCCCGCGGGCGCTGCACGGGCCAGCGTGTCTGCGGATGAAGAAGTCAGTCTGGATGTGTTTGTCCCCACTCCCATTGCCACTGTCCGTTTTCCAGATAAAGAAGTCTTGAAAGAAAAAACCCAACAACTTCACAAAAAGCCAAGGCAGCACTTTTTTCACGCCTTTAAGATTGAATTTTAGGCTAATAAGAAATGTTGAGCACTAGTGTTTACAGTCAGAAACCAACCAGGGTCTCCAAGGCTTTGCAAACCTCCAAAAAACCATTCTCTTGTGCTTATGCACCATCCAGTAGTGCTGTTTCTGGGCTGACAGAAGGGAAACAGTGGCCCTGCAGAGCCACCCAGCGCACATCTGTGAGTACCTCCTGCTCAGCGAGTGCCTAAAGTTTTTGCAGGCATCACAAGCACACTTTCTTGCTTGTGAAGAAGCAAGAAGTCAGGAGAGACAAGAGCGTTCCCCTTCTGGCTTTCAGCGATTATTAGATGAGGGATCTAAACAGACCCACAGCATGTTTGCTTGAAAGCTTGAATGACTTCTTAACAGAAGGCCTCAAGGACAGCCAGTAGTTTTGGTCCTTAACATCTAAGGCTCTTCTTGGCTTGACAGCATCTGATGGATACTTGAGCTACAAGGCACAACCTACACCAGCTTAAATCCATCAGAAATAAGTACTCAGAAACCCAAGTTCAAGGGTGTAAAGACTGTAAAGCTTGGGTTGTATTTACATTAGCAACCAGAGAACAGAATGGCTCCTTTGCTCCCACATACAGCAAAATACTTCCAGCCTTCTAACCGGTGAGGGGCCAAATGTTAAGTTTCTCAGCTGGTGAGGAAAGGGCAAGATTTAGCATGCTGTGAAAGGGAGAAAAGCCAAATTAATGTTAAATAAGCCTGATAAACCTGTGATCAGGATCTGGCATTGTTGCCTGCACTACATGGATGTGACTGAACTTGGTGCCAGTAGTGGAGGCAAGGCTGACACTCGGCAAAGTTGGCTGAGCAGCAAAGAACTTAATTCCATCAGACACTACTCTTTCACTGGTTTAGTAAGTAATTCACGTCAGGAAAAACAGAGTTTCCTGCTACCTGAAGCTGGGCAAGCAGAACGACCGGCTGCACCTAGTGCTGTAAAGCACGTTCCTTGCAATGGAACAGATGCTCACTATTCCGGTAGCAATCCCGAGGATGTTTTCCATAGTCCTCACTACCTGGGTAATGGGACCAGCAGGATGTCATCTATACATACATATAAAAACACCCACACACGCAAGATGAAGGTGGATAGCAGCATCATTCTGTGCTCTGCAACACTTATCTACACTACAGAAACCTGTTCAGTGTGAGAAAGGACTTCTGAGGCAGGAAGAACAGCTTCCATTAAATGAAAAGCAGTTAAAAGAAGTGACTCGGTGACTGTAAGGTCAGCTGTCGGCAATATTCACTTTTTGGGTGCCTTGACTGCTCAGTGCCAACCTTCACCACAGCACTGGAGTATGACACTGGCCCGGCTCACTGCCGGTTCCACCGCAGCCCACACTCTAGAGGACACTCACCTTTGTACCCGCTCCACCATGTGTGCTATCAGTTTGTCAGAGATGCCTGGGCAGGACTCCTCAGCCAAGCTGAAGGCGTTCTCCAGCTCCTCCATAGCTCCCACGTTGCCTCCAGTCTGCTTGTGCTTATCTTTAAGCTGCAACCCAGAAACAATGCCTTAGTTCCTTACCTCGTCACTGAAAGCACTGGTCAAGCAGTGGTCAAGCAGTGCAGTACAGACACTTTTCCTTTTCCCTTTTAGTATGACTCCACAGGGGTGCAGGAGGGCACCCACGTTCTTCTTAAAAAAACAAACATGAGAAAGGGTTCTTTTTGTAGGTCAAGATGATTGAAGTCCAATGTCTGGAGTTCAGACTTTCCTCTGAGTCCTAACAGCAACTGACATCCTGAGCAAACAGGCCCTGACGTACTCGTAAACAAACTAAATGACTGAAAACCCACAAGCAGTAACAGAACAAAGAACTGCAGCTGTATCTGAACCTGTGCTGCTAACAACAGCTTAGCACCCAGACACACACAAGGGCTCGCAGACAGGTAAGGCAGAAAATATCGTAACACCAGGACCTAGTCACCTCCACTTTTAATAACCACAAAAAACTCTGAGTGGCTTTGAGTGACTGGGAGACTGGGGGAGACTACTACCATGCTACAGATGATCCTGAGCCACGTGGCCTCCAACACTCCTCCCCAAGAGAGAGCTTTCCCCAGGGGAATGCAGCCCACACACCAAGACCTCCACATGCAGCATCTGACCTAGCTGAAAAGCCTCGGCTTGCATCTGTCATTGTTAGCACGCTCCCACCAGGCCTCACCAGCCACCAGTCTACTTGCGCATGGTTCCAGCTGTTAATTTGACAAAGCTAAACCTCTGCCATTAAGGAACTCCTGATGGGTCACTGATGCTGAGGAGTGTGTCGTTGAAAAACCCAGTCACATCCTCAGCAGCACTTCCTCACCTTCACACAAGCAGCTCACGTGGCAGCCCCGTCCCTAGTGTGCACCATTACGCGACGAACTGAACAAAAATCAAAACCTTTTGTTGAACAAGCAATGTCTGCCAGCTAACCACTGTCCAGTTCAATTAAGCTCCCGTTAGGCTATGCTGATTAAAGGGCTTTACATAAGCCTCACAGTTCTTTGCCTGCAATTCTAGGATCAGCCTTTCCTGTTGTTGGAGCTCATCTTTTCTCCACAGTCCAGAAAGCAGGACAATGTGAACGCTAATCCCCAGCTGCAGCCGCCCCTGTGCTCCACGTCCCCTGCTGGAAACCAATGGTTCCTAGCCAGAAGAGCTGCTGCCTCTCCACCGGGGTCACTGCTCACAGACACGAAGCCTCAGCTGTGGCAGCACCTCGCGCACGCCTCTGCTCATTCACACTTGGCAGGGGGCATGGAGGGCAACTCAGTTACACATCAAGGACACAGATTTCTTAGGCCAAAAATAGCTGCGATGCTAAAGCCAAGGATTTGATTAGATGTCTACCTGGTCAAGGACTGCCTGCCTCAGAGCAAAATGAGACACAGGGCCTGTCCTGCAGGTAGGCTGCCGGTTGATCAGCAGCCTTTGACGCCAAGGCAGCGCCCTTTAGTTTGCCCAGCAGCTGGTGACACGAGCAGTCCGTGTCCTCCTGTCACTTTCTGCTGCAGAAGAGCTTTCGGGAGGTTAGCAGGGGGTTAGAGAGCTGTACCACACAAAGCCTTACCAGTTGGCTTCCATTCACTCCTTGGCCCTCCAGGCCCAAATACCTTACCCTTCCCTCCCTGCCCCAGAAAGGGCAGACATGTTTCCAGATTTGCAGTTGCCCACATCTGTGTTAATGACCCACCATGGGTCATTTTCAGTATTAAAATCCAGTAATACACAGAGAGGGAAGGCATCTAAAAGATTACAAACAGCATTTCAGCAAGATTTCCATTCACAAAGCCCACCTTCAGCCGTTTTCTAGAAACAGGTGATCAAAGCCTATGACCCTGAGCAGGTCTGAGAAGCACTAATGTAACAGTGAGAAGGAGAAAGTCTGCTGCTGGTAGGAAACTAGAACTGAAAAGAACACCACGTGCAACCAGCAGTGAAGCAGATTTCCTGCTTGGAGACCAGCTTTCTTCCAACCCCCTGCTACTGCACGCAGAAGCCAGGTTATTTCAATGACTGCCAAGAACCTTCCCTGCACCTGACTTTGGTGAGTGGGATCAGCAGAGCTGGCAGGGAAGTCCAATCTAAGGAAAGGATGATCAGCAAATCTGGGACAAGCGAGTCGAACTAGCAGAAGCGAAAGGCCCAAGAAGCCACTTCCTGCCAGGAGCTGGTGCAGCAAGGTCGGTAAGGAGAAGCACAAAGGTGCACTCATTCATTTGGACAATTCACAGCTCTGAGCACACCCCCTCCCCTAGAAGTCTCCTAAACAGAAAGGAGAGCCAGATGCCAATGATTATGCTCCACGAACAAACTGCCTGCACCAGAAATTGACATTATTTGTATCCATTTTTATCCCATAGGCCTAGGCCTGCGAGACCCAGACCAGCAGCCTCACGCTCTGACCTCTGGAAGGCAAGCCCAGTGGAGCACAGAAGAGGCCAGTTAGCTGAACTCTCAATTTCCAAAGCGGTGCTGTCTCAAGAGCCTGCCTTTCGAAATGACCTCTGCTTCCTCCCCTGCAGCAAACCCTCCTTCCACATAGCACTAGACTTGAGAAAAGAGATTTAAGTCCAGAGACTATCCCTGAAAAAGCACAGCTCTCTTCTGGGCCACTCCTGGAACAGCATCAGGATCCAGGAAAGAGCAAGTCCTCAGGACCAGAGAAAGGGTCTCTGTGACCCAGCACCTCAAGAAAACAACCTGCCATGCAGCGTTTAAGTTGTCTCTTCGAAGCAGAACTCATTATTTCCTACACTCCTGCTGGAAACAGTAGTTGAAGCTGTAGCCGGTAGCCCCCTTATGACTATTGTCGTCTTCTCCTCCCTTCAAACATCACCCAGGTCTCTGAACTGAAGACAATCCAGCTCTCTGCTGACATGGACACTATCCCAGCATTAGCGGTAGCTTTCAGTTCAACTCCGCGTCCCCACCCAGAACACAAGGCAGGGAAGCAGGGTTGATTTTCCAAACACATTTTCTCTGCCTACCTTCCACAGGGCACGTGGTGGGTAACTCCTTGGCCTCGGCACGCTAGCAGTAGCAGGCACGTATCACTGAAGAAGATGGCCTAGTAACTGGCAAAGCCAGCTCCTGCTCTAATCCACCCACACTCCCCTCAGTGACTCTGCTGCGGGCAGCGCATGTAGCACGAGGGCAGGGAACATGCACAGCAACAGGCACGCTCAGATACCTGCCTGCCCGAACAGGAGCTGCACTCCAGCCACGGAGAGCAGGGACAGCAGAGCCCCGAGTTGCCTAGGCACTAGCAAGCCTACGACACAGGTAAGAAACAGGTATTCCTCTACCTTCTCCTCAGCAGAAGACAACACAGTAACGCTAACGCTTCCAGGAATAGAAGTGTATTGGAGAGAACTCTCCAGGGACATGTTCAGTTTCCCAGCATACAGTATGTTATCAATGTGCCTCTGAACCGAGGTACAAATCCTTCATAGCTCCTTCACCCCACTTCCCTTCTCCAAGTCCTTCCCATTTACTCATCCATGTCAGGTATCTCTTCATGTTCAACCACCGCAGACACCAAGAAGTTTCCACTCACCTCCCCAAAAACTGGGTGAACAAGCGTGGAGAGACACTGTGACCGTGGTTGCCTCTTGATGGGCTCAGTAGGCTGGAAAGCAACATGAAAAGAAGTTACAAGCACAGGCAAAGGCTCCCAGGGCACACAAACTACTAAGCATTTGATAAATTTGCAGCACCTCGATGGCAGCCCCCCCACCAGGTCTC
>Ga0181612_121675_pt1 | contig 17548 bp, 11 predicted proteins | sample HoacroProtozoa21_FD_119630 | JGI IMG/M metagenome (GOLD analysis project Ga0181612, IMG submission 119630) | Hoatzin crop microbial communities from Cojedes, Venezuel. Combined Assembly of Gp0051906, Gp0051904, Gp0051908 | reverse complement strand
TTTTAGGGCTAGATCATGGATAAGTCTTTTTTACAGACTGAAGTCCATTTCAGATCAACAACTGTGTATGACAAAGAAAATACTGAAATATTGTGTCTTAAAACAGTGTTCCTCACGAGGTGGTTAAAAAAAGTCTAGTTACATGTCATGCAGGTGTGTATTTGCAGTTCTGTCCTCATCATCAGAAATTCCTGGTTTCAATGGGAAAATTCAGAGGTCTCTCATAAATGTTAGTGGCATTCCATTCAAGTGCATCTTCCATAACTGGAATGCAAATCACTACTAGTTTCCTATAGTGTAGATGCTCCTAAATGAAACCCCATTCTAATGTGTTGCAGAGACTGCTAAAAGCATTGAAGTAGTTCATGATGTATATATTAAACTTCTCACATCCCACACACTCCAGGTTCATCCACAAAACTGAGAAGATTATTTTTGTGGTTTGTTAAAATATTCTGTTCTTTTTTTGAACTAGTTCTACCCTTATTGTTATGAGAGTTTTACTCTTGTTGCTTATCTTCTTCCCTGTAAAACAGGCTTTTACGTTTCACTATTTTATCTTTTTCTTAAAGGTGTAAGATCACGCTTGTCTTAAGCTATGTATAAACAACATCAACTGATTCTAATACTATGAGAAATAGCTGTTTTAGATACTCTGGAGGCACTCAGAGATCTCTCATTCTTGGAGATATTGAAGAGCCATGGGCATGCTCCTGGACAACTGGCTCTGGGTGACCCTGCTTGAGCAGGGGGCTGGACCAGATGACCTCCAGAGGTCCCTTCCAATGTGAACCATTCTGTGATTCTTTATAGCTTCAAAAAGTATTTCCTACTAGACTGCAGACGGCTTTCTTATTTACTGACTATTTATTTATTGATTACTCCCTTCCAAATTAAAAAATAAGAGTACTTTTTTCCCTATTGGTTATAGCTAGATACCATTATTTCTGGGATTCCCTCCAACTAACTGATTTGGATTCCCAAATACCTTTAGTTAATGTTAACTTACTACCATTTTCTGATCTTAGAAAGTCTACTGAATTCAAAGCACGATAAATTTGTTTCTTCCCCTCTGATCTGTAGAATAATCCTGGCCTTAACAAGGATTCAAACATTACTAACAAACTCCTGGTTATCTCTGTTGAAAGACTATGTGTAATTATGAAAAAGTACCTACCTCGCAGTAGCACACGATAAGTGTCATCAAAATGCTGTTACCACGTGCAAATTGAAACACCCAATACACACACATTTTCAACATGCACTCTAGTCCTTAACTGTTCATGTAAAAGATGTAAAGTTGTTCACAAAGCAGGCAGACTTCATATCTACTTTGCAAAAAGCTCTTGCTGATTTAGTCCTCATTTTCCCCACTCAAAACACTCGTGATTCGCTGTTTTCCATCTCTTGTTATCTATTTTCCCAACCTCAGAAATAGGGAGGGGTGAAGACAGGTATATTCATGAGCAAGATCCTTAGCTATACAGGAGATTTTATTTCTCTTTAAAAGGCAGACAGGCCAGCAGGGGAAATAAAAGAGCATACGTTTGAAGCAGGTTGGAACTTTTCTTACTTATGATCAGCTGAGGAAGAAGGATGACAGCAATAAAGACGGGAGACCCTGCAACTGAAGAAAACAAAACATGCACAAGGAAAATGCAATATATTCCTGTATGTTGCTTGATAAACCAAAATCTCCCCTAAACAGTTGATCTGATAGTCCAAAATCCACTTCCATGACACACAGGTGACTGGAGAAGCAAACGAACCCAGATTTCCCATATGAGTAGGTCTCTGGAAAATGATATACTTAAATCACCAAGCTCCAATGCATAGACTATTAGACCATAATTATGGCAATACTCTTCTCCAGTCTCTCTAAACTCCTAAGATACTATTAACATTGAGTGCGAAGTCACTTTTGGTTTCTCAGGTCTACTGCAGCACAGCGATATTCACATATTGTCTTGATGTGGCTAGGGAGAAAGGCTCCAAATATGCGGAAGTTCAGTTTTAATCACAAGGAAGACTGCACATAGGAGACACCAGACATCCAAGTGCCTGAGCCTCACCTTCCAAAGTTTTCAGGCAGTTCTAATTCTCTGTGAAGTGCACAGGTTTGTCTCAAAGTAGGTATTCTAGACCGCATAGTGAATGAAGTAATAGAAACTAGAGTTTAATTCACATGCTGCGTCAGCTGTATAGCAGGCAATGAAGTCCTGGAAAGTCACTACAAGATCGAAAGTTTATCTTTAAAAATGGAAATGAATTCCAGCACCTGATGGAAAATTCATTTAACTTCAAACATCCAGTTTTATGTCACACTCTTCCCTGTTAAAATACTGAATAATGAAATGAGAGGGTCGCGTAAAAAGCCATTGATAGTACGTTGTGATCATTTGCATACTCAACTATTTGTTGAGCGCAGTGCCTGCACCATACTGCTTCAAAACAAGATTAGTATCAAATGTAGCATTATAGACTTTAAGGACGTGCTTGTAGAATAAAAAACACTGACTAGCCTGCCAAAAACAAGCATTAACACTGGAGAAGATAGCTACGGGACCTTGTCATGGCTTTTGTAAAATTCACCATATGGATGCTTGTTTGGGTACAGCACAGAATGAGTTTCAAGTGTCTCATACTGTTAAAGTTCTAGACATGTTTATTCATTGAAACCTTCTAAGATATTTTCTATGAGCAATCTGTTTTCTACTTTTGGAAGCACAACAAAACCATATTTCTTTTCAAAATTATACCTTTTCTTTTTTTCAAAACTTTACACATTTTTCATTTTGAATTTTTATATCATACTAACACATAAGAAATCACAGCACAGAACACATTTCTTTCCTGCAATGATCTCAAAATCAGGAGTACAAAAACTGGAAACGAGGACATACAGCATAGAATGAATCTGATGCAAGCGTTTAAATGATACAACCAAAAAGGCTAAAGTGCAAAATGAGTAACAACTATCAAAAAACAAAAAAAGTCACAAGAAAAGATGCCATAAATACACTATGAAAGGAGGACAAAGTAAAATACAGGACTATTACATCAAAGAGAAGGAAAGCAAATAACAGATGATACAAAGAAATCCCAGTGTTCAATACGTTCACTGCTTCAGTCTTCACAAAATAATTAATTGTGGTCAGATGACTAACACTAGTGAATTTAAGATGAAAACCTGCAAGCCAGATGACAGCACGCTGAAAGATACTCTGATGACTTAGATACATTCAAGGTGGCAGAATCTTGTGAAATTCACTCTAGAGCACAGAACTAACTAGCTGAAGAAACCTCTAATGCATTAGCAACTGTCCTTCAGGAACAGAGAGGCCAGAAAAGTGCAAATACCACACCCTTCTTTGGAAAAGAAAAAGGGAAGACATGAAGAACTACTAACCAGCAAGCCTAAATCTGACAGCAGCAAGAATATTTGACAGAATTGTTCAATAAACATTTTAGCAACACCTAATGGATAGGAAAGGTGGTAAGAACTAGCCGACATGAATTTATCAAGAATGAATTGCGTCAAATCACTCTAATTGCTTTCTCCACTGGGAAACTTGCCCAGTGGACAAGAGGAGGAAGTAGATGTAAAATAGTTCAGCTATAAAAAGACTTTGTTTACTGTCCTAGATGATACGCCAGTAAACAAATTAGAGAATTACAATCTAGGTGAAATCACTGCAAAGCAGATAAACATCTGGTGGGAAAAAACGCACTTACTGAGTAGCTTTCAAGGGTTGGTTGTCAGATCTGAAATGGAATCATGAAGAGGTCTGACAATATTTCCGTTAATGATCTGGATGAAGAAATAGAGAGCACATTCATGAAAGTGAACTTATTATCAAGCTGCAAGTGATGTAAAGCACTCTGAGGGATAGGATTACAATTCCATACTATCTCGACAAATCATCAGAGAATATGAAGTACTAGCAAGAAATAGTGAAGAATGGTTCATTTGGGAAATAACTCTATGAAAACCTGACTCAAAAAACACTAACCAGGTACATTCACCTCCAGTCCAAGTGTAGGACCTAGAAGAGATGCAGTGTTTTGCACTCTAGTTAGAAAACTCTGTGGCAAAGAGAGGTACAGAATGCTGCAAACTCTATTTCAGGTATAAGGAAGCCAGTGGAACCTACACATTATTCACAAGGAAAAATAAAGATATAGGATTGAAGAGTGGATTGAGTCCTTTATTATTAAATGCTCATATCTGATTGGTTTGTATCTCCAGACAGTAAATAAAAAATTTCTGATATTGAAAAAAAAAATTGTTTCTTTATCTGTGTTAAGCTTGGTTGCAAGCCTCTAAAGGAGAAAGGCCTGAAAAAGACACTCACACCCATCACAGCAACACAGTCAGACAATGGTGGGGCTCCAAATCAGAGACCCAGTTTAGTTCCTTAGAGACAGATCTACCAATTTACTAGAAATGTATTTGAAAAGACGCCTGTAATTATACTACTATAATTAATATAGATATGAAAATTGTTCAAAATACAACTGTGATCAACCTAAAACATTTGGGAGAGATGGAATTTGGACAAACTAGTTTTGGGTATTTGGCACAATTTGGAAAAATGCTGAATCTCAAAATTCTTCATTCAGCTCTGTTTCTGACCTCATCATTTGTAATTTCTCTGGTAAATCAAGAAGTGCCATAGATAAAATTTAATGAGAAGAGAAAGGAAATATTTCTCATTCAAATGTCTCCCAGACCATACCATACCTAGTTTTCCTATACCATGGTAGAGTGTACTTTTCATACTGTGATAATTATTAGTAGTGCTTGCTCCCACCAATGTACTTCAGAATTCTCTTCTACAGGAAAAAAAGAAAAAAAAAGCTATTCCTCATGGTATCCAGTAATTCTCAGAGATACTCCTTATATGAACATGCTACTTTTAAACACGGCTCTTGTTTGACTATGTCTTTTAAGGGATAATACTTGGGTTTTGTTATGAAATAATTGGCTAAGATGTTTTTGAGTATTTATTTTAGATGCTTTAAAATATTTATCTGAATTGCTTTTGAGAACTGGAAGGAATTAATTTGGGTCAAGGATACAAAATACTTAACTGTTTTTCAATGACAGGTCTGATCTCCATCAATGAGGTTAAGGTTTCACAAAGGTTAATCCAATCTAATTGCTACCAACCAAAGGAGCAGTCTCACTGCTGCACGTTCCCACTATTTTCCTTAAACCAGCCTCTTGTGGTGATCTCTTTATGAGCTAAGTCAGCCCACTAATCTGACAGAAAACTAACATAACAAAAAAGGAGGTGCAGGGGAAGTAGTTTCAGTCAGCAGGAGAGCTGCTAAATTATCTCAGACATTCTGTAAACCTCATCAACAGGAATGTAACTGCTCATGTCAATGAACTTTGTCTTCATTGAATAGAAGATCACCTTCTTGATACATACTTCCAATTACAGTTCAGGCTGCATGATTACATTAAAAAACTAAAATCAATCAACTTACTGCGAGACAGATTCTCAAGGGCTTTTCCAAGTTTTTTGCTCTCTTGAAGAATATCATTTAGTTCATCAAAATCATGGTTCTCCGGTTTTGTCCTCCAATCCCATTTAGGATGCTCTATTGACCTTGGCACTAAATGTACACAGATATATACATGAAGTTTAGATTTGGTAGTTCAGACTCCTAGAGCAGAAAAAAAAGCTGCACAATGAACTTACAAGGTGAAGTACCTTGAGTGGAAGTTACTTAAGTATCCTATTTTAACAGCTGGAAATATTTTCTTTGGTCAACATGAAGTAAAAATGAAAACACCTATGAACAAATGCATACTTGGGGTGATTCTTGCGACTGAATTAATTGGTAAACAGGAATAATTAATATTAATGATTAAAAATAATAAAAATAATGCGATAACTGAAAAAATGTAATAAAAATACTGCGTATGAAGGTACTTCATTTACATCAAAACAGAACTGTGTGTCCTAGGGGCCAATAAGGAAAAATGTCAAAATGAAAATGAGTAACTGGTACTTCTGGCTTTGTTAGTCATTTTATCAAAAAGAAAAAAATACATATTTTAGTCAAAGCTTTTAAAACAACATGTATATACAATTTAAAAAAAAAAATCATGAAGTGTAGATAACACAGTTCATAAAAACAGTGAAATAAAGTATGTCTCTGTCATTTATGGTGTACAGCCTATAATCTTTATTTCGATATTTAAACAAACTCAATCTTTGGGAAGCACAGTCCTGAGCTTACAGTCTTCTACGCATTATCTATTACCAAAATCTTTGATCTAATTTTAAAACAAGAGTCTCTCAACTGCAGATCTAACTTTACCTACAATGGCAGGAAAAAAGAGAAGGAGTTTTGGAGATATGTAGGACCCACAATGAACAGAGCTGCACTGATCAACATGAACATGTTTAACAATTAGTAGAAATGGAAACAAAAACAACGCTGTCTCTGGAACTGCAGTTTAACATGGTCTTTTTGCCAGGGTTCTGAACTAAGCGATCTGCTGCCTTCACCACCAAGTGCAATTGTTGGGTTGTCTCCAAATACAGCATTACTGTGCCAAGAAGTGCACATGCTGGTGTGAAGATGATGATGCCTAGTCCACATTCCCAACAGAAAGGACCAGTTGCATTTATCAATGGTTACTAAGTACTCACTTAAAAATAACTTTAAAAACAAAGCCTATAATGTCCAATACAAAGCCTATAATGTCCTGGTCAGCTTTGAAATTCTAATTTACTATTTTGACAGCTGTCAACTAATTTATGATTACAAATTCATTTTCATTACATGCTAAGAAGGAAACTTACAGACTCCTACAGATCGTGCAAAGTGGTATCTTACAATTATTTGGAATTCCAGAGTGTTTTTCACAGAATCACAGAATGGTAGCGGTTGGAAGGGACCTCTGGGGGTCATCTAGTCCAACTCTCCTGCCAAAGCAGGGTCACCTACAGCAGACTGCATAGGACCGCGTCCAGGCGGGTATGGAAACTCTCCAGAGAAGGAGACTCCACAGCCTCCCTGGGCAGCCTGTTCCAGTGCTCCGTCACCCATGAGATCATATCTCATTTTCAAAATTAGGATTTTAAACCCGAGTCCCACAAGACAGAAAACTACAGTGCTTATGAAAATTCCATACCCTGAAAAATCAGGACATTTTCAATATACATTCTTCTCTTTCAAAGGCCTTCCACAACACTCCCAAGTTTTCCCTCTGTCCCTCTCAAAAAAAAAAAACCAAAACCCAAACAAAAAAAATAGCACAGTTTTGATAAACAAAGATTTACACATGCAAATCCTCTTAGGGAGGAAGAGTACACGGTTGGTAATAGCTAGAGCTCCCAGGAAAACGAAGTAGTCGTATTTTAGTTGTGTTAAAATGATGCCTGAATTGACTGCTTCAGTCACCCAAGATGCTTCTGGGACAATAAACAGGAGGAGATCCCTCAAAGACTTGAGCAGCAACTTCAAACTCAGAGATCATTAGTTTGAGATAATAAGGTTACTAAAAAGGTCTACTAAAAAGTTACCTTCTCTTGAAAATAGAAATAATAATAATAAAAAAAAAAATCTACCACCCAGCTTCTTACAGACAGATATCTGGGTCTCAAAAATAACAGGTTTTCATATAAAACCATGACACTAAGTTGAAGGGACTTGAACACAACTTCAAAGGCCTCATTTTCATAATGTCTCAAGCATTATGAAGGCACTTGCCTTTCTTTAAATGAAAATAAGTACTTTGAAAACTATGGATCTCAGCATCCAGAAGCTATTTTCTTAAGAAAATTTCGAGGTTGTTCTTCACCAAGAGAAGAGAAAATTTGGACAAAGAAAATTCATGATGTTCTGCAAATATTTAAGTTTTCAGTAATGTCCTCGCCTTAATATCTATTCCAATAAAGGAGAAGCAGAGAACAGGAGAGTTGAAGAAAGATTTCTTTTGTGCTTTGCACTTACGATGACTAGAAATTAGTTTGTCTGAGAATTAATAAAATAAAAAATTACTGGAAGTTGTATCAACTACTCACTTTTTGTAGCATTTTGTTGAATGTTAATAAATTGGTAGAAGATTACAGGCTTACTACTCATCTTCTGCCTCACAAGAAATTATAGACAAGATTTCTTCATGTTTAAAACTGTTTTTCCACATTGCCTATGACATAAGCACAATACTTCAAAAATAGCATTATTGAAAAAACCATTAGGCTGACTAAGTTGGTAAAGAATTCTTATTTAAAGCATTATCACGCCATTATTTGCAGAGTATCTGTTCCTTGCAAGACTAAAATAAAAACATTGTGCATCTTTCTACGTTAACAACAAATACTTTGGTCTAAAGGTTAACTTTAAACAAAACCTGGAAAATGACTTAAAAGTTTGACCAAGAGAAAATGAGGGCTCATCTAATTTGACTAAATGGTGGGGGGAATCTCTTTTTAGACGACTGATAGTTCTGGTAAACTTGCGGAGTTTGTTTATCGTTGAAATTTGCACTGCTTCAGAGGCTTAGGGAACAATTCCACGGCTCTGTCCCTTAACTCAAGGATTGTGCTGTGACAGAAGTAAAAATACAGTTGTTTTCCAAGTTCCAGTTACCTGTTTAGGCTGTATACTGCATAAATAAATAAGCTACAAACACCTCTGCAGACACTGTCACAGTAACTACTGACTTCAATAGGGAGGAGGGAGGATAATAACTATGTGGAAAAGTCCTGCTGCATTCATCTACTGAGGCTTGTACAACTGCATATGAAAACACCTAGGCTGGAAACTGAGAAAAGCTCTTGGCTGCTGAAACAACCAAGTTCTGTCCAATTTTCATAGCAAACAGGACTTTCTAAATTCAGTCCTTATTTTTCTAGCACCTAAAGAGACAGATGAAATCATGCAAGCCAAAATATTGAAATCAGTGAGAGAATTGGAAGCATTTTGCTTAGGTTGAAAGGCAAGAGGAATGTCTGCATTTTCCATCACCAGGTGACCTTTAATGATCCCTTCCAACCCAAACTATTCTATGAATATGATCCCCAAAGAAGGATCTTTGTCTTTTACCATGAATATCCCCATATTAATAGAATTAAGGAAGAAATGTATGTAGAGTGTAGAAGCCCTTCCACACACTGAAAAAATAAAGAACCTTCCCCCTATATGTTGCCCTGACTGTTTAAAAAAAAAAAAAAACAACAAACCAAAGACACACTTTGATTTCAAGCTGTGTTGTATGTCAGCAAACAAATAAAGGTTGTTTCAGAGTGTATAGAGAATGCTAATTTCATTTGGTAAAAAAATAATAAAAAAATAGATATAAATGAGCCTGTAGTTTAAAAGAAAATCCTGTCTGAAAGGCTTATTAAGAGTAATTTGTTATGTTTTGCTCCTAATTACTGGAATTAATAGTAATAATATAACCTACACTTCCAAGATTGATGGGAGATGTTTCCTTTCTTGGTGCATACTTTTTCAGCAGGAGACAGATGCTCAAAGCCCCATTTTAAGAATTTGTTTCATTAGGGAAGCTTCCAACAGGTATGAAATGAATCAAGCGTTAAATGTTTATACATAACATGATGGATATAGATATATAGAAATAATCTATCTCCTTTTTGGTTATACACATGAAGACAATTAGAGTACAACAAAGGCAAATTTCTTGCATGTTCAAGATATTCAAAGGTGATGACGCCTTTACCTGGAGGAAATGCAGCCCTCTAGCCCCATCCTGAAGTAGGACTCAACACCTGAGCAGACACCTGCAGCCTGTGGAGAGGACCGCTGCATCAGGAACCAAACGCCTAGTCCTGCGTCTGCCAAGCCTCCAATCAGTATCCCTTACAACAAGAGCATTTAACCATAGAAATGCAAAAATATAGCTCTTAATTTTCCACTTTCTTGCAGGCAACTACAGCAGCAAAACTCCCTGCCTCCTTCACAACTAACTGTTTCTCAAAGGCACATTTTTGTTTTACTGAAATAACACTTTCTGCAGATGCTTCAGCATAACCTATACAGCTTGTCTGTCGTCTTCTGGCAGAGTCCTCACACAGGGTGGCTGAGACTGCTACTGCCTTGGCTGAACTGGATTTAAAAAAAAAACAACAACCCTCAGGTTACACCTAAAGGACGGTAATTACAAACAGCAGAATTGGGAGGTGGCACACAACCGTCTAACAGACATGTATGGTATTTAGCCACATGGAGTTCAGTATTCAGAAACATCACTTTGTTTCATTCATCATTAAATGAAGGTATTTTTAAAGCAATAACTAGTTTGTAACTATAGTGGGATCTGCACAGAGGTATCTATTTTAGCCACGTCAACAATCCTTCTTTTCTAATGTATTTCACTAAACTCAGAATAAGGAATAAAAAAAGGGGGGGGAGGGAATACCAAAAGCCAGAAATAAAAAAAAAATTTGCAGCTATTAATTTTAAGATCACTTACTTACACTTAAATAAATAAATAAAACATCCATTAGCTATGTCATGTCCTTAAAATAAATGTTACAGCAATGGTAATTGTGTAATTAAATTAGCAGGCTTTTCCATCTCCTTGATTCATTAATCTAAGAACCTGTTGCAGAAAATATGGAATTAATAAGTAACTGGCTTATAAAACAGATTTTTGTAATTTATTTGCCAGTTCATTAAATAGAAACAATAAAACAGAAATAAGAAAAGCAGCACAGGGAGCAGTGGGGTTTTTTTCTGTCTATATAGGCATTTTTACAGAAGGTGATGGATTACTTTTTGTTTGTTGGCTTCTTTGCTATTAATGCTGAGAATATGTATCAGAGAGAAAATTATTACATTTTCATTGTTGTGGGGGCCAGCTATGAATGTGACATTAACTCTCCACCCACTCTCACAGCAGTTCCAACACAGAAGGGAGAAGCCATCTCTGCTAAAACAGAGCGCTCTGAGTGCTTCACAGTGATCTGTTTGTCCATGAGAGTTTTGTTTGTCTCTCTGAAGTCCTTGAAAACCCTTGGGGTGGGTTTTTACACCCCTGCTACTTTCCCAAGTAGAATTAACACCCAAATCTAAACCTCTTGTTAAAATAGCCTAAGGTTTTGCTTGTGGGTGAAACAGATTCCTCAATACATGTTTGATTTCAGGTTTATCACCTTACCCTGGCCTATGTCAGTACAAGCTGGCGGACCTCCTGGGCTCTCCCATTCTCTGCCCCGGGACCTGCAGCTTCTGTTACAGTGTGGCGTGAAAAGGCAGTTTCCGCTTCAAAACACAAAAAGATGAACACCAGGGCTCCGAGTCCACAAAAACAGCTTGATAAAATACATGTTCCGAGTCCCCTCTTACACGTGGTAAATGTGACAAAAAGAGTAACTAAGTTATAAAAACTTCCAAAAGCAACGTGAGAACTATGCATTAGCTAAAAATCCCTCTGGACTTGTGCTGTGGTACCATCTCCTCCTCCTCCTTACATAAACCTAAAGTGGGAACAACCATAGAACCACGGACTAGTTCAGACTAGTAGGGACCTTTGAAGGTCACCTAGTCCAATCCCACTGCAACAAGCAGACACAATGCTTATGGCTGTTGAATAGTCAAAGCCCACTACACTGAACACAGCATGTTTAGTCTTCAAAGACTGAGGTTTTGAATCAGAACTTCAATTCAGAAGATGGGAAAGCATTGTCCAAATGTATCTCTGGCCCCTGCAGCTTGTTTTCAAGAGGGAAGTCTTCTAGATCCAGCTGTGCTGGAAGAAGGAGGTTTACTCTCCTGAAATGCTCCTCTCTTCTATGACACTAGCTGAGTACCACCACATCGGGGGGAGGGAAGATCCATCTGCTGAAACAGTTTCAGTATTTGCTCCTATTTTGACAGAAACAAATAAATGACAACTCACAAGTAGCTCTGCCAGCAGATTTAGGAATTGGTAAGCTCTGTCAGCGGAGCGGTAACGAGCATTTAGCGCTGAAGACAGGCAGCAGTAGGCAGTAACATCTGCTGCAGGCACAGCTGTTTGGAAAGTGCCCATTTATCTACGCCCAGAGTGAGCACAGAGCCAGACCTCTGGACTGCTTACCCTCCGAAACCATTTCCACAGTTTTTCAGCCCTACTCCTACTCGGTATTTCTCTGTGAATCCCTGTCCTCACTATTATTCTTCTAACGAGAATAATTCATCAGCTGCACCATCCAGATCCACAGTGCTAGCAAGTGATGACAGCCTAGGCTAATAAACCATTAATTCTAATCAAAGACACTCAATGTTTCCTTCCCATTAATTGTGTAAATAATAAAAAATAGCCCTTCACCGTATGCCAGAAATCTGCTTATGTTAACAAGGCAACCTCCAAATGCTTTCCTCTGATAAAACGTGCATCCTGATGCACTAAAAGGCATGCAGGCACCAGCATACTCACTTCCTCTTAAAAATCAGAGGTCTACTTCATGTGCACTGTGGGTCTGAAAGAGATAATTAGAGTGACAGGGTGATTGCCCTTGTTAAATCAAATGGATGAGAAACACTAACGTTCAGGAGACAGGGGAAATGCTTTGTTTCTATTTGCAGCCAGCCTTTCTTGAGTTTGCTCATTTGGGCAATATTGGGGTTCAGGACGCGCCCCCCTTTCATCAAATTAGGAAGGAGGAAGTACATGCTTTGGCGCTGCTGCATGAGCCCTCCAGTGCCCAAGCTCTAGCAGCGTAAACAGCACAACAAGCATCCCATGCCTATTCAGCTCCCGAATATAGTTTGAAGTAGCACAGAAAAGTGTCAAGGTTCTGGTAGTTAGAAACTGTCTAGTCTGCAACATGGACTAATCAGGGCGATGTGAATTCAAGAGTGTCTTAGCACTCATTTTTAGGCATTGTTCAGAGCCAGGTCAAAAACCGATGCCTTTTCACATCAGGCTACTGATCAAACTTGGTCAAATCCTTACTCCGCCAGCTTAAAGAAACTTCAAAAGCAATCTGAGGGCCTCAAGGGGTCTTGAAAAAAGTTCCCCAGAAGTTTACAAGGGCTGCTAAAGGAGGCACAGTGACTCTTGGCGAGAGCCATGATCATTCAGCATTAACAAACAAGCCATCAGTTCAATCACGATATTTTTCAGACTCAGCGCGCAGATCATAAGTGCTGCAGATCTCAGAACCACAACTCCCCAAGGACAGCTTCAGCTTCTGATTTCACTCAAGCAAAGGCAAGTCCCAGCACAACCCATCGCTCAGCTTTTTTTATGGGTAGTTCTCTACGGGGAGGGGAGAATTTCTAATGAAATCATCTTCTAGGATTGTGATGTGGCTGCTTACCAATCACTAAAGTCTCTCTCCTGCCACCTCTCCCTGATGAGACCACACGTCCTTTTAAAAGGAATCATCTCGCTAAGTGTCCCCCAAGCACAACATTTCTCACTTCTCCCCCAGACACTCCAGCAAAAAGCCTGTCACCATTACTTCATTTCAAGACCACCCCAACTCAGTCCATGAGTCTGCAAGCTATATTCCTCACAGGCAGAACTGTCTAGCTGATGATAATTCAAACGCAAGTCAGAAGATCTGGCTTCTATTCCTGCCTCTATCCTAACCTTATCTGCTGCAAGGCAGCAGGCAAGTACAACCTCTCCCCCCTCATCCTGTCCATTTGGGTTAAACTGGATTGGCACAGGGCAGTGTCTTTTAGTATTTGCACCGTTATCTATCACCACGTGGGACTCCTGATTCCAGCTGGGGCACATAGTAATGCATGCCCAGGGTGGGATTCAGTTTTCCACAGTTCAGCTGATAGATTTTAGAGCCTTTGAAAACAGTGCATCCTGAGAAACCATGAGGCTTAGCTGGCAGAATTACAATTTCAGTTTGAATTCCTCCATGCGTATGCTCTTAACAATTAATTTCACTGACCCCAATACAGTTGTCCAGACTCAAACTGGCATGAATGGAAATCACCCCCACCCTTTTTACCCCTAGATACTTAAAAGGGTTAAGAAAATTCGTCCCTCTGAGAGATTAACAGACTAATTCACAACATGTATATTATGTAAACATCTGCCTATGAATGTATGCAAATAGGAAGACTCCACAACCAAGGCAAATTCAGAGCTGTCACAGCAATCCTATTTGATTCTCTTCATGAAGTCTGGTAGTAATGATATAAATGGGACATTTCATGGTCAGGATTTGGACCTGAAGGAACTTACAGCAGGCGAATCAAAATCAATTCCTCTAGAATCACAGAAGTCACAAGAGGCAAGATAAAACCCAAGCTCAAAAATACAGTTAGTAATGAAGTTCAGAATCACTTGAAACAGACAACTCCTACAGTAATAAAAAAAAAATACTATCCTTTTGGTAAAACTGATTGAAAAGGGTAATAACTGCCTTTGTGAGGCCTACCTCACCACATATTTTTAGGAAATGACTCATCTAGTTACGTGTACAAACCAGTAAATACTTTTTCAATGCTTCCAAAAGCCAAACAGAGGCAAAGTAAAGACTTTACCAAGTTAAACTGCTATCGAGTCAGACCTTAAGGTAGATACCTGTCACTGGGCTTCAAACATACTTAGTGTCAGCATTCCCTGCTCTGTGCGTAAAGCATTAGAGAAGAAAGTAGTTCTGCAAGTTTTGCCAAATTTATTCTTGCTAGAGAATTACCTCCCACTCTAGAAACAGAAATAATCTGCACAAAAAGAATGCTGTAACATCGGAAAACCCATGAAAAGTAGCAGGCACTGTTCACACATGATGCCTTCTTATCCTCATGTTTCCATCCTATCAGCACCTGTGTCCTGCTGTTCTGAGGGCTCTAGTTTCATATCCCTACTCATGAATCCAAGATTAAAGAGGAATGTGCATGATACCAAGCACTGGAAAGGCATTCATATACATAGCAGCAGAGACTGAGAGCGCTGTGATTACTGAGCCTCTAGGTGAGGAAGGGGAAATCTTATGAGTGTGAATAAATGTCTGAGGGTAGGGACTACGGAAGACCGAGCTAAGCTCTTTGCGCAGTGACAGGTCAAGAGGCAACAGATGTGACTTGAAATACAGGAAATTCTATTTAAACTGAAGAGAAACCTTTTTTGCTGCGAGGGTGTCACACACATGAAGGTGTTGCCTGGAAAGCAGGTGAAATCTCCACCCCTGGAGACATTCCAAACCCAATGGGACACGGCTCCGAGCTAGCTGCTCTAGTCAACACTGCCCTGAGCAGTGGGGTCAGACTAGACGATCTTCCAGCCTCGAGCACTCCATGCTGTAAAGTTTCTTTGAATACTAGCTTTAGCAGAATATATATATATATATATATAAAAAACATAGTTCATCTGACTTACTATTTTGCATTTCTGTTCCAGATAAAATGCTAGCATTTTTCCATCGTGATTTGAAAGACAAAAAAGAATTAATGTTTCACAAGGCAAAATTTAAAATTATTTCATGTCATCTGGAATACTGCATTGAATTCCAAACTTCAAACAAGAAAAATCCTCTAACAGTCACCATGAAATGACACACTAAACCCAGCGATTTCAAAAAAGGACCTTCTTTGACTACATAACATTTTGATTTCAGAAATTTTAATTTTCCTGTTTTTAAATTGAAATAAATTAATTCCTTTGGAAAACGTGCATTCAAAAACATTTCAACAAAACACTTTAAGCCATTTTTTCAGAAGAGGGCAAGTTCTCACATCTCCATTCAACACTGAATGAGGGGGGGGAAAAAAACCCAAACTTGTTTTGAGGTAAACAAGAGCCTAGAGGTCTCGTACCAGACAGGCTGTTAGCACAACACAACCAAAGCTCGCTTTGTAAATCTAAATTAAACCTGTCTGACATGAGAGTTCACTACAATGAAGATCTAACTAATACAGACATTCCCGCTTTGAAAAGAACTACAGTAATACAGCTATAAATCAACAGGGCTGGATTCTCCAGCATTACACCCAAGAAAATTCAGTATCATTTCACAGAAGTAAAACCAAAATTGGTGTAAGGCCAAAAGCAGGGTGTCAGAATTTTCCATTAACTAACTTGCTCTTTCCACATAACAGTTTTAAAAATAAACTGTTTATGGCTGCATATTAAAAAAGGCAGGCAGATTTCACCAGGAAAACCTTGTTCCCTGGATCCCTGCCACAGTGCATACTGTATTAGGAAATAATCTGAAATATTAATACAGCAGTTTATCCTGGACATTTGTACAGACACTAAGCTCAAGTCATCTTCCTGGGTCTTTGTGCCAAGTTCAACTCTGCACTGGCTCCCTGGAGAGTCTTTGCTAAATAGAACTGAGAAGGAAGAAAAAAAAGAAAAAAAACAAAGAAAAATTGCTGCTTTGAAGGAAAGAAGGAGAGACAAAGGGTTGAAGAAAGGACCAGTAGATCCAAAGGACTTTTTCTTTCTATGGCTGTCTTCAGAGCTAAAGAGGTCACAGCTTTTAACAAAGCCTCTGGCTTTCTAAGCCATCCCTTCCACTGTTCATCGTCGAAAGATTCTCCTCAACAATTCTGCACCCAAATCTTGTCCAGGACAAAGAAACGCTCTGTCCTTTATTTTCTGGACTGACTTGTAAGTTGACCAACAAACTGAAAGTTGCAATACACAAGGACTAAACAACCTTTTTTCAGTACTACTATTTCCATCTCTGTATCTAGGTTAACCATGTTAAAAGATGATCTTCAGTCACAGACTATGTATTTTCTACCCAGGAAATCTAGGAAGCAGGTTCTGTAATGCTGCTATTAGCCTCTTAGCTGCTGCAGGGCTTTGTCTTATTACACTAGATTGGTTTCCTCCTGGAAGAAAGATGCTCAGGTGCCACTTGTGGGAAATTTTTCACCTTTTACTGCCTCCCTCTGTCAAACACATGCAAATACACATGCAGTTTCAACACATCGCCTAGAAGCTAGTGGTGGTAGTCAGCAATATGTTAAATACATGAATCAACCTAAATCTATTCATGCTGCCAATATAAAAAAATCTCCATGAAATTTTGCAGTGAATGTACCAGTAACATTAAAAAAAAAGCCACAACCCTGTCAGATCATTGTGGTCCACTTCCCTCACAATACAGAGATTACCCCCCCCCCCATTTATAAAGGGCCAGGAGAGCATTGGATGAATTCAGGCTACCCAGGAATGCAAAATCCATGCAGAATAATTGCTTCTTAAAGCAAACAAAAATAATGTATGGTAAGGGCACTAGATTACAAATCCAAAAGTGTCTTAATTTCATAGACCTGAAACAAACTGCATCTGATCTTACGGCCAAGTCAACATCTGAGTTTATTTTCTCCTTTGCAAAAGCAAATAATCTCTGTCTTTCTTCCCAGCTCCTATCTAGGTAGGCTGCAAAGGTTCAGGGCATGGGAATCTCTTGTACATTTTGGTTTCAACCAAGTTTAACTTCATTCATGCTGGTTGTTTTAGTGCATTCCTGCATAGTGTGGAAGTTAAACTCAAATTCCTCCACTCTAACTGATTAACAGAACCAAAAGAAGTGAAAGACAAAACATCAGCAGATTGTAAATTTTGAGTGGCTACAGTTTCCTTGAGTTAATA
>Ga0181612_129109_pt1 | contig 17549 bp, 9 predicted proteins | sample HoacroProtozoa21_FD_119630 | JGI IMG/M metagenome (GOLD analysis project Ga0181612, IMG submission 119630) | Hoatzin crop microbial communities from Cojedes, Venezuel. Combined Assembly of Gp0051906, Gp0051904, Gp0051908 | reverse complement strand
TGCAAAACCATGAAAACCTCAATGCTTCCTTTATATCCTAGCAGCTCTTTCCACAGTCAAAACTCATTTCTCTGATACAAACTACTTGGCTACTGAGAAACAGAGGCACCTATTGACTCCTATGATCCAAGCATGGCCAAAGAAAAAGAGCGTAGGAATATTTAAACTAGAAACAAGAGAGTCTAAATGCATCAGCCCTGCGGGATGCCCACTTGTGCCAGTCCAGTCTCATCAGAAAGTAATTTAGCTCCAAATCTGTAAACAACCAAGCTTGAGCCCTCTACATATGATCTCGGAAAGTTCAGAAAGTCTTAATCCCTGATAAAGCAAAGCCATCACAATGTACGAGATTAAGGATATAAAAGTGAAATCATCAACATGTTCTTTCTTCAGCCAAAGCCCGGAATTCCTGCATAGGCATGTTCAAACACAGACCTTTACTCTGCTCAGGGAAAATACATACTGACATTTAAATGCACACATGTACAAGAAATAAGAGATGGTACACAACTCCGTGGAAAACCCCTCTGTCCTGGTTTAGACTGAAATGCTTTCCAGCCCAAAAGCTAGCTTTTCATCAGTCCGGTAAATCAATGCATGACTAGCAAAGCTTTTGCCCAGAACACACTTTCAAAGCACAGCAAGTCAAATGAAAGATCTTTGGTATTATTTTTTTCAAACAAAACAGTACAAAGCACGCTTTGAGAACTTCAAACAAAGCTGCTCTGCTTCTCAGGGTATCATCTTTTCTTTACTATAACTGCAACTTTCACAAACTATAATACTAATATTAATCCTGAAGAGGAAAACGTATTTGGAAACCACCTCCTTCTGTTGAGAAGATTTTTGCTTTCCTCTCAGTCTCATGTCTGCAATTTCTACATCAGACTGCCTCCCAATAGTGAATTATCCTTGCAAAAATGTTCTGAAAGTTATTGCTTGGGGGTTGTAAAGTAGCACATCTTGATTAGTTCACGGAGTTGTTACCTCCTTACTGTGCAAACTAGTCTGTCTTTCCTGCAGCTGACAAAGTTGTAACAGTTATAGCCAACGTAAGATAATAGGAAGATAAAGAGATATTTTTGTATAAAGCTGTTTCTTGTGGTAGGCAAGGCATGAAGTGCAGGAGCTCAGCTTGAAATTCATTCTGAACTCCACTGAGAGAGTAAAGTGTCTAACATCAGTTTTATAATAAAAGTAACAATATTTGGTGCTTCTCACTGTGACAGAAAAATTCTTCCCTTCTGTGCAGACCAGGGTGCAGAAGGGATTGTTCTGTGTGTGGCTCCTGCTGAATGGAGGGGCACCCTGTCCCTCGCTTGTAGTTCCAAGAAGCAGGTTTACTTGGCTTTGAAGCCAGAGAATTCTGCACTGTCTCAGGTACTGTCGTTGGTTCAGGCTGTCATATAAAACGGGTGGAAAAGGTTTTGATCTCCCATCAAGAAAGAGAAGCAGATGGAGGACTGTGAGCAGGCTGCCAGGAGGAGAGGCAGACCCTGGCTGCTTTTTGCCCTACTGGTGAACTGATGGGGAGGCCTCTGCCAGCTTTGCCCAAAAGTTCCCCTCTTCAGCCCTATCTTATTAATTTTGCTGAAAAAAAGTGAGATAATCCAACTGCTTGCTACTTTTTTTTTTTTTTCTTTCACTAAGACTTAGCTTTCTTGACTATCTGAAGTGGTAGGATGTAACCAAGTTAAGGCATTTTTTTTAAACGTCTGTGTGTGCCATTTGAAAGGGCGCTTCTCCACCTTTCCCAGTTCAGCCTGTGCAGGAGGCGTGGGTCCTGCGCCCGCTGCCCCTCCTCGAGGCTTGCGGGAACAGGGTGCAAGTCTGCTCAGGAGCTCTGGCCCCAGGCCCTTCTACACTGTCTGCTCATCGCTTCTCCTGTGCCGAGCTGTGAGGACAGCTGGCATCTGGCAGCACGGAGTTCAGATCTCTCTGAGCTTTAACCTCTAGACTCTGTATCAGGTGATGTGGGGTGAGAGGTGAGATGCTGTTTTGAGATAACTTGTCTTAGTCGCATTTTCTTTGCAATTCCATTCTTGGGGATTTTAGTGATTAGAGTTTATGCAAAGGACTGTGCTTGTTCTGGATTTAAAGTACAGTCACCCTTTGAATGCTTGTGACAATAATTTCTTCAGGCAAAATTTGAGCTATATGGAACAATGATAATGTTTAAAAATACGTTTGGCGTAAGTGACTGATCTTTTCAGTCTTGCTTGCTATCAGAGCCGATTTAGTCTTACTGTTTTGGGCTGATTTGTTCTCAGAAATATATTGCTACTGATAAAGTTAATGATCAAGATTGTGTTGAAATCCTAGGAACAAGCTGAGGCACAGAATTAAATCCTGCACATGCAGTCACAGGCCAATAAATTCTCTTTCATGGCTTGCATCAAACCTGGGCAATTAATCAGTAAATCAGGTTGTTTACTGTGCAGCCTTTCTCTTATCTAAGCAGTTCACTCACTAGTTTAGGCTGAGGACTTGTATAAAACTCCCCCTGGTACCTCTAAGTTGAATATGTTAAAGCAGCAGCATTGTCATTTATTTCAGTTTTGTACCTGCTCTCTGTCTTTACATCTTCTGTAAGGAAGTGCCTATCTATGTGACATCAGCTGAGGAACTGACTTCCTTTTTACCATTTTTACATCTGGAGTGCTAATAGAGTTAATAGATGTGATTGGCTTTCCAAAACCATGAAAATATACTTTATTTTATTTCGGCTTCATGTTCAAATTTCTATGAGTGGGAGAAGTGACCGTGGTAACTGAGTAGTAAATCCTTCCCTCAAAATATTCTTGGTGTCGAAATGAGTGTAGTCTCTCCAGAAGTGTTACAGCTGTACAGTCCCTGAACATTGTAATGGATGTTATTTTAGAACTGCAATTAAACAGCATTTCATGTCCATCAGTCTAAAAATAATTATTTGAAAAACTAAACTTAGGTTTGCTGTGACAAAGAGTATATCAGCCAATCTGGAAGCGTTTAATGGACGAACCACAGTCTGTGGCTTGAAAGGAAGTATTTCCTTTTTCTGATTTTTGCTGTTGTGTTGAAAGCTAAGCAAAAATTAGAATTCTAATGCAACGGAAAGTTTCAGTATTCAAATATTAGTATTTGAACACAGACTCTGAAATATAAAAGAATCTTGAACTATAAAATACACAGAAGTTTTTGCAGGTGAAACACCTGTCTTAAAGGGGGGTTAGTATGGCTGCGTAATCTGGCCAGAAGGTATGATGTATTTGAATGGCTCTCAGGAGGCAATGATCCATTATGAGGAATTCTAATCCAATGTCAACTGAGAAAGCTGAAACAATTTTAGTTAGTCCAGTATTAAAATACTGTAAATGAACATGTAATCAACTGCCCGCTCTACGTATCATTGTCTAGATCCCTCCCTCACGTAAAAGCCAACATAAAGGTCAACTCTGTGTCCACCTGTTTTATTCACAGTTTGAGAAAGGCTACAAGCACTTGCACTTACATACAAGTATTTTGCATAAGTCTATGGAAATTATTTATTTCATTGAAATTAGTGGAATCCATTTCATTAGGTCCAGCACGTTCTGGGGTAGAAAGCCGTTGTCCTGGCGGTCTCTATGCTTTACATATTCCGTTATGCAAATCTGAGAATTCATCAGAGACTTTTCCTCATTCCTGCTACCCTCATTACCGTTTAATGTTTATCTACTCCAGACAAATCTACATACCACGAACAGCCTCTCAAACCTAGCAGCTTCTGCCCACAAAAGCAACATAAGCTTGTTTCACTGTTATGCGCACGTCAGCGACACTGTGTTCAGCATATCATGAGCAAAGAGAATTCCCATCCCAGTGAGTTTGGAGTCTGAAAAGTATCAGGCCTGGTGCTCACTTCCCACAAAGCAACGTAATCCCATTCAAGCCAGTGAACTCTGTATTACACAAACAGAAGGTCGTGCTCATTGTTTCAAAAGGGTGGAATTTTTTTTTTTAAAAGCAAGACTAGGAACAGGCAAGCAGATAGTGCTTTGTGTCCAGCTCTGTCATAATACAAGAAGAGACAAGGGCCTGAGCAGAAAATACAGAAAATAATTCTATTTAATAGAATAAAAAACCGAAATCATACCCACAGGTAGCTCAGAGTCACGTCAAGGTACATGTCTGCTTCTGCTCTGGACTCTTCAGACATCCTGTTTTTCCCCGTGCCCACCCCCACACTGCAATTTGGGCACAAACCAAAAAGCCTCCCTGTGCTGTCATCCCGGAGACAGCAGCTGCCCCTCCCCTGCAGCCCTCGGTGACAGCCCAGCTCGTTCACCCGGCGTGTTTTGCATGCTGCTTGTGTGGGGCTGGGATCATGCCCATTGCTCATCTACCTTGTCCCGGTCAGATGGAGATCATCCCGTGCAATTCTGCTGCCTGTGGCAGACGCAGTTCGATAGGGTTTTCTCGCTTTCTGTTTCATACTGCTAGCGTGTCTGTACAGACATAGGCACAGCTTAGTGCAAACACGTCTTTTGTCTGTGACATCTGTGGGATTTTTTTATCGTTAGTGGTTTGCTAATTTCCCAGAATCTCCCTCCCATGTGGCATGTTTTAAATATAGCACAGCCACGTTACAAAGGTCTTCCTCCTCCTCTTCCTCATATCTTTCTGTACCACGTTACAAGCAGTGTAATAACGATATACAAAAATGAATTGAAAATTTTGCCCAAATAAAATGTAAACTGACTTCTTCTTAAAGTATAATCTAACTGCAGGAATGCATTATCCTCAGTGCTTTTAAAGTCACAGCACAAGTTCACGTGATATGTTTCGGTTACCCAGGAGATGTTCTTGTAAAGTTCAGAGTCTCGCCTGAAGAATGATCTGAATGTTCCCCAAGTTTGCAAAGGAAAGATCATATCCATAGTATTGCTTTTCACACATTTAAGTTTCAGATTTTATGCTGCCCTTTGCTAATTGGAGCTCCTTCCCTGTTTATTTTACTGACAGTTTCAACTCCCAGGGACCTTTCTGTCTGCAGCTACTGAAGTGGATGTCCAAATCCAGCCACTGCCAACAGCAACCCACCTCACCCTCATTTCAGACTGCCTGGTTGACTTCTCTACCCATCCAGCTTCCATGACATTGCTAGTATCAAACTCATCATAAAGGTTAGATCCTCAGTTTATAAAAGTTGACATACCTTCATGGAAATCTCGACCTAAATCTGTCAGACCCAAACCGAAAAGCTGCCAGGCTGTACCAATCAGCTAGCACACTGAGGAGCTACACGCAAGTCACCATAGACTCCTGGATCAGGAAGGTTCGTCTGTAAACCGTAGAGTATATCCTACACTGCACTGTGTGGGTTGTATGGAAACACCTGAGTGGGATCTATGCGAGATAGCAATACGGCTATGCTAACATTATACTCCACCCAGGCTAATACATCTCCTGTGAAAACTACGCAGAGCTGTGCGGTGACTCCAGTAGCTCAGCTGGGCGGATGTGCCTACATGGCTCTGCTCGGTGCTGGGTGGAAATGCTGTGGTCCTACCTGTGATTTCGAACACGTCAGCCTCTAAATATTCTGCCCCACCGTCACCCTAAGAGTAGGTGACTGCTGAGGAATACAGTCCAGAGTCACTTAGGAAATCATCAGGTTGTTTGCTGGATCTGTGTCTTTTGCCTCCTTCACAAATCGTTCAGTGGTGGCACTTCTGTAACTGGGGCAGTAAGTGCCATTCTCCCTCCCTCATCACTTCTCCTGAGTGGTTCTTCTGTCCGATTCATGGCTGTGTCCCAAGACCACCACCTCACAGATGTGCTCTTTGCCTTCCAGGAGAGCAGCAGCAGGGGTGTCTGGGCACGTTTTCCCTGGCTTGGGACACATCGCACATCTCACATTTGCCACAGGTTTTCTGATTCTGTACTTGCTGCCGTGCCAAATTTCCAAAGTTTTGTGCTGTTTCCATCCTTACCCAGCTAGTACCAGCCACATGTGAGGGCCACCAGCTTCACAGAGCCACCCAGCCTTTCATAGCAGTTGTAATACCACAGTGGACATACAGTAGCACAGTGTCCAAAGGGCGACACTTGGACTTGCTGCATTGGATATCAGCAGGTGGACAAGGGTCAACCACTGCTTTATCCTGTTTTCCCAAAGACCTGCCAGGCTTCAAGCTAGCCCTGCCCTAAGGCACTGGAGTTAAAAAGCAAATAAACAATTAAATTCCTACATTTAGATTGAGAGTCCAGACGTTTCGAATCCAGCCGGGATCTTTCATCAATGGAATCTGAAAGAAACAAAGAATAATAAGGAATAATACAGTTAATTAACTGTGAACAGAAGTTAATGTATCCAGGCCTCGATTAAAGTCCTTGAAACCCAGCTGCTCTAATGAATACCTCTCCTGTGATTCCTTTGTAAACCACATTGCCCTGGTCTCCTCCTCACTTTTTATCTGTGCTGAGAGGTATTCTCAATTCCCTCTTTCCATCATCTCAGTTTTCAGGGTTTTTGCAGAAGAATTTACTCCTCCGCTGGCAGGCTCTGTACCACCAGTCAGAGGGAGCTTGCAAGCAGGGGATCCCTGTGAGCTCTGAAGAAGCATGGACCACAACAAGCTCTGTTTATTCTTTTTCAGGGTGGGGATGCCCGATGCAAAGGACAGAGGCAGAGTTGTAATCCCACCCTGCTGCCTGGGGAGAAGATCTTTTCATATGGCAGCATCCCTAGATCTGATTGTGGTACAGGAAGACTGTAATACCCAGTAGGACAAGAAAAGGAGTTCTGTAGGACAAGAAGAGCACGTTTCAGCCCCTTTGAGGCAACAAGGACTTCAGGGGCTGCACAGCAGAGCCAGGACTTTGTTCCCTGAGCAGTCCCCTCCTGACAGGCAGCACAGGAGCTTCAACGGGGTGGCTGTACTCTGAGAGTCAGAGCCCCACAGATGAGGTGGCACACAACGACAGTGACGACCTCTTTCTGAATACACAGAAGTAGGAGTGAATGGTGATTTCATTTTTAAAGAGACCACAGTTGCAAGACATGTTGAAATAAATTAATACATAGTAAAATGGGTAAGCTTCCAGTGTTGCTGGAGATGAAGGGTTTCATGTTTAAAATAAAAGGAAAAGTTATTGAAGAGAAATTCTGTACTACAGTTTATACTATTTTTTATTCCATAGTGAAATTTTACACTGAAAGGACTAATTTGCAGGATTGATATGTATGATGATATGAACCAATCATTTGAAAGATTTCCCTTTGGTGCGTAGAAAAATTGACATTCAAATATGGCCAAGTTTGCTGGTGACGTGTGTTCTGAAAACATGCATGTTCCCTCATATTCAAATCTCATAATTTTTCAAGCACAAATGCTCACCAGAAAAAAACTAATCCATTCTACTCTTTATCACTCTCAAGTTACATGACACCCAGAATACTCTGTGGAATCTTACTGAGCGAATAGAAAAGGCACCAAATTGTCTCTTTTCTGAAGTCTTTCGCATCTAAATACAGCTAATGAAAGAATAAAAATTAAAGAGGAATCAGAAATAAAAAACAAGCACTGCAGAAATAAATTCACCCAGTTCTGGTAGGTGCAGTTCTTAAGGGTTCCATTAATGTTCATTACACTCACTCACACACTCTGTTACATGTATAATTAGAACAACATTTCAGGTGGGTGGCGTGAAAAGTAAGTTTGGGGTGGCACCATCAGGAGAGGACAGTAGAGGTCTGGCACGTAGCCCTTCTCTGGTCACGATAATACCTTGTACATGAGCATTCCATTAGGGATTGCATCACACTATTCAAACACAATTTACCAAGTCTCTCAACAACCCTATGGGCCAGGAGGTATTATTAATTCCATTTTCCAAATGAAGAAACTGAGATACACCCTGATTAAATTACTTGCTCTGTGTTACAAAGGAAGTAGAGCATCCGAATTAGAAATAGATCTCTTTCAATATGACCCACTGATTTAAAACAAGTCTACCCTTTCTTTCAGTTCTCAGAAGCAGAACAAAAATACTGGCATTTTTGTGCCAAGAATTAAATGAACAGAAATACTCTTGCAGGCTATATTATTAATTGAAATACAGATGTGTGTTTTATGCAAATACTGGGTTTAATATAATCATATTTTCCTGCTGTATGGGCCTGTTTGGGATGAAGATGCATCATGCTGCTTTATTGACCAGGACAGTGGCTTGAAGATTTCATGGCAGTTGACTGCTCAGGGATAACATTAAATATTCAGAACATGAAATATCAGAGCAAATTCACAGTGTTTGTGTACTTCATGTTTGTATTTCTGGGGCATATAAAATACATATGCTATATGTGTTCTATATTTTGCAATATATTTTGCATCCCATTTTACGCAATCTGAGGTGTGGGTCTCAGTGCATGTCTTTAGTCTTTGTCGCTTTTTGAATTTTAGGAGCACTTCCACCTCCCAGGGAGGGGTGCCAGCCCCATGCATGTCTTGTCCTGTGAAAAGGAAACCCAGAGGTGCCAACTGGATGCAGTGTTTGGGGAACAACTGGGTTCATTCCCTGGAAAATGCCCACCCCACAGCGTGGATGTAGTGTCCGGATTTCCCAGAGAAAATGAGCCGTGCAAGACGAGAACCAGTTAGGGTACCAGTCTGCCTCCTGTGCATGCCACTGGGTCCAGAATAGACGCTTTGTGGGTGGGCTGGAAGGATTGGCTGTGAAGGCAGGCAGTACACGGGGAGCTGCCACCTTCATACTCCAGACATCAGGGACACGTTGGCAGAGTGGATCAAGGGTTTTCTGTATTAATTCATCCCTTCTTCCTCTTTCCCCAACCTTTGCAGTCTATTTTGGAGCCCATCCAGCTAGAAAAGAGCTCAGACAAGTAGATTCCTTTACAAATATCTGTATTCATGAAAGGATTAGACTGACCCTCGTTTTCTTTTTCTTTTTCTTTTTCTTTTTCTTTTTCTTTTTCTTTTTCTTTTTCTTTTTTTTTTTTTTTTTCCTCCCCCAAGAAAAAACCTGAATGTTTTATGTTTTTCCCTTCTTACTGTGGGTGAAATCCTTAAGTGGAATAAATCAACATCGTTCCACTGAGGTAGAAAGGCTCTACTTCCACTTATAACAGTGAAGAAAATCACCTATTGAATTGAAAATTTTTCACCAGTCATAATAACTTATAAGCATTTCTGATTCTCTTTTATTTCATGGATAAAAACGGGTTTTATGTGTATAACTCCTAGGGTGATAATAGCAGGGAGTAGTTTTACTGCGCACATATAACTTTTCCTTAGGCCAAGAAAAGCAGCCACAGCGTTTCATCTACTCCCAGCAAAAATTAAGCAGGATTAAAAAAAAATAAATCTAATTGATGGGGACAGAAAGTGGTGGGAAAAGAGAAGCTGAAGTATGCAAATTAACAATGTGAAATATACAGAAATCACACTAAGTAGTTTGTCCCCTATTTAAAATGTTTTTGAACTCTCTCAAATTAAACTTTCAATGAAATGATCATATTTTCAGTCTTTTTTTTTTTTCCCCCTACAGCTACGTGGGACAAGAATCAAAGGATGAAAAATAGAAAAATGAATATTTAATCCGTGTGTTACTCTTGCTGATTTTTCAAAGCTCAGTTTCCTTGCTGCCTGGCTGCAGGGTAGGACAGCAGCAAAGTCATTCGGGAGAGCATCCTTACCCAGGTAAGCTCATCATCTTTACACTAATAATGTGAATGGGCGACCATATGCATTTGCAGAGGAACTGTCTGGAAAATAAGCTTTATTCTGGAAAAGAGAAGAAGACAGAAGGAAGGTCTGGGTGAAAGACAGACCAGAAAGACCTCCCTTTGGAGCAGCATGTCTAGATAGCTGAAGTATTTTGCGGGATTCAAGCATGTGAAAGAAATACAAATTTATCTATTTTCCATAAAGATTTGGTTCAGAAAGCAAACAGGTTTACAACAGCATTGCACATTTCCATTTAAAGTCAAGGAAGGATCATATTATGCATTTTGCATCCTCTCTCTGCCCGTTTCTTCAGAGCCAGTCAACTGTAAAAAGCAAGCGGGTTGTTCAGACTGAATTTGCGCTTGGTAAATCGATGCTGACTTCTGCTGCCTGTCTTGTCCTTCACGGGCCTGGGGTTGGCCTCCACGAGGACTTGCCCCACAGTCTATTTAAGGACTGACTGGTACTTTCCAATGAATTGAAAACTGTGGAGAGCTAAAAAGAAAATGCTAAATTCCGATTATTTTAGCAGTGTTGAGAGCTAAAAAGAAAAAGATGCAAAGATCCCAAAGTGTCTGTTTTGAAACGTAACCTGTACATTTTAGAGACCTGAGAGCCACACACAGTTTCCTGTACTACAGGTTTTATGGATAATAATTAGAGCATCTGAACGCAATTACCCTTTTACTGTTTCCCTCATACTCAGCTCTCCTCACTGCAGCTAAGGCAGTGATTAAACAGCATTATAGAAAATTACAGTTTGTTTCAGGTGAAGCGTCACCCAACTTCAATCTGATACCGAAGAGGTTGGGGGCGTAGATGGTGGGTTGAGAATGAAAGATCCTGAGGCTGGGAAGGGGAAACAGGCAGCAGGAGGGAATTAAACACTGGCACCAGTGCGCGTGGGGGATCAGGCTGCAGGAGCTGAGCTGCTTGTGGGTGTGTTTAAATGTTAACTGTGTGATGGTACTGAAAGAATATAGGGACCATGGGAAAGAAGAAAAGGTCCTGCATAGGCAGGGAACAAAAAGCTGATGGAACCGATGTGGGATAAATTTGTCGTTGAGGTGAATGTATACAAGCCTGTCTTTGATCCCTTTGAGAAACTCCAGAAAGCTGAAAATCTCAATATAAATACCCATGGCATTAAGCCTTTCAGTGTTGTGTCCGTTGAACTTTAATGTGAGGCCTGGGAGAGTTAGGAGTCGATTAAAGAAATGCTGTTCAAAGGTGAAGGTATGCCACTCTTTTGATCGTCCTTCCTTATGGACATACTGTTCATGGCAGGTGTTTTCAAGCTCTGGCAGAGGGTGGGTGAGGACATTTCAGCCCTTATTTTGTCCTTTTTAAATGTTAAATGAAATACCTGCTGAACTGGCAAGGTGCAGGAGTGAATTATTGACTCCTATTAAAGAACTGGGATTTGTTGATTGTCATCAATGGCACCAGTAAGTTGTCACGGCTTACGACGCTACCTTCCCTCTGCGGTTACCTCTTCTCTTAAGCGTGCTCTATGAGTCTGCTGAAGACCACAACTGACCACGTGAACATGTGTAAATCTACGTACATATACATGAGGAAGACACCACATGTACATACAGATAGGATTTTTTTTAGGTTGTCTGTTCAAAAGAAAGTAAACTAGATGGTTTACATAAGCATGCTTCTTCCTGAAAGGCTAAGCTATTTTAACAGTGCATTCCACCAAAATGAATAATATTTGGCTTTTGGAGGCAGATTTTTCTGTGGTTACAACCTCTTTTGCACTTCATAAAAGCCCAATCCCATCCTCTTGCTTTTCTTTCATTAAAAAGAACAACAACTAACCTTCAGAAAAACACCATATTTGTCATATGCTTGCTTGCATTTCAGCTGGTGTGATTCATGTGTTTATCTTAGGAGTAAACATACTCATTGAGGAAAACAATCAGGCATATTACACTGTAGAAATGAAATCTTTGGGTGAGAGTGGGTGATGGCATATGGTGCTGCTGAGGACATGGTCTCCTTAAAGCTGACTTCGCAAAGGAGTCACTGCTTAGGCTGGGCTGTAAGTCAAGGTGGGTTCTGAGTCCGAGCTTTGGACTGGAGAATCTCCAAAAGTTGCAGGTGATCTGTGCGTATAACAGCTGAGATGGCAACAAAGCGCTCTTGCCTTCACGTGGGAGTGTCATGGCCAAGCTCTGTTCCAGGATGAGTAAAACTAGACTCCTAAATCCCGAATCCTCCCACGTTTTGCAGTGTGGATCACCTTAGCAACTTGTGGCTCCGTCTTACCTCTGGTCATAGACTGACTGATCATCAGCACCTTCAATTAGTTATCCAGACTCTGTTCCCAGTTGTACCACTATGAATCATGAGTTGATACTGCAAAATTCTAAAACAAACAAGCAAGTAGTGCTAAAAGAGTCTGGACCAGCATAAATAAATGTATACCTTGAAGCAACAATGAAAATTTTCATCTGCTGCAGGTCTCTAGTTTTGTTGAAGACTGTAGAGACATCCCTCTTTATGCAAGCAAACGACCAGATGCAAAGTGAGCAGGATTTCTTGGTAGGAGGGGAAAACTATTTGAGGAAGGAGTAAACGGCGCTGTATAGTTCCAACTGTTCAAAATTTGTTTTGCCAAAGCAAGAGAAGAAAGCTGTTAAAAAAAGATCTTAATTGTAAGCCATTTCGGCTTTCCCTGTAAGAAAACAAGGAAGAAGCAAACACAATGGCTAAAGAACATAAAAAGATCCCAAAGGTTAAGAATGCTCCAAGAAAAATATGCTCTCCATCCGAAATCATGAGCAATGGAAACATTATTTGCACTACTTTCAGTGCTGTTGTTGGTTGCAAGAGTCAGCGAAGCCCCTGTGATTTCCAAGGTCTGGTTTTCCTTGGGAAAGGGGCAGGAGGGAAACATCAGCGGCTGAGCTTCTCTGCCCCGGTTCCTGGAGAGCTCAGACAGTGCGTCCGGCTCTGCCGTTCCTCCACCACAGAGGGTGGATTTGAAGAGCTCATTTGCAGGGTGAATGAGAAGGCTCAAGTGGCAAATTGGATATTGATAACTTCCAGAAGACTTTTTGGGACTACTGTGTTATTCCACTCATCTGAAAAATCGACAAACGTTCACAGCAAAAAAGTTCCCTTTCTGGCAAAAAAGTATGGCTCCAAATGAATTAACTTTCAAAACTGATATTTAAGGATGTTTTATTGGTCTGATGTCTCTCCATGTCTTGCCAGAGCCATCACGTTGAAAAGCTGTAGGCTCAGTTGTAATAAAAGAGACATTATTGGTAATTGTTTCCTCTCAGCATTATCACGTAAGGGTAAAGGCAAGTGGAAAAGCGCTTTTCAGTGCTGTGATCCGTTTCCCTCAGTTCATATTCTGAGCTCCTGATGATGGACTGAGCAGGGAGGCTTTTGGGCGCTGTGCAGGAGCTTGTGCTGCGTGGAAGAGCTCTCAGGGCTCTCCACAGCATGGAGCAGAGCAGCCCCATACCTGCCGGAGAAGGTAGCACGGGCACGGCGCGGGCACGTCCCAGCACCGTTACTGAGCACAAGCCTTCACCCTCCCTCCTGTCATTCTTAACAGGAGGGGGAGAGGAGTGCCGTTTCTTGTTTTGCTTCTCTGTGTTTTGCTGTTGGTTTGTCTTTGTGTAATGTTTTTGTTAATTAAGGATGGGATTTTTTTTTTTCTTTTGAAAGGAGGCAAGGATCCAAGCTTAGACTTTTCACATAAATATTGGCAGAACAGCTTATATGGGAGAAGGAAAACAAAGGTTATCATGATTAGCACATGATTTTACTTAGGCAGTGTATCAGTTAAATTAGTCTCAAAATTACAATGTTTCAGCTGCTGGTATTTTCCATATTAAAAATAAAATTTGATTTTCCACTTTTGCAGAAAAATTCCAAGTATTTGCTGCTTTCCACCACCAGGAGGGAAGAAAAAGAAAAAAAAATAGAATGAAATGCAGCCTAATCTCCCCAAATAAATTTCCACAAAGGCTATACTTATCTGGGGGACAGTGTCAGTGCAGAAATTTCAGCCATCCTTCATGTCCATACCATGTGGCATCTCCCAGATAACCATGTGCGCTTCATTGCTTGAGGTCTCTTTTAGTGTGAGGCAAACCTAAATCTTCCAAACTCTGTGGTTTTGCCCTGTACTGACGGCTGTATAAGGAGATCAGAATTTACCACGGAATATGCAAAGATGCTCCTCATTGGCCGTGAGCTAACGCCTCGCAACGCAACATCAGCGCGCGCGCTGCCTGGCCGGCTCAGACGGAGGAGGGCCGTTTCTGATCGTGTGCGGCAAGCTTTTTCAGTGCTTGGTTTAGTTCCATTCAGGCTACAAACCAGAGAACCAAACCAAAAGCAGAGAAGAAAAAAGAAGGAAAAAATCCTTTCTGATTTTCAACATAAAGCTAGGATTACCACCAAAGAACAATAAAAATTCTTCTATTACCAACAACAGGAAGAGCAAAGGAAAAAAAAACCACAGAAAATCTTTGTTATAATTTTTCCATAACAAATAAGGTCTTTTCTGGTCATGTTTGGCTTTTTTTTCCTTAAAATTGTATCTGTTTAGGAAAAAAAAAATCTTGTTTGGAGTAAAAACAAAACTGCAGAGGAAAAAGCATAGCTCTTATTAAAGAGTTTGACATCATAACCCATCTATTAAATAGCAGTATTCTTAAAGGAAAGTAATTTACAAATAAAAGGACGGAAATGAAAGGTTGTATGAGTTCCTGAGCCCATTGTTGAGGCAGTAAAGCACAGAAAACTTCCACTATCTGTAGTCGCTGAAGTCATGTGTTAGCAGGAACCAGTGCTGGAGGTTCCCACAGGGAGAAGATCCTTGTAGAGAAGTACAGCTGTGACTCGCCTTTGTATTTCTCTATTCCCCACAGTTTTTTGTAGCTTTACGGTGAGTGACTAGGGAAGACAAAGCATTAAAGAGGAGTGAGATGCGCTGCTTCCCTCGGCTAGCAGGTGTGATGGAACTGCACCCTGCACTGCCCAGCTCTCCCGGGTCCACTGGCCGAGCACCAGCTGAAAGCCGGCTCCAGTGATTTTGAGGGGGATGTGAAGTTATCTCCAAGAGCATTTTCTGTGGTCTCCCTACATTTGGGGCTGTTTTGGTTTTGTTTTCACTGGGCTTCTAAGGGAGAAAACTCTTTTTCCTCTTACAAAGTCTGGCATGCTTTCTTCCTGCGCTTGGTGTTTGCTGTGTGTGGCTCTGTCCGAGGCTGATTAGGGTTGATAACGTATGGCAGTGAGTTATTACCATGTGAGACCATAAAGCCAAAATGGACAGATTCGACATAAAACAGTTACAGAAATGGCCTTTTTTTTCCCTTATCTGACTGCTCTTGATAGCAAAACCAGCCTGGTAACAAAAGATTTTGTTCCCCATTAATCCTTGGTGATAAGTATCAGGCAATGCACCCTGCCATCAAAGAGGTCTGTCTGCTCTGATCCTCTGCCATGGAGTGACAGGAGATGCTACTAATCCAGACCTGGGTGATGGCTGTCCCAGATCACAGCGGCCGGGGTCCCCTTGGGCACATCCCAAATGGTAGCGCGAGGGAAGTGCCTGGATTTCCCCTTAGACAAACAAGGGACACCTTTCCCAAAGGGCTGTTGAGTGTGGCTCGAGGATGAAACAACAAAGAAGCAAAGTTTTAATGGGATTGAACCAGCAAGAAGTTCTAAGTTCTTTAATCAAATTCCTAAAATTATAAATAAATAATAAAATGCTGACAAGAGCCTCCTCATCACGATGTAGCTTTCTTCCATTCCTTCATTGTTACTCTTCAGCTCCTTCCCACATCCAAGTACGTCTTGCTCTCCCTTGTTGCATTGCCGTGAAATTGCAACCTGAATTTAGCAAAGACTTGTGGACAGGTTTAACTATTGGCAGCTTCGTTGGTGTCAATTCCCAATTCTCGCTCAAAAGATGATTTGGGGTTGCATGTGCATGAAGCCTACCAGAAGCCTGAGTTCTTCTGCACTGGGATCTGCACCGGCATCTGAAGCTCTAAGCTCTTCAGAACAGAGTTTAGAAGTGGATGTGTTTGTGCAGCACCAAAGTGGTCCAGCCCTTCCGTCCACCTACGTGGCCTTGTACAGTGTTAACCCCCTGCTCTAATTAATTTGACAGCCAAAGGAGTCAAAGAGTCTCATTTTGTTTTGAACACTGATGTCTTAACCCAGAAAACCTAATCAAATCTATCTAGAAAAAATAAAAAGACTGTTTCCATGTTCATATTTCCAGACGTAAATGCTCCTTTAATTTAGTACAAAATGATTGTACTGTAATGTTTTTTATAACATTGCTAGGTTTCATTATTGGTTTTGGTTTTCATTTTCATGTGTATTTTGTGGATTTGGGGTCCAAATGAATGAGAGGGTACTAGCAATGACTTGAACAAGCTTTTAAAATACATCTTTTTTTTTTTTTCCTCCTTGCAGCACTTTTTTTTCTCTTTGACTTCCTCATGATGGACTTTCTCAGGAGAGCAACATGTTTTGCTGCAGTGTGTGATGGGAGGATTAAGATTCCTGTGGCTAAACTCTTTGCTGAGGTGCATTTGTACAAACATTAGAGGATCCCCCAAGATGAATTCTGCCATATATTTTTGGAAGATCATGGTGATGAAATGATGATACATCTCATCTAGAATCTGTAGGAGGAAGATGTCCCAGGAGAACAATACAAGTACTAAGCAGTTGTTCATAGCCCAGTGTTCACATCTACAATCAAACCATCAAGGCAACCAAAACTGAATAGCACTGGGTGTCAGCCTGTATAGAAGGTACAATTCTTGAGCTAAGAACCCTACAGAAATAAAATGCAAAGCCGAGGCAAAAAGTGATTTCAGTGCTGTGTGGAGCAGAGCTGAGGTCAGGTAGGGCTGGGAAGAGACAGGCCGGCGGGAATATGACCAAGGTCCTGAGCTGCATTAATTACGATGATTTAGATAAGGTGCAGAACAGCTCCATGGCTGGGGCATAACACATAAGGGTAACATTTACCTGTTCTCTCATACAGCTTGAGGTATTGTACAAAATCTACATCTAATAACATCATTTTTCTATTTCGCAGAAGGTGCTGTAGCACAAGATAGTTCCAAGGCATGGAAGACCTTTATCTCAGGCCTGTGTAACCATCAGCTTCCCACTGTCCATCGCTTGGTCCACAAAATGCGATACAAAATCATACAGAGAAGGACAGAGATCTGTTCTGATTCATTCTTTCCCAAAGACTCTTTTGAGAACAGTGGAAAGTACCTTTTTTTTTTTTTTCCATGACCATAATTTAATTCTTTATTTTAACTGAGTTGCTACGTTCTTTCTCCTTGATAACTCACGAGTTTGAATGTAAAAAATGTATTATTACAAGAGACAATTACGGGGTTCAAAGCATTCTGAAGCATTCCATGCTTCCAGCTTCTGGTACTGATATAAGTAGAGGAATATTTGTGGTTTTTTTACTTGCATGAAGTGGAAGAGTTCCAAGAGCTGGTGGTAAAAAGCCTAATGAAAGTCTGCCTTCATCAGACACAACAAAGATCCTGCGTCCTGGGAGGTTAACTGTTTATAGGGACATGATGCCCAAGCACCATCAGACAACTCTCTTTCACAAACAAGCCCTTGACCACATAAACTCAATCATTTCATGCTCGGTCAAAAAAAAAAAAAAAACCAAAATAATAAGAAAAAAAATAAATCTTGGTTTTGTTTGGCTTTATTTTTTTCTTTTTTTTTTTTTTTAAATAAAGAATTATTTTGGAGGTTCAAGGTATGCGGCTCTTTGGTTCCCAAAGTTTGTTTGGATTGAAG
>Ga0181612_178077_pt1 | contig 17550 bp, 12 predicted proteins | sample HoacroProtozoa21_FD_119630 | JGI IMG/M metagenome (GOLD analysis project Ga0181612, IMG submission 119630) | Hoatzin crop microbial communities from Cojedes, Venezuel. Combined Assembly of Gp0051906, Gp0051904, Gp0051908 | reverse complement strand
TCTAAAGCTGATTTTGCGTACCTTCCATTCTAGTTGCATCCCTGTTAAACATCTTTCTTTCCAATATTCTTCAGATAATAGACAGGAACTCTCCTCCCAGCCCCAGAGGTGCCAGGATGTGTCTAAGGTCTTCACACAGCCCAGCCCAGCTGGAAGAACCAAGAACACAGCCCTTGCCCCGTGCAGGATGTGCGTGATTTTTATCGTCTAGCATCTAATATCAGGTTACGCCTTAGCCAGACTTCCTCATCCTATGCCCTCAAGTTAAGCAACCACCACTGCAACAGCTAATACCAACAATTTACATGGCGTCTCAGGCATTTGGTCTAAAATTAATGAAGTCCAGCCATTGCCAATTAACATCATGCTCTTTACTCCACTGCTCTGAAATCGATCAGTGTTACCCCAGCGCTCAAAGGCTTCCATTCGCCTGCGAACAAGGCCGCTCGCCGTCCTAGAGTCTGGATCAAAAAGACAGCTGATGCTTGCTGTAGAACTTCCTACTTCTCTCTGGGTTTACTGTGTGCTTGCAGAGAGAAGATGGCTTTACCGAGGGCTGGTAATGATCCCCACACACCACCTGGCAAGGCCATGATCTCTGCTTCAATTTCCTGCGATCTATCAGCTCTTCTCAACGCCCTTGGCCAAGACACTCTTGGAGCACTCAAGGAGTGATTTCTTTTGTTGGAGTCCCTGGCTTTGTTTCAATCATTGATTAATCTAGAGCTGCCAATTTAGGGCTGCATATGATTTTCTGCAGACAGTTATCTGCTGTTACCTTGTCCCACAGAGACATCTTTTGGAGCCTTTCTTGATTAACACATTTCCTCTCAACTCTGAATTCCAGGTCTACAATTCAAGGCAACTGTAACACAGATGACAAGCAACTCTGCTGCTAAATATAACCATTCCTAGACTCTCTTTGCATTTCAGATGTTAAGCCCATTTTTGTATCCCTTTACTCTGATTTCAATTGCTTTACCATCTTCAGTAGTTTTCCCATTTTCAACCAGAAAATGTCCCTCCCTGCTATAGATTGTATAAAACTGTCTTCCCCAATGCCTTTGCTCTTCAGAAACTTGGATGCCATCCAACCCCAATTTAGCCCTTGAAGACTTTAAAATATACCAACAAGACAGTTTTTGTCATCAAAGAAATATTTTTGTGTCCAGATAGTCCTCAAAATAGATCTGGGAAGATTCTTAGACATGTCTATATTAGGGGTGACTAAACCCGAAAGGATAAAATAAGCAGCAGCTTTCTGTAGCTGAATACACAGCTTTCCCCCCCCCCAAGCAATTCATAGCTGGATTTGGGATACGCGACGAGCGGTGTGGAAGCTGCACCACTAACAAGACGACAGGCTTTTGCAGTGCTGGAGACTCTCCGATGCATTTCCTCTACATGCACGCATGAAAGAGCACGTGTGAGGAAAGGAACTCCAGTCTGGCACACTTTGTAACAGACCCCACTGTATATTAATTATAACCTCATTTGTTTTTGCTGGTGTACAATGTGCTTGTAAGGCTAATATTGATAGTGGTCTGAGTCTCTTAAAGCCTGCAAATTAACTAACTACACACCGCTAAATTACGGAAACACAGCTGTGAAGGATGCTTTCTCTAAAGCATTGACTCATGTAATTGATGACAATGGTTTCCTTTTTAGCTGGTTGCTGCTATATATGGTGGGAGACAAAATGAATTGCATATCCTCCATTGCTAAGTGACAGCTAAGATTAAGCAGATGCTCACTGAGGTATTATCCCTTATGCAAACAAATGATAATTTCCTCCATAAGCAACCTGACTCATAAGGAATTATGTATGTGTGGGCTATGCCATCTATTCTGAATTTCTTCCCCACCAGACAGGATACCCAGGAACTGTCCTTTACCTCTGTACAACTCAAGAAGGACCTTGCTGAGGTTAATGATATCGTATCTGATAGAGGAGAAAAGGGGAACAAATGATGTGGTCCTGGTGTGGGATAAGATAAAGACCTGCATCTAGAATATCTTACTGGAAAGTCACAATCTCATGAAAGGATTGTAGTGACCTCGTGGCTTTTGCACACTGAATATGCAGCTCTTTGTCCACTAAGAGGAGACAAACTGGCCTAGAACAGGGACATAACGAAGGACTTGACAAGAAGTCACGACAAGCAACAGCCTGCATCACTGAAGACCACAGTCCTCCTCTGCTCCCACACCACAGTCTCTGGAGCATCATTTGGCAAATCCCTCAGTCTGAGTCTGTCACACGCATCTAAGCATCTCTCTCCCACTGGCTCCATATGCGCCTACCATAAATTGTGGCAGATCTCTCACCCATTTGCTTTCACCACTATGGTTCCTACTGAGCTAAATACTGCTGAGGATTTGGACCTCAGTTGTAGTTGGTAAAGTGGAGCTAAGTACTCTTTGCTCAGCAGCTTCCAATAGGCATCGGTGCCTGCCAGGTTTGCACACGCTGCTGCACCACTGAAGCTGAATTGCAGCAAATGTTCGCTAGAAAGGTGAATGGCCCAGTACAGTAGTGGGACCTTCGAGAACTCTGGCGTGTTAATGTCTCAGAAGGCACCTGAGAACTACCCAAGGAAGCTTGGAAAAGTGTCAGGAGAAGGACCAGCCCAGGCCCCATGGGAGCCTTCTGAACAATTAAAAATTGGTATTAGAAATGTTTGCTTAGACACAGAGAAGCACATCCATCAAGCTGCTGTTTACATGTGTTTTGTAAAAGCCACTCCCACAACCACAGCATTTTCATTATGACCAGCAAACACTTCAAGCTGAATAAAATACCTGATCACAGAGTGCAGCTACAGACTAAAGTGCTATTTGGACAAGTTCATCTTTGAAATATAATGCATGTGTGCGAATAAACTTTAATCAAGGAAAAGTTATGTTTAATGATTTTAAATTACAGAGAGTCTTCCTTACAGGCTGTGTACTTCTGGAACATTAAGAGATTATTCCTGTTTTCCCCTTTCAAACCCTGCTTTTGAAGACCACCTGTCACCAGCCCTCCCCACCAGCCTTGGCAAAGCCAGTTCAGGGTGCCCGGCAAGGCTGGCACGCCCGAGTGCTGCTGGTTCCCCTGCCCGCTCCCACACCAGCCTGCATGAAGATGTGCACTTGAGATAAGAGATATTTCCATTGGAATCAGCTTCTACAAGTGGACTACACTCCACAGCAGAGCACCAAAGAAACAGCAGTTTATTGCTGGAGATTATCAGTACCAGCTTTCTACAAGGCCTCTCTCCTTCAGGATCTAAGCAGCAAACAACTTTCTAGTGGTTGTCCTCCACCATGCAGAGAGAAACACAGACCATCCTAACGCTGAAGCCAACGCAGCTGTTAAACTTTCACATTTATCATTCCCTCACTAGCACCTTGGACTGGAAAACAAACCCTTCACAGCCTTCCCAACGCGAGCAGGGAGCGTCTTTCCTCGGAGCCTGGCTCACACGGATGCCCCAGCCCAGAATACGCGTGTTTTCAGCACATGATTGACCCGGTTGATTCCCTGCGCTCTGGTGCTCTCCCAGGTCACATCCCAGGTCATTGGGACTAGCTGAGAAGGAGCAGCCACCCTTCCCTCGCCAAGAGGCAGCAAGCTCTGTGCGGGTGCCTGGCTTCCACGGGATCTCCTCCCGACGAGCCCCAGGCTGCAGGCGCTGCCCTTCGCTTCGGCACGAAACCCACCCTGGGGTTGTCCAACCACGCCACCGGATCCCATGCCAGCAGACGGGAAGCCCCCAGCAGAACCAACCCTGACAAAAGGCCTTTGCCCCAACTAATTCCCAATTTCGGAAACCTCCCGACGAGCTCCTGTCTCGGCGCAGAGCTCTCGCCATGCTCGAGGCAGTGCCAGGTTCGCAGAGACAGTCGCAGCGCAACAGACACCGCGGTTAACGAGCGCCGGTTTGCTGGGAGGGAGCAGCAGCAAGGCAACCGCTGGTAAAGAAGTGCGGGTACCGGCATATAAAAGATCTCCAGGTTTATTTTACCCAGAGTCAAAGTCAGGGCTGCGCAGGGGTAGTTCATTGTTCTGTTTTCATAAAGTCATTTAAGTAGCAAATGGCCCCTGAAACTGATACTATGATTTGAGTCATGTTGGAAGACGTATTGAATTAATGATGCAGGTGTGGGTTGTTGTTCCAAAAAACTTTTTTATAGCAACAGTGGGAGAGGAGAAGGGGGGGGTGGGGGCAGTTAAATGAAAAGATTTGGTCTATGTTATGTTTTTCTAATATTTGAATTTTAGCTAAGATTACTCTTTCTCCTCTCTTTAATATATTGTTTTAAATAAAAAATGCTAATAAATCTTGAGAGAAATATGTCATAGTGGAGTTTAAAAACTGTAGTGCAATATATAACAGTTCATAAAATATTCTATTCAAATAGCCAAAATTGTAGTGCATTTGGACCAGAAGTAGTTAACTGCAGGAACAGCATTTTATTAGCTACTAAAATTAAGAAAGAGTACTGCTGTTTCACAGCCAGATAATTAAGTACCGTTTTCTCTTTTTTAATACTATAAAATTAAACTTCCTGTTTAAATGGCCTGGTGGGGACTGTAGGCAAAGGGTCGTCTGATGAGCCCTCCGGGCAAATCCAGAAACACAACATAGCACTTATTCACACAAGACTTTAACAGGGTGGAAAACACTGATTGAGGAAAAAAATGCTGCAGTAAGCGAAAAATTGCAGGTAATAAATCAGAGATCCATTTTTTCACATCATTTTGGCTAATCCATTAAATCTCAGTGCAAAGGAATCTCAGAAACAGAAGCCACTGCCTTCACTTCTCCGTCTCCAGATGTTATTCAAACTGTATAAGCAGTGAAAGAACTCAATTAAACCCAGCGCACTGACGAGATGTTCCAGTCACGCCTGGCCCACCAACTGCTCCCGGGTCCGCTTTTCCTAGTGACAGTCTGTTCTTTAGAAGGGGTTACACTTCAGAGCTTCCTCAGGGTGAAAATTGTTCTACAATGCATTTTTGTCCACTCAGTGTCTCTATGTCTGTCCAAAATTAATTGTTAGCAGCAGCGTAACTCCTAGGTTAACAACCTGTAGTAGGTGCCCTTCTTTCACCCATCAGTCTCACCCTGCTATGAATCTGCGTGCTGCAAGAGAAAGTTACTCCTGTTTTGACCAAGAAGCACAAATACTGCAAAGAGAACGATCCCAACTTTGCGAACACAAACACCAGTTCTGGCAGTCTACAATCCAACAGTGAATTTTCACTACGTAGCACGCTGTTAGATGCAAGATCGCAGTACAAAGCAGGCAAGAGTCTCGCCGTTAACCACCCACCCTCGGTTTCTGTGTATTACAGGGCTGCTTTTAGGGGCTGGCGGCAGATGCGTGACCTGCAGCAGCGCAGGTGGGTGCTGGTGCACAGCCAGGCAGCCGCTCTGCAGGAGCCCAGCCCTCCGCACCCGGAGCACCGGGTCCCGGCGAGGGGCTGTGCTGTCCCTCCAGCCGGGAGGCTGCACGCCCGGCACGCTCCTGCACGAGGAGCAAAGCCAACCCACTGCCAAACTCCCTGTTCAGGTTGCAGGCTGCTTCCTATCAAAAGCTGGAGAGGTTAAAATCACCCATGAAGCCTTACTAAGTAATGAAATATCATCTTCACTTTCACCAAACGCTACAAGTGCAACGGCTGTTGGTCTGCTCAAATGTTTAATGTTTTGTCCAAAACCACTTACTAATAAAATGCTTCCATACACCACAAAATTACCAAAAGAAATAATAACGTTACGGTTAAGGCACTTTATTAGGATTTGGGAGATCCAAGACCATTCCTTCCTGTGCAGATGATGTCCTCTGGACCCCACGCAAAGCCCTGAGTGGGGACGCATCCCCACCACGCGTCAGCAGCCAGACAGCCAGGTGCCTCGTCCGAGCCACCTCGCAGGAGGGGAAGATCGGCACTCTGCGGAAGGGGGAGTTCCGATTCATAAAGGATTTGGGGATTTTAACACACATGGGTTTTTAGCTGAGAGCAAAACTCCAAAATACCAAAATCAATTAAGTAATTTAAAGCCTGATTGATTGAAACATTTTATTACATCAAAACATCACTTCAGTTTCAAGTTTCTAACAGTATGTGTTCGTTCTGTGTTACAGAAAACACAAAGATTTCAGAAGAAATCACTGAAAATCTATCGTGACACTCGATAATGTATGAACATGGTCTGCTTATTCCACTGCAGCTTTTTGCTTACATTTTTCTTCTGAAACAGAAATTCAGGAAAATTTGACTTAGCTTTCTGAAGCATTTCAATGTAATGTGGTTTTGGCAACATTTCTGTCTAGCACCAGAGCATCACATTTTGTCTGAAAAAAAAGAAATCCCAGAAGAATGTGGGATTTGCTTTCCTCCGCTTTCCTCTTTGACTGCTGGTTCCCTGGAAGTTCAGCATCGCACAGATCTTGAGAGCCTAAAGGAGTGCGCTGATTTTTGTTGCATTGGGGTTTTTTTTGTTTTGATTTTTTGTTTGTTTTCTTTCCTCCCAAGAATACAGACAGAAAAGAAAAGGAGATAGTTTGTGTCGATCTTTGTTATGTTTCCTCATGGTTCCCTGAAATCTGGGTAAAAATCACCTGGCCAAGCATCACTTCATTCCCCTGTGAGACCCAAGGGACAATTTTAATGTCACCGCAGTTAAGACAAAGTGCAAATGGCATAAGCTGCCCAGCGTCCCACCAGCACCACCCTTTGCCCAGCAAAACAGCAACATTTCAAACACACTGAACCCGTCCTGCTGGCAAGCAGCAGTTCCTACCGGAGGGCATCGCCTTCCAGTTTCTCAGACAGACAAAGCAAAGACAAAACAAACCATCATTCTCCCCACAATCCTTCTCCCCGGGCTTCATCCCTGGCGGGGGTCACTGCTCCCGTCTGGCCAGAGCTGACCGCTCTGCCATGTGTCACCCCAGGGCATCCTCAGCAGCATCCAGATTTGTTCCCCCACTTTGGGTGGATGTTTTTGGCCCTTCAAGTGCCCCCCTTCACCAGCCCCAAGTGTCCGCAGGACACAGTAGCTGTGAAGCTTTATTGTGGGCTTTGCTTGCAAAATCCTTTTGTGCATTACGGTAACGCAACACCACATTTTCATAGCGAAATACGTTTCAAACCTTAAAAGAGAAAATAAAGTCTTTTATGTTGCTATTAAGTTTGGGCAAAGCCTGGTGATCGGGTTTCAGCCCTCTGTTCTCCGGGCCGTCGCATCAGATTGCTCCGCAGATAAGCCTCAAACAGCGGGGTCTCCTCAGGCATCCCGCGCCCAGGCAGCTCCCGGGAGAGACAAGACACCCCAGCCACGTCGCAGGGAAGAAGTGCTTTGCATTCTGGCAATAATAAACTGCTTCTAGAAGTAAAATCACCCTATGCAATGTTTAGTCTCGTTTAATCTAATATTGGTTGTTCGTGGGCTCTGATCTTGCTTTGCATACGTAAGGAACTCCTTGCAATCGCTCAACTGTTGAGATTGGCTTTTGCATTTCGTTCGGAGCACGCAACACCTGATCCCGGGCAGGTCAGTATGAGCCACTTCCAAAATCAAACATCAAGAGCTGAAAACACAAGAGTTATAAGCTAATATTACAATATTTTTCTATTTATTTCCTATTCACTTTAAAAATGATAGCAAGGGCGTAAAAAAATGGACAAGGACACTCTGTTTCAGGCGTAAATATTTGGGAGAAGACATGTTTAAGTTCTTCTGCAGTTTTTGTTTGTTTATTTATTTTTAGAAAGTGCCAGAACACAGCATAAGTATTAACACTATGTTAAAAGGTCTGAGAGAGAAAGTGAGTAGCAGAATCTCTTTCAGACTTTGTTTTGTTGAACTGCACAGTTTTAGACAAGATTAGAAACCACTGCATTAAGGAAAAATAAACTATTTCGGTTTCTTGCTTGGGCTACAAGGGACACGACTGCTTTTACCCAAAGCAGCATCCTACCATTACAGGTGCTAACGTTCTCAATGAAGACGACTGTCACAGTATTTACTCTTTCCCAATTTTTCCATCCATCCATTTCACTCTACACTCAGATAATATTTTCCAATTCGATTCACATTGTTCTCAGCTGTATTTAGCTTTGTCAGACTGCAATTGCAGTGATATACACACAGCATTGAAAATATAAGTTGGCAATATTGATCAGATACATAGAACAGGTCACGTGGCAATACGCATAGCACTGGAAACGTGGTATTATGAGATTAGCGTTGAAATTTCACTTATAGATCAGAACCAAAAATGTAATAGAAGTAGACTAAAGGGGTTAAAAGGGATCATGTTTTATATCAGACTAATTTTGAATTAGATGATCTAGAATTGTGACCAGTTTGAGTTCAACAATGGATTACCAGCAGAAGAAAATATCTATATTGGGACTGGTATGTACTTTAGAAAGATTTCCATCATTGTGTCTCTTCCTCTTCTCCTCTTTTCCATAGCTGTGAGTAATGCTCTTTGCATAGAAAAGTTCCCTGAAAATGGTTTTCTCTCGCCATTACCAGCCAGGTAGCACAGCAAATGGCTTGAGGACTAAACCACACAGCTCAAGAGAGGCTTCCCCATGCAGCCGGGTCAAGGTGAGGTTTGGTCAGCAATTGAAAGCTCAGGCCAGCTTTACTGCAAGTTTCTTTTACATACAGGAGCGGTTCAGACAGCCTTTCAGTGAACCCAAGAAGTTTCAAGACCCCGAACCACACAGGCATGCACGGGCTGGGTGAGTTTTGGCATGGCTTTTTCGGGTCCATTAGCACAGGGAAAGACCTAAGAAATGGCAATTCTTATGAAGTCCCCAAGATCTGTCCCAGCCTCCCCCCCCACCAAACGTTGCTCCAGCCGTGACCTGCCCAGGTGAAACCTATTCCTCATCTTTTTAAAATTCAGTCTTCTTGCAGAGATCCACTCCCTTCGGCCAGGTTCTCTTCTGCAGGCCAGGCAAACAGAGCAGTGGTCTCTGCATGAGGCTCCCTAATTGGCAGCAGAGCACGGGCCCAGCCAACATCTGCAGCTGGTTTCAGTGATAATAAATCAGGGGTGGGGGGTTTCAGCATGGCCAGCTGCCAAGGAGCTTTCCTTTCCCCATTTAGCCAAGAACCAGGAGGACAACAGGGAGGACTGGGGCAGCTCCAGTGCACAGAGGTGGATGGAGAGAGGGGGGAAAAACAATCCAATCCATTTACGACCAGCCATCGGTCTCTACTCGGACTTGCAGCTTCCTAAGAAACAAGCTGGACCCTGTCACGCAGGCCAGACGGCAAATGACTTTCTTCCACCACCGAGCAGTAACTTGTCCAGGAAGCCTCAAAAATATCAAATATTCAAACAAGGGCACAAATGCAGGAGCAATTGCTTCCCAGAAATGAAGGGTTCCTACCCCAGTCCTAAGAGGATTTCAGAGCTGCCTGAGTTCGCGGTTGCTCTCTGATCACCCAACACTCACTGAAAACACCTCCGCAATCAGCAGGTTGGATGCTCAGACCCGAACGCTGGATTTCTCCAGACGCCTGCAGCACTGACAGCTCACTGCAGTCCTTTGCTCACAAATCCAGGTGAAACAGGGACCGTGGGTGTAAGGTAATCCCAATTCTGAATGGGGAAAATCAGACTAGGAAAAAAATAATCAAAGGCTGAAGCGGTTGTCTGAAACAACTAGGAAACTGAAATTTTTAGCCAACAGAATAGAACTGTTATTTTAAACACTGCTGAGTCTTTCCTGCTGATCCCTGCAGCACAGTTTTATAAAAACTTGCCCGAAAACATAGTAAAGTCAGATTGTTCAGGTACTGAGCAGTGCAAGAGGCACTGGCTGCAGAGGCCAAGGCACAAAGCTCCGCTTACCACGCACGCACCTCCCCACCCCAGCTATATTCTTGCAGGGAGAAAAAACACTTCAGAGAACACATTTTTATTAAAGCAGTTTGGTTACAGAGATGCTGAATACCAAGCTACATCTTCCATCTATTACAAGTGTGAAGTCCCCGGTCTGGTACTGCATTTGCAGCAAGCGGCCCCCCGTGCTGCCAGCCCCAGACAGCAGGCACGGGCAGCCCTCCTCGGGCAGATCAGCCAGCACAGACAACACCCTGCAGCAAAGCCCTCCTGTGCCCTCCGTGGTTTTTCACTTGCCCCCGCCGCTGTCAGGAGCATTTCCCTTAGCTCCCTATGCTGAGATGCCCTGAGCTGCCCTTGCTGTTCCCAGTGAGAGAACTTTACTCTCCTTCAGCCCCTCAGCGAAAGAGGAGAAACTGGAAAAGCAGCACCAAGGGATCTGAGCCTTCCCCAAGCGTGGGTTGAGCTTGGAGGTGTCTATCTGTATTTGGGGAAAGCCAGCTGACCTCGACCAAGTCCTTCTGAACACCAGCGAGCAGCTGCTTGTGTTGCACTGGGGAAGGGAGAAGAGTGGCCTGAGCTGCAAGTGAAAGACCTCAGTTCATGGCACAGTGAAGACAACCTCCTCCACTTTAGAAGTCCTCTCCATTCAAAAAGCATAAATTGTAGACTCTCCCTTTCAAGGTGGCTGGTGCCATATCAATTCATTTTGGTGAATGATTTCTACCAATAACCTCCATACTAATATTTCCACCCCCCGAGCAAGCCAACCACCTGGCTCTCAAGGCTGCCTTTACGCCAGCCCTGTATTTGCTCCCAGACGCCTTCGGCAGCCTTGGGCTTTGAAGGCATTTTGCGACCTTCATTCACAGTTCTCCCAACCACATCTAGTTTGGCCCCAGCCCTTCCCCCAGCCTTAGCACCTTGCCACTTCAGACTGCTGTCTCCTGTTGCTGAGGGCTCCCCCACCAAGTACCAGTCCTTACCACAGTCTGGTACCACTATCATACGAGTTGTCTTCCACACTACACACCCACCTCCCCTACAAGGTCACAGTCAGTGCTAGCCTGAACCCAGCTACGCAAGCAACAAACTACACCTCTGCAGCCCAAAATCACTAAAGAATGTCAGAGTGTGATTCAATTACAGAGAATTTAGTCCTTTCAAAACCAGCATTAATAATTAGTACAATTAAGAATGCATCTGCTGCTTACTGCAGTGCCACCTTTGACAACTGCAAACAGTCAGGTTCTGCACTGCTTGGAAGCAGTGATTCACATTTGCAAAAATAATATCTGCCAAGAAGTATTTCTTTGGCTTATTTAAGCCCTAAAGAACTATGGAAGGAGCTGTGCGTGATATCCTGTTTGAAAGCATTTCTAATTTAAATTAACGACCTGAAGGATATCTCAAGGCAATAATGATCTTATTGTACTAAATCCTGCAATAGCTGAAATGAATTATAAATTCCTCTAACTGATTTAGTGGTTAACGTTCTGAATCACAGCTAACCGACACAATGCTTGCCGAGTTCCAGCATCAGATTAGCTGAAACTGTATCAGCTGTCTTCAGCCTCCCTGGCTGGTTTGGAGAAAAACGCTCTCCTCCGAGTCAGTGGAAAGCAGAGCAGCCCTGGAGGTGATCAGCCCTGGAGGTGATCAGCCCAGGCTTCTGGGAAGGGGACTGCACTTCAGCTGAGCACCCCATTGCCAGCGCTGAGCTGGAGAGACGCTGGCGTGGCCGAGAGGCAGAGGAACGGACCACTGACACCGAGTAGGAGGGTGAGCTCACCAACAAGATGAGCCCTGCTCGCCTCAAAGACAACTGGAGGTTTGTCCCTGAGTTTATACAGCGCAGGGCTTGGCTAGGCAAGGAACCCCTGAAAATTCGCATTGCACGCACCGTATCATTTGCTGCTGGTAAGGCTCCTTCTTGCCCCGGTGGCGATTTGCTCATTTGTAAGTCCATAAGTCACACGTATACAGAACATAATAAAAAAAAAGGTGGATAAAATTTCCCTTTGAACAGACTTAGAACCAAATTGCCCCTGAAAACAGCGCTTTCAGCAGCTGAGAAAAGTAGTCTGTTATTTTACTTGAGGGCCAAACTGCACACGAAGCAATTGGTCAGGACTTGCATTTAGTACTTGTTTCATGAACATTATTATGAGTATACGGGTCTTCCTCAGCATATACTCTAAGGGATTTATTTATATCTGGGAACAGCCTAGTTTATACATCATCTGCATTTTATCAAATTTTGCCATTTCTTATTCTGTTCAAGACGCAGTAAACAAAGCATTTACTCCAAACACGGCTCCATTTTAAGCTCTAAAGATATTATTAGCATTAGGTTTTGTGCTCTGCTATGAGCTTGGAGTACGTACCAAGCTGTAAAATGTGACTTACTGAAAGTATTACCAAAGCCACAATCCATTTCAAGCGAAAGCTCAACAGGTTTATTGTGGTGATACCTGGCTGGGAGGAAGGCAGAGTTTTCAACTCTGTTTCCTTTTGAGCTGAGCAAATTTGTTTGAACTCCTAATTCAAAACACAGCTTTAACTTTCCAAGCCCACACGGCTAAAAAACCACCGGCGTGAGTGTAAGTAAATCACCAGTACTTAATAATTAATTATTAGCAAGAACCTTGGAGAAGTGGAACTACTGAGCTGCACATAGCTCTGGCCACGGCCATCCTTCCAAGACTTTTCAACAGTGAGTAACAGCCTCTCCGCACACCTCCACAACCTGATGCCAGCAGCGAGCACGGGGCAGTTGCTACAATTCTCACTGCTCTTTTCACCATTTTCTCCACTTGTGCCTAACAGCATCCTTCAACGTGGAGGCAGGTCAGTGCTTAGGGACACCAGGATGCCAAGGAGCAGCTGCACAGCAGAAAAACCTTCCCATCTCGTAAACGGCTAATCTGTTTTCCTTGTTCCTCTCCTTCCCAGGGTATACTTTATTATTTTAAAGCACTTTTCTCAGGGACAGACTTTGCCTCCCATTATTTCTAGCTTGTACCCAGTGTTGAAAGCCTGAAAAAAATGATAAATTAAATGAGAAGGAAATGTTTAAGGGTTCCTATTCATAACAAAAATACTTAAGGCAGCTTGGGCCATGAATCTTCCAGAAGCAAGTTGAGATATACATAAAGAGCCTGATTCAGAAGAGACGTGTGGAGGACTTTCATGGATGCCTGCTGTTCGGTGGATTTATGGGGGTAGAAGCTGGTATGTGGGTAGAGTCCAGGCAAGTAATTAGTTCCTTGCAGAACTCAAATACGGAGTTAGCGTTTTCCAGTTGTTCAAAGGCTTTCTACCCGCAGAGTGGGTTAGCAATGGGCAGCTCTGCTTTCACATCGCCCAGTGTCTGCTTGTTCCGCGGCTGAAGACTGCGCTGAACTAGTTGTCCCTTGTGCGTGAAGATTAATGAATGACCAAGTCCTGTTTTTTTGTCAGCAGAGACACGTGTATCTAATTAAAGGATTCAGAAATCTGGCAGAAAAGTCCCATGGTGTTTTCCAAAGCCACCCAAAGTTTTTGTTTGGTTTAATTTTCCAGTTATGCCCAGTTAATAGGGATTAGCTTACAAACCTCATTTACCTTTTTCTATGTATGTCAGCTCTTGAGTTAACATAGTGGGGAAACTGCTAGATCCATAAATCCTATGGATTTAAATCATGTGTTTACCCACAGAACAGGAACAGGCCTGGACTATGGCACAGAGGTGCCCCTGTCATCACGTCTCTCTGGCACAGAGGACCACCTTTTGGGTTAGGTCCCCATCATCTGTCCTTTCAACTCTGACGATTTTCAACAAAAGTCAACTCCTGCCAACAAACCAAGGTTCTGGGTTATTTTAGACCTGGAACCTGCAATCTTAACCAAGACCACCCATTCCACATAAACAGAAACAAGCAGAAATTCTACAAGAGCTGGTCAGATACAGATAGAAACGTTTAAGCTTCCTTTGCAGGCTGGCGAAGACCTAGCTGCTTCTTTCGACGGATATGCTTCCACGTAAGAGAAGTCCCACTCATAGCCCTCCCCACAACAAAGAGAAGCTCCCTTCCCTGACACAATAAGTAATGCATTACTGCAGACAGTTCACTCTGAATTGCTGCAAAAGAAGTCTGAGAATCTCACAAGCGAGCAGAGGCCGAAAGCTGACGGGTGACAGCCCGGCTGCGCTGGATAACCAGACCTGGAAACCCACCAAGCACAGGTTACTCAGCCTGCCTCTGGGCTGCTGGTGGTGGGGAACAAAACAATCTCCAGGCCTGCATAAAATGGTGAACATATTCATCCTTAATTTGAACCACCTCAACATTCAGCTGTGCTGAGCACCAAGACCTTCGTGTATAATATCTCCTAACATCCAAATTTGCCTGGACTTTCAATTATCCAGACAATAATGAAAACATGTTGGCGAGGCAAGCATCAGGTTACAATCACAAATTCTTACGTCAATAACAGCCATAAAACAGAGACCTAAAGCATGTTTTTTTGCTTTTTTTCCAAACATTAGCAACTCATCTGATACTTAGTCCACGGATCCAGTTTCCTGCAAGCTGATGACATGTGAGACCACAACCCTGAGGCTGATATTAAATTATACATATATACATATATAAATATACAGAAAGAAAACCTGTGAAATTACAGACACAGATGTGTTATTGGTGTCATAATTTTTTTTCCATTAAACACCGTATTAGCTTTATCCCCTTTCTATACTTGAAAATCTTCACATATAAAAGATGAATAGCAACTTCTCAAGGGGATCCTTGTGGTTTAACCTTGTTACGGGAGGTCAAACGCAACATACAAACTATATTGGTACAAAGATGACTGTAAAATGGAATTAGCCTTTTGCTCTCTGTTCAAATGGAAAGGAAGCAAACCTTCACGTTTCTGAACCACTCCTGCTTCAGAACCCCAGCAGGGACTTGAGCACACTGGTCTCAGAGAAGACTGAAGAGCACATTTTGTAGAGAGAACCAACAACGCGACACCGTGATCTGAACTGGCATGACATTGCACTTCTGAAATACCGAGCCGTAATAATTTAGGTTTGAAGCAGTCCAGACTCCCACACCTTCTCACTGCTGACCTCCAGTAACTCGCTTCTCCTCTCACACATACAAGACTAACCTGCTCAGCCAATATGGGTAGAAGCTTCTCTGGCAGCTCTTCAGTCTTCCATGCAGCAGGAAGATGGCACGCCTTTAAATTAAAAAGGAAAAAAAAAAAAGAGATGTAAACCTCCCCATAACAAACAGAGGGGGTGAGCAGGGGCATTGGAAAGAGACCTCAACTTTCTGTCCTTGCTTGGCCTCTCTGCCAGCCCTGCGCTCTCCCCACAGGCAGCCCAGGAAGGTGACCCTTCATCTCTACCCATTCCATTTCCTAAACCAAGCCGACGCTCTGAGCCCGCATTTCAGTACTGCCAGCTCTTGCATATCTACGGCGATCGCCCGATTTCATAAAAGGGGACTTGAACACAAAAAGCATAATTCCCCCAGCATCTGGGGTACCTTTTTCTTGACCCATACCCTCTCAAACTTGTAGGAAGATGCTTCCTTTTACCTCCCCTGAAGGTTGGTTGCTGCCTGCCTGTGGAGACGAGCCTGTGCCCCAGAAGTGCCTGCCTTCCAGCACGAACACTGTCTCATTTTCAAGCTCTCTTCCTGTAGTAGCCAGGTAGATGAGCAACAACAACCATACTACTGAAATAAGGGTGAGACAGGGTGCAGCAACTTTAGCATCAGCTTGTGAGATAGTTAGAAATTGTGCTAATTCCTGACACACCATTGCTCACGAGGCTCTTAGGTCTGGTCCAGAAGGGCACACCCAAAGGTTCCCTCTCACTTTCCTATGGCTTGCTCCAGATCTCACACAACCGCAGCTTCTCCACCTTCCCAAAACTCCCTATGCAAAGGGCTGAGAGAGCATTTCACTGCAAAGGCAAGAAGCATGCTTCTCAGCCCAAGCCACAGAACCACAGCACAGCAGGGGCTGGCAGGGCCCTCTGTGGGTCACCCAGCCCAACCCCCTGCCCAAGCAGGGTCACCCGGAGCAGGCTGCACAGCACCGCATCCAGGCAGACTTTGAATATCTCCAGAGAAGGAGACTCCACAACCCCTCTGGGTAGCCTGTTCCAGTGCTCTGTCACCCTCACATTGAAGAAGTTCTTCCTCCTGTTCAGCTGGAACTTCCTCTGCTTCATTTTGCACCCATTGCCCCTTGTCCTGTTGCTGGACACCACTGAGAAGCCACACAGCTCCAGCTCATGAAAATTCCTCTCCACCCAAACCTCCCAGCAGACACAGGGCAGCAGTTAACAGAGCCAAGGAAGCTCTTTGAGTTCCCAGAGGAAATTCCAAGACCTACCAGCCAAAGCTCCAGCAGCATAGAGCCTCCACAGCAAGAGGAGCAGGAGCAGAAGCAGGAGCAGGCTGCTTTATCTGATCTCCCCGGCACACCCCTCCACCCACAGCTGCCTTCCCTGGGCTTTCACAGCCAGGGAACAGCCTGCAGCTCACCTGGGCCTCCTCTCAGTTAATTAGCAGAGAAGGTTAATTCTTCATCTGCTAGATTAAGCTGCAAGGCAGAGTGCAGAACAATTAGGCCCACGTCGAATGTACAAATTTCTTTCTCAGCTATATTAAAACAACACTGATCATACTATAAGCAGGAAGGAAGCACCATTACCTAATTTGTGATATTACCGATGCTCTAAAAACCTGGGACCTCTTACCTGAGCACGCTGTGGGAATTCGGTGCAATTAGGGCTGAGAGCCTGTGCCCCAGGTTTTCCTCAGATTTTCCCAGTGGTTTGTTGGCTGCTGTGAGATATTGCAAGTAAGGAGCATACCCTATAGCGAGAACATCCCACGAGTAGCCAGGCACAGAAATTCCCACCACAATAATTAATACCAGCAAGTAACTATGACAGAGACCTTACCAAGTGGCACCCAAAGAGAAATGTCAAATCACTATTTTCTCCTAATGCCCTCAGTAGTGTATGCGTTGGGATTTTGTAAAGAAAAGCTTCCTTCTCCTCCAGATGCTTAGCAGCCAAGACATCTGCAGGCCTTATGAATTTTACAGTCATAGGAGCAGAAACACAAAGCATGAGAACTTCCAAAGGAAGACACCAGCAGCAACACACTAAAGATCTTCATTATTTTTCCTTGACGTTTTCATGACAGAATTCATGTAGAACACAAAAAAAGCAGAAGTCACATTTACTGGATGTTTTATAGTTCAATAAAACATAAATAAACAGCTTTTTAGATCAAAGCTACATAAATAAGGAAGCAATTATTTTTTAAGTACGTTATCTAACAAGCACAACTGAGGTATTTTGGTTTTTAGAGTACCACCACCTGGCTTGTGAAGCCTTTTGCGATGAGATTTTTAGGTTCTATCAATAAACTAATCAAAAGAGGAGCCAACAGTCGTTCTTTCTAGGAGCGCGTGGGGTTGCTGCATGTGCGATAGCACTGTCTGAGCACCGAGCTCCCGGCGAGCGATCAGCTCCATCCGAAAGGATCCGCCTTTCCTCGAGGTTAGCAGGAAGGCTGCTGTTGGTATCAGTCCGCTTCGGATCAAGTCCTGGCCTTTCTGAGCAGTGTGAGTAGTGAGGCCTCATCTGGAGTGCTCTATCCAGTTCTGGGC
>Ga0181612_111445_pt1 | contig 17551 bp, 34 predicted proteins | sample HoacroProtozoa21_FD_119630 | JGI IMG/M metagenome (GOLD analysis project Ga0181612, IMG submission 119630) | Hoatzin crop microbial communities from Cojedes, Venezuel. Combined Assembly of Gp0051906, Gp0051904, Gp0051908 | reverse complement strand
TTTCACATAATATAGTATCACCATCAAGGTATTCAGGGTACATACTATCACCCTTTAAACGCAGGCCAAAGTATTCTTTATCAGAAGTGGTATCGCGAATATCAAGTTCTTCAGTATCTAATAATTCTTGAATGCAATTTATAGGAATACCAGCAGGAATAACACCAAAGACAGGTACAGTAATAGTTTCTGTAGTTTTATGAGATAAACCTTGAATATTGCTATCTCTCATAGGTGCATCTAATCCCATTAACCAAGATGGATTTACTCCAAAATAATTAGCAAGTTTTTGAATGGAACTACGCTTCATATTTTGGACAAGTCCTTTTTCATATTTCATAATAGCAGATTTTCTTACACCAATGATTTTTCCTAATTCTTCTTGAGTTAAGCCTTTTGATTTTCTTAATTCATAAATTCTTTTACCCATTATATTTTCCATAAAATACCTCTTGACCTATTTCATAATAACACAAAATATCTTAATTTTCAACTTTTTCACAAAAAAAGTAAAAAAAAATAAAAAAGTTTTAAAAAATATCTTGACAAGATACAAATGTAATGATATAAAATGTGTATCTTGAAAAGATACGAAAGGAGGAAATATGAATAAGAACTTACTTAGAAGCAAGATGATAGCAGTAAATGAGGGAATGAAAGATTTAGCGAAATTATTAAATGTTTCAATTACATCAGTTTCATACAGATTAAATGGACATACTGAATTTACTAGAACAGATATAATGAAGATAAAAGAACACTATCATTTAACACCAGAAGACATAGACTTAATTTTTTTTAATGAAAAAGTATCTTAAAAAGATATTCGAAAGGAGGAATAATGGAATTTTTAAATTGGTTAACAACTAATGTAAGTCCTATATTATTTGGTTTTATTTTGTTCCTTATTGATTGTTTCATTTGGCATATAATCAATTGCTACATCAAAAGCGCCAAGAATAAGGAGAAAGCAAAAGAAAGCAACAATACCAATAAGACAAATTAAAAATTGAAAATCGCGATTTTGAGTTGAATTGTACATATAAATCATCGAAAAAGCACAAAGCAGTGAAGAAATCCAAAAACAAATAGAAAATTGCTTTTTTATATTTCTTTTAGAATAAAGATTTTGAGGTGGTTTATCAACATTAGAATTATTAAAATTATTCTTCAACCACACAATTATAAGATGAAAGATTTTTAATGCAAATTCAACAATAATAGCTTGTACAAACCAGTTATCAAAAAAATTCATAACAATACACCTCACTTGAAGCAATTATAACAGAAAGGAGGATTAGATGGAACAACTTAAATTACTAACACCAGAGCAAGTACAAGAAGAGCTTGATTGGAGTAAAGGTCAAGTGTACAGATTATTCCAAGAAAAACTTTTTCCCAAGGTGAAAATTGGAAGAAAAATGTATGTCGATAAAGACACAATGTACAAATACTTTAAAGGTCAAAATTATAAAATGGAGGATTAGATTTATGAAAGTACTAAAGATAATTTTTTATGCAGTAATAATGGTTATTATATTTTACACATTTTTATGGATATTCGCAGATTGGCTTGAGGGTGATGATACACCAATGGTTATGCAAGAATATGTAATTAGCGAAAAAGAAACGCTATGGCAGATTGCATCAGAATATAAGCCAAAAGAAATGAGCTATGAACAATATCTTTATGAATTAAGACAAGTTAATGAAGATATTTCGACAATATATCCAGGACAAAAGATAAATATTTTAAAGGAGGTACAAGAATGAGTTTAAGAGAATATTTTGAAAAGTATTTAGAAGAGCAAAAGAAAAAAGAGCTTATAGGAATTTATGTTGGAAAAGCTAAAGACTTTAAATATGAAAATATCATAATTAAAAACAATTAGGAGGATTAGATAATGGAATTAAGTTTATACCAAATTACCAATGCATTTCCTCAAATAATGGAAAATGAGGAAATTACAGAAGAAGACAAAGCAAAACTACAAGAAGAGTTAGGAATGTTATTAGCAAAAAAATCAGAAAACATAATAGGTTATACAAGAAATGAAGAATTAACAATTGAAGCATTAAAACAAGAAGAAGACAGACTAAAAGCAATAAGAAAACAAAAAGAAGATAGGCTAGCAAAGTTTAAGGACTATGTAAAAGATTGTATGGAAAGCCACGATATAAAAAAGGTTGATACAAATCTAGGCTCGTTAACAATAGCAAAAAATCCAATATCAGTTGAAGTAATAGATGAAACTAAAGTACCAGAAGAATACAAAAAAGTCGAAATGAAAGTAACAGTAGACAAAAAGAAGCTAATTGATAATTTTAAAAATACAGGTGAAGTAATAGATGGCGTTTCATTTAATACTGAAAAAACTAGTTTGAGAATAAAATAGGAGGTAAGTATGGAAAATTTAGAAATTTATAACCAAGTAAAGACTGTTCCAGAAAAAGCCCAAAGAAAAATTCAAGCTGGTAGATTAAGAGGAATGACTGATATTAAACCAATGTGGAGAATAGAAAAGCTTACAGAAGTTTTTGGAGTATGTGGAATAGGCTGGTACACGGAAGTACTAAAAAAAGAAATTATAGATGCTGGAGATGAAAAGGTCGCAATAGTTGATATTAACTTATATATAAAGATTGATGGTGAATGGTCAGCACCTATCTACGGAACAGGTGGAAGCAAGTTAATAGCTAAAGAAAGTAAAGGATTATATGTATCAGATGAATGTTTTAAGATGGCGTATACAGATGCAATTTCAGTTGCTTGTAAGTCGTTAGGAATGGGAGCAGATGTTTATTGGGGTGGCAACGATACAAAATACCAGGATATAAATACAACAACAAAAAAAGAAGAAAAGAAAATAAGTGATGAGTATGTGAAACTATTTAATAAATGGCTACAAGATAAAAATGTTGCAACAGATGTTTTAGCAGAAGCATTAAATAAATATGGATATGACAAGATAGAAGACATATTAGAAAAAGATTACAAGTTAATGGTTGGATTTATCAATAATAAAATAAAGGAATAAAGAAATGACAGGAACAATTCAAAATGTTGAATATAAAGGAAATTCAATGTTAGTTACATTAGAAATAAACGATAAACAGGATTTAAAAATAGATGGAAAATTACAAGATATAACAATAAAACCTCATAAAAATAAACGCTCTAAAAACGCAAATGCTTATGCGTGGGAATTGCTAGGCAAATTACAGCAGGAACTAGCAATTCCTAAAGAGGATATATATCGCGAGTATATCAAAAAAGTTGGAGCATACGATGTTATTCAATTATTAGATAAAGCAGTTGATAGATTTAGAAGAGAATGGAAAGATAAAGGATTAGGTTGGATTACAGAAATCATAAGTGAAATAGATGGATATACAAATGTAATAGCTTACTATGGAACAAGCTCTTACAACCAAAAAGAGATGGCAACATTTATCAATCAAATAGTTTTTGATTGTGAAGAATTAGGAATAGAAACTAAACCACAAGAAGAAATACAAAGCTTATTAGAAAGTTGGAATGGAAATGAATAGATATTCGATATTGAATAATTTAAATACTTGTTACTTCTGCGGTAAACCTAGAGAAGCAATACACGAAGTATATTTTGGAAGAAACAGACAAACAAGTATAAAATATGGATTTTGCGTTGGATTATGTCATAAGCACCATAATATGAGTAATTTATCAGTACATAATAATCACGCAATGGATTTAGAATTAAAGATTAAATATCGAGAAGAATACGAAAAATACCATACAAGAGATGAATTTATTAAGCTAATTGGAAAAAGTTACTTATAAGAAAGGAAAATTAAACTATGAATAATGTGAATTTGTTAGGAAGACTAACTAAAAACCCTGACATTAGATACACACAATCTAATATACCAGTTGCTAATTTTACATTAGCAGTAAACAGAAAATTTGCAAAACAGGGTGAAGAAAGAAAAGCTGATTTTATTCAGTGTATAGCTTGGAATAAAACAGCAGAATTTATGCAAAAATACATTCAAAAAGGACAGCAAATAGCTGTAACAGGAAGAATTGAAACAAGAAATTATGAAGATAATAATGGCAATAAACACTACATAACAGAAGTTGTTGTTGAAAGTGTTGATTTCGCAGATAGCAAAAAAGAAGAACAGCCAGTGGATATTACAGAAGATGTTATAAGTGCGCAAGGAGATGACTTACCATTTTAAAAAAAGGAGATAAACTATGGAAGAATTTGAAAGTTTTGTCTTCTACAGAAGTTTCTACGATGCGACTAAAGATTTAGATAATGACACGCTAGCCAATGTAATGAGAGCTATTTGTGAAAAAGGTTTAAATAATAAAGATATTGAACTAGATGGAATAGCTAAAGCACTTTATACTTTAATTAGACCTCAGTTAGAGGCAAACACGAAAAGAAAATTAGATGGCCATAAAGGTGCAGAATATGGAAAACTAGGTGGAAGACCTAAAAAAGAAAAAGAAGAAAAAACCCCAGTGGGGTTATCAGAAAAAACCCCTAGGGGGTTATCAACAAAAACCCCTAATGCTAATGCTAATGTAAATGCAAAGGTAAATGTAAATGCTAATGATACTAATGATGCTAACGCATCAGACAGTGACACTCAAAAAGCCAGCAAAAAGAAATATGGTGAATATAAAAATGTTTTGCTGAAAGATGAAGAATTTGAGGCACTGAAGAAAGAGTACCCATTAGGAAAGAGTGAGCCAAGTTACGAAGAGCTTATTGCATTTTTAGATGAGTACATTGAAATGAAAGGATATAAAGCAAAATCGCACTACCTTTGTATCATAAGATGGGTTATTCAAGCTGTTAAAGAAAAGAAACAGCGTGAAACAAAATCAAAACCAAAAAATCAAAATTTTTCAGGGCGTAAATATAGCGATGATTATTTTAGTTCGTTATATGCCAATAATGTTTTTAAGGAGGATTAGATTATGAAAACAAACAAAAGCAGACAAGTATTAGAGCATTTAGAGAAAAACAAAAGTATTACTACTTGGGAGGCAATTAAACTATATGGAGCTACAAGGTTAAGCGCAATTATATTCAATTTGCGTGAAGAGGGTTACCATATTGAAAACGAGTGGCAAGAAGAAATAGACAGGAATGGAAACAAAACAAGATTTGTCAAATACATTTTGTTAACAGATAGAGAATTACAAGACAGAACTAAAGCAATGCTAGATAGAAATATGAGCCACATTCCAAGGATTGATTAGGAGGTTAATATGTTATTAAGAATAGCGATAGTAAGTTTAATAATTGCAATATTGTTTAGTGCAATGTTTGATTTATAGGAGGTTGTAATGGAAGAAGTAGAAGAATTAAAAAAAGAAATAGAAAAACTAAAAATGGAATTAGCAGAATATAAAAAAGATGACCCTGTAGAAAATTTAATCAAAAAAGCGTGGAAGCCTAAACAATACGAACAATATTTTTTTATTACAGATAGTGACACTATTTCATTTGCTACATACGATTGTACTACAAGATTTAGCAATGGACATTATAGACTTGGAAATTGCTTTAAAACCGAAAATGATGCGCGTTTAGTTAGTAACCATCTTGAAACTAGAGCAAAATTGCAAAGGTTAGCAGATGTTTTAAATGGTGGAAATATAACTTATTGGTTAGATGATAATGTCAGAACATATAGCCTAGTTTATAATCATTTGGATAAAGAGATACAGCAAGTTGAAAATGTTTATAAGCAACACCAAGGAACAATAAATTCTACTTGCTCAAACTTCAAAGATATAGCCATAAAAGAAATTGGAAAAAATCGTTTGGAAGAATACTTGAAAGGAGAATAGCAATGACAGAACAAGAATTTAGAATAAAAATATTAAATAAGCTAATAGAAAAATTAGAAAATGAAAAAATCGTAGGAATAGCATTTCACCCAATTGAAGAAATTGAATGTGTTGATTTTGAAAATGAAGATGGAAAACCTTTTTCGTGTGATGAAATAGTAATAGTACATACGGGTAAGCCAATATATAATAAGAATTTTAGAAGAACTATAAGATATTATGCAAAAAAAATCAAAGGAGAATGATATGGGACACGATTTAGATGATGAAGAATTAGAAGCTACAAGGGAAATGCTAGGATTAGAAAAAATTGAAAAGGAAAAAGAAAAAAATAATGAGGATACCAAAGAAACACGAATATGATGGAATAACATATTACTTTTACAGAAAGGTAAAAGATAATATGTATCAATATCAAAGCAAAAGCAATTTCAAAATCTGTTTTGATAAATTTGAATTGAAAAGGAAAAAAGAAAATGATGTCAATAATTAAAAATCTAATAATGATACTAATTATCACTGCAATGATATGCGCAATTGGAATATTTGTTTGCATATTTATAGGTGAAGTTAGAGGCGTAATAAAAAGTTTTAAGGAGGATAACAAATGAAAAGAGATATATCTTACGAATTAGGAATAAAGTTTGATGAAAAAGAAGAGAAGATGGAATACACAGTTAAAGGCACAGGTATAGATATAGCAACAGGTTTAGGCGTATTAGTTGCAAGATTGGTAGATGAAGAAGTATTAGACAATGAAGAAGTTATGATAGCAGTTGCAGGAGGTTTAGCCTGTACCAAAAATAATAATGATGACTTTGAGGAATTAGAAGATGATGTAGAAATTTAAGGAGGTAACTAATGAAAAAAGATGCTCTATATTATTATACATCGAAATTAGGATTAGATGACAAAAGCTATAAGATGAGAAAAGAAAAGGTGGCAAAAAACAAATTAAAAGGCCATACAACAATTTTAATAGATACGGATAACATTTATTATATTATAAATATTGAACACTCATATATCAAAAAGAGAGTTAATGGAAGAAAAAAGGAAATAATTAGAATAGATGATTTCGATGCTAGCAGAAGCATTATTCAAGAAGTGAAAAAATGTAAGTATTGTAAATATTTTTATAAAGAACTTGAAGACTTAAAAACGCCAAGAGGCAAATGTAAAAATAAGTGTTTTAACTATTACATAAATGGAGCAGAAAAGAAAAGCAGAAAGAAGAATACATTGCATTTTTCATTACATTTTTTGAGCAATGGGGTTGAACTCGTAGGTGCTAGCTTTGATGTTGGAGAAGACTTCGGTTGTAAATATTTTAAAAGAAAAAAAGGAGTATAGTAAATGACTATATCAGAAGCAAAAAAAGAACTTAAAAGCTATGGAATGATTTTGAGGGAAGAAAAAGATACTGAAGAAGAAATTGACAGGCTTAAAAGCAGATGCACTAAAGTAACGGCTACATTTTCCGATATGCCTAGTGGGGGATACAATCCTAAAAAATTGGAAGATGCAATAGCTGATTTAGTAGATGAAACTGAAAAATATTTTAAACTTTTAGATAAAGAAAAAACAATAAAAGCAAAAATAAAGTACAAGTTAGATAAGTTAGAAGATATCAATTATGATGCTAGAGTAGTATTAAATAAGAGATACATATTACTGAAATCAGTATATGAAATAGCTTATGATTTAAATATTAGTGATAGACACGCAAAAAGATTATTGAGGGAAGCTATATTAGAATATTCAAAATTATAAAAAATGTCCCCAAATGTCCTTAAATGTCCCCAAATGTCACTTGATGTCACCATTGACAAAATGATATTATTAGAATGGAATTAGAGTATAAACTTGTACCATTATGAGGCAACTCATATAGCGTAAAGAGGGGAGAACCCTCTTTTTATTATGGTAATAACATACTAGCTGTTATTATATATTCATAGTTTAATTTTGCTTTGGTTTTTCATAATTAGTCCTATTAAATAAAAAATGCTAGTTAAAAAATAAGAGGCTTCGGCCTCTTTTATAAAAAAAGGTGATTGTATGCTGGAAACAGAAGAAATTGATGTTAATAAATTAAAACCATACGAAAAGAACTCAAAGAGGCACACAAAAAAACAAATAGAGCATATTAAAAATTCAATTAAAGAATTTGGATTTTTAGACCCTATTGGTATTGATGAAAACAATATGATATTAGAGGGTCACGGAAGATATCAAGCATTAAAGCAATTGGGATATAAAAAAGTTCCGTGTGTCAGAATAACTGGTTTAACTGAAGAACAGAAAAAAGCGTATGTAATTGTGCATAATAGTACAAATAAAGAAACTGGATTTGATTTTCCTATATTAGAAAATGAATTACTTGAAATTCCAACAATTGATATGAATGATTTTGGATTAGAATTTAATCCTGATAAATTATTTAAAGTCAATGAAAGAATAAAAACAAATAATGCATATAATCTGCAACTTGTAGATATCAATAGAAACACAGATAACTTTTGGCAAATGCCTATTATTCATAAGGTCGATTATGTACCAAGTGAACTAATAGGCTTTAACTATGCAAAAACCTATGAGAATAAAGCTGTAGGAATACATTTTTACATAGATGATTATCAATTTGAGCGTATATGGAATAAGCCAGAAGATTATGTTGATATTTTAAGAGAATATGAATGTGTTCTTACACCTGACTTTAGCTTGTATATGGATATGCCAATGCCTATGAAAATATGGAATATTTATAGAAGTAGACAGATTGGGCAGTACTTACAAGATGAGGGGCTGATTGTAATTCCTACATTAAGTTGGGCAGAACCTGAAACATTTGAATTTTGTTTCGAGGGATTGGAACAAGGCGGAACAGTATCAATCAGTACTGTAGGAGTAAAACAAAATAAAGAAGCATTAAAGATATGGAAACAAGGAACAGATGAAGCAATTAAAAGATTAAAACCCAATAAAATACTTTTATATGGTGGCAAGGTTGATTATGACTTTGGAGATATAGAGGTACATTATTATGAAAATAAAGTAACAGAAAAATTTAAGGAGGTTTGATTATGGGCGGTAGAGGTGCAAGTGCTGGAAAATTAGGGGGGTAGACCTTTCTAGTGAAGAAAAAATAAGAGAAAGAATGGCAGAACTATATAATAAATATCACGGATTTGGCGAGGGACAAGCGTGGTATAAAGATAATGAAAAAAATGAATTTGTAGTAGATAAGAAAAAGCTAAAAGAAATTAAAGACGCCAATAAAGAATGGAATGATTTAAAAGTAATAGCAAATGCTATAAGAGATAAAGGAATTGAAAAGTCGGTTAAAGAAAGAGAAAAAAAGAGAAAGCAACAAAAGGAACAACCTGTAACAAAGACATTTGTTAATAGTTATGGCGAAGCAACAACAAGAGAAATAACATCGTCTACATACAAAAGACAGCAAAAAAGATTAAATAAACAAATAATGTCAATGTTAGGTAAATAATTGAAAACATCATCAAAATGAGGTATAATATGGGTGGTAGAGGACAGAATTATGAAATAATAAACAGGTTAAAAGGATATAATAAAGCAAAGATTACAAACTCAAAATTAGGCAATTATATTTTAAACCCAACTAAAAGCCCAGGGAAATCAAAATATTTCTTTGAATTAGGTTATAATATGAAGAATGCTAAAAGATTACAAGCAGATATAAAGGAAAAATTAAAAAACAACAAAGCTCTACATTATGGAAAAAATGAGTTTGGTGATGATATATATCAAGTAAATATGCTTTTAGGAATAAATAAAAAATCTATGACAACAACGATTTGGGCTATAAAGCCAGGTAAAAATTATCCTGAATTTGTAACGGCGTATCATAATAGTAGACTGAAAGGGAGGAATAAATGAAAAAAGAAAAAGATTATAAATTATTTGATGAAGTAATAATAAAGTCAACAGGAGAACACGCGTTTATTGTTTGGGTAGATGATGAACACGAATATGATAGTTTTATATTAGAGAAAAAAGAAGATGGCGAAGCACCTAAATTTTATCATAGAGAAGATTTTGAATTAGTAAAATAAAAACAAAAAATATTTTTTAATAAACATTTTATTATAATCAATTTAAAGCATTGGAAATTATTCCAGTGCTTTTTTTGAATATAAATTTTAAGGAGGAAAATTAAAATGACAAAAAAGAAATCAGAAGAAGTAGAAAATGTATCAGCATCTAATATAGATGTTAAAAAGTATGTTGATGAGGGAAAGGATATGGAGTTAACATACAAAAAGAAAAGATATCAAATCATTAGAAGAGATAGAAAATGGATTATCAATGACACACAAAAGTATTTCTCATTATGGGGAGCTAAAATAGATGATAAAACATTTAAGGAAATTGTAGAGAATGATTTATATGATGATATAAAAATAAAAGGAATATAGAGGTGATAAGATGGCTAATGAAGAAAATTTGAAGCCATATAAACCAGGTAGAAGCAGAGAAGAAGCAGTGAAAGCGGGTAGACTGGGTGGTATAGCTAGCGGTAAAAAAAGAAGAGAGCGTAAAACATTAAAAGAAGATTTATTATGGCTATTACAACAACCAGCACCTGATGGAAAAACATTTCAAGAACATATTACAACTGGACTAATTGCACAGGCAACTCGTAATCCTAGAGCGTATGAAGTTATTCGAGATACTATTGGAGAAAAACCAGTAGAGCAAATACAAAATATAAATCCACCAGTAATCCAAATTGAAAGGCCAAAAGATGATAAATCCGTATAATCTAATTGCTAAACATTTCTGGGATTTATTAGATGATGCTTTAGCGAATAATCATACGCATTATTGGTTAAAAGGTGGGCGTGGTAGTACGAAGTCTAGTTTTATAGGCTTAACAATACCATTGATGATAATGTTAGATGCTCAAGATGGAATATATTCTAATGCTGTTGCATTAAGAAAAACTGGTGAAACTATGTCTGATAGTATATATGCTCAATTGTTATGGGGTATTGATATGCTAGGCGTTAGTGATTATTGGACTGCTAGAATAAGTCCGATGAAGTTAATATATAATCCGACAGGCCAAGAAATATTATTCAGAAGCTCAAACAATAAAGATGATTTCAGAAAAATAAAATCAACAAAATTCCAAAAAGGATTTTGTAAATATGTATGGTTTGAAGAATTAGATGAGTTTTTTGGAATGGAAGAAATAAGAAGTATATTACAATCACTTTTAAGAGGTGGAACAGGTTATGAAGTATTTTATTCATACAACCCTCCTAAAATGATTTCATCGTGGGTAAATGCTGAAGCAATAGAGCAAAGACCAGACAGACTTGTACATAGTTCGACTTATTTAGATGTACCTGTGGAATGGCTAGGTGAACAATTTATAATTGAAGCTGAAACATTAAAAAAACAAAACGAAATGGCTTACAGAAATGAATATTTAGGTGAAGCAACAGGAACAGGAGGAGCAGTGTTTACAAATGTAACATTGAGAAAAATTACAGATGATGAGATTAAGAAGTTTGATAATATATCAGATGGCGTTGACTTTGGTTATGCAGTAGACCCTGTAAGTTATGGCCAAAATCATTATGATAAGACAAGGAAAAAGCTTTATATATTTAATGAAATATATTCGGTTGGTATGTCGAACAAAAGATTGTGGGAAGAAATCTGTAAGAAGAAAATAGGCCACAGCGTAATTGTAGCTGATAGTGCTGAACCAAAAAGCATCGATGAATTAAATTCGTATGGAAAAATAAGAGTTGTTGGAGCTAAAAAAGGTGCTGATAGTATAGACTTTGGAATTAAATGGTTGCAGAATTTATCAGAGATTATTATAGACCCTGACAGATGTCCAAATACAGCAAGAGAATTTAATTTATATGAATACTTAAAAGATAAATATGGCAATTTCGTTTCAAAATATCCTGATGCAAATAACCATACAATTGACCAGACAAGATACAGCCGTGAACAAGATATGAACTATAAGAAGTTACAATTTAGCAATGCAAGAATTATATAGGAGGAACAAATGGAAAGAATACAATATTCAAAAGAATTTTTAGATGAAGCAAATATAAATAGCAATATCAACACGATATGGGGTAGAGCTATTCCAGTATTTGAACATAGAAAATATCTTTATGATAGATATAAAAGAGTGCAAGATTTAGAACACGACAATGTTTATGTTGCATTAGAATATTATATTACGACAATTGCTAGTGGTTACTTTGGCGGAAAAGAGCCTCAATATAATGTTAAAAAATTAAACGAAACACAAAAAGGAATAGTGCAAAAAATATTTGACAAGGTATTTGGTGATAAGAATAATCCTGATGAATATCAAGCAATAATAGATTATATAACGAGCTATAACGACAATGGCTCGTTTTTTTATAGCTGTGTAAAAGATTATCTAAATACTGGAGCTTGTTATGGCCTTATATATGAAAATGAAGATAATGAAGTAGTGTATGCTCACACATCATCATTACAGAATGTCGCAATATGGGATTATAGTACACCATCTCAAAAAATCGGATTATTAAGATATTGGACAGAAGAAACAGGAAAAGGAATAAAAACACATTTAGAGCTTATTACAGATACATATAAAAGAGAATGGATAGATAATCAAGAAGTTAAAGATGTATTTAAAGATAAACACACATTTAAAGAAAATGAAGCGCCAACAGAAGTGTTGTGGAATGACTTACCAGTATTTGCAGTTGAAAATGAAGATGGATTAGCAATATTTGAAAATGTTATCTCTTTAATTAAGAAATATGAACAAGTAATAAAAAATAATGCCAACACATTTCAGTATAATGATGATGCCAAGTTACAAGTAACAGGATTTCTACCTGACCAGCCATTGCTAATTGAAGCAACTGATGATGATGGTGAAGTTATAAAAGATAAAAGTGGTAATCCTGTTATGATTAGCAACCCTGCTAGAGTTAAAGAAGATAATGCAATATTAAGAAGTAAGATATTTTATACACCTGATGCAAGTGGAAATATTTCGTGGATAATTAAGAACATAAATGACACAGCATCAGAAAACCATAAAAAGACTTGTTTGGATTTAGCTTTAATGATTAGTGGAGTTCCAAATGTAACTGACCAGGGATTTACTAATGCAGATAATTCATCAGCACTAGAGAAAAAGTTTTTTCCATTAGACCAGGTATTACAACAAGCTGACCACGAATTTAAAAAAGAGTTATTAAGAATGTGGGAGCTTATAACAGATAGGATAAATACAAAAAAATCAAAGGAATTTGATTTTAGAGATGTAGAAGTTATTCTAACTAGAAACTTACCAAGCAATAATACTGAAGTTGTTGCTAACTGGTTAAAATTAAGAGGCTTAATATCTGATAAGACTGTTATTGATAACTTGCCTTACGATTTAGACAGCGAAAGTGAACAAGCTAAAATAGATGAACAGAATGAATTGAATATGGAAAAGAATATGGAAAATATGAAGCGTATGAGTGAAGTCAGCGATGAAATGGATACCAAATTAGAAAATGGAGAAGACACAGGAAAAGAGCAAGAAGAAACAACCAAGGACAATGGTATCAGTAAAGAAAATCCAGTAGACAAATTAAAAGAACAAAAAGAAGAAATGGAAAAAACTCTAAAGGAGTAATAAATGGACTGGGATTATCACGATAAGAATATGCAGAAAATACTTGCTTTATATAAAAAAGCAAATAATAAAATAAAAAACCATATTCAAGAGTACATTGATACATTTAAATTCAACAATGAAAATATCTATGAAATAGCAGATAAAAAAAGAATAAACCAGTATATAGATGAATGGAACGATAAAGGCCTTTTAAAAGGTTATTTTGGTTATTTAGTTAATAACATTAGGAAAAGAACTAAAGTAACTAATATGGAGATTTTAGAGCTATTAGTATATGCATCTTATGTTGAAGCTCAATCAGATATAGAAAAAGAACAGAATAACATAATAAAAGATGAAGTTAATTACTATTATGAGGAGGGGCAAACTGAAGTAATAAAAGCTAAAAAAATAAAGCGTAAGCCTAGCATAATAGAAGATGCAATATTTTTAGCCTTATTAAGTGAGTTAACATCGAATGGCTATTCAATAGATACATATATCGAAACAAGAATATTTACTGAAGCACAGATAATAACAAAACAAATATATATAAACATAACGCAAGGTAATGACTTAAATATATATGCTGAAGATTTCACGGCAATATTTAATAGGAATTTAAATAAAGTTATCAACATAAATAACAACAAAATATCAGGAACAATGGATAATATCATTTTAGGATTAGATACAATGGCTAAATGTAAAGGTATGGAATACATAGATAAAGATGCAAAATATAAAATATTAGCACACACAGATGAACGAACAACCAAAATGTGCGATAGTTTAGATGGCCAAGTATTTAGCATAAATAAAGAGAATGAATTTTATCGTTATTCTCAATCGCACCAAGGAATAATTAAAGTAAAGTGTAGAGGTATGGTATTAGGTTTAAATTTACCACCAATCAATGATAATTTCCATTGGTGCAGGTCAACAATTACATATCAAGTTTAAAAGAGCTGTAAAAGGCTCTTTTTATATTGCCAATTGGTGAAACTGGTATCACACAGAATTTTGATTTCTGTATTCGTAGTTCGAACCTATGATTGGCAACCATTTGTCTTTTTTCTGATTGAAGACTTTAAAGAACAACAGAAATTCAAACAAAGCAACTCTGGGGCAAAAAGAACCACTGGGGCTAAAGGAGGAAATATGGAAGAGGAAATGCTTAATGCAGGGGCTAAAAATGAACCTGTGGGAGGCGAAACAAAAACTTTCGATGAGTTCTTAAAAGAGAACAAAGAATTTCAAGCTGAATTTGACAGAAGATTACAAAAAGGAAATCTAACTGCTGTTGAAAATGCAAAGAAGCAGTGGATAGAGGAACAAGATAATCAGAAGTCAGAAGCAGAAAAATTAGCAAGTATGAATGAAAAACAAAAACACGAATACGAGCTAAAAAAAGCTTTATCAGAAAGGGACGAAGCAAGAGCTATTAACAATGCTTATTTGTTAAAAGAACAAGCAGAAAAGATAGCAAGTGACAAGGGCGTAGATGCTTCATTATTAAGTTTTATCGATTTCAGAAGAACTTCTGCTGAAGATTTAGAGGGCAAAATAGACAAACTATCAAGCGCTTTTAACAAGGCAGTTGAGAATGGAATTAACACTAGACTTAAAGAAAAAGCACCTATTACCAAAACAGACAATACAACAGGTAAGACACAACACGTCATACCTAAAATGTTTTAAAAAAATAGGAGGAATTTAAAATGGCAGATGAAAGAGTAGATGCATTAAGCATCAAATTGCAAGATGGCGAAACAGCCGACAAATTAAAAGAGGAATATGGTAAAGTCATAGAAAATATAATGGCTCATACTGTATCAGCAAAATTAAAAAATACTGATTTATCAGGAGATATTACAGCTGGTAGCGTTAACGCTAAAAGATTTGTAAATATCACAGGAAAAGAATATGGAACAGCTAGAAAAGGTGGAGAGGGTCAAAAAGTAAAAGTTGAACCAGTTATCGTTCCAGTTAATGACAAAACAGAATATATGGAAGAAGTTGAAGAATTAGATATTCAAGCTTATGGTGTTGATGGTTTAATTGAAAGAAGAACAGCTAATCAGCAAGCATCTATTGAAGCTGAATTAGAGGAAAAATTCTTCGCAGTTGCTAAAGAGAGCGGAACAGCTTTCACACCAACTTCAACTACCGATGTAGCAGATGAAATTGAAGAAGCTATTCAAACAATTGAAACAACACAAAACGATTTTGTTCGTGGAGTTCCAAGAAATATGATTGAAGTAGTAATGACACCAAATTACTATGGAAAATTAAGAAATAAAATAGCTCAATTACCTAGCCCACAAGCTAATGTACAAGGATACGAAAGTGGAATATTCAACAATGTTGTAATAAATAGCGATGTATTCTTACCAGATGGCGTTGATTATATGGTAATGGTAAAAGGTGCAGTAGCACAACCAACAAGATTGTCAGTATATGCACCAAAGAAAATAGAATTATCTGATGCAACAGCATTCGGGGCATTCTTATATAAAGGAACAAAAGCAGTTATGCCTGATTTAATAATCTATAAAGCAACTGCTTAATTTAGGGAGGATTAAACTATGAAATTTAGAAATAAAAAAACAGGCTCAATATTAGAGCCTAATTCAAAAATAACAGAAGACTTAATGAAAAAGTCTGATTTATATGAGGAAGTAAAAGCTAAAGCTGAAACAAAAACAGAAACAAAGGCTGAAGCTAAAGCTGAAACAAAAAAATAATAACATAGGAGGCAATATATGGACATAAGTTTAATAATTGCTGATTTAGGGGCAAATTATAACTCTGATGATGAAGCGGTACTAACTGAACTATTAACAGAGGTTACAAATATTGCCTCTCACATTTCAAATCAAGATGCATCAACTAATGATGCATTTAATCCATACATAATGAGGGCTGTAAAGTCTATGTACTTAAGCCGTGGAGCAGAGGGACTATCAAGTAGAAATGAGGGGTCAATATCTAATTCTTTTCAAGATGTAGAAGCCAAGTTAAGAGATGACATTATCAAAAATGGTTTGAGGAGGATTAAATAGTGTTATTAAGAGATTTAACTAAGGTATGGATATCAGAGTATTCTGAAGTAAACGACCACGGAGAAAAATCAAAGATATGGAAATATAAAGGCACTGCATATCTTAATATGCAAAATGATATAAGTGAGTTAGACAGAAACCAAGCTGGAGAAACTGATTATTCTATTGTAAACGCTAGAACGGATAAAGAGTATGACATTTCTAAAGGCAATGGAATATCATTAACTGATATATCAAAGCTAGATAGTTTTGTTCCTGATTATAAGGTAACAGATAATCCACAAATAGGTAAAACTATTATATATAAGTTGGAAACAAATAATGAAACTTAAATGTGAAATAAAAGGACTAGATAAGTTAGAAAAGAAATTAAAGCATCTAACCAAAAATCTAGCACAAAACACTTCAGAGGGAATTAAGACTGCTAGTGAGAAAACATCGGAATATGCAATCAGTTTAAGAAGAGGCCAACATAATGATGGAATAATAGCTGAAATGGTAGAGATGAATGGAAAAGATATAAAATATCGCATTCATACAGACCAGTCAGCATTTCCATTTTCGTGGTTTGAAGAGTTTGGAACAGGCCAATATGCGGAACAACCTCATATTGGTAAGACTAAACACTTCCTAGAAACAGGATACACAGAATGGTTTATTCCTGTATCAAAAGTTGAAAGAGAATTACATTATCCAATTGTAGAAATACAAGGAATGCAGTTTTATATAGCTCACGGCGTAAAGCCAAATCCATTTATGCAAAAGGCAGAGTTCGAAAGAAGATATGACAATTTAGATGATGTGCAAGCTAGTCTAATGAAACTATTGAAAGAGGTATGTAAATGAATGAATTAACCACTAAAGAATTATCAGATATCTTATATGATAAATTAACTGAAATAGGTGATGAAGTAATTTTAGAAAATCCTAATACAAATAGTAATTTTC
>Ga0181612_181661_pt1 | contig 17555 bp, 8 predicted proteins | sample HoacroProtozoa21_FD_119630 | JGI IMG/M metagenome (GOLD analysis project Ga0181612, IMG submission 119630) | Hoatzin crop microbial communities from Cojedes, Venezuel. Combined Assembly of Gp0051906, Gp0051904, Gp0051908 | reverse complement strand
AGCTGCTCTCCAGCAGGTCCGCCCTGAGCCTGTACTGATGCATGGGGTTGTTCCTCCCCAGGTGCAGGACCCTGCACTTGCGCTTATTGAACTTCATCAGGTTCCTCTCCCCTCAGCTCTCCAGCCTGTCCAGGTCTCACTGAACAGCAGCACGGCCTTCTGGTGTGTCAGCCATTCCCCCCAGTTCTGTGTCATCAGCAAACTTGCTGAGGGTACACTCTGTCCAGTCATCCAGGCCATTGATGAAGAAGTTGAACAAGACTGGCCCAGTACTGACCCCTGGGGAACACCACTAGTTACAGGCTTCCAACTAGACTGCACCACAGACCACAACCCTCTGAGCTCTGCCATTCAGCCAGATCATTCATTCATTCAATGCACCTCACTGTCCACTCCTGTAGCCCACACTTCCTGAGCTTTGCTATGACGGGAGAAGTGTCTCCTCTATGGTGGAAGACAGTGTCAAAAGCCTTGCTGAAGTTGCGGTAGACAACATCCACTGCTCTCCCTTCATCTACCCAGCCAGTCATGCCATCATAGAAAGCTATCAGATTTAATACGAAACAATTCATCTTCTGTGTGGAAATAGACTAGATAAATCATTACAACCTTTTAAATGCCTTTCTCACAAGACTCCTTATGCTCATCATAGAGTTTCTCATTTTTGGCATGTATTTTTAATATTAATTTTAAATGTGACTCAAAAAAACATTCTTTGCTTATTTTGAAAGGAAGCACATGAAGGGATTACAAACTATACATTTGTTCTTTAAATGATTGGTTTTTAAAAAACACTAATTATTTTTTTCCCTCATTTATGTTCTGCAGTCTACTCTATACATTAACTGTCTATTTTATACATCTCCTTTTTCAAAAAATTCATTTTTTCTAGAATATAATTGCTCTGTGGCCCTTTTGACATTTCTAGAATAGTACAGTGACCATTCTGGCATTTGTATAAAGAATGAAAAACAGTCTCAAATTTGACAGAAGTAGATAACATGATCAATCACTTTCACAAATCTTTTCTTTCTTTATAATGACACTGTCATTTCCATCCTCAGGAACAAGCAAACACAATCTGTCTGTTGCATATAGAAAGTGTTATTTTCTCACTCTCTTTCCTTTTCAACTATGAAATACAGATCCACCACGGAGATTTTCAGCAAAAAGAGTCCACGCTTTGAAGTTTAAAATGTTTTTTAGAATTACATGTGTAAGATGTTTCTCTAAACATGCCGCCTATAAGAACAACAAATAATATGAAGAAGAAAGGTCACAGTATGGTCCCAGACCTTATGGTATGTTTGCTACAGATAGATGTTCTGTCTCAGATTCTGCCCTAAATTATCATCTAGAACAACAAGAAGATGCCTTATTTCTGTTTTAGCATTTCTGCATGAGACTTCTTTTAACTGTAGTGAAGACAATATGTAATTACATGAGTATTGTAAATTAGCAAGGCATATTATCTTCAATATTATAGTAGAATGATTACTTTAAAGATAATAATGGACTAAAATATATAAAAAATAATAGGTTTGTTTCAAGTCTTTGTTCTGCTAATAATAGGCAGTAATTACCTTATGCAAAGAAATCCAAGTTGCAGTTAAACTTCCTTTAAAAGTTGTAATTATAATCTACATTGTTTCATGACTCGCTTTTTATAACATAGAGCTGGAATACTGTTGCTCAGCAAAACTGAAATTACCTCTCTATAGTATTTTCTTTCCTTTTTGCACCAGCCATCATAGCAAGCCTCATGAGACTGCTTCATAGGTAAATCAGCTTTGGGAAGGTAGGCCTTCATAGGCAAGCTCAGGTAACAGGGCTCAACTCAAAAGCTGATGGGTGTCTCATGCTTACCTACCTATATCTTCCAGGTAATTGAAAAAGCAACTGACAACTTTTTCTCTCTTTTAGCAATTTTACTGAGTCATTGTGTTACACTGTTTGTAACAATACATTCTCTTACTATTACTAATGCTGAGTCATTGTCTTACGCTGTTTGTCACAACACGTTCTATTACTATTACTAATGCTTTGTATTACTACCACCACCAAAAAACGAACATTCCGCAACCTGACATCCTTTATGGATTAATTCTTTTAAAAAAGATCTCTGAAGTCACTAATCTTGTCTTTTACATCCCCAAAGTTATTTGCAGAGGAGTATTTTGTATGCGTAATAGTGCCTGATCCCTTCAAAATGTCTGTTTCAGTTGCCTGCTGTAACTTCTTTCAAGATAAGTTTGTGAACCTTCATACTGTGGTCTCCTTTTCATTGCACTGGTAGCCCAAATGAGAAATTGAGCTTTACTCTAAGCTTCCATCCACAATCACAGAGCCCTAGGTGAAGTTCTAGGATGCTATAATTCAAAGTATCAGGCATGCCAGGATGTATAGATAAAAATTCTACTTTTGCTGGGGCTCAGGCCAGCAAATCAGAGGCAGTGTGGTTACTAAAAACCTTCAGAAACACAGACAAATATTCCTGAGTAACAGGTTTTTACAAGTTTATTTCTCTGTGTTTTTTGCTCACATGCTCCTTTTCACCATGCAACTGGTGTGAAATGATGTAAGATAGCTTTTTTTCTTAGTGAAAGCGAAGTTCTCACGTCAGCTAAGGCACTGCACTCAGGATGGGTGATGACTTTTTAAACACACCACAATACCTGGGCTTGCCCTACAAAAATCACACTTTTACTAAGGATCATACCTCTATGATACTTCTGATTTAAAAAAAAAAAAAAAAAAAAAAAAAAACCAAGCACCTAAAAACCCCCAAAATTTTTTTTCTTTTTCTTCCCCAGGATTTGCCATTCTTGATTTTTTCTCACTTAGGATTCAGCAAGCTTACAAAAAGGTGCAGATCTGCTGTGTTCAAATGAATTTCTCAGCAGAGTGAGGAGAAGAGTGTGAGGCTAACTCCTATCACCTTCTTCTCCCCAAAACGGGAGTAGAGGGTCCGTGCAAGCGGCTGCTCTCAGAGGCAGCCAGGGAAGCAGTGGCAGAGTAGCACCAAGCAACACTGAGCACAGACGAACTTCCAAAGAGCTGCACAAAGCACAGCATGACACTGGTATCACAGATGCTGGTTTTGTCACTAAATACTGCTGTATAGCTTTATATTGTGTAGATATGCTTAAAAGGGATGATACAATACTGGAACATGGGGCATCAACGACAAACATACGGAAAGCAGGGGACACACTGCAAATTCACGCAGTAATTTACTTCACTATAACATGAGCTAAATTCATAACAGCTTATTAATTGTTAATTTTTAATCAATTGTTAATTGAGATATTCTGGTCTGCTAGTAAATTTTTCATCTGTAGCCCTTTTTTCAGGGTCTGTCAATCCAGAATATTCTACTTGATGTAATCAATATGGATCAGTCCCGATGATCCGCAGAGGTCCCTTCCAACCCCTACCATTCTGTGATTCTGTGATTCTGTAAAGAGGGCATGCAGCAGCTACTGCCATTTTATCTTGTCATTCATTAAAACTGGCTTGCAGTGAAGACATGCTTTTTATAGATGTAGAAAGCTACAGTTCTATGAATCCATAACTCAGCTGGATACGTTTCAACCTCTGGTTTAGTTTCTTCTGCTTAACATATTTAGCCCATACTCTGATCCAGCTATAGACGGTCAGGTGAAGAGTCTTAATTTGCTAGATAAAATGCTAAATATGCATAAAATATTAAGAGAAGGTGCAACAGAATTGATAAATATTATATAATTTAATAAAGGGTGTATACATATATGCACACACAAACCCACCTGAAATCTTTTCAGAAGAAAGCAGATAGAAAGTCAGTGAACTAATTTTCATTTTCCATTCTCAAAAAAACTATGTATAATATGAAGAGTTGTGAAGTAATAATTTAATTTCATTTTTATGCCTTCTGCAGTAGACTAAACTTTGTGTTACAACACTACCCCAAAATGTCAAAAACATAATGAATACATGTTCCATAAAAGAAATATTAAAAACAAATAGGCAGTAATCAGAGAAATTCTCTACTAGTCTCCAATCCACTTAAATGTTCGCTTAAATGCCTGGGAATGGTATTTTTACCTGACAGCATGCCTTCCCTCTTGCTGGTCTTTAGAACAAAAAAGCCTCTTCTTTGCCTAACACATTTCTGATGCATGTCACACACATGCTGAGCTAAAGCACTGTGGAAAACAGCAGCAGATTTTACATCATTCCACAAGAAAACCATTCTTGAGTATAAAAAAAGACAGCAGTGGTCCACACCCTATGTAATTCTTTCTGGAATGTTCTTAATCTGACTCTACTGAATAACTAGAAACAGATGTTTAACAAAGGCAGTATAATACCCCCATATCCTAAAAACCATAGTGATGGAATTATAGCCTTGAAAAATTTCTGCTCTGTAATTATTTAACAACAACAACAAAAAATTAACCTAGGCAAGAGTACAGCATAGTATTTTCATTTATTTCCTGCAATATCAAAACCCAGCTATTTTTAGCAATAAAACAAGAATAAAATATTCCCAAGCCATAGCAGTGTTGTATAGTTCCCCTCCACCCCAAACCTCTATTAAGTTCTTCATCTTAAACACAAAGAAACTTTTACAGGCACATTCAGGATATAAGTCAATCCCAGCAAACGTGACAAATCAAATCAATCAAGTTACCAAAGAGCAAAAGATTTAAATCAAACCTTACCAAGTTTTTTGAGTTTCCTGGCAAAGGTTTGTTAGATATCATCTAAGTTACTATGTGCACTCTTTTTTTCCCTTTTCTTCAGTTTAGTTAGTGTTGTTATAAACAACAAAGTTCGTAAGACATGATGTTGCTTCCATTGAAACCAAGTGCAAAATCCTTCAAAAGAAGAGGAATTAGCCAGTATTCCCTTTGGATGAGTAATGATATTATTTCAACAGAATTTGAGGCTGATGCAATACTGTCTAGCCAGCAGATAAACACTATTCAGAATACATGCAAATGACAGTCAATTCAGGTGAGCAAGTGGAGTCTTCACAGGGACTGTTATTAATTACTGAAAAGCATTAAAAGGAAGGGAAGGGTTTCTTGCCTGTAATAAAGTCAGTTTCCACTCTTCTGTGCTGGTGATTATTTTCAGCCAAAAATGACAGTCCTGAATTCATACTAGCACCTCTCAAAATACTTCTTTTCTGTTTGGGAATGTTCCAGGTTGCACTGGTTGGATACAGACATACAAACAGCTTGCCAGTCATGCACATACACAGATACAACCTTGCTGGGCTGGACCATAACTTCACCTAGCTGGATTTTTCACTCTCTGACAGAGGCCACTAACAGATGCTGACGAAGAAGTGGTAACAATATTTCAAGAACAGAATGGCATTTCTCTCAATATTTTCTGTCAAAATATGGCAAGCCGAATTCGTGGTTGAATTCACATCATCACTGTGTTGAATAGCTCTCATTAGACTTTTATACTAGGATCTTTCCTAATTGTATTTTGAACTGGTGTATACTTTGACATCCATGTAAACAACTCTACTGTGCATTCTGTGAAAAAAACCTTTGTTTGAAACCTGCTGCCTGATCATTTCACTGAGTGACCTTACTCTTACATGAGAAATAGCAAGTGACTTTTCCCTATTCACATTTCCTCTCCTGTTCACAATTGTATTATATTATCTCATAAACCCAAGCTCTTTTCCAAACCGAAGCATTCTAGTCTATCCAGTCAGTCCTTGCTGTTCTCAGTATTTTTTTTCTAGTATTTCTTCACAACCTGAGTATCTTTTTGACTGCTCCTTAGCACCAAGTTGATATTTTCAATGAACTACCCACAATGATTGCTACAACTCTTTCATTGAGAGTGTTATTTAAGATCCACTGTAAGCTATGCATAAAGCTGATTTTCCCCTTATGTATTCATTTTTATTTACTGTCAGTGAACTTTCTTCAACACGTTGCTTCCCATGGAATCAGTATTGCATGACAGCTTTGTCTCTTTAGGAGCTCTTAAAAAAGTATATTATAAAAAGCTATTTTGAAATCCATATGTACAGAAAGAACTGGATCATCTTTACTCATGTTTGCTGACTCAAAAACAAACAAACAAACAAAACAAGAAAGAAACCACAAAACCCTCCAAAACACAACTAAAAACCCCCCAACCTCTAAGTAGTTCTGCAGCATGCTTTTCTTCTGTCAATGTCCATTTCACACTTCTCTGTTTTATCATATGCACTAAAATGTTTACTTTCATTCTATAAGTTTCTGGAGTTCATTCAGTACAGAAATCAGACATGCTTGTTTACATTTCTTTGTATTTTCCTCCTTCTCTCTCCACAAACAGTGCTTCTAAAAATCTGGCATCATGTTGGCCACCATCAGATCTTTTGCTAACACTGATCTCACTGATAGATGTAACTAATAGTTTTATGATTTTTGTACTTGATTTATTTTAGAAATCTGGAGTGAATAACATCTGGACCTGGAAACTTACTACTTTCACCTTAACTTTTTCTTTTCTATTTTTTTTTAGAGTAGGCAATGGTCTCTGTTTGAAGCAAGCCTTGAACTCCGCACATGTAAACAAAAGCTCTAGTGCAAGACATAGCCTAAGTTATTTTTCAGTCAACCGTGATAGGAAAAAAATTGTTTTGTTTGTCTGATGTTGCTTTGACTTCTTTGAATAGACCTCTTATCTCCCAATTATTTATCAGCTTATGTACCAAATGTTACACACACAAACATGGATTACTTTCCAAAATACATTATGAAGTGGGCTAAAAAAAGCCAATTATCTACCTGTGTGAAACCACAAAACCTGAAACAAGCTCTGACGAAACAGAGGTATGTTACCAGCTTTTAGGTATTACACAATACACTTTATTCCACGAGGTATCATAACACAGAAGTTACACAACTACAGAAATGGTAATACTGGCCTTTAACGCTGAGAAATAAGCTTGCTCAAGTACAAAGGATGATACAATTAAATTTTTGGCTATTTAGAGAGGTATGCAGGGATCTAGAATGCCTTACACCAGCAGTGTGTTCTTTTCCACTGACTTTGCTGGACTTAAAAATAACACTTGCTGAAAATTATTCTCTTTGTCCAGACATGAAAATATTTCAAAGAAACTTTGACTAAAAAAAAAAAACTTTGCTTAGAAATCATGCATTATCAAACAGTATTAGCCTCTATTCTACAGCTGTTTAAACTGCAAGAGTTAGTCTTTGACAAGTAACCTGATCAATAACACAAACTTTGTTGTTTTATTTGCATTACCAATGTATTAATTTATGTATTAATTTTTTTCTAGCCTTTTTTAGAAAATTTTACACCAAAAAAAGTTAGTTTCCATTAAATTTTATAGGATTCACTTGTCTTTCATTACGACTATTAATTCTAGTATTCTTATAAGTATTTTAAATTACAAATACTGCAAAAATTTAACAGTCCAAGACATAAAATACTTCCTGCTTTAGCAAATGGCATAATATATCAAAGTTTGGCAGGCATGAAAGGTATCAGTTATTCAGACAGGATATTAAAAATTGCCATTTTGGATGCTAGAGTTAGGTCTGGTTTTCATTGAAAACACACTGCTCATTAACAAAACTGAAATAGCCCTATATTACTGAAAATTTCTCTCTTATTTTTTTCTGCAGTTTTATACTGAAATGTAGTAGCACTAATCACACTTTAGAAAAAATACACAGCTAATGGATTTACCAATGTTTGCCTCCTAAGTTCTGTTCTGCTCCGCACATATTCTGTTCTGACATATCAAACACTACAGCAGGGGAGAGCTGGGGCAAGTTGCAAATGAATGAGGCCATTCCTGTGTTGCCTGGAAACTGAAGCGAAAAGTGCAATGACTGTGCAGCATGCTGGTCATTGTTCCAAAAGGTGCTACAACTCATAATTCTTGTGGGTTTTAATTTTAAGCATTTCTGTTTCTTCCATCTCATGTATTCCACTCCATCTCTTTCTTCTATTTCTTTTTTTCTCCTTCCTTTCTACTCATCATGTGTGGAGGACATCTTTGTTCTAAAATATTGTCTGTCTGTATAATCAGTGTAGCCACTGCTTGGAGAAAGTCCCTTGGTCAATGCCTATTACTAAAACGAGATAAAAGTCAAATGATAACCATGGAACTTTGCCAGCTCTGGAACTTGTGCCTTGTTTGATCCGGAAGAATTGGAGAATGGAGAGGAGACAGGATTCTGACAGAGGGCATCTAGCAGCTTGCACATCAACTGTTTCACAGAAGATTTAATTTAAAGGAACTTACTTAAATTACATTGAAAAGTAGTTTCACCTTATTTGGTGAAACTTACCTCCTAAATAATAAAAACCATTAAAACTATTTAAGTTATAAAATGATAATTTAAACAAAATTAATGATTTTATTAGTGATCAGTTAAAATCAATCTTACTAGTATTGATTTACTTTCTGGAGTGTTCCTGCTCACTCGTCTAGACGTCATACAATCTCCATTACTGGCAACCAGAATTTCTAAAATCTTTAACTAATCTCTACTCTTGCAGATCTCCTGCAAATTTAACTGTTTTGCCATTAAAAATAATAGAATATTTACTTCTACACACTTGCAGTAGGTTTTCAGTCACTACATGTGTGAAACTCGTCACTTTTTCACAACACTACATAAATACGCGAATGTATCAATGAATAAAATGCTGTTAAAAGAGAACAAGCAAAGCTCCTACTTGCTCTCCCTAAGTAAACATACAGTTATGTGATAGCAGTGATTGCGTCGAGACAATTTATTCCTCAAGCACATGTAATTCTGGGCTCAGCCCATGGGAGGAGGCCTGCTCAGAGCCACGGACGTGGTATCACACCCTCCAGGCAGCAACACTTTGCTGTGAAATGATCTCCAACCTGAGCAAACTCAACAGCCAACAGACTTCTGACAACATACCACCCACACCCTTATCCTACATGTTCAGACCTGGTCTTTCTCTGGCATCCTTGGTCTCTAACTGCTGAAAGCAGTGCACTTCATAGAACAATGAAATCTCACTGCTCCAGTATTTATGCTCTGTTCAGTGGCTGAGAAGAATCAGTTTGCAAGGAGATTGTCTATTTTTCTGTGTCATTGCTAATTCTATACATTTATTCTCTCTCCAAATAAACCAAAATTTCTACACTGGTCATCTAAGTTGGTCAGACACAAGCACAGATAGATAGAAAGTTATTTTTATAACTGGTTGTTGAGTTTCTAAATGGCTAGATTATGATGATAAACAAAAAATAAATTCAAAGCTGTACAACAATATACTCTTGTAATTTTAATATATACAAAAATAGTTTCAGGTTAAGCTTCACTTCAACAACATCAACAATTTCCTTTAATTACACTTAAAGATGTAAAAGGTTTACTTGTGTTTTCTTTCTCTCCTTTTATATATGTATTTATTTATTTAATTTTGCCCTTGTCTTTCATTCCTCATTTGACTTTTTTATTATTTTAGTCAAAACATGTTCATTTCATCATTGCATGCACGTCCTCCTGCATTGGCAACAATAATTGCTCATGCATTTGGGGTTCTCTGTTTTAGATGTAGAGAAATGTAATCTACATTTAAGACGACAATACTTACATTTGTGTTGGACTTAAGATATGGAAAAACCTTATTTATAAAACAATAGTCTTGGCAAAATAATCCATTATCATTTATTTTAGAAAAGTTATCATAACATTCTAGCCACATTTCACATTAAGGAAACGCCATTATATTGATTTTACATTTTTGCTTAATTTTTTTCCCCAGAGTGCAAGAGCAAAGTATCACGTTCAAGTTCCAATATCTAATTCAAGTTTGTTATGTTTAAAATATTTTGCTTTTAAAATAGTTTATTACTTTTTTCTTCTTCTTCACAATGAAAGAATCTTGAAACATTTCACCTCCTGAAGAATCTCTGTAGTTCACAGTACTGTAATATTTGCATTGCCTCAGTATGCATTTTACATTAGGAAATATTTCTTTGCCGCCATACAAATACTCCTACTTTGCACTGGGAGAAAAAGAGTTTGTGCTTCTAATGTCAGTATGAAAAATATTAGAATAAGAACCTTGTATTTTACTTTCTTCCCTACTTGATGTTGTTTTCAGACCTGTAGAAACAGAATAATTTCTTTATACAATTTCAATGAGTCCTCTGCACAAAATTCAAGGGTCTTGAAGGCCTAAAGGTGCTGAAGTAGTGCACATGAAGGTCTCAGGAAAGTTATAACCCTTACAGTATCCAAGAGGTGTCAGACTGCAAAGAAACTGTTTACTTTGCCACATTGGTCTTAACCCCCTATCTACAGAATGACTCACCACTCATATGATAGACATTTCATTGAAAGCAATGCCATCAATGACAACTGTGGACTAATTGCCACAGTTGTGAGTACGGAAAATATATAAACAAGAAGCAGAATGTAAAATTAAAATTAATTAAAACCCCAAGAGAATATATAAAGATATATAGACGTTAATTTTCCACATCTAAATTATTTAATTTGTACATATATATACAAGAAGTAAAATGTAAAATTAAAATTAATTTAAAACCCAAGAGCATATATAAAGGCATCTAATCTTTAAATTTCCAAATCTAAATTCTTTAATTTGTATTCTAATTTCTGAAGGTGATTTGTGGGTTCAGATCTTCAGTTTAGCAGAGAAAATAGAACACTGTCCATTACAAGTGCAAAACTTAAAAACAACCCAAACAGTTTTAGACTCCAACTAGTCATGATAGCCCTTCCAGCTAGAGCCACTGATAGGTAATCATTATAGAAATATCAGCCAAGATCAGCCAAAGTTTCTTTGCTGGAAAAGATCTCCTTTTTTTTTTTTTGATCCCAGAAGGCTTAGATTATTCTTAAGTAAGAGAAATTATTTTTAAAATGGAATATTTAAATTGATTTGCTCAGTAACAAGCTGCACACCTGGCAAATACAACCCCACAAATGCAAACAACCATGTAATTTCTGCAATGTTGCCTGTTAGACAGCTACCAATATTTTCTAGAAGGATTAATATACTCAGTCAGGTGTTAAGTGGCTCCAGCATCCAAACATTGTTTGTTTGTTGTGTAAAACAGAATACAAGTATGGAAGGCTGATACAGTACAGCTAAGCCTGCAGAAGAATAATGAAGGAGACATCATCAAATGACACAAGAAATTTTTTTGCATTAAAAAATCAACAAAAACAGCAACAAAAAAACAACCATACAACAAAAATGAACCTACACTCAGAAACTGCTTATAGAAAAGGATATTAAGATTGTAATACAGTTTCTCAAGTGTTAAGAAACAACAGAATTGTTTATCCAACTAGCCATAGTTTGCCCTCTGTGTATGTTACGATAGAGGTGTTCTTTAACAGTGTTCACAACTGCCTTTTCCATGAGACCGGTACTTCATTGGGCGAGCAGAACAGATTCATTTTACAAACAGAAGAAGAGGCAAGGATCTGTTGCCCCTCAGTTTTTGCAGACATTGGAAACTGTAACAAGCAAAGTAGGTAACATATGCTTTGTATTTAAGAAAGACAGACTACTCTGTAATATTGCATTTGGCCTTTTCTCCACCTCGGAGGATATCTACACCTTTTTGAAAGCAGGTATGCTTTTGCATTGCCTGTTCTTTCTGCAAATCAGACCCAACTGAGCTTTGAACTGCATAATCAAGGTTAGTGTGGCATATCCCTGAACTGGTAAGTCTGATGACAAGCAAGAGAAATGAGTTCAGATGAGCTTGTCATACTCAGCTACATTAATGTTCCAGACTTTTGCTACAGATCAGTGGGTAGTCTTGCCATTACAAGGAAAAAGCCCCTAAAGCTTGTATTGGATTGCTTTCCATTACAGTTAAAAAGTTCAAAAACAAGGACAATGTTTTCTTGGATTCCTACAATAAGTCCTACAACACATAGGATGTTGACACTACAAGAAACTATAAATGGATATGTAATATTTAGAAGATAAAAAGCGAACATTCTTTTGATCTGTAAGCAATGACAGCACTTCATACTTGGAAAGCATCAGAAGAATATTAACAAAACATCCCTGAGATAAATATAACTATGTTTTATTTCAAGTATTTAGAAATTAAGACAACAGAGTACAAACAACTCTGTTGAACTCAAAGAATGGGAACTGCTGGCAGAGTTAGGTTTAAAGTCCCAGGATATTTCTACCCCGTCTCACACTAGATCCACAAGGCCATGTGTCCCTCTACCTGATTTTGCTTACAAGACTCAGTAACCATACCACCTACTTGCCTGTTATTATTGTAAGTGGGAGCTGGATTTTTTTATTTTGTTAATGCATTCACCTTCTCTTTGAGCTGAGCAGCTCGTTCTCTACAGCTACATGACTGTTGCACACAACAATTGCACAGCAATCGCGCTTTTGTTTCAACAGAGCAAAATAAATGCATAACTGCAGTTTACAGTCTTGTTTTCCATTGTGACTTCATTGTGACATCAGTATGATGTCATATACACTGATTTAAAAGGGATGCTATCATTTTTTCTACTGATTTAAGTGCCCCTCCATGGATTATTTATTTAATCAAGAAAGTATTTCTCAAACGTTAAAACTGTACTTTACAATTCACCTTGAAATATTTAGAGGTACCCAAAGTTCACCTCCTACTATGTGGGTCAAGTCACTTGAATGTTTCCTCCTCAAAACCATTTAAGCTGTCAATAATTAATGATTAGATGTTATAATTCAGTATTCTATTCAAGTAAATGAATGGAGTGGAAACAGGCTTTATAGAAACCCTTTCTGATCCTCATCCAAAGATTTTTTACTCAGGAGTGAGTCACAAGCTACCAGTTTAAACTGGTATTAGTCATATTACAGAAAAGCTGGACTTTTGTTTTTGCAGTTACAAACAAGGAAGTTAATTATTCAGAAAATTTTATTTTTGTTGTAATAAATTTTTTTTTCACACTACTAAGAGTAATTTTGAACCACGTCATTCTGTATTTTAAACATGATACTGATTATTTTTATTATTCATTGCATGGAAGTTCAGTAAGTTTCAATTACCGTTATTTTAGCGGCAACAAAGCTCCTGAAAAGATAAAACAACTTCAAATTAGTACCAAAATTCCTCATCTAACTATGCAATTATGTAACTACGCCAGTATTGGTATGAAAGCAATTAAAAAGTTTGCTAGAGAATTACTGAGAAATTCATTTGCCACTGTTGGCAAATTGCACACAGAAGAGGTCTTCACTAGAGAAACAGCCATTGTTTCTAACTCTTTAGACTGGGTAATGTTAGGCAAACAACAATGGTGTTCCTGTTCAAGTAGTCTGAAATCAGATTGTCGTTTATAATACCGCACATGGCCTGCGTTATAACCCACTGGTCAACATAGTGAGGCATCATCAGTCCTCAAGAAAACAAAAAGTGAGTCAGACGGCTTTCATGACTTTCGATCAGATGAATTTCAGATAAGTCTCAGCAGTACAATACCTGCTTTTGTCCAGCCCTTCTAAGTCTCAAATGTTAATGTTGTTGACAAGGCATTACTACTAACTGGTTGAGTTTTGTCCCTTACTCTGAGCCATGTACCTTCATCTGCATTCAAATGCTTCAAAACCAGTTAGCCTGCTACTTCCAGGCATTCATCACCTAAGACTACGGTTGTTCATGAAGCCATTATGTTACTGCCTGTAAAATGTAATATATTTAAGCAGGCTACTTTGCAAAAGTACTCTGTCACAGTAAAATTGGGTGTTTCCACTATAAAATTATATGGATGGAATTGATTATGCAAAAGTTATTCAATATTAGTTACCTTTACAGAATCTATGTAATAAGCTAAATCTAGTCCAAGGTCTAAACATCCTTAAAAGAATTAAATTACATTTTCTATAACTACTTCATTTGATGAATGAAGACTATATGAAAGAAAAAGTAAATTATCCATTGGTAACTATGTAATCTTTCTATTGAAGTATTCTATTTGTTTCACTTTATATACACTAAAGTCTGGAAGAGCCCTAGTATTTTTGACAAAGCCTTCATGAACTTTCCAATCGTTACATAAGCTATTGTATGCCACCCTATTTGTTGGTAAAGACAAGATTGTCTTTATATTATTAGGGGATTTCCATGTCAAAGAAGTAGTTCGTTTTTGTCTTCTGTATAATTCCCTCTATGACAACTAAAGCATAACCTTCTATTACCAAAAGGGTGTGGACGGAAACAGCAGCTACTGAACAGTTCCAGCTCACAGCACAAGCTTATATCAAAAAAATATTACCAAAAAACTTTCACAGTCCAAGGTCACTTCAAGTTTTTACCTGCCCGTACCTTCGCTATATATTTTAACAATGATGTTTCATTGTGTGCATTCAAATAATTGATGACATCTTTATAAGCCTGTTAAACATGAATAAATTTCTTTTATTTATTTTTGATTGGTGATGATCTTTGCACTTGGAACACACAAGTAGCAGCTTGTAGCAAAGCCACAACACACAAAGCACTTCTTATTGTGTAAGGTATGTCTAGAGTGACTTTGTAATTAATTGCAGCATGTAGCCTGGAGAGCTAGATAACTCTGAGAATACACAGAACATGAAAGACAGAGGCTTTCCTCCTTGGAGTCAGCTGAGATTTTACTTTTATTCCCCTCTCACATGTGAAATAAGCTTCACATCAGAAAAAGAGCTACTCCCGCTCAGCATATCAATGGCATTTGCAGCAGATGCTCCAGGGACTAAAAGGGTTGTGAAAACTCTTTTCAATGCTGTCTATATAAAGTCTAGTTTCATTCACAAATTAAAAATTCTTATCAATTAATCCCATTTCTTAACAATTCATTGGACATTAAGGTTAAAGTATTTTGTTTTGACAGTTTAAAAAAGAACTGATAAAAAAAATTACTTTTAGTGATGCATTCCCAAAGGTTCATCAGGCATGTGCTTTAAACTCATCAGCACTGAGATCAAGTTCTACATTGTAACATGCTCTCTGAAGGGAGCAGAGATTAAATCATCCTCCAAGAAGTCTTATAATTAAAAAACCCCACAACTGTTGCATGAAGAGCAGGACAATGAGATGGCAGATCATTGGTACTAAGGAGAAAAAGGGAGTTGGAACAACTCATCCAAAAACAAACTTGACAAAGATGCTGAAGAAAAGATTTACAATCATGAGAACATGTTCAATTTTTTATGATATATATTTACTTGATAAGAAGACTGATCAATTGTATTCTTGAGCAGCACATTCTTTAGTGACTGACGGTTTAGAAGCCGGATTGAGAGATTCCTGCATAAGTCATAGAAAACGTTAGGCCACTATCCCTACAAAATCCGGTGAATGCACAAGATTATTACCAGCAAAATATTTACGCTTTTTCTTACAGTAGAATTTCCATGTAATACAATATATGATACAAATGTTCTGGAAGGACAGTTGATAAGCCACTGACCTTCCTAGGGGGAATAATAGGTATCAGACTTGCATTATGAAGAGATAGCAATGTGTATGATAGTATTTCAAGGAGCATCTCATTAAGCCCTATCCAGACCAGACTGAGATCTTTATCTCAGTGATTTGTATGTCACAGCTGAGTAGAACTCCCTCCTGTGCAGCCTCCAGGTGAGGTGAAACAAAGCACTCCCTACTTTAAGCAATTATTTGAGGGACGAGGGGGTGAGAAACTGTGAGACATTTCAGTTTAAATATTTCAGGCACAATAAGTCATTATTTTCTAATATTTTATTAGAAAATTCCTCACAAACTCTTTGTTGAGGATCATGCCTAAAAAAATTTTTTTCTGTCAGGATGGTTTTTACACACTGACAGATGCAGTCCAATCTTGAACTTCAAATGCTTCAGCCTTAATGTTACTTTTTAAATGGCTAACAATAATCATGTGATGGGATTTAGTTCTTCTCATAGCCCGTTTCCCACGCCCGGTCCCCCAGTCAACACATGTTTTAATATTATTTCTCTTGGCAAGCTATTCTCGATGAAAGGCCAAAAGCTTGGTATTGTCTCAGCTGCTTCTGTACTAGTGCCACCAAATACCACAAACTGTTGTGAGACTACAGCGGCAACAACTGCTTCTCCGATACATATACCTCGTGCAGTCACCACAGACAAATACACTCTGCCCACAAGAAAACCACACGGAAGTCTCCAGACTGTGATTGTCACAGTGAGTAAGAAATATTAAAGTATACAATTGTTCTTAAATACTCATTTCATAGCTGGCGTATCTAACTTAACTATCTCTAATATACATTGCATGCCTTCGAAACAAGAGATACATGCTTGGAGAAACACTGTTATTCGTAAGTTTCAAATATTTCTTCTGCAGTAAACTATTTTTTATGTTGGGAATAGAGCTCATTGTGCAGCCCGTTCTTGGGCCTTTTAATGAATATTTTTTGTGATCTTGCTGGATTTCCACATTTAATTATATGGTCTAATCCATTTCCCATTGCAGCATGCATTTACACAAGTCAACATTCTTCTTTTTGATTTTGTGATGTGCTACATGCTATGATTGTAATTAACACCTCTGGAGAATTCAATCTCTGTCATGTGAGTGTCCATAATAATGAATAAGTCCAAGAGGTAGACAACATTTTAAAATAACTTGGATTTTATTGCTTATGACTGTGCTTAAGAAAGTGCAGCAGATTTTAACAATCCTACAGCTGCACAAGACTGGAAATACAATAGATAACATTTCTGGTTCATCATTCAGTGAACCTTCCCATCCCCAAAGGAAAACAACATATGTTATCTGTGATTGCATATGTCTTCTATATTGCAAAATTATACTTATGATAATGGTCAAATATATCAATTATTTATCTTAATATAACTAGAAGATTCTTATAATATTAAAATGCACATCAGAAATGTCTACTTGTCTTTTACCTTTTTTAATATGTAGATACATATTGTCCAGGTAAAGCTGTGAAAAAAATCACACAAAATCTATTCTGGATAAAACTTATTTGCTGTCTTATTCTATTTTTTGTGAGAAAATTAATATATAGACAGATCTTCTTAAAACATCTTGTGGAGATTCCTTCTCTAGAGTGCTCATACTACTTGTTCTGGAGATTATTTGTCAGGCTTAGCAGATGCAGGTTTATCACAGAAGCCCAGTAAAACCTACACCACAAAAACCCACACGTATACACAAAATCCAGAGTTTACATGTTCAATTAACTCACCCACAATGCGTTTTTTTTTTTAATTATGAAGGTAATGCTATCAAGAGATAATCCCAAGGACAAATTCAGGCATTGAATAATGCTATAAAAGTTCCTGGATATTCCAGCTGAAATTAGTCTGGCCCATAAAACTAATGTATTTAATTGTACATCATTCATTCTCAGACATTATTACACCTTAAAGTATTCCAAGCTTACTTGAACAATCTATTGTCCATAAAAGTCTGTGACTACTAGTCTACAATAATCAGCCTCACTGTAAGAAGCATATGTGTGGAGCACTTGTCATGGTAAGATTCTAACTGATTAGTTGT
>Ga0181612_105767_pt1 | contig 17556 bp, 20 predicted proteins | sample HoacroProtozoa21_FD_119630 | JGI IMG/M metagenome (GOLD analysis project Ga0181612, IMG submission 119630) | Hoatzin crop microbial communities from Cojedes, Venezuel. Combined Assembly of Gp0051906, Gp0051904, Gp0051908 | reverse complement strand
GCAGGCTCAGATTCTGGGATTCTTTTACAACTTCCAGCCCTCTGCAATCTGGTGAGAGCGAGCAGAGCTGCAGGAGTAGCACCCGGACCTCTGGGCAGACGTATGGTAGTGTGGGACCACCATGGGCAGAGCGGGTGGAGAGGACCCTGTCCATCCCTCCCTCACCTCGTACACCCACTGTACATTCCCCAGGGGGAAGATCTCTGCTTTTTTCAGGTAGAGCGTGGTTTCTCCTGGTTAAAGAAGGTGCTGGGCCAATGAAATCCGAGGGAAGTAAAAGAAAACAAGCCTTCTGATCAGTGCAGGGGGAAAGCTAACATCAGGTGAAATGGTGGGGCTAAAGAATTCAGTGCTTTATCTGCTTCAGTGCTTGCTAGAGTGATTAACTTCAGTGAAGTGATTAATGCAATTAACTAGCTACAAAGGGGGAGAAATGCGGATTGACTAAGAAAAGCAGCAGTTTGAGAGTGCTTAAATAAGTGAAATCAACTTATTTTCACCTCAGCTGGGCCTGCTGAAATTCTGCTGAATTTGTCCAGACCATTGAGGGAACTGAAGCCATCTCACAAATCCTGGCATCTCTCCCTGAGAACGAGGACAGGGACAAGACGGTGTCTGTCCTCAGGTGGGGAGAAAAAAGGATGCAGATATAAGGGACAATCCACATAATGCCAATTATACTGCAAAATACTGGAACAAATAATTGAACGTGCTGTTTGCAGGCATCTAGACTAGGTCATGATGAGGTGTAGCAGCCCGCTGACACGGATTTTTCAAGAAAAATACGTCGAAATACCTCCTTTCCTTTGTGCTAAGGTATGGGTTATAGGTAGGGAGAAGCAGTAGCTGTCAGATAATGCTGCAGATATTTTGCACACTGTCAGGTGACATCCTTGTGTGTGTACAGACAGGAGATGGTCTGGGTGGAATTGCTGAAGGCTGGTACAAAACGAGGTAGCAAGCGTGCTCAGTGGTCATTATCATTCGGTGTCTGTCTGAAAGGCGGTGGTGAATGAGACAGCCAGGGTCTGTCCCCCGTGGGGTACCCCTGAAGACTTCCATGAGTTGGCAGGGTGATGGAGCAGAGGGTATTTACTGCTGCGGTGACTGATCACAGGCTGGGAAGAAGAGGAAGCTCACAGCGGGGCAGGATTAGGATTAGACTGGTTTAGAGCAACCGGAGAAGCAGTCTGAAAGCAATGAGGTCCCATTCCTTCGGATATGTATAGGGGGGGCCACGAAGCATGCATCCAGCCTTGGGCTGGTAGTGGGCTCACTGGGGACGTAGCAAGATCATATCTGTTTTCCAGGACTGTGGTAGATCTTTACCTCAGGGTACCAGCAGTATGGGGATTTCTTGCAGCCACTAGCAGTATGGAAACCTCTCAGGGAGTAAATTGGCTTCTTCAGCCAGCTGCTGCCTCCTGCAGGACTGGCAAAGGGGAGGAGAGCTCCCAGATCTCTGCCCACAGCCAGATTGAGCCTTCAGGCTATGCTGACAGTCATAAATATTCATTCAGACACATTTTCCAATAGAAAAGTATCCTTTTACTATCTAAGCAGATTTTATTTGGCAATCTGAAATGCCATGTGTCTGGCAGCTTCACGGCTGCCTGCAGGAAGCAAGCCCAGCTGGAAAGCACCTTTTAGACAAGAGGGCGAGCCAGTCAGAACTGACTTCCTAAATGGTGTCTCCATCATCGGAGGTGTTCAGGACTTAGCTATACAGTGCCATGACCTGATTTCATGTTGTTGTTATTCCTGATTTGAGCAGAAATTTGTCCTAGAGGTGTCCAGAGGTCCCTTCCACCAACACACCTGTGACTGCACAAAAGTGAGAGGAAACCTTCATGGGGATAGTGCCTACCATGTGTAATCCTCCTGGGTAGAAGAGCCCACTGCCTGGAAGCACTCCCCTGTGCTGTGCCTGACAAGTGCATCTGCACCAGCTTTCCTTTCTTTTCTGTCTCCCACCAGCGTTTAAACCTCCTGGAGCCAAAGTGGACACAATGCTTTCAGCACTGACAGTCGTAGGCACTGGAGTCAAGATAATCAGCAGTTAAAGTGTTTTCCTCTCTGCATGGCACACGTTACGCAGGCAAGGTCAGACACTTTCATACCCCCTCAATCAAGTGGGGTGACCCAGGACAGGGTGTTCTCTTCCTTCTCCCTGTATGGCCCCACATCTCCTGTAAGCTGAGCCCACTTTTTGAAAATAAGTAAGAGAAAGATGCCAAACTGTTATTTGTTTGTAGGTTGGCTGGGAGAAAAAGGCGTATCTGTGAAAAACAGAGATGCAGTTCTTGGCTTTGTTAGGGATATTTTCTGTGAAAGAGAGGAATGCAGGTGCTGTTGTGGCAGGTCCCAAAGAGATCTTACCTGGAAAGCCAACGGAATTCACATCACTCATTTTAAAAATAGCTGGACTCAGGTTGAATTAGGTGCAGAAACTGGTTCATGGGATGAGCGGGCGTCTGGGTATGCCTCTGTGCTTGTGTAGTATAGTGTGGGAGGAACGGCAACTCGCCCATGGAGGAGAGCAGTGCTTGCCTGGGTCAGGGCCTTGTGTGGGCAGAGTTGCTGGGAGAGACAGGAGCTGGGAGTAGGTACCTCTCCCAGCTCGTGAGAGGATTTCGGCATCTCTCCATTGCTTGCCTCCCAGCAAGGACCTAGGAAAATTTTGGGCAGAGAGTCCCAGGCTCCCTGCTCCTCCTGCCAGCTCAGGAGATGACAACGTGCTGCAGGCATATTGCTGCTCCAGCATGTGCTTTACTCAGCCCAAGATACTTCTTCCATTGGGAGCATATAAGTGGGTGGACACCACAGATGGGCGGAAACCAGTTAACATTTCAGAGACGCCAGATGGATGGAGAAATGGACCTGACCTCCTGTCTTCTCACAAAGCGGTGCAGGCCACCATTGTGTTTAAACAGGATTCGGGGGTGCCTGAGCCTTTTTGCATGTGCCCAAGCATCCTGGTATCTCCTGTCTGCCAAGGCCTGCAAGCAGGGAGGCAGAGCCTTTTGCTTCTGGTCCACAGGATGCTGTAAATCTTGGGGAGCCGCTGCTGTGAAGGCCTTCACAGCACCAAGCCTGCTGTCTATTGAGAAAAGCCAATACCCTTCTGTCTGTCAGATGGCACTTAACCGCTGCTGTTATTCTAGATGAGTGAACACTTGTGTTATATTTTCCAATAGCAAAAACTGGGGTCAGCAGGGTGTCTGCTGTTTTAGCCAAATCCAGATGGGGTTTTCCTATAAACAAGTGCACACAGAATATTTATACAGGCAATGGCACCTGACGCCTTAACACTTAGGCCATCCTATTGAGTAGCCACTCATACTATAAGTCACTTCAGTGCATTAAGTAAATATTTTAATATAGCCATGTCACTGTTTATTATATAATGGCGGGGGCCCAAATCTTGCCTAATGCTTGGTTAAAAAGTCAGTTTACACCATCCTTTACAGTGAATCAAAGAATGCATAAACGGGGCTCTTTTGTTACTCAGAGCTCTGTTTACTTTACTTTTCTGTAAACCTTTCGAAACACTTGCTTATAAGAGCTGATAGAACCCAGATTTTCCCCCGGGGCTGAGGTGTTCATGATGTTGGGAAGGTACCGTACCGAGTAATCAATGGAGTTTCCACTGAGCAGCCTCAGGCTCGTCCCTCACTATCTGTCCCCAGCTCTGGTTTGAAACCAGCTCAAGTTGGCATAAAAGCTGGCTGTGCTGGAAAGCCTGGCGGCTCCTGCTTCAGCACAGGTAGCTCTGCCTTGTGGACACTGACCTGGCACTGGGAGCTGATGGCAGGAGTACAGGAGAGCATCTTTGGAAGCAGAGGTGCAGTCTGCATCAGGAAAGAGCATCTTCAGCTTCTTCAGCTGAAGGACTGCATGATCTGGCGACCAGACAGATGCATTGATATCTTCATTGATTTCTTTCTTGACTTGAGTTCTCTCTCCTAATGCAGCGCTAGCATCACTGTCTCTCCTAGTGCACAGGCTTTCACTGCGTGCTGCTGAGATCCTTGTCGTCAGGAGGCACATGTAGATCTTACTTAAGATCAGTGATCAGATTAGAGAAGTCCACGAGAACACGGAGAAGTGATTGGGGACTTCAATGGTCCATCCCAGGGTCTGGTTCAGAAGCATTTGGGATGTTGCAGAGGAGCATGTGGTTCTCTCAGCCCTGCACATGGGCCTTCCCATCACCCATGTACCCCACGCTTCAGTTGTCTGTGTTTGACCCTAGTTCCTCTTCTGGCAGTGGAGAAACTTGCCCTGAGCAGGTCATGCATGATTCCTGGGAGGTACTAACAGGACTGGTAGTAAATAATGCAAGAGTCCCTCAGGGCAGTGCCCACAGGTCCCAGCTTGCCCTCAGCTTTTAGCTGTGTTTCTCCCAAAGGCATGGGTCTTGGTATGGCAGCAAAAGCCTCTGCAGACAGGAGGTGAGGTGAGGCCAGGACACAGGAAAAGCCCATCTGTAACCAGTCTGTCTTTGCCGTGCGGTGACATGCAGATTGTCCCAGGGAAGGAAAAGGTTGGACAGGAGGATTCCATGGACATTTGGGAAGGGGTTGTGCTTCCCTGTGCCTAGGTCACCAGCTGCCCATATGCTTGGAAGAGCTTGTGGGTGCTCTGAGGTGGAACACAGCTGGCATGGAGTAGTTTGGGATGGTGGATTTTCCTGTAGAGGTTTTCAGCTGGTTAAGGGGGTTCAGCTGCACAGGGAGTAGGGTGAGCGATGTGCCTGCACCTAGAGCTGGTGGCAGCAAAAAAGTACCTGGAGCTGCTTTGCAGGGCTTCCGCTTGCAAACAGACAAAGCCTGGTTTGCAAAATGATCAGGCACCCATCCTGCACACGGTGCAGTGCTGGGGCTCAGCTTACCTGTGAAAAGCAGCTAACTGCTGGCAGGGGGGAGCTGAAATGGCCTGGGGGAGAAAATGGGTGGCCAGGCAGCTAATGAGTACTGAGTATACCCTGGTGGCCTCTGTGTCCCCCTCTGAGCTTGTTCCTGGGAACCCACGGCTGAGCACCACTTTTCCCCACAAAGCTTCATCTGCCCAGGAATTCATAGGCGCACCAAACGCACCCAAGCCAGGGGAGGAAAGACCTGCAGAGCATCAGGGAGGATGCAAGATCTGCTCTGTCACTGGGTCAGTCCGAAGAGACTAAGGGACCCTGGAAGAGGGGAGAGGACAGGGCCGGTGTGCAGGAGGCAGTGGGGCTCGCAGTGGCCCGGGCTGGCTGGCTCTGAACATGGCAAGGTGCTTTAGGTAGCAAGAAAATCCTTCCTTGGGCCAATTGTTTCCGTGCACTGGGCTGCGTGTACCCGTGGGGAGTCCTTACTCTTCTTGCTGGCTGCTCCGTCCAGCATCTGCTTTCAGTTACTCTACCGAAACAACAAGCCTGTATGTCATTTTAAAGCATTGGTTCTGGATCTGATATAAATCAGAAAATTACCTCTCTGCGGGTTTCTAAGGTAACCAACGTCCATATCCTCCCTTGCGCTGTAGTATTAATGGTTATGGTACTTAGCACCTCAGCTCCCTGGAAAGTGAGATAGGAGGTTTGGGGCTAACCGGACCCAGAGCTTGAGGCCACAGATAGGTTCCTGAGCCTTTTTGGATGGGCAAGAGGATGTCAGGGAGGGGAAGGCTCTCAGCACCCCTGGCACAGCATGGGGCAATGAGCTACCCCTTCAGCTCAGGGCATGGGCTTTGCTCCTCTCCCCAGGGCTCAGCCTGCCCTCTGCTGCTGCCCACAGCGTGGACATGTCTCCACTTACTCCAGTCCTTCCACCAGCCTCAGAGCAAGCTTTGGACTCTTAGGTCCCCCAGTGAGAGAAGCACCTTTCTCCATTGCAAAATTTCCAAAACCTCTGGATTTTCCCAGGAACGGTCTTCAACTTCTTTTTAAAGGTCCTCAGCTGTTGTCCAGTTAAAGCTGAGCCACTGGCTGACATCCATGACCTGTCCCTTTGCCTACAGCACACTGGCCATCACTTTGCCACTCCTCTCCTGTCCCAGCCAGGTCCATTTCCCGGCTGCTGTGCAGCTGCCACCGGGTAATAAGGAAGCAGTGCTTGACAAGGGCATGGCGTCCCAGGGAAGGGCTGCAGGGTGCAGTCACTAGTACAGTTTCCCCATCCACAAAATCAGGAGCAGCAGATGTTGCCACAGCTGGTAATCTGATTTCTCACAGTCCCTGTGTTGTCCAGCACTGTCTCCAGACCTTGGATCCTAGGGCTGAGGGATCACAGGATAGTCATTTGGAGACAAATGTCTGTAGCTGTTCTGGGTGCAGGGAAAAGCTGGAAAATGCTGGTCTGAGGGAACGCTTGAGCCTGGACACCACCTGGGAAATCAAGTGGAGCCCACTGTTATTTTTCACAGAAGTCATGTGTCTCTAAGGCTAGTTTATGGTTTCTGTGAGGCCTAACAAGGTGTCTGATGCATGGATTTGTAAAACCAGCATGCCCAGACATGCCTGCCTTTGAGATGTGGGTTTCAGTCTCAGGGCTCTGCATCTATTACAGAGAAAGCTTTCCTGCCTGGGTGGTACATGCACAATGGATGTCCTGCAGAAAAAAATCCACATTACCCACATGAGAGTGGTCTGTAAGACCTCTGTGAGAGCAGAGGACACTTACAAGGCCAGAAAGTACCAATGGGGCAAAGTCAGCAAATAGAGTCTCCAGGAATATATATATTGGATGACAGAAATCCTGCAGAGCTACAGCAGTGTGCATACTGTTTCCTGGGGACTAGCTCAGCTCTGTGCTCCAAGGGGACACATGCATGTGCATCCTGGGTGTGGAGAACATAAAAAACTATAGTTCTCTTGCAGACCTCTTCAGCTTTTGTGGTTAAGCTAACCTTGGGTGTCGGAAGACTGAGAGGTACCATCCCTAAATAGAAAATGCTGCAAGTGATGCTGCATTAGTGAGGGACAAAAATACAGGCAAACACACACATTGCTGCAAGCCATCCAGGGACACTGCTCAACACACAAACCAGTCTGAGCATGAATATCACCTGTCCTCTCCCTCCTGCTATAGAGATACCTCACCCTGAATTCAAACCCATGCTTTCCCACAGAATGACTTTCTGTGGGCAGCAAGATGAGCGTAAGACCCAAGAGCAGCCCAGAGCAAGTTTGTGTTGTGTGTGCAACACCACCAGCATTTGCCGCAGCCCCAGGCAGCTTGCTCCACACTCTCTATGCACCAGGACAGAGAGCATACCACACCTGCAGCTGTGCTGGAGAGGACAGCAATGTTAGCCCTAGCATCTTGCAGTCAGCCAGTAGCCGTTAGCCCACCCCAAGCTTTCTTGTCAGCAGAAGCTGCAAAATCCTTTACAGAAGTCCCCCTCACTGACCCATTCCTTGGTGTCCCATTGCCTGTGTACTGCTGGGAGCACAGTCCCACCTGTAGCACCAGGGCATGGGTGAGGAAGGGCTCTCACCCTGATTCCTCCCTTGCCTGCCATGTGTGGGTTGCAGCAGGAGTGGAAGAGTGTGAATCCTTAATCTTCTGGGTCTCTGGCCCCTGTGATATATTGTTCTCCATTTCCCCCAGGGCGGGCTTGTTCCATTGGGTAATTGGAAAGTATTTATCTGTGTCATATTACGAGCCATTTGGGATAATTGTGAAATTGGCAGCCCTAGCCCTCCTTTGTTTAGACCAGGGTATAATTTGGTTAATTTTAATGTTTTTTTTAACTTTGCCACAAGAAGGCGGAAATTTAGATTCCATTATTTAGCAAGTAGCTCTGAGGAATGTCCTTTGGCAGCAGAAAGATGCAGTGGGGCCATAGAGCTCCTCACAGCCTTGGAGCATTCGCTCTGCTGGGCACATTGAGTCTCAGCCAGACCTCAAGAGCCCTTGCCACAAATCTCCATCCTTTCTTGAGCCATACATGTTACTCCTCCCTGCCTGCACTTCACCGTGCCACAAACCGGATTAATTAGGCAGTCACTGCAGCACATTCATCTGTGGAAGACAGAGAGTATAAGAACGGCTTTATTGAGGGTCAAAAGATGGGTCAGTCTAGTTGAGTGTCTGGTGTCCAACCATGGGGACATGGCTAGAGCAGAACACTGAATGCTCAGGGACCCTTCTCGCTGTGGGTCTGTTTTCTAACCATCTGTGCCTCAGAGGCTCTTAGAAGCAGGCCCAGCATCTCTGTGTTTAATGTCTTGTGATGGATTTCTCTTTCCCAAATGTATCTGAGTGCCTTTTGAAGCCATTCAACCCTTCCACATATGCAGCATCCTGCAGCAGAGTTCCACACTTTAAAGTAGGTGAGAAAATCCCTCTCTTTGTTTTTTTTAAACCAAATGCTTGAACACTTCATTATTTCACCCTAGTTCCTGCAGTGAACAACCATTTCCTATCAGTGGTATCTGGGCCACTCCTGACTGGGCAGTCCTCCAGACTGAGGTCTCTTCTTCTTCCAGAGTCCCAGCCCATTTCATCTCCCTTTTGATCATCTTTGTTGCTTTTCTCTGTGGGTTGTTTTTCCCCATAGGTGTTACTTTGCATTTGCCTTTTTATCACTCAACCACTCGATATCAGGATATCCTTCTTCAGCTCTCCATATTAGGCTTCTATTTCAGGGCAATGTGTAATTGGGTATTATAAGGAAAATGTCTCTGTATCTTCATCTAGATCATTATGTTGACCAGCACAAGCCCTAGCACAATTTCCTGCCTTTTGCCTTAATTAAAATAAACCTATCCTTTGCTCATTATTTCTAAACACTCACATTCTTTAACAGCTGTTTCTTTGGCAGCTTTTGGTGAGAAAAGTCATTAGAAATTTTCTGAAAATCCAAGATCACTCAAGTCCCCTTTATTCAGGTGTCTTCAAATAGCTCTAGTAGACTTGAGGCACTGTGAAAGCCATTTGGATATGTCTCTCATGTACCAAATACCTTTTAACTCTTCATTACTGTTCCATCTCATGTCCAGTGGTGGTGCCAGGGTTTGAGATTCGAGTCACCCAACCTGGAACTCCTCTACCTTGCTGAACCTGGCTGCACCTACTGATGTCTTTGGTGCTGAGAGCCCATTTGTTTGTGGTTAGGGAGGACTTAAATCTGCTGATGCGAGCTGTGGCTTGGGGATAGGGATCCATTGATATAATACCATGGTCTCAGGGGGAGCCATAGTTGGTGATCTTTCTAGGGTATTTGACAAGACTGGGGAGATTTCCTGTCACCCTTAGACACCATTTCCCAAAGGATATTACTTGCCCAGATACAGACAAAACCATCAATGGAGACAGTTCATCGGATCTAGTCTTGTAGCTATGTGTGTGTCCTTTACAAGCATGGCTCAGCTCCTCCAGAAAGGATGTTCCAACAGGAATCTGTACGCTTCATGGAAACAGTGTACATCTGTCCTTGTACAGCTGTGGGATAATAATTGTTTTCTTGTCCTGGCATCAATGTTATCCATGATGAAAGAGGTCTATTCCTCTTCCAGGTAATTCCTGTGCAGCTTTACCGTGTCTCCTGATCCTTTCCCACACAGACAGGGAACTGATTTCTCAGGTGTTTCAGGGAGTTGTGGGTCACGGTCACTGAAATAAGAGGGACCAGTGATGAGACTAGTGACTGGACCTGGAGTTCCAGTTAATGCCAAGCCTTGCCTCTTGCAATGACTCCACCTGTACTTACCTAAACATGGCCCTTTTTGGTCACAGGCTCGTGCTTTGAGATTGGGTGATTTTCCAGACAAATTTAGACTGGAGGACAGATGAAAATTTCTAGCCAACAGAAGAATGACATTCTTGAACAGCCTTCCAAACCGGAAAGTAGGGGCAAGGAGCCGATGTTGTTTCTAGATGAAGCATGATAAGTTAATGGAAGGGATTTTATGACATGACAGGAATGATCCTAGAGTGAAAAATTAAATCATGGGATAATGGGCCTTGAATGTTTCATTTGCTAGTATCTCTGGAAGACTGTTAAAAAGAGAGGGGTTCTTCAGTTCTTGGTGTTCTTTATTGTACTGTGTTTTATCACCTCCATGCTATAGAGCTTTAGTTAGTCGCCTGAAGAAACCACAAGTTTTCTATCCCCTTGATGCAGCTTTGGCTTTTGGGATGGAGAAAGGAGCTTGCTTTCTTTCATAGCATTTTGTCTAGAGATGAGATCTGGATCTGATGCACTGCTTCTCTAGTGTCAAAGCACTCCTGTGTGCCTGGGTGAGGTATCTTGCACACAGTAATATTTTCATTGGACTTGGAGCCACACAGCATTTTGGCCTTAGCTGGACTGTCAGGTCCTCTGCATTTTTTTCCTTCCTTTATGGGATGAAGTGTGTGTTCACCTGGGTTCATCTAGGAGGTTCATTTTTAAAAGTCCCATGGGTGCAAGGAAAGCTGATAGATGTTTAGCTGCTTTGGTCTCTGAGATCGCTGTAGAGTGTCAGACCCAAAGACTGATGCTGATCCCCTACTCCTGCAGTTCTCGTAGAGAAACAAGTGTGGATTGCGAATATGCTATGATCTCTTTCCTGTAGATACTGGGGCCTCCTGCAAGTCATAGTGTGGGTGCTTTCTCTAGCCCTTGAAGAGTTCAGTTGCCCACTCTAATGGGAACAGCTGTCATACGACAATGAGTAAGTGACCCACCTCAGGGTGCTTTCAAGCTTAGGACTATCATGAAATTATTCTTCATTCAAAGTGGTGACCAGTGTCTCCTGCGACGTACTGTAAAACCATGGCATTTGTCATTTGCCTTAGTGTGGTTCCCATTTGTAAAAACTATTCACCAAGCTAGAGAGGGACTGAAAGGGGCTCCCTCCTTATTAATCATGGGCTAGTTATGACCACATAGCCTGGTCCATTGCTCCATAGAGCACTGAGCAAGTCCAGCAGCAGATTGAAGAACATCCCAGGTTTCGCCCCACCAGATCTGGGAGCAAGGAGGTGAAGGGTGCTTGAAACCTACAAAGGGAGGAGTTGAAGCAGAACCTTTCTCACAAGCCCTATAGGCACTTCCAACTTGTGGCAGCCCCACTCCTGTCAGACACGTTTGTCTTCTTCACAAGAATCCACACCGGATTCCCTATGGGGATCTTACTGGGCATCTCTGTTGATTTATGCAGTGACAGTGGCTTGCACAGGATGCACACCAAAGCCCAGGTGCTTCAGTGCAAGAGACCAGGGCACAGTTGCTCTCTGTGCAACAGAAACATATCTGCTCCAGCTGCTGCCCATGCCGACATTCGAGGGCAAGAGAGACAGAGGTCTGGACAAACATGCCCCATAGTTTTGCTGGATTTTGAGCAAGAAGATGCCAGGGTCTACAGAGGTCAGCAGCTGCCCTGCCTTTCCTGGCTTCTTGCTTTCTGGGGTAGCCAAAGGCAGAAAGGCTCTAGGTCACCAAGCTGAAATGCAGTTGGACGCAACCCCTGTCATCAGACATGTTCTTATTCGGTGTTCAGACCCACAGCCACAGGGCTAGAAAGGCAATGCACAGCGCCTGACCCACCCAACACGTAGGTCTACTCCATAGTCTGGCTCATATTGGTCCCTGCTGCAGCAGAAACACACCCCCTGGGCATGAGTCCTCTGCCAGCAGTCTGGGACATTTCCCAAAGCTCTGCTAGGTCAGTCTGTGGCCTTTCCCACCCAGTGAACGCTCCCTGTGCCAACTCAAGCTGGCGAGGCCCCTGCACCACACAGAGGGACCGTCCAAGGCCAGCGAGCTGGCTCTGCCTCCAGCTGCACTCCTGTTTGAGAACGGCCTTCATCACTTTATTAATAGTGTTTGTCATTGTGGGTTTTGTTTCTTCCCCTCCTTCTGGCATCTAAGAAAGAGGCATAGGTCCAGTTTGCGCTCATTTTCCATTTCAAATCTCTGCCATGTTTTCTTTCTTTTAGAAAGATTTTGTTTATTACATTTCTAAAATGTAACAAAATAAGAGAGACAAAGATCAGATACAACCGCAAATGCCGCAAAATTAGGACATGGTTAAACGACGCAGCAATAACCAAAGACATTCAAATGACCTTCTACAAGGGGACCCAATGCCAGCTTGCAGAGGTGTGGGGAGGCAGCTGCTGGCAGGGGTGCAAGTGTCACTGGGAGAGCCTTTCGGGAGTGGTCAATCACAGCTAGACCTGCCTGGTGGCCATAGTGCCATAATCCACACGCAGGAAGAACCTGAATTGGGATCTGGGCTCCACTGGCCTTCAGCAGACATGCTGGGGAGGGAGCGACCCTGGGATGCGGGCACATTGCACAAAGCCAGTGAAAAGAGCATCCATGCTGTGTAATGCCATGTGAGCAGGGCAAGCGGACCTAGGTCTGAGACAGAAGCTGCCCTGCCCAGCACTGAGCTATGGAACTATCTGGGCTGAGGGACCTCAGCTAGTGTCTCGATTTGGTGCTGCAGGACCCCTCATAGGCAAACCAGCCTTGCAACAGACATGACTACCTTTCTAGTGGAAGACTCCAGGTTGCCGAATCCAGGACAGCTTTCCATGTCATTAATTTTTTTCCTGAATCCAGTGCAATGCTATGAAAAAACCTCAGCCTGGATTTTTGGGACACTTGTGCCCACGAGGTCAGGAGTTGCAGAGTAGAATGGATAAGCCTGCTGTAGGGCCTGGCCTCAGGAACACTCCACACTTGATTTAAACGAGAAACCTGCTCATTATGTAGCTGTCAGAGCCATGACTTGGTACTCAAAGCAGTATCAGTTTTAATGGCAACAGTGATGCTGGTGAAGTTAAGTACCACAGCGCACTTCCACAGACCAGGGATTCCCATTCCATGGGAAAAATTGAAAACGACGAGTTTTGTTTAGGGCTGGATTTAAACCAAATTCTGAAAATAATGCTGTTTCCTTCAAATTAGGAGCATGTCTTGTTGTTTGTAAACAGTCCAGGTTGCATTGCCACTAGCAGAAATGGCTAACTGCTAGATGTTTATAAATAAAAAAATAAAATCAAGGAATAGTTTAGAAATAAGTGGTACTTCTATCAAAAACCTTATCCTCCCTGCGTCCTTAGCCCACCAAGACTGCTGGGAATGGAGCTGTACCCAGGTGTGCAGGGCTCTGCATGTGGAGTCTGGGCAGTAACTGGTGTGATACAAGCACCACCAGCACACAGGACCCATGAGTCAGACCTGGACAATTCACAAGATTAGCCTGAAAGCAGTTTTGCAAACAGAACAAGCAGTGAGAACAAATTTGGGGTTGATCGCCGCGTTTTGAGCCTTTTCAGCATACTTAGAACTTTATCGCTTATTTTAAGATTTTTAAGTTTATTTTAAGATTATTTTAAAAACCACAAACATGGCCCAGATTCATAAGGAGCTGTTTTACCTAACTCATAACTGTCTGCATGTGTTGTCCAGTGAAGTTATAGTAGTATTTTTAATGGACTGTTTTGCTGGACAATAGCCCCAGACACACAAGCAGGGCTAAGACCTGGTGGCAAATGCTAGGTAGCACGTGAACTGAAATCCTTAAGTACTTCTAATCTCAAGCCAAATGCAGAAACCACAACCACAGCTGCCATAACTCGAAGTGCTTGTAGCAGAGGGCAGTAGTACAGCAGCCCAAGTAATGAGGGCTTGTAGCCCCTGTGCCCTGCCCAACGCCAGCCCACAGTCAGGGCAGAGGCTGTGGATGTCTGTGTAGGTTTGTGCTGTGGCTCATCTCCCAGCTCAACTTCTCCATCCACTGTACTGCATTTATGGGGACTGGAGGGAGAAGGGTTATAGCCTGGGCCTTCTGGGTGCTTGCTTCTCTTGAAGAGGTTGTGAACAGGAAAGCAGGCTGAATTTAGTGGCAAGGGGCTTGCTCACAAGAGTTGGGGATCAGCACAGGGCACTAGGTAAAAGTGCTGGAGTCTCCACAGGGGTTGTGTCATGTGGTATTAGGCAACATGAAGTCTGCAGGAAGGCCGAAGTACCAGCCCTGCGCCTGCCATCTGTACCTTCAATGTTATTGCCATGACTAGGTCTGAATAAGCTCTGTACAAGAACAGGAGTTGAGACAGCTGGAGTGCTCAGGCTCTCAGTACGTCAACGTGAAGACATGTCTTCTGTCCCTCCAGAAGTGAAATTTTACTTCTACACCTCCTGCAGTCTCGCTGCCCAGGCAGACCCTGCTGCTTTTTTTAAAGCTTTCATCCTTTCCCCCTATGCGGATGACTCTGGTTTTCCCCCTTTCCCTCTGGAGCATTTGCTCTGTGTGTCTGGATCACAGCACAATGTCCCGGCGTTATCACCGCCATCCATCCCTCACACCACCATCCGTCACTCACACCCCTCCTTTGGATGGGTCCTGTTAGCAGCGTGCTGGCTGCAGGGACATCTTCCCCGGGACAGTGCCAGGACCTGGGGCTGCCTCTGTGCCAGTACAGAGCCTGTGCAGAGGAGCAGTGGGCCCATAAGAGAAGGTGTCAAAACTTGAGGACCATGAGCATAAAAGGGGTATCCTCGCCACCCTGTCTCAGCCCCTAGCTTATCCACACTGGCGCGCTTTCCGAAGAGCCTATCTCTTCCAACCACCAACACAGGGAGTGCTGGCTGGATAAGATGTCTAAGCATGGTGCTGATCAGCCACAGCGCTAATGCTCTGCTTGCACAGAAATTCTCCAAAATTCCCAGATCTTTTGGGCAACATGGTGTACAAGTGCTCAGACTTTCACTACCAACCACATCAGTGACGGCGATGTGCCCCCCATGTTGTGGCATGTGACGTGGGGAGGGCTTGCTTGCTTGCTAGCTGGCTGTAGAGCAACCATAGCTGTAACAAATGCCATTTGGAGCAATAAAATAAATTTTTTTTCAAGCTGCTGTGAATGAAAAAACTTCAGGCAAAGCTGGTACTGTGGGTTGAACACCCTGGAATAATCACTGGAAATGGCAGAGTGGCCTTTGTCACAGCTAACGTTAGGCTCCATTTGAATCCATCACACAGATAGTTTTTACAGCCAGTGGAGAGAAAAGGGTGCTTTAGAGAGCAGATCATCTCACCTGCTCTTCAGCTCACAGACAGGCATGACAGCTGTGCCCTGGAAATTCCTGTTTCACTCTGATAAATTCAAAGGGAGCCGAGAGTGCCTGGCTCTAGTGCTTGCACTTGCACCACAACATTTGGTCGGATTTGGTCAGAGATCTCTGAGATCTCCATCAGGTCACCAACATCAGACATGCTGTTCTCAAGGCCCTGGATGTTTACTGGAGACTGTTGGTGCTCTGGGTCCGATCAGACAGCTGGCAGCGGGCACAGATGTGGATTTTGAACAGATGTCAGCTAAGGGATTTTGTATAGCACAGGCCTCCTCCCAGTTCCCCTGAGAAAGCTCGTTGTTTAGCAAAGGTTTCAAGACGTTACCTTTTGGACAGTAATACTGACCCAGTATTTCTCTAAAAATCACAAGGTCTTGCAGGCAGGCAGACATGGCATTGGAGGAGTGCTTTGGCATTGCCTTTTCCGTACAGTTCATCATTCAGAAATGTCCGCGTGGGTTCACCTCAGATCCCATCCATGCTGCAGGCTCTGCCAGGCACGTCCACATGTGCGATGTTCATGGGTGGGTGCTTTGATAGCAAGGGAGGGAGATAACAGTAGCCTCAGTTCTGCAGCACTGCAGGCAGGAGGACGAAGAGGGCTGACAGCTTTTTGGGATGTCCTGCTGATAGTCAAAGCCCATCAGGTGGCTGCCCTCCAGGGAGATACCTCCTGCCAAAACGTTAGACTACATCACTGTGCCCACCCATCTCCCGGGCAGCCTCACTTTCTTGTGATGGTCACCATGTGCCATTGTATCAAACCACAGTCGTTCAGCCTCATTTTTAATTTCTCAATTTGACATTTTTCTGTGTTTGTCTTCCCTTGCTACCACATCACAACAACACCTGCAATGCTGTACATGGTGTGCCCTCTCCAGACTGATGAATTGGCTTCTAGGTGTTACTACAGGAGAATTAACTATATTATAGAGGTCACACCAGCATGCCTGTGCTCACAGGGCAGCACAAAGGAATGCTTGCCCTGATAAGAGCCCTTGGCTGCCAGCAGATGTGGCATGGATATGAATGCACAAGCAGGGATTTAGTTCTCCAGGAATTTGCCCCAGTGAATCAGATCACTATGAGTCCACATTAACTTTAAGATCAATTATTTCAGAGGCATAAAATCTGTCAATCTGGTTTTGTCCCAGATATTCTCAGCCTAATTAGAGGACTGACAGAGAATTGGATCTTGGGAGGATCTAGGGTAATAACTTGTTTCCTGATCACCACTTCCTCTACTGGTTTTCATCACTTAAAGATTCATTCTATGAAAAATGAAGGAGAAAAAGCTCCTTTCAAAATAGCTTGAGGCGATGGGACTAAGGCCAGAGCTGAGATGCTCTCCTGAGAACAGCCCCTATCTCTCATCATCCTCCACAGGCTGAAGGCCAGGAGCTGTCCTGGATGAAGGCAGCTGCCACTTTCCATCACTGGGCTCTGCTGCCATCGCAGGCCACATGGCCTTTGGGTAGTTTGGAGCAGATATCGGCGGTGGGAATTTGGAGGCTGGGAAGGAGATACTATCCTAAAACCCCTGGGGGTATGAACATTGGCAAACCTTCCTGAGTGTGGAGATCACAATGTGACCAAATACTAGGCGACTTGCCTTGAGTGAAGATTTCACGGCGTCATGTTTACATAGCTCTGTTCATTGGGTCTTGGCATTGGCCCCACTGACGGGTTTCACAAGAAGCTGCATAGAGTAACTTGTCGGTGGAGGGGGGTATCCAGGCTTGTGGCAGTTTTCCTTGGTTTGTTTTCTGTTCACCCAAGAAGTCCCCTTGCCACCTCTCCAGGCACGCCTCCTGAGCTGCAGCTCCTTGCATGAGGGTTGACGTGGTGAGCAGGTCACTTCTCCAGGGCACGGGAGGAATGTGCAGATCTGTGGGAAACTGCCTGTAGGCTCCAGCTGTGCTTCTGCCCTCATCACCATCACAGGATGGGGCTTTCTGCATCCCTGAGGAAGCACGAGGGAGTTCAGTGAGGGGAATCATCCAACAGGGACATCATCTGCAAGGAAAACAATGAGATAATAGCAGTGGTGCATTTCCTGGCAGCCCCAGGATGGTCTCAGAGAAGCAAAGGTCTCTTCTTTTTCTGGGTGCAGGGGCAAGTGCTCAGAGTTGTCTTCTGCCTTGCCAAAGATGACGTGGCTCTAAGGAGGACCAGGCAGGACTCCTGCTGAAGCGTGTATGTAGCAGGGTTTGATCAGCATCTGCAACAAGACACTGCAAATGTCCTCAGGACATTTGCCTACAGGAATCCAGAGCTACTCTTACTGTCTGCGCACTGTAAACATCAGCTAAAACACAAAAAGCCCATGTTTAGTGAGGTGATTTTATCAGCAACATTCCTCCAAGCAGAAGCCCAGGAATACGAACACACCACAACAAGCACGTGAAGAATTTGATAAGGCTGAACTGCATCTCTGAACATCTCTCTCCTGGTTTTTCTCTGGGTTTTTAAAGTTTTATGGTAGGTCACGATCGCTTCAGT
>Ga0181612_159579_pt1 | contig 17557 bp, 9 predicted proteins | sample HoacroProtozoa21_FD_119630 | JGI IMG/M metagenome (GOLD analysis project Ga0181612, IMG submission 119630) | Hoatzin crop microbial communities from Cojedes, Venezuel. Combined Assembly of Gp0051906, Gp0051904, Gp0051908 | reverse complement strand
GAGACAGTCTGCACTACAAAAAAATCTCTATCAAACAAAATCATTATTGACTGGAAACATCCATAAGCATCAACTTTGAGAAGCTTCCTCTTTGGATTTCCTCACGGAAGGCTACGCTCAATTTAGATTGGTCTATCCAACTTTAATGAACTTGGCGGGGGGGAACCAACCATTCTCACATTTCAGGAGTGAACAGCGAAGCTCCAGGTACCCTCTGAGCAACTACCCAGGGGGTACTCATGCGGTCAGATACTATGCAGGGATCAGGCAAGGCACCCTGCCTAGACAGCGTGAGAAACAATTCCTGCCCTGAAGAACGTAAACAAAAGAGAATTAGAGAGGGAAAATAAATATCAAAATGAGTAGCAGCTAGCAGGTCAACAGCACAGCAGAATCTCAGTACGATGTACAATTTGCTAGAGCCTGCGTTTTAGCAAGCACTGGGCTCTCCAGAAGTCAGCGGGAACTTGTGTATATTGATCCAAAGTAGGACTTGACATCTTTCCTCTGCAGGTCTGCCAGAGCAGAGCACTGTGCGTGCCTGGAGAATGGCTCTAACTATCCCGCTCTCAACTGGCAGCGTTCACTTAAAAACACAATGCCAGGCCAAGCTTGCCCTCTTACCACTGTGGAAACCTCACCAGTGTATGAGCACTTTTTCAGACTTGAACTGCTTAGCAGCTCCCCGGCATTCAGAAAGCTCATGAAAGGCCAAGAGCATCTCAGCATTTGAGAAAACATGTTTGTTTTTGTAAAAATCTTACAAGTTATGACTTGTAGAATCCGTTTGTATCCTCTTCCTCCCTCCTGCCTTCCACCCTTCTATATCTCTAGATTGAAGGCCTATCATCTTATTTTCTTGTATCTTCTCCCTATAGCAAAAAATATTACACATGATATCCTGAAGTACCGTCTCCTTATTTAATACATCAGCCACACAATACTAAATGCCCGTTGTGCAGCCCATTTACATACACGGGGATGTGTGAAGATTCACAAATAAGGCCACCCTGGAGAGAGAAGTGCTAGGCTAGTCATACATATTGTATAAGCCAGCCTCTGCTGCCTTTTCTAAGTTTGATTTGTGGAAGGCTTATTTTTCTGCATCCTTAACAGAATCACAGCACAATCCAGGTTGGGGGGGACTTGAGGAGGTAATCCTTGCCTAGGTACACAGGGTGAAACTCATTCCCATGAAGAAGACAGGCATATATTTTCAAATTTTTTAATCCTGTACCTTCTTTGTTTAAGAATGAATAATAATTCTTGAAAGCTTATCCAGTGTTGCAGAGGAATATACTCTTTCACCAAGGGCACCCATGCTACTACAAGCATTACACAACCAGTACTCTCCAAAAGAAATGCCTCTTTTCCCAGCAAACAAAGAAACTGGGATTACTTATGTTGACAGCAAGGGCACCCCACAAATTGCAGTGGTGCAGGATCTGTGCAGCACAGTGAAGGGCTTATGCCAGCAGTGAGAGAACGCACAGACTTCCAGAACAGAAAGTCCGGGGCTTACAATTTCACTGCTTGCAACAGGGAAAACTTTAATGGAAACGATCCAGGACGCATCCATGTACAGAAAGAAAAGGAGGTCGGTCAGCAAGCAGTGGGTACCCAAATTAAGATGTGTATCGTTAACGCTGAAATTTGGATTGGAAGGAAAGCAGAAAACAGTAGACAAGAGTCAGCCAGCACATTTGGATTCACAATGCAGTATTCTCAGCTCCGCAAACGAGTATTTAAATCCTCTCCTCAGGATGAAGGGTACTGTTCTAGGTCAAGCTCCAACTCACTGCATGTTGTATAGACTCTGCGGCTGTAATTGCAAGACTACCCTTATCCATTAGCCTCAAAAAACGCTGAAGAAGAAAGCTGGGAAATCAGAGCAATGCCACAGAATTGTAAACATCTACAAAATCAAAAACTAACATCAAATAAAAATGAATGTAACGTGCACCGAGAGTTAATATAGATTTTCACTGAATGAAAGGAAGCAGATAGAAAATGAAGAGAGATTCTGACAGAAACAATTATCTGGTATCTCGGTGTTAAAAGAAGCAGGACTCATCTTTTCTGCAGGATTAGAAGCCGCATCACTGGCAGCGGTAAAAGCCAAACCCAACCCAAGAACATCCTTAATTGATTCACTGTCTGGTCTTGTTACTCTGAAACTCTCATGAATCTACTATGGACTACAATCAGAAGCATAACGTTAAGCACGATTCCTCACCCGGGGCAGGGGGCGGTGGAACATGGAGGTCTTTTCTGCAGTTTTCAGGCCTGAAAAGACCCCAGTATTTAATTAAGTCAATGATCAGTAATCCCAGGTTCTGAATCCTCCAGTACAACCAACTATGCAGCAAAACCAGTTTTAGTGGGAGTTTTAAAAGAGATGGGTCACCTCTCCTCCCTTCATGCAAGTATATTTTCTTACAGGAAAGTTCAAAGCTGAAGTCTATCTTTACAATGATACTGAATATATTCATTAGTCTGACACCTCCCAATACAGTAACTTCAAGAAAAAATGAAATCAATTGCCAATTCCTGCAGCATCACCTTTTTAACAGACTAATGAACTATCCAAAATTTGTGTTAATCCTCAGACACTGGCCCTGAATTTGTCCACAGAAGAAAAGAAACCTGACAAACCAGAGGAGTGATGCCAGAAGAAAGTAAAGGAAACTCTGGTATGTTGCTTATATAGCTCATTAGACTAAACCTACACACATTTCACTTAACCCTTACAATCACTGGCTTTTTAACCCCAGTTAAGTGTTTCTAAAGCTTAACCCCGAGTTAAATCTCACATTCATCTACATTTCATTGTATATTATTTAATAATACACATCCACATTCTTCATTACATGTATCCTATTTGCAGTATGTCTATGGTATTATCTTCAACCTGAAAGCCAATTTGCATTTCACTGAAAACAAAGCAGTGAGAGACAGAGGTTACTTTCTCTGCACTGAATTAGCAGGCACAGCACTCTGAAGGATGTCCATTTTCCCTACTGATGTCCAATTAGTAAAAACCAGAAAATTAATGAGACTTACGAACACTGAGGACATCTCCCATTCAACAAAACCCATTGCTTTCAGCTAACAAAGCTTCCTCCAGCTACACGTGCATCAAATTTCCTGGCACCTTTGGGATTTCCTAAAAACATGGAGCCTCTTATTTTGCACAGTACATACAAATAGAAGTATAAAATACAAAGTTAATACTACTAACAGTGTCTGCTTCTAGTGCTCCACTACTGTCTCCGAGGCAAATATACCCACCTGACAGCCTGCTTTCACCCTGTGACGCGGCGTGTCTTGGTGCAAGGGAGAAGCTTCCCAGTTCCATGGCCCATCTTCCCAGCGCTCTCACTTGCCACTCGTTAACCAGCCCTACACCAAACAGGTGCATACTTGTTGACTTGAGCTAAAATGAGCTCAGGGTGTAGTTAACGAATCAGCAAAGATGATTCTTCAGGGTAACAGCATCAACTGGTGTGCCAATAATCACACAGACCAAGGAACACCAGGTACCTGAGAGCCCTGCAGTTGTGTGGACATCACCACCACCATCACCTTACTGTCAAATTCCAGCTTGCATTCAAAAAAATAAAAAAAATTCAAACTGAAGAGACGCAAGTCAGGCAGTTTCATCTAAAATGAGGAAACTTTGGCAGACTTCGTTTCCACTTGTTCTTTAGCTGTTACTGGCTTGCTTCCAGATATCATCAGCCAAGCTGCATTTTTTTTCCAATGAAAAAGAAGTTACACCAACAGGATCAGAGCTAATAATACCCAGCAGAAGCTAAAAGGACACAAAAAGAAAGCTCCTAGAAGGAATGACAAGGAAAATAGAGGAATGCAGTAAACAAATTTCAAAAGTGGGAAAAAGACAAATGACAACACTTCAAAACTGTACAAAGGACATACGCAGGCCCTGATCCTGGAAGATGTAGCAACTGCCACAGAATTAGCTTCTGAGGACAGAATTTGGTCTATCGAATCTGCCTCCCTGCATAGCACAGGCTGGAGAAGCCAGCAATCAGATCCTGCATCTCACCTCCCAGAACCGTGTATTAACTCATCCAACAAGACCAGAAAAAGTTTTGACACGAACTGTAGGAGAATACAGTACATCCAGGCTTCCTGGCCAGGCGAGACACCTGAAATCCTACCAGCGTCGATGCAAGACCAAATCCTGCATCTCCTCTCTGTCCCTTGAACTCCTCTGTGTGCACCAAAGCCTGTACATACACATTACTGGGTTACATGCCCTCCGCCAACACTTCTGAACAGGGTGTTTTGCCAGAGAGCATGCGCACGTGCACACCTCCCGATTCATTCTGAAGCTGAGCCAAGAAACAGGGAACAGGCCACAACTGTCCGAATGATTCCGCAGCACGTTTTCTGGCACAGCTGCAGAGCACACGGAGAGTGGGCTGCAGGCTGGATGAATGGTGCTGGTAGTAGCAACCCTCCATCACCATTCTTCTAGAAGAGCTATTCTTAGCCCTTCCTCTGTTACCTTGTAAGTCCTTAAATATAGAGGATTACAACATCGCAGCTCTTTCTGGGCAAGCAGACTCTGCACATCCAAACTGAATGTAATGGAAATCTGCACAAAAGAAAGCGGTCCCAAGATTAGAGCTTAAACCAACACTGGGCACAGATGTAAATGGAAAGTCAGTAATGCTGGAGGGGGAAAAGCGTTTCAACGTTTCCGTATACTGGATACGGTATTTCTTCTGCTTTTCTTAATGAAACATGTGAACTAATATCTTAAATACTAATTCAAAGAAATATCGTTCCCAGTGTCTCAGCCAAGCTGTAAGTTTACATTAACACCTTCCAGTTTCATGGTAATTGCTTTAAAAGCAATCACTGAAAATTGCAATGCAGCGCTTGTCCAAGACCCACGTTGGCACGACTGGCCATGTCGGGCACCCTACCACGTGTTGTGAAGGACTTCCAGGACCTGGGAAGGGACTTAGACGTCTACTCGAATTCTCTCAGACAATTTTTCTGTTTCTGGAGTGGGAGATGTTTCATAAATGTCACCTCGTTTGCTTTACCTCCTACACTCTACTGTCATTCGCCATTTGTTTTCCTCTGCCATCTACTTTTTCCGTTTTTGAAGTCTTAGCGAGCCCAGTCCACGTCAGCTAAGTGAAGAGCAGACTGAGAGGTCATTTGATTACCAAACATAAGCACTGACTCACGGAGAAGGAGATCTGGTAGCAAGACCTTTTCAACCTTGCTGATAATAATGCAATAGGATCCCACAGCCAACAATTAAAGCTGATCAATTCAGCCTTGAAACAGCCTGCAATTTCCTGGCAGTGGCTGCAGCTGAACCTTGGAACAGTCTCCTGGGAAAGACAGAGGGCAAAAATGCAAGGCTTACCATCCGGCAGAATCTTTGTCTCATGGCACGTTTGTAAAGTGAAGGCTTTAATTCATCTGCAGAAGAATTTACATAAAGGTAGTGAAACAAACAGCATTTCTTTCTGACATCTGCAGCTCTTGATCTACAAATAATTTTCTGTACTAGTTCTTGGTGAGCCACGGGGAGAAGTTGTTACCTTTTCATACCCAAACTGGGTTGCTTAGACAAACACTCCCAGACGACCTTCAGAACGCTTTAAACAAACATGTAAATAAACACCGATCACTGAAGTAAAGCCTAAAGCTGGGAGCTGAACAAAGGATTATTTTGCTTTTCTCTGCTGTTGTCTGAGGGTATCACACTTAACAGACAGGCCCTGAGCATTACTGACCACCCCGTTTCTTCTGGTTTCTAACCATACAACTGCTCAGTCTAATGCCACTGCAGGCAGTCCAGTACCTGCCTGAAACCAAACTGACACCAATTTACCGATTTGCAGGAGACCAGGCTAAAGCCCCAGTAGTCCCACTAGATCCCAAATACTACAAAATCACACACACACACACAAACATTTCACCTGCATTTCACCTATCTTCAGAGAGTTACACATAAGGCATGAGTCAATCAAAAATTACTGATGTAGTATGAATAAAGCTTAACCTGGACAAAATATTAGCATTTAAATACACAGTGACCAACAGCAAACAAGAAAACAGTAAGCAGAACACTATTCTGAGTAATAGCACACTAAACTTATCTGTGTTTGTCTTCAAAAGCAATTTCAAAGATGGGAAGCTCTAGTATACATTTCGTCCATAAACTTCTATTTCTCCATTCCAACAGGAAATTTTCCATCTTTTTTAACCTAAAACCTTTTCTCTAGGTGAAAAAAAAAATCCTTGCAAGAACCTGCTTTTAAAAGATAAACTAAGGATTCTATTTTGTGAAAATAGGGCTGATTTTCAAAAGAGAAAGGAGTCTGACTTAAATTTCTCAACATCTGCAACTGCAGCTCTCCCCCAGGCGTCTGATCAAGTAGACACTTCAGCATTCTGCCAAACTGGACTGAAAAACATGCTTCAATACTTGGATGATTTGGGATTTCACCTTCAGAACAGTTCAGGTCTTAAATACGCTCCACCGTAGCACACAGTCAGATCTCTTGCTTGGTGTTCACATCTGGCCCACAAATCTTTGGCAACTTTTTTCAGGACAAGGACAATGTCTTCTTTCCTTCCAGCCAGACTTTGTCATACTGCCACCAATTTTCAGCCCCACATTTCTGCCTCAGCAGTAACTACCTTTTGAAGGCTGACAAAGAACAGGACGCTTTTTTTAATAAAAACTATTACACAGAACCTCAGTCCTGCACTCAGCCTCTGGCTGCAAGGTCCCTAAGCAACCGAGGGAAAGTGTCTGAGAGACGAGGTGTGCAATATCCTCTCAGTGTCTGATACCCTTCTATCAGAATCATACATGAAACTTAACTTTTGCTTTGCACTTCCTCTCTCATGCCCAAAGATCAATTATATCAGAAATACATTTTAAAACTGTTTAAGACTGCCTTCATTTTATGAAACAAATTTTCAAATACATAGCCATACAAATCTGCGTATGTGAATTAAAACCAATTTTTTCCTGAAAAGCGCACCAACTAAAACCCATGTCTTGACCCTGCTGTAGGTCACGACGAGTCACTGCTCTCTGGAAGAGCAGCCAGAGCACCACCTGCAGCTTGTCAGTGGGCTGAAATGTCACCGAGTTGTCCGAAGCTTTCCTCCAGCAGGACAGGCCTCCCTTACACAGAATTGCTGCATGAATGCATTGACATAAAACAGTGTTTCAAAACAAGTATCACTTAGCCTCCATACTGGAAGCAAAGCACAAAAACAATAAAAGGTTCTCTCCGCAACAGCAATCAATTTGTTTTTCTGTTTTTAAGGGTAGCTTTGGGGAACCAACAGTTTCCCCCCAAATCTTGCCACTTTAGCGCACTGCTGTGAGCCATTTCCGAGTACTACTGTCATGGAACGTATCCAGGTTTGGCTCCCATGATATTTTATGACAAGCATGAATTAATTCTGCTTTCTTAAAGCTTGCTCCATGATGGTTTTGCTAGACGCCTCCTAGATTTTACATTATATGAAACAATGAAAAAATACTTGCCAGATCTATTCAGTTTCTCTGTATTTTTTTTTTTTTTACGATTCTGCATGTATTTGTAACACCCTTCTCACTGGTCCTTTTTACACGATAAAAAAGATCTACTACCCAGCTTAGTTTCATTAAAGCTATTTCACACTTTTAAACATCTTTTGTCTAGGTCTACAATACTCTTCTTTAGTCGTTCTGAAATTACTACAGATTTAGAAGTACATTTAAAAAATACAGTGTGATTCTAACCTAGATAAAGTATAAAATTTCCTGGACTCTGTACCAGTAGAACAAGCTATCACGTCTCTATTTTTCCTGATGCTGATGTTCTTCAGCTGCTAAAAGAAGAAAACTTATTACCCCTCCTGTTTAATGAATATAGGAAGAAGGTAAAACACTGTAATTTAGAGGGCGGGTACTGTTCACAGTTTCAAGATAATGTTATCTCAGAGGCTCTTTCTGAACAACAGAGGCTGACAAACTTTCCATCCATTTACCAAAATAATGGCAGTTTCCACTTCCTAAGAAGTTAAACAATAAAACACACATTTTTTTAAAAAAAGCTAGCTTGCACTCCAAGACCTTAATGAAAACAAATGAAGATGTACAGATTCATTAACGCTTACAACAAACTTAATTTTGCTTCAGTTGTCACCCTTTTCAATAAGGCTGATTGCTTTTATGTGCTATTCTTTAATCTTCATGATCCAATCCATTTTGTTGAACTAAATTTTCAAAATTTTCTTCCTCCATTTTATTTATTTTTATATTTCCCAGATCCCAAATATATTACAAACGCATCCCCACCCCACCAGCTAGCTCTTCCACCACCAGCAACAGAAGCAAAATCGAGCCCTTCAGCAGGCTCCCTGTGCTGCACAGGTTTCACACCAAGGCCCCGTTCCTGTTCTTCACGACCACTGAGGAGCCAGCAGAAAGCCACCTCAAAGATCTCCTTCCATCCGTAATCTGCCAAGTTCTCCACTCTCAGCTGGACATTTAGAGCCCGCAAAGGGAAGGCTGACAAGGAGAAAACACACTTTAGAAGGTGGAATTTTTCTGTACCAAACCACAGGAAGTCCACCTTGGATCACCTTCAGAACGCAGTGCAATGCAATGCAACTTACCTCTTCATGGGTTTTGTGCTTCGCTTCTGGGTTTCTGGCGGGGGGTTCTTTGGTTTGTTTGTTTTTAAAAAGATGCTTATGGTGGCTTAAAAGAACCCTTTTACTTAACATTCGGAAGTGCAAGGAGCATGCATACGGGCAACTACAGTATCTCAGGTGATGGGCAGACACTTCCAACGTGGATCAGGGATGTCCCTAAACACGCTACTGACTGTCTGCACTTCTATGAACGTATTTGAACTGTGAAGACAATCCAGAGTCATTTCTTCCTCACAGATCAATAGCGCAGAAAAAAGAAAATGGGAAGAAAATAGCAGAAGTAACTATATCAGAAACAGCAGGCAGGCAGGTTTAATGAAACTATTAATTTGATATTTTGCAGCTACTTTGATGACAGCAGGGGGAGGAGAACAAACCAGAAATGAAACACATTCCATGACAGGGGTACCAGGAAATTCACCTAGTAACGGCATCAGTGCTAGCGTTCTGGCATTTCCTTCTTTTATTTAACCTTTCTTTCACTTTGTGTATCTTACGTTGCACACTGAAACGCACTGCGTTTATACACGTTCACCTGCCTTCCACCACAGTACACATTCACAGTCCTACACCGCTGCTTTACACAACTGGTGACAGACAGCTGTCCAACGCATAGCTTCTGCAACTCCCAGAGTCTTTTCCAGACAAAATAATTACAGCTAAATATTTAATTGCATTTTGGCATGGATATTTTTTCACTTCCTCTTTCCCTAGAGCTTTCTTCCCAATGTGTTAATAACAGTGAAAATAAGCTGTTAATTGGCAATTGAGTACAACTGTAGAACAACACAGTGTTAAGTATCAAGCTATACCAAATATTTACAATGAAGCTGTGACTTGCACCTTTTGAATTCGCAGAATTGGTTCATCTCCCATGAAACTGCTTGTTGGCCGCCACAGATTTCCAAAAGAAAGGATACTCTAATGTTACTAACTGATCTTGTTATGACCTAGGTATCTGGTGTGTTATTTTGCTGGGTAAAGCATAGCTGCAGCTCAGGAGGCATTACCCACTGCTAAATTCTCATCAGCTACACCGGAAATTCAAGAGCACGGCCCACAATTCTGTGCCTCAAATGAGACAACCACAGTCAAAGTGCAACATATGAATTCAGGCAGACCGAAAGAACACAGGACACTGATAGAAGTTAATGACTGGAAATCCTTACACAGCTGCTTTTTAAACTCTTTGCTGTGAGCAACTGACCCAAACAAGACTATTAGATAAGAAAGTCAAAAGAATTGATTTGCATAAAAATTCAGAATTTTAGACACAAACACATTTCAGTTAGGAAAGTGAAGTCAGCCTATGTAGAGCTTCTAAGTGTTGATGCTAATCATAATCAAAGCTAACAAAGTAAATGAGAGTACAAAAGGTTTCTGGACATCATAAGTGCCAGAAGAATTATTTTTTGCAGTAATTCAAGCAAATAGAATTGTCTGTGTCAAGGAGTTTCAAGAGCAGATGCAATTAAAGCACCACTGTCCTAAAAGAAACAGAAAGGAATCTTAGAAGCACCACTAGTACGCAGCAACTATTTCTCTAACACTTATGTCTGCGTAAGTACATATAAATCACTTACATTTGCTTATTACTCACACTCCTGGCTTCTGATAAAATTACTTTTCAAAACCTAATAAGGCATCATGGATCACTTCTAGACTGATGTTTCAAAATTACCGTGTGCAGAAAACTTTGTAAAAACGTTACAAATTTGTTCTCAGCTCAGAAATGGCTCTAAAAATTTCGTGATTTTGCTAAAAAAATCTTAACCTAAAATTAGTATTCTGTGTGTGGGCATACCACTGTATTTTTAATTTTTCAAAGAAACTAAAAAAATTCTGTGTACTAACCCTTATCTTTTATGGCTAAGTTCTACGAAAAAAACTGTAAAACTCACTCCAAGTGATAAAAAACATATGCATACCTGCAGCAAAAGAGTTTGCAGATTGATCCCAATCACTCCTTGCTCCATTTGCCTTGTTGTATATTTTAGAAGAGAGCATCCCTCTCTTCCGATGAGGAAGAGGAAAAAAACTCAAGTGAATGTTCCTCCCTGTTGCCAATGCCCTGGAGCTGCTGGGGGTGAAAGCAAAAGCTAGTAAGTGTCACCCTTTCCTGACACAGGGGAGAAAAGTCGACATCAAGGGCTTTCAGTCTCTCAGATGCAGTATCTTTAAAAAAAGTTAGGGCCCTGGCAGAGTTCAGCAACTGACTGAAAACGTGAGCCAAGGCACCTGCTACAGACCAGGCCGAGGGGAGAGGGAGCTGAATCCCAATCACAGCGCGTTTTCTGGGCATAACCCTCCTTTCAGTTCACATTTTGCCAGTCACATGGTTGGCCAGCATGGCTGTCTCCAACAGCTAAAATACGTCCTTTTAAAAAACATTTTTTCTATTACCCTATGCAAGGGTAATCAAACTTCACCTCACTCTGCAGGTTCCCATCCTTACTGAACCAGAAAGGACAAGAAAGAAAAAGAATGACCAAGACCACAAGAATGAATGTGTATGCAGAGAACTGCAGAAATTCGAAATTACCAGAGGTCTGGGGAGGGCTGAGAACGACGAGAGAACTGCAGAGATGCCTGAAGACAAGGCTAGGAGAGAGAGGGGGGGAGGGAGAGGGAGAAACCAGTGAAGGAAGGAAATCAGAAGAGAAACCACTTTGGACATACAGGATGACAAGACAGGAAAACTTCAAAGCAAGGAATCAAAAGAAGAATTTAAAGATAATGGATACAAGACATCTTGGAATATATATTCTTAAAGCTCAAATTGTTCTCGTTCTGTGGTTAAATTGATTAAAGTTCTGTGGTTTTGTAATTAAAAAGCCACATTAAACACACACTAATGATAATCAGGGGGAAAAGAATCTCACGATCTAGTATTACATAAAGTCAGCTGGACTCTTACAATGAGCAAGTTGCATTTAAAATAATCCATTCCATAATGGTTGAACTATCACTCAAGAACTGGCGGAGAAGCCAGGCATAACTCTTTATAGAACACTATTTCCGTAAAGGTATGACACTTGTGGAGCTTGATAGAGTTTTGAGGATGCCTTACATTCCCATCCCAAGTCCCAACAGCAAACAGGAGCATGTATGCTTTAGTCTTCGGGTTTTACACCACCACCAAGACCAATATTACAGCATTTGTAAATCAAACGCATTACTGAAGTCCTCAACAGATTTAATGGAGGTTGCAACATTTAAGGAACGAAAGCACTGTTTGGGTTAGCATGTTTTATTACATGCTTTCTGAAAGCAAGATAAGCATGGCAAGAGGTAGCTTTCCACTTTGAGACACCACTTGTCATGAAAGGGCTTTCTGAAAACCAGAAGCCTGGGAGGACTTGCCGGAGTTCAGATTTCACTGATCGGATTTGGAAGACTGTTCCACAGCTGAATCCTTACAGCCAAGAGCATTTTATCCGCAGGTCTTTCAGCGTTAATCCTGGGCTTTGCTAACTGCATTGTGCCAGCAGGGCACACCTACAGGACAGTTCGCAGCCCGACTCATTCTTTCCGCTGCAAATGCCTATACAAAAATTCTTCCTGCACGGTCCAAGAGGAACAGTGCTATAAACACTCGGAACTCTGTATTCCTTGGGTCCTTTCCATGTATGAATAATGGATAAACACTTCAATCTACTCTATATTTCTGTCCAAAAAAAAGCAGGCAGTTTGCACTCTTACGCTCTCAGTTCCTGCTATCTGTAAAATAGGTGATATTCAGTTCACCTCAGTAAGATTTCTATTTAATACGATCTTTAGATAAGTAAAATATCACCTGCAGATGAAAATGTGGCTATAGCACCTAATTGCAGCTTGGAATATTCATGCTCTAGAGATCACGTATGGCCTATTTTTAATTCCAGGTAACTAACAACAAGAAGAACTGAACATTTAAATGAAGAGCTACAAAAATGCAAAGTATGATTACCTACACTTACATTTTAATGAGATAAAATGTTTTCAATCAAGTTCAGTTAGACTGTAAGGTTTAACACAGATGAGAGAGTATGTGCAGTAATACACAGATCCAGTAAGTTGGAAAGGAGAATATTCATACAAGAAAAATTTTCCCCCCCGATACAGGAAATGTGCATGTATCGTGCGATACGTCTGCTGTTGTAAACTACATGACAGCAAATTATTAAACTGGTTTCTTAGTGCGCTGCATAGATGGAAGGAAAAACTGATCAGATACACGAATCAAAGCAGATTACATTCTGTTAATCCACTTAACCATTTAAACTGTATTTGGCCTGATTTAAGTAAATTACAGTCACCCAATTAAGAGTCATGCCCATCTACATTAGCTGGAATCAGGCCTATAAGTTTTTCCTTTTTCACTAAACCTCAGTAAGTTTGAAAACATTCAAAAAATAACAACAGTATTACACACAAGACTAGCTTTCTGTACTCAAACTATTAAGTACAGAAGTCAGCTGAGAAATTCTTTTTTTCTCCACAGGATGCAAAGCTTCTCTTAATTTTTTCTCCCTTAGAAGACACAATTTCTAGGCTTCGACAATTCACATAGGACTTAGGTCATCAATCCAAAAGTAACAGATTTCATTACCAATTTCCCAAGAGGTAATGAATGAGGTTTACATTTAAAATGTGTTTTGGATATAGGAGGACCAAAAGGGTGAGCCATCCATGACAGCAAGACACAAGATCAGAATCCGTTGTGATACGGAATGGATCCTTATCGTCCCGCCCTCGGTGCTCTCAGGACTGCAGGGGCAGGGAGGGACTTGTACTACCAAGGCATGATTACAATATTGATTTTTTCCTGAGGCTACTTACATGAGTAAACATTAATCAATTTCTGTTAGGGTTGCAAACTAAGATCAAAATAATTATTTGACAAATAAGCCTTGGTTGCAGCTGACTTACAGCCTACATCACAAGTCACGAAGCCTATTTGGTAGAAAGCTAAATGCTTTACTCTTTCAATACTGCTTTTTGTTCTCCACACAACACACAATCAGTAAAGACACTAAGTCAATATGTTTCTTCTTTGGAAATGAAGTTTGGATATATGACTTGTTCCAGGCTTCTCTTATTTCCGAGGCGTTTGGAAGACTGAACCCCTCATCATCCATACTTGGGAAGATTGTTTCTCTTCTGTTTAAAAATGTTTCACATGTGGTTAATTAATGCGTATTTTAGTGAAAGTCTTTGTTTAATACACAGATAGCCAACACTGCCTTATGCATTAATAAAGAGATGTCATTAATTTGAAAAATTGCATTAATCTGTCAGAAGTTTGCACGTACTAGAGCCTCACCAAAAAAACCCTGAAATTACACAGAAGAAAGATGTGAGGAAAAGTATTTCTATTTCTCCAGGTCGGGTACCCGAGAGTTTGTCAATGCTTGTGTTTTGCTCCGCCACAGCAGTCTCCCGTTTGGCTGGGTGGATTTTTAGTGAAGCATTGGAAAGAAAAGCACTTACATGGTGACAACACCACCACAAACCTTGGAAAGAAGACACAGTGACACACACAAGACCTGAGGCTTACATCTTCTTCTATGAACAGAATTCAAAATGGACTGTGCCACAAAAAAAAATAAAAAAAAAAGCAGTGCAGGAATAACCAATTTATACCAAGGGAAAAAAAAAGCCGTAAGATTAAAACAAAGCCTTCTTTCATGCCAACACATGGTAGTTCTCCCATTAAAATAAAAAGAAAAATTAAATGCATGCATTAGTCCTCCTTATATTAACTTTATTTATACCACCCACTTACAATCAAGAAACGTAATAGAAATAAATTTATCTACAGAAGCAAGAAACAAAACTTGTTAGTGCTCCCCCCCCCTTAATAAAGGGCTGTCTCCATACCGCTGACTAACGGATGAAGCTTACGCCAAGAGGTGTTGAACATACTTCTTGTTATCTATAGTGCCTCAAACTCTACAAACCGAGATAAGCAGAAGCAAGCTTTAAAAACCTCTTGACTTTATGTTCTTAGGGCCTTGGCAGTTAATTGTCTCGGTGATTTAGCCTACCACAACGAGGCAAACACGTCTTAAGTCCAACATAAGTCAAAACCAGACTTCTCTGCAGTGTATCTAAGCCGACGCCTCTTACCTATGAACTTACCCTAGCTGGAAATCCAGTACTGAAGTCTATGTCTGTAACCACAGGCAGTATCAGTACCCAGAGGAAATGAAACAACGTACAAGCACAGATTTCTTCCAAAACAGTGAGCCAGTTTTTAGAAAGACGTGGAATCTCACTGGAAATTAGTATTTTCAAGACTACAAGGCAAAATTAACACAACACCCGCCTCAATAGAGTACACAAACAAAAAACACCCACCCTAACTCAATTACGGAAAATAAGGGTAAAATTTTAAACCAGTGATTAGTCCACCTCTCAGAATGTTGGGTCTGACAATTTGACTTTATTTACCTACTTATTATAAATGTATGCATAAACCAGCTCTAGAAAAATCAGCCTGCCACAATTTGCAATATTCAGTATGCTTCATACAATGCTTAAGGAGGAAAAAAAACCTCTTCCCTCTCAAAAAAAAAAAAAAGCCTGCATCTTTGGCATCAGAACAAAACCACATCTAAACTGTTCCGTGTAACTATATGTGTGACACCGAAACCAAGGCAAGAGGCGGAAATTGCCGGAATTCTGTGGAACATTCAGGAGCGTGACAATTTACAACTGCTGAGCAGCAGCACCACGGTGTTTACAGCGGCCCTCTACATTAATCAACAGCTTCATAATGAAAAATATCAACTTGTCACACTTAACAGCCCAGCATAACACATACTTCTCCAAGTTCAGAGCAAGTTCATAACACACACTTACTGAAGCTAATAGACTGTGTTTATAAACGTAGAGCTAGGTCTAAGTTACATTTTGCTGGAAGTTATTTTAAGAAAGTCACAGCACCTTTTAGGCAATGAAAGGGAAATGGTGTCACATCTACACACTCAGAGATTATTAGGCAAACAGTTGAGACAGAAACACCATCTAAGACAACCATGAACTCTGTCTTTTATTCTAGTTATAATACTTTGCTACACATGTTTTCAAGACCCTACTAGTATTTTGGCAAGACCTGGACATCACTCAACATGGCATTATTCAAAACATAAGCAGCTAGTTATTATACGAAACACTGTGTGGGCATGTAAGTATTTTTTTCTATAGACACACAAATACGAAACAACAACATGCAATAAACTTTAAGTGTTGCTTTCTCATAAAGCACAGCGGTTTCTTGTTTTTCTCTAGGTAAACAGCATGCAGTTGGGGCTTTTTCTTATCCAAAAACATGCAGCAGCATCCTCATGGCTACACCTGCACTCGTATGCAGAACAGGCCAGGAAAACAGATGCTGAAGCCATGCAGTACAGCACACGTGCTCAGTGCTCTTCTCTCACAAAACGCAGCTGTCTTGCCCACAGTCCCTTTGGGGACGGTCCCTGGTTCACAGCTTTCCCTGATCTGTGCCTCGCCTGGGCTGCTGACACTGGTCAGTGCCAAGGAGCCCGCGACCAGCGAAGCAGTGCCACAACCCTGCGAGAGCATTCGAGTTCAGGCTCGAAGCCCGCTCAGACAGCGGGTACAGCCATAGCCTTCCTGACCCCAGCGGAAGTTTCGCGAGTCTCAGAAAGCCCACCATAGGTACATTCATCATTTTCCTATTTTCCTACGCAATACAAATACTTGGGAAAGTACTTCCTTGACAACAATAGTTATGTTCAAGAAGACAATGTAGACATCTTTACTAGAGCAATGAATCAAGAAGCATAAATCATGTTTTTTATGTAGCTGCGGCTAAATTTTAAGGATCATAAGGTGCTGTGGCTTCAGCTGTCACACCCATTCCTGGCAAACGCTTCTTTCTTACTGTGGTTACCCTACCCGACAAGGATCAGACAATGTTTTCTTTTTTTAAAGATACTGCTGGGTCATTCCTGGAAGAAAATGAGTTTTAGTGCTGCATGCTTTGGGCTCATCTAATTACAGTACTAGCCTTCAGGGAATTTTTAAACTAATGACATTGTATTTGTCAAGCACAGAAACTTTTAATCGATTTTTCAGGTGGATCGGAGTCAATGGATCCTGGCCACCATAGCACTTAACAAAACACATTTCACTGTCCTCCATGCAATATTTAAGTGGGCTTATTATCAAAATGTTAATTTTTGTTACCTAATATCTTTCTGTGGTGGTCAATACAAGGCATAAAGGCATATTGACAATGTTATTAAAATTTTTATGGCTAAAAGTCCACAGGTCAAATTATATGTGTGTATATACAGCTTCACAAATGAACAGAGGCACGCATTTAAGAAACCCGAACCAAAGCACTACCTGAGCTCCCCAGTTTGTCTGCTGATCTCGCAATCTGTTGTATGCCAGCATCAAGAAACACCAGCTTGACAGTAAATTTTGTTTTATTTCAACATCCTACTCTTTAAAGATTTTTTTTCATTTCCAGTGCTAATATAAAGAACAAAAACCCACACTATTAATTATGTCAAAATGACTCCTGAACCCCCCCCAAAAGCAATCAGCTCAGACGACCCATCAATCATCCACTTTTGGGTACTTCCTTCATTCTAAAGGACATATAGTGCACTATTGCAACCATGAAGTTTGGCTTCACTGTACTAATCGCGTCTTTTGGACCAGTAATGCTGGATTCACATTTCAATTTCAAATTCATTTCAATTATTACTGCTTCTTCAGAACACACACAAGCTGCCGTTGTGCCACATAGAGAGGCTGATGACTACACTTCAAAGAAAAGATCCTCTTTCAAAATTTTCTTTTCATCTTTCAAAACTTATCT
>Ga0181612_122441_pt1:0-12500 | contig 17560 bp, 10 predicted proteins | sample HoacroProtozoa21_FD_119630 | JGI IMG/M metagenome (GOLD analysis project Ga0181612, IMG submission 119630) | Hoatzin crop microbial communities from Cojedes, Venezuel. Combined Assembly of Gp0051906, Gp0051904, Gp0051908 | reverse complement strand
AATAAATTGTCAGCCTTCTATTTTTAGGCAGTTGCAAGAGGGGAAGGGGGAAGAGAGGAAAAAAAGGTGGAGAAAAAAAAGGTTAACTCATTCAATAAGCCAAATGATATCAGTGAGGAAAAATTCTTGTAATAAGGATAGTGTTTTAATAACCTATGCCATATCTTTTATAAGTCCCTTGCTAATGCTCCTTAGTTTAGCAGTTTTTATTCATTAGAATGGAAAATAAAAAACTCTCTTTTTAACTGTTGGCTCTTATCTAGCCTTTTCAAGCTCTGTCCTGGCAAAATGCCAAACAATTCCAAAAGCATTTGGGACTAAAGGTTACTAAGGCACTGTAGTGATTTTCACTGAGATAAGAGTGAATGTTATTAAAATTTGTGTGTTGTTTAGTGGGTATAATTAATACTGGGCAGTAGTTAGTCTCAGTAATGGCAAAATTGAAGATATATGGGTTTATTTATAATAATTGGCAATAACATCTTCTGAGATCTTTGGGTTAAAAAAAAAACCAACACCATATTCTTTGTTCTAGGTGTATTAAATCAATAGACTACTTTCAGCTATGTCAGATGTGACTTTTATATATGGATTTGGTAAATATTTTGTTTTTCAGTATCACAGGTTACCAGTTTACTGTATATTTCTGTACCACTAGCCAGACGGACTTGTCCTGGGTGATTTAAAAGCAGGAATATTCTACATTTATGAAGCTGGTTGAGACACCAGATTAAGAACAGACGTTTGTTTAGTTTCCAAAACCTGATAGTTCTCTCTTATGATTTACTTTTGGAGGATGTACAGTCATACAGTTAATACATAATCCAAAATATTTCTCCACTCCTCCTTTGTTAGAAAGACTCGCTGTGACTTTTACCCCTTTGGGTAGAGATGGGAGCATCCATTTCTAATTCTGTAAGATTATTTCCATGCAAGTTTCTGAAAAAAAATTCCCACCTGTGACCTCATCCTTTAGGGCACTTGGTAGCCCACGTGGGGCTTGAGGCCTTCCACCCCTGCTGTTGTCACGGAGGAGGGCACTGGTTTCAGGGAGAGCACACCAAGGCAGTATCTGTACCACCAATTTCAGGATAGAATTCCATGATTTTCAATGGTATTTTGAAATTTCAGGTATTTATTTGAAAGTTGTTTGTGGTTGTGCAAGGATGTGTGTGTGTGAATGTGCGACACAGTTAACAATTATTTAGCAAACAAACTGTAAAATTTGCAACTTCATTTTCTTTCCATGATCAATTAATTCAATTATCTTTGGCCCTCGGTCCTGTCATAGAATAAGTGGGGAGATTTTTGAACTACTAATTTTTTGATCACTATGCAAAATATGCCTAGAACATAAGCTTTTCAGCTGGCATTAACTGAACAAATTTCCAGTGGTATTTAAATGTATGACCAGAAAATATTTCTGCTGGCATTTCCTTACTAGTTAGCAGCTGTTACAACAGTCTCCAAGCATCTGTTAAGTAAAGGAAGACATTCTGTAGTATAGATTAATAGAAATGAGGAATAAGATGATAGGAAAAAAAAGCTCTTCAATACAACTGCCTTTTGTTCTTAATTGAAAAAGTGTATAAACAGACTGAATTCCAGTATGAATGTTAGACTTCAGCTGAATTCCAAAATTTACGCTGAGTGTAGCTTAACACGTTTAATTTCAGACATAACTAACACTAATCAGATAGGGATTTTTGAAAACAATTTATTCCATTTCAATGGAATTTCCATTTTACTAGCTATAATCTCAAATATGTAAATGGTAGCCAAAGGTGGATGTGATGTTTCAGTTAAGATTTTTTTTTTTTGCCCATTGTTTCTTCTAGCATCTTCTTGCCAAATCTTCTGGAGCGCTTGTAATTTCCTCTGTACAGAGCCCAACAGGCTCATCAGCAGCAGAAGGTAAACATAATAGATGTGAGGAATTTCTAGAGATTTATGAGGTTTAGCTTTCTGAAACGTACACTGTATCTGGCAGTCCTAGGATGTGGCCACATGTGGACTCTGTGAATTGAAAATGTTATAAATGGGGCATCATTTAGCCCTTGTTAGAAACAAAATTTAGGAACAAAAGATGCATTCTGCAACGTTTTCTATCATTTCTGCCCTGCAACAGCGTGTTTTAGCTCAAAAGCATAATCATCAGGGACGTTAAGCTTTTGTTAAAATGTCTACGAAATTTGACAAACAAATTAATATCCCTATTATTTAATAAATTAGGCTTACTACCTACAGTCACCTATATCTCTTCACATTGAAACCATCAGATCAGAGATCATTATACAGTAACCTAGGAATATGAAACTAAGGAGACTGGCATTATTGGGATTTGGTATCAAAAACTTCAGAGCAAAAAATGTAAAAGTAGAAGCCTCATAACGGTACCATTATTCTAAACATTAATTTGTTAAATTCTGCCATCTGTTTATGAAAATATAATTGAAAAATTGCACTCCTACATCAGTTTATTGAGCTGATAAAAGAAGATACATTAGCAAAGACAGAAATATGCCATCCTAATGATCATGATAATATCACTGCATGTTAAAGTGCTCTTTTAACCTTTTTCAGTGGGCTTTACTGATATTAATTAATCAGCTTGAATGCTGTCAACATCTTAAGCACTAGAGTGCTAGTTCCAATTCTGTGACAGGCATTTCTCTGCATCTTTTTCATTTATATGTTTAGCTAGAAGAGCCTAGAAGAGCATTAGCGGAACAGTAGAGAGGGGCCTCTTCTTCCTGCCCATTGTTTACCCATAGTATTGCATAATGGAAGAGCTCATGTCCATAAGCCTAGATTTTTCATGGCCTGTTTTATCACTGTTCTCAAGGACCTACATAAATGAAAGACGGGATCATTTAGAGATAAATGTTGCTGAGAACATCACTTTAGCCCTCATCATTTTCCGCAATACACTAGAGCAGAGGGAAAAGGTAGACTTTAGTGAGAAAGTTGGTTAAGCAATAGCTTCTCTGACTTCTGAGAAGAGTATCACTTGAAATGTTGCCCGTTGGTGTGCTTACAATCTAAAAACTTTGCATGGCAGCACTATGCTTTTGTTTCTGCCGAGTAATAATGCTCTGGGATGCTTCCAACTGTAGCAACCAAAATGCTAAGATTGAAATGATAACCATTTACATATCAGCTTTGGGCCAATAACTGATTCTAATGGACACTGTTTCCAAAAGTTTTTGTGCATTGATTTCCTAGCATTTCTCCCCTTTCACTAACACTGTAAGCACAGTGCATGTGGGAGAATGGACATTTTTATCTCCCAGCATTCATGTGCACATTCATAACATGTGTGGGCACCTTACAAGCATTAATAGTATTTTTTGAGCTCCACTGGAAAGATAATATATTTCAAAAACCAAAGTATAAAATACCTAGATGTAATTGCAAAACAACATTTAATTTTTAATGAAACCAAGACATTAGCTTGGAATGAGAAGTGACTACTTGCTTACCAGAGATTTTACAGCAAAGGTAAATAATGAAATCTCTTTCGTTAGGTAACCTACATAGCGGTTTTGATTTAAAGGTATTTCCAAACATGGAAAACACAAGTAAACATTTTAACTCCCCTGCAAAATACAAAAATAGTCTTGAGTTTGTGCAGGTTTTGTGTGCATTTGTCACGAGCAGCTATTGTGGAAGTGGGATTACTGCCTGACAATTTCATCATGTCTGTGAAAGTAATGTTTAGGAGGTGAAGTAATACAAAGATGCTAATCCAGCTTTGTATAATCAGCCTCCTATGTATATAATATTTATGTTATTGTCTGTGCAGGGTTTTCTTTTCCTGGAAGCATTCCTTATCTACTAGTATTCTTGTTTGACAAATGAGATTGGATTACCAAGTCACAGCTGTATACACTGGTTGATGTATTGCTGTAGGATTGATAATTCAGAAAAGCAATGTAGTATTTGGGGGTTAATTTTCTTTTCTTAGATACAAGAATCTAATGCTGCTTGCTAGATATTTTCTTCATTTTTGTTATCTAAGTTTTACCAGGTTTAGACTAGTTATTGACTCAGTTAATGTAAAAAATGTTGATATGCTGTCAATATTAATGTAGATGTCAGTCCAGCACTAGTCCCTAATGTATGTAAGAGCAAGTGTTTTTTACCTTGATACAGAAAAGCAGTCATGTGTGAGATTTAATATACATCCTAATCTATCTTGTCATTGCACTAGCCATGGGTGGTGTGCTAATGTATGGGCAACCATTTTCTTTTTCTTTTCACACAATGGAATAGATACACATGAATGACAGCCAAGTCTCCACTCTGTAATTGTTTGGAGGGCAGTTAGAACATACAGAAGGAATATAGTAGTTTTACTTATAGACATAAAATCTATGGCCTTTTTTTTTTTAATTCTTCCAGGAAACAATATGAATACTAATAATTGGACTTCCCTCCCCCCTCAAAAAAACCCAAAGCCAAGAAATGACTAAATGTAAATAAGCTCGACAACAAACACAGAGTTTGGAATTTCAGTTCTGAGTCCTTACACACCCGGACAAATATTTTTGTGTATTTGAATACATTCTTTGTCCTGATATCATCATTTTGATTCATCTTCTGGGCAAAATGTATATTTTATAATATAGAAGATTTGTCATCAAGTATTTCTGAAAAGTGAATAATCAAATGAGCTCTTTAATTAAGTGTCTCTTTTATATTCATTTTCCTATTCCTTTTCTCTATTTCTTTTTCAAGTTGTGAACAATTATGGAAATATGGGATTGTGAATATAAAATGACACAATGTAAGATAAACAAGCAAAAATTAATGTCCATAGCATGTCTCACCTTTGTGCATGTTGGGAAGACCAAAAACCTGAATATTGCTTTTTATATAAAAGACATTTTGATGAGATTGCAGTTTCCTAAAAAGCGAGTCCAAAATTACATCTTTCTTAACGCAGCTTGAGTCAACAAATCTTTGACTTCTCATATTAATTTATAATATAGCTTCCTTTTGTGCCTCTTTTCAAACTGTAAGAAACTGTCTTTACGCATTCAATCTGTCTTTGTGTGAGAGAAAATGAAAATGAGACACACTGTCCAGATCATAAAGATAAGAAACCGCTTGCAATTTCAGCATAATTTTTACTATATATTTCGGGCGGGAGGGTACATTTTCTCCCCTGTGGTTGGATGCTATTATTTGTAGACTAAAGCTATTGCTTTCCTGGCACCTTCCAGTGTTCCATTCAGAATTAAAATCACTATGCACATCTTCACTAACAGTAAATTGAGAGTGGTATAATTTCAACAGCGAAAACTGAGTGCAAAATTCTGCATGCAGTGCTTTATATGGAAATATTCCATTTCGGGGGAAAAAAAAGGAAAAAGATGAATCCCAAAACATTATATTTTTGGAACATATGTTATAATCCCCATACTACTGAAGTTTCCTATGAGTATTCTTCTCTGAAAGTAGTAATATAAGGCTAAATTGTTACCTTATGTTTTCTTTGGGTTGGTTTGTGACCACTGACAGTTATAATTTACAATGATTATGGACATTAGCATACTTAACTGTCGCTATTATTTTTATTTCAAATACAAAGACTTTCAGTGCACTGACGATATGAGGAGTAGATGTTTTATCTTCACAAAATGCTACAAAGTTTCTGTCAGACTATAGCTACAGTGATGCACCAGCACTTGTTCACAGTCAAAAGGAAGTATTTTTCTGAGCCTCTGAAAGAATCTTGTGTAGACTCATAGACTGAGTCACGGTAGGTTCTTCTGTCTGTCTGCGTGTCTCCTAATCTGTCTAGCTATCTGCTACATGACATAGGAACAGAACATTTGTTGAAGTTGCTAAAAAGAGAGAGAGGTGGTGTCAAATGCTTTAATATGCAAATTATTTCTGATCACTAAAGAGTTTGTAGTGGCTTCTGTGTCACTACTCATCCAAGTAAACTCTATGCACATTTCAGTGTTTCTAGGTTTCTGAATAAGAAGTATAAACTTTGATGAGACACAAGTGATGTTGAAGTGGATGACAGAGAGTAGATATGTTCTCACAAACTTATGGCTTTTGCAAGGTCAACATTTTCAGAATATCCATTGAAATTAATCATCAATCTTCCACCTTTTATAACTCAAATCACGAAATCTATTGCCAGTTAAAATTTATGTCAGGGTTTAAATCTGAATTTCTTACCTGTAAATGCTACCATCTCCTCTTGCAGATTAGTGGCATTGCTGATAGTAAGTCAACATGTAGGTACTGTGAAGATCTTGAATTAAACATATCTACAATAAATTTTTGGAAAGCCTAAGAATATTGATTTGAAATTGAGCATAAGTGCTAAGTTTTTCAGGAGGAGTAGGAAATCAGGTCTTTGCTTGAATATGAGGTGTCTATCTGTGATTTAAATTTTTCTCTTCTGACTGTTTGAAAACACTCGTGTAGCATACAAGATCATACAAACCAGTTCGTTCAGTATCTTTGCAACCTGTCATGTTAATATGTAAATACATGTGCATATGTATTTAGACAAATCTAAAATAATGCATTATTTACTTGCCGTAAGAGATTTTTTTCTGAGCCATTACAGTCTATTATGTAAATATGTATTTAAAGGGCATAATATTTTTTTAAATTTCACTGGATTTTTGACTTGATAGGTCGTAATGGCTAGAATTCCTTACACAGTACCTCATAATTTATTTCAGTCTATGTTATAGATGTTGTTATCATGTTAATATAAATTTGCATATAAAATATGCTTGAAGAAGTTACTGTACACATAAAGATCAATAATTCACTGATTTTAAATGGAAGAGAGAACATCAAAACTGATTAGTTCACATAAGGGTAAGATTCATCCTCTCTGCAGAAAGCTAACACAAAACCTAGGCATCATTTAAGCCTCACTTAAGCTCTCAAAATGCAGTTTAAATAGATTTTAACTGGTGCATAGGCATTGTTCTGTCAATCGGTGAAGTAGTGAATTTAATCTGTAAGAGAATAATGTATTTCTAAATTCTCCCCATTTCTAGAAGTGAATTAGTAGGTCTCCTAGGAACTCTCAACTTCCATCAGTCCCCCAGTTTTTTATGTCATTGTTTGCAAGAGAAGTGAAGTCCAGTTTTAGAAGAAACATGTAAAGTGCCTTTCTCTGTGAAGAATCCCATCTATTTTGGGTCACGTCTGTATCAGCAATGGAACACAGTACAGAGATGGCCAACCTAGTTCGGAGTACATGGATACATCCACCATAGATTGAGGACAATTGTTTATCCCATATTTATATTCCAGCTCATGTAAATTTAGACTCCAGCTCAGAATTAAATATGGAATTTAGCCATTTAGTGGATTCTGAGGTGCCCTCAAGATCATTAATGTTCATGGAAACTGTGTGTTCTTCTGGTTACTGGAATGAGGTTTGATATTTGGATATGTTGATTTTCAGTCAACAGATATGACTACACACAGGCAGAAAGGAAAAAAAAAAAGGGTTCAGATTGTTCTTTACCAGCTAATACTTCTGGTTACGGGACAGTGCTGGCACTAGTAGATGGTTTTGTAATAGGAACCTGACAGCCGCCAGTAGCAGAGGCGAAGGGAACAAACAGAGGAAGAGGTCAAGCATATAGTCATGCTTCCCTGGCATAGCATCCCAGCTTCTGGCAAGTTTTCCAGACATCTAGTTTTCAGCAGACCAGGCTTAAGCTGTGAGCACAGAAGAACAAAGAATACCTACAGAGTTCAATAATGGAGAGTGTCTCAGGAGGGACAGTAGGAAAAGGGAAATTGTGACTTGGGCTCCACAGCCTGCTGGGAGTGAGGATGTCAGAGGAAAATAGACATGTCTAGATAATTGTGAAATGGTAGAAATGTAGTTAAACTGGATTCATGTTGGGTGCTTGTTGTTCTAAAATACGTTTATCTAATATTTGTTTCCAAGAAATATGTTTTGAAGTAAGACAGCTGTTTGTAGGATATGCCCAGGCTCAGACTGCAACAAGAGCTGCAGGGCCTAACTTGAGTCAGGCCTGTGGAACAATACCAGTTTATAATACACAAAGTACGCAAAACACATTGCAGCCTCAGAGTAGGAGCTGTGTGGAGAGGTAGAGGTACAGGGGGCTGTAGGATCCAAGAAACTCTTCCAAAGTCTGCATAAACCCCAGGAAACTCAAGTGGGTCAGTGTCCCATCCAAAGATCCTTGCAAACAACGACTTACATCCTTACGGCCAAACTCTTCTCTGATGGACTTACCTGTGCTCATTCAGAGGGAGGAATCCTCTACACTGTTTGAAAAAGCAGGCAGAAGTAGAGTTCAGTTTGCAGTCAAGTCAATCTCACCTTACAGAAGTTTCAGCTAACATTTTGCAGTGGGGTCCACAACAAAAAATGGTGAGATTAAGCTCTTTGAATAATCTGTCAATGAATCAGTGCAACAATTGCTAGTGGGCAGCATGACACATGTTGAGCCCAGGGTCAATTGGTAGCTACCTAGCCCAGGTGGGATGCCACAGAAAAAGTTCTATGTCCTTGCTACTGACCTTTCCTGTAGGACAAATTGTTCTGGCAGTAGAAAAGGCTTTGGTTTCAATGAATCATTTCCAAACACGATAAAAACCAATGCTAATCGGAACTACCCTAAATCTGGGTAATGTACTTGCTGATCAGAAATAAACTTTTAATTAGTATCTATTGACTAGGCAAAATAGGAGTCACGTTAAAGCCAATTGACTTGTTTTGGGTTGTTTTGAGAGGTTTTGCTGGTTGGTTGGTTGGTTGGGATTTTGTTGTGGTTTTCATTTTTACAGCAACCTGTTGAGCAGTAAGTCAAGTTCTAATGGGCCTTGAGGAGAAAGGTCCTCATGGGAACAGAAATACTTCTCCTAGATAGGCTGTGCCAGGCCCACTTCAACAAGAAATGCAAAACAGTATCCTGAATTAATGTGGTGCAGTCTTTAAATACCTTGCTGAACTGAGGCCTGGGCTGTGCAGGGAGAACGTATACCAAAAAACAATCTCGCTTGAACTCTGTCTCTGTCAGATGCAACATGACACAGAACTGAGACAATCTGAAGTCCCTTCATTTTCCCCTATTTTCTCATTTTTTTCACCCTTCTATCTTAGAGCCATGGATTAAAATGACTCTGTCCTTCTGGCTTTATAGATAGATAGACGTATATAGATAGAGGTCAGTTTCTGTACCTGTAATGGAAGACCTACAGTACCATTGAACATATTAATTATTCAAAGTAATTTAGAAAGGTAATAATATTGAGCAATTGTTTACAAATAATTCAAGGAAGTCCTCCGGAACATATGGATAGGAGCTGCTTACAATTGTAAAGAAGAAAATATGAAATAAGACACAAAATTTGGGGGCAGAAATTACATTATCTATGCTCTGTGTGATAAATAATTTATTCACCTTCATATTCTGAATGTTTACTAGTATATTTTATAGAAAACCATTACAGTAATTGTTTGAAAACCTCTTTTTGGTGATTATGGATCTCATCCCTATTGTCTTTCAAGGGAAATACCACATGTTACAATTCCCTATGGTGGGCCAATTACTTGCTAAATTTTTATTATTTTAATACACATCAAAGAAATGGTTCAGCTATGTGAGTCTGAAAAACTTTGGAGGATTTTTTTTGTTGCTTGTTTTTGCTTTTTACACGTAACTTTAAAACATTCCAAGCCAATTCTCTTTCCAGTTTGAATAAAAGAGTCACAAGAGCCTGGATTGAGACCTCACTACTCAACTTTTAGCCTGGAGCAAATTTTCTTAAAAAGTCTAGGAGAAAGGGGTTGGAGGGGAAGAAGGGAAAGGAAGGAAGGAGGGAGGGAAGCTTCAACAGTGGAAACGCTAACCAGACCTGAACTACAGCATTGTGAATGGTGACGCTATAATACAATGCTAACAAGGACTCCTGAGATAAACACAACATCAATTAAAGGCTTGCAGGTATGTCACTAGGGCTGGATGAAAAGAGAGAATGGGGAAGGATTTGCACCAACAGAACTTATGGTTTTGTAGTAATTAGTAATCTGTGCAGGTGTCTATTATAACTAACTGACAATAAATCTTGGTTTCTGTTTTGGATATTGCTTTTGTTTCCCAAGTTCCATGCCTGCAGGGGAGAAAGAAAATGACTAGAAGATTAATTTTTGCAATGGTTACTCCCAACAAGATAAAATGGAAAGTAGTAATCCACTGAATGAGATTAAATGTTCTTATTACTATCTTCATATTTTGTTTTGATAACAGAAATCTAAAGGCAGTGTAAGTTGTCTGGGGGTATGTATATACTGATTTTTGCATAATGATGGAAAAATAAGCTTACTTTGTCAACAACATTTCTTGAAGTTGCATGCATAAGGCAAATTTTTTTCTACTTCAGCAAAATGATGGAAAGGTATCCAAACCTTCTACATTTGTGCAGTAACCTCTAATTCTAAGCACAGTGACAAACTATAAGTAAATTTTACCATAGAGCTATGTTTTCCTAAGCCTCTCCATCTGCTCGTTTTTGACACCCCTGTCATTAACTGTCATTTTCCTTTAAATATACAGTGAAGCTGAAAGGCCATCTCTACATCACATCATTTCAGATTAGGGGCAGTTCCTTTGAGCTGAGCACTGTTTAGGTGTCAGAAAGAAGTCTCTGACCTCTCTTGTACCGCACTGCCGCAGGGCCTTAATTAGTACTGACTCCAGCCATTACTGCAGAGAGGACAAAGGCGACCACATCATTTTTCTACTTAGGAAGTTAGTGTCTGACCTAATAACTTGTCCAGGCTCGCAGGACACTGTAATGGCCACACAATGGCAGTGGGGTTTATTTGTCAGATTCTTTCCTCCTCTAAATGTAGGATAATCAGGGAAGTTAACAGTTGCATCCTTCAGTCTTGTGAGGGTTGTTTTAGGGTTTCACTCTGTTGATTTGTCGTGAAGAAAATAAAAGGAGAAGGAGTCAGATGTTTAGAAAAATAAAGAGGGTGATAACAAAGTATAGAGTGTTTTTTGTCCTGGCTAGAAGTATCTGGTTATTTAAAGTGTTGCTCTTCCTATAAGATCTGTTCTGGTGCTGCTGAGTTTAGTGGAATTTAATCACTTATTTCATGAAGAGCAAACTCAAGTCCACAATCAAATGAGTTCCTTTTTTTCTCTCTCCTCTTCCCTCATCGTACCATTCTGCATCCCATCCCCCAGTCTTCTAGCAGAAATTCACTCTCACATGAGAAATATTTTACAATGCTTTTGGCACAGCATTTTTGGTCTATTTCACTAGACATTGGACTTATTGCATCAGATGTGAGCATTTATACAGTTCCACAGAATCTCCTTAATTTTCCTATTTGTTTATTAATGTTCCACTGAGAAAACTTCATGCCTGATTATAATAAATTCTTAATCTAGAACACTCTCTCTTTTTTTAAAATTTTATTTTTATTTTTAAAATTAAATAAAGCAATGGAAATTACTATAGAAGTTGCATGGTATCACACCACGTTCCTTTATTATCAACCAGTGTCACGTGCTGCAACAAGGAGCACATGTTATGATACTGCAGCAGAAATTACTTTCACTGTAAATACATTTCAGGGAGTTAGCAAAACAATCTGAAACTATCAGCAAGCAAAGACCCTGCTGATGATCACTTTGTCAAGGTATAGATATAATGTATATTTAGTATTTTTGAAAGCTGCTCAACTGTAATTGATTTGTCTGCTAGCTTGAGGCGTGATTTTTGTCCTTCTGTAGGCAACAAATAATTCTTCCTGCCTGCCTTACACCTCCCTCAAAAAAAAAAAAAAAGGAAAGAAAAAAAAAATTGATTCTAATTGTGATATGCTCTTCTACACGTCTTGGAATTTGTAATTTCAACTCCAGTTAGGATTGTTTTTACTGTAGTGACTTTGAGCCACATTGGAGTCTCAGAAATACTATAAAGTTACTACATCTCCAAGGAAATGTCTTCTGAAGTGATCACACAAAGGTAATTACAGTATTATCAAAGCTGCAACATGCTGCATAGTGTTTCTTGTGCTCAGGCAGCACCTGAAGCAATAGAATACATTTAAACTCTTGTCCTATATCAGCTAGGATAGAGTTAATTTTCCTCCTAGTAACTGGTATGGTGCTGTGTTTTGGATATAGGATGAGAATAATGTTGATAACACACTGAAGTGTTAGTTGTTGCTGAGCAGTGCTTACACCAAGTCAAGGACTTTTTAGCTTTTTATAGTTCCCCACCAGCGAGGAGGCTGGAGGTGCACAAGAAGCTGGGAGGCGACACAGACAGAACAGCTGACCCAAACTGGCCAAATGAATATTCCATTCCACGATGAACAAAAAAGCTTGGGGGGAATTGTATAGGGGGCAGTGGTTGCTGCCTGGGGACTGGCAGGGCATCAGTGGGTGGGTGGTGAGCAATTGCATTGTGCCTCACTTTTTTTCTGTATTCTTTTATCATCATTATTTTTT
>Ga0181612_151022_pt1 | contig 17561 bp, 8 predicted proteins | sample HoacroProtozoa21_FD_119630 | JGI IMG/M metagenome (GOLD analysis project Ga0181612, IMG submission 119630) | Hoatzin crop microbial communities from Cojedes, Venezuel. Combined Assembly of Gp0051906, Gp0051904, Gp0051908 | reverse complement strand
CTCCCACTGCTGTTACCGCTAACTGGGAATGGACGGAAAGAGCGCCTTTCTGTCAAGTCCACTCAGCCCCACTATTCACTGCCTGGGAAGAGGGTTTGAATGACTGGTAGGACCCTCACGCAGAGCCCAAGCCACCAGCTGAGAGTAGTGTGCAACAGAGACCTTTATTCCAGCTGCCTCTCCCTGTACTTGAGGCTAGCTTCAGCCTGTTCTCTTCCCCTCCATCACAATCTACGATGCATCTATTCAAGGCCATGCCAGCAGTAAGAATTCATAAAGCAACCCTTCCATTTAGAGTTTATTAAATATTCTGCTATAGCACGAGGATAGTGACATTTAATTGCTCCTACATTCAGCACAGAAGTATCTGCTAATACAGAATAATGATGCGGGCCCTATGGATGCCGCTTATGCTAACGATGCTGACTCCTGGGGGCTTTCCCTGCAGTTCAGCGACGCATAGCACGAAGGACTCCTTTTCTTTGGAGCCCTACCCACAGGCTTTCAGTGCCGAAATGTTAACAGTGAGTACCTGCGACCTTCTAAATACATTTAGTGACTCTAAATGTCATTGGGAAATTTAAAGTTATTAGACATCTTGTAAAGCTTACTTTGCTGGATATTGGGACATATGTTTTAGACAATAAATTACCCTGAATTCACATGAGCTTATTTTGCAGAAATAATAGGACTTTCCCAAAGGTCAGTGATACTGTACATATGGCAGGGATAGTAACAGAGAGGGGCATGCACTAAACAGATTCATAAAACATATTATGCAAACAACTGTTGATAAGGTATTTCATAAGTATAGTCAGAGGTTCTGCTATGGCAGAATATCTGGCAACATTAACATTACAACACTTGCTGTGTTTTGATCATAATAAAACTCTCCTCTAGTTAGCAATAGAATATTTGTTGAACTGTGTGAGTTTCTATAAAGTACCAAAAGTCTTCCAAGTATGAACTCCACAGAGCCAAGTCTGTTTCTTCACATTCCATCTTATAAATTGCTTTCCTAATTAAACAACTTTGGGAAGTTAATTCACTGTTTTAGACCATGGCTAAGTAAGTGATGTTTTGAGCGGCTGCGCTCGTTTCTTACCTGTCTAACATAGAAGCCAGTGACAGGCCCAGCCCTACCCAAAGGGGGGCAATGCCGGGGGAAGCGAGACCAGCGCTGACTGGCGCGGTGCCTATTTGCCAGGTGAACGCATCTTCAGTCAGCTGAATGGTGGGGATGAGCTAAGCCCACCGAGGGTCTCTTCTCCCACCCCTCAGTCACAGCAATCAAATCACAAGGAGCCAGCATAGGTAGCGCAGAGCACGAGCTGATGTGAACAGAGGTGTTAAACTGATATCTGCCACTTAAATAAACCCAGTCAGATTTTCGGAGACTACAACTGTTCACAAGTACTCATCAGGTCAGTGCAAGCCAGAGAGGCTCAAGACCTCTGCAAATCTAGTGTCCTCTACCTATATTCCTAAGCAGGGATTTGGGAGCTGAACTTTAGGCAACTGAGTTTGAAAATGCTTCTCTCAAATTTTTGAATACTGTACAAGGTATATTGTAGGGGCTTAAAAATGTTATTAGCTTTGAGAAATGTTCTTGTTTAAGTAAATAACCATTTTATTATTGTGGTAAGTCACTTCAGACCTGTGTTGGTGCTGATTAATGCACTTCTTAGATGTGTGGCAGGCACCAGAGGTGTCCATTAATTAGGGCTGCTGCACAGTCTGTCATGTCTTATTGCTTAATTAATAAACATTAGCTAAGATATTGAACTTTCCAAGGAAACTAGTGTACTGATGAACAGATTGTGCTAAGAGTCGGGCTTGCTAATGCTCATGTGAGGAAAGGAAGATTTATATTCCATGCACTTGGTTTGTAGAACAGCTGTGAGTGAAGTCCACTGGGACACCTGTTAGAGGCCACTGTATAAATTAGTGAATGTTGCAGAACTACAGTATTACCAAAAAAAAAAAAAAAGAATATTTAATGGATTGTAATCAAGATGCAAGAAAACTACTGTAGCAAACAGAATAAAAGTCCTTACACTTATGAAAGTTTCTTGTAATAGTAAAAATAACTTACCCTAATATAGTTCTTTCAACCCACAGGTATCAAAACACTTGGCAGACACCTGGGATTGGCTCCGTACCATGAGGCATGAGCAGCTGCCTCTCCCTCCTGGTAGATTTTTCAGATGTCAGTAGGACACAGGGAAAACGTCCCTCTGGACTTTCCTCTGTCTCAGTCACATCAAAAAATCTGTCAGTTATCTTTTGAAAGCAAAAATCTATGTTACTGTTAATAATGAAACTATCAGAAAGATTACAGCTTAATTTTCAGATGCCATTTTTGCCAGTTTCAAATTATTTTGAAACTAAACATGCAGAAATTTTATGCAGAAGTCCATAAAATATTTTTCAGATAATTTTGGTGTTATAGTTAATATTTAATATTAAGTCTGTCTTCAACCTTTACAGCTATTTCTAACATCAAAAAAAATGATAAAATGTATTTAACAGGCTCCAGTGTTTAATATCATCTGTGTACTAAAAATATATAAATAGAATGGTGCCCTTTGTAAACATGAAAGCCTAAGCATGGAAATAATTAGCTGTGTTAACTGTAAAAAGCATTCCCTTTCCCTTATAGTTCATAGTCTCGCCTGCCAAAAAAAGTTACTTTTAAAAATACACCCTGCCCATTTTACTCACCTTAACGCTGACCCACAAGACCTTCTAATGAGTTTTAAACACACTCATCGCTGAAAAGAAACCTACAGGCTCTTTCTCAGTGTTTGACAGCAGCACAGCATATTTGCATGTTTTCTTCCTTTTGGTACTCTTCAAGCATTCATCACAAAGCCAGAATCAAAGAGCAGTAATCAGCCTTTTTGTTAGCAGACTCAGGGCATTGTATGTACAGAGGCTAAGCTAATATTCATATTCTTTCGGGCTGAAATGAATGAGACGCTGATTTGCCAATGTGGAAAGAGTTACACTGATTGCTAGAGCTGCTGCTATATCCTTCTTGTAGATACAGACTTTTAGACCATTTCACGATTAATGTGGTGCTTCTTCAACCTTAAAGTGGCAAAGAAAAAGACATGTAAAAGATGTTAGCATGTATAATCTTTACCTATTATACAAGATATAATTTTGTATTAGCAAAAAAAAGGTAACACTTCTTCCCTTTTAGGTCTATGGATATCTAATTCCTATGTTGAGAGACAGGTGTTATGCAAGTAGCAAAGCGGGAGCTTAAATAAATAAATAAATAAATAAATAAATAAATAAATAAGGAACTAAAAAGCTCTAATTCTGCCTTTGAGACTTGATTCCCATTGCAGTATTAGACACTTATCACATCTTTACTCTTGTTTCTTAGACTCTAAAAATAATATTGCCTCACAAGGGATACTAATGAGGCAATATTTGCAGTTTATTTTTAAAATGTGGTGGTATTAATGAGAGATTATATTTATACCAGTACCAGCTGGCATTGCTCTTCGTACTGAAATGTTCCTTTTGAACAAGAAAGGAAACAAAATGCACTGTAACTTCTTTTCTAAAGATATGTAAAATAGAGTGTGTCAGAGAAAATATAATGTCTGGGAAATTGTGGTTGCTTTTGGTTTTTTCCTGAATAATTTATTTTAGAAAAACTTCATCAGCTCTCTATTGTTGTGTCGAGCAACTGCTATATGTCTCATAAAAGTAGAGAAGCTTTCCCTTACGCTTAAAACCAAAAAATATTTCAGAAATCCATCATTTGCAACAGGTATAGTTAAATGTAAAGACTATGATATCTGCATTTCTGGGCTGCTAAAGATTTCCTCTCCAATGAGAAGCACCAAATAAGCTATACCCCACAAGCAGCTACGTTTATGAAGCCACGTTAGACAGACTGCTTGAGATACGTGAGTTTTGACAGTTTTGTGAATAAAATTTTGTGCATGTGGGGTTGAATTTCACCCATCCTGAGTCTGCAACAGGAGCAATCTGGGGGGCCTATTCATCGTTAGGAGACACGGGTTTGGAGGAAATACTTCTCTGGCAATCTGATGGTATTTTTTTCTATGGCAGCCATTCCGGCAGCCCAGATTTTGGAACACTGAAGTAAATCCCAGGGAGATAAATAAATAGCCAGAAAGGCAGGTGGAAGGATTATCATACTGACATATAATTTACTGCTAGATATCACCTCGGTAGGTGCATGGCTATTCCTGTCTGCATGTGTGTGGCCTGTCAGGACTCATGGGTGCGTACAATTCAGAGATCCCTGTGGCAAATAGTGAAATAATGCTGCCTTTGGCGTAGCCTGTACTTCCCAGTGCTGTTGCTGATGGGTCTGAAACTTACCCCATGCAAATCAAATTCTCTGCCGTGTTGCAAGCACTTATTTTACACACATAGGTGTTTCTGCCAGGGTACAAGAGGGCTATACACTGCAGGACCAAGTCACCTCATTTTATAGAACTCCGACACCCAGCTGTGTACAGCTACATGAGTCTCATTCCATTCTCTATCATGCCATGAAGGAGAGCTAAGGTCTTAATGTAGCTTCATTACTTTTATTTATTTGCATAATGCTAGCAGCATAAGGATTAGGCATTGCTAAATGGAGCCAACGATATTATTAATTCAGAATTCAAAAAGAGAACGAGGATATATTCCAGGACAAGAAGAGTGAATATATTGAAGCTACAGCGAGTGCTAGAAAACATTGATTTGCTGTAAACAGTTTAATGTACCCCCTTGCCAGCTGCTTTAACATGCCTGCAGCATGTACATACATCTGTGTGAAAATGATAAATGTCTCCTTAAAGCAGAGTGGGTATAAATATAGTAGGTATGTTTCTCATAAGTGCCCTGTGTTATTATAAATATTGCGTACAATCATTTGTACGTTAGAGAACATTTAGCATTGGTTGGACTTTTATGTGGAAGGCTTAGGTGTGTAGTAGTGTTGGTCTTTTTCCTAGCTTTGTTTTTTATCAACCACTTACTGTCTTTCCATTCATTTATGTACAAGAAATCCTGACTACGTCATTTCTATCATCATGCCCACTGCTACCACCACTCATTGCAAAACCTAGTAACCTTTATGCCTGTTTTTTAAATTTTACACAGAATGAATCCAGCCAGCTTTTCATGGACCTTACCTACTTTTGCTACCTCCTATCATCCAGGGCTGCTAATGTCCTTTTCAGACAATGTTTTTTGTTACCAGTGTTACTAAAATGAAGCCTCCCCTCAAATCTGATCAAATGTAATTTTTCATACAAGTGATTTATCTGTGACAACAGATCTGTTTCTTTCCAAATCCTGACCAAACGTTTTCCACAGCTGCTGAATCTAAAAGTTCTACTCACTTTAGCGTATACAGTAACACCATAATTTTATTAACTTTTGTTTAGTCAGAAACAGCTTGGGCATCCAGGTTTCTGAGAGAGGCTGTGCTAAACAATGCTGTGTGTTGCTATAACTCGGTGTGTGGGACATTGCCTGATTTAATCATACTCTAACGATCAGCAAGAACATGTTATCACCAAGTGAATTTGCCAGGTGCTGCAATGCGAATTTGTAGTGCTTCATTGTATCATGATATTGCCACATGCTAACACTTTGTCAGGATGCAAATATCAGAGCATCCCAGTATGCAGTGGCCATACGAGGCTGGTTGTGGCCCTGCGACCCCACTCAGTACAACTTCAACCTGCAGGCAGGTGAAAAAGATAGGGATACTGGCTAGTTTTTTCTTCTCCTTTCTTGGCTGTTTGAAGAGGGTGGCCAGAGAGCCTAGCAAAGTGCCTACTGTGTTTCATATGCCTACAAAATACCTCACATCTCTGGTCACACTCCTGCCAGCCCCGATTCCCTGAGGGAAGCCCCAGCAACACATACAGTGAGAGTGGCTGTGCCATTAATTGTTATCACTGTTTGCTAATTGTCAGCTTTACACTGTCCTTGCAGCATTTAACTCTAGTGCCCGGTAATCATATGCATTGTCTTTCTTTAGGTTATACTGTCTATTGAAGAAGGCTACAGGCTTCCAGCTCCTATGGGCTGCCCAGCTTCCCTTCACCAACTAATGCTTCACTGCTGGCAAAAGGAGAGGAACCACCGTCCAAAATTTAGTGACATTGTCAGCTTCTTAGACAAACTCATCCGCAATCCAAGCACCCTTCATAACCTAGTGGAGGATGTACTTGTGTAAGTCTCTTTTCGGTACTTTTTTTTTGTATCACACACGGTGGCTAGCATTAGATGTTTTAGGGCATTAAGCAGGAGTGGAAAAGAGCCACAAAGTTCTGAATTCACAAAGTTTTGGGGGTTTGCTTTATTGTTAATACACTGTTGTATAAGGACTTCTTTTCTCAAGTCATGCAGATTATATTAGGTATTTTTCTCTTTTTTTTTCAGAGTTGTTTGTGCATTGTCTATCCATAATCTTTGTGAATCTCTTTGTTCACTTTTTTTTTTTTTGGTGCCTCTCCTGTGTTCTTGTTTTCACTTTGTAGTTTTTTTCTCTATTCAACAGCCTGTCTCTCCATTTGACAGCACCCAAGAAATTTCTGAACTGCCTTAGGTAATTTCCTGCAGAAAATAGTTGTGTCTTAGCTTGCTAGATCTTTATTTATCTGCAGAAGAATGGCAACAGTGACCAAGTAAGAGATTATGCTATTACCATTCCACAAAAAAATATTGATGGTGTTGCAAAAGTTTTTTCCATTAACGATATTACAGAAATGAAAGCAGCCACAGGAGAAGCAAGGTTGTGGTGGAGGAATCTGTCATTTTTGTAGGCTTATTGATCCAAGCTGTCTCTGGATATCAGCTGAAATCAGTGAAGTTACAGGTGGCCTCACTCTCTTCATTACCTGAAATTCACCTTAAGATAATGGTGCTTTCACGGAGAGCTCCTTGTATTTATAAGGGGTTCTCAAGGCCTAGGTGGGTCTTGCTGAGAACCCCAGTGGGTTAAGAGGGTTTTGATATGGTTTGGAGAAGGGCTGAGCAACAGGGCAAAGCCTGAGGCTGGCATCTTGCTGTGGGACAGGCTGAACAGTGAGGTTACTAGAAAAACTGAGAGTTAGGGCTATATCCATTTCATCTACTACAGACTAGTGGGACTTGTGGGATTTAATGTCCACGCACTAGAGTTAGTGGCCTGTATGTGTATACAGATATATATATGACTTGCTACTTGTACATGGGTCACTTTATTTAGCATCAGAGCAATGCATTTTTATATATTCTTACTTTAAAACATTACTTAAGACCTAAGAATTTATGCTTGTTTTCCTGCAATTGAGCTCTTACAGAGCTCGCCTGCTTGTGAAAGTTTTTCTACTCGTTTGGGAATGCTTGATGCAGTCAATCTGAATGATTATTGTGTTACTGTTAATTTATAAGGTCAGCAGTTATTCTGTAGGAATCTCACAATCATCAAGTAATTTAGGTGGAAGGGACCTTAGTAGGTCTTTAATTGAGACTTGCACTTAACAGTGTTCTCCTGTCCTTCAGTTTCTCTGTCTATCATTTTGATAGTATGAATGAAAATCTGTGTGGCTGAAACTCAGTATGTTAAGATACTAGGGTGTGTTGCTTCCTACATTCTACGTAAGTCATGTTCCATCAGTCAAATGTTGGTTGCCTTTTGCTGTCTAAATTTTCATTTTAAATAAATGATATCTTTCTCCTAAAGGCTGTCACAAAGCTTTTATAAACAGCAGCGTGCTTTTTCTGCTTTCTATTCTTACAGCTTCTCTACACAAAATGTGCAAAGTCAGTGGAAGTTGTGAGCCCTCACCAGTATGGTATACAACAAAAGCCTGAAAATACATGCCCCAGAATTGGATTTTTTTTTTCTCTTTCTGTTTCACTTGTGATAATATTAGGGAAAAGAACTGAAACAGAAATGTGACTACATTAGCCCATTCATTTTTATTTGCTACTCTATATAAAAGCAAAGATATAAGATGTTATTGGTTTTGCTTCTTTTAGGCTTAATTTTAGGCTTTGAATACTGTAATCAGTGTTCCCATTGCATAATGGTAGAGCAATAAGGAGCCATTTAGGATTTTTTTGTGATAAATGTAAAAATCATCTTGCAGTGTTTTAGTATTTTTAAATTGTATCTCATGTTAGATTTTGTTTGTCCTCTGACTACTGTATTTACAAATTATTATCATCCTGAACACATGAGATCTGTAAAGAAATGCTCTGTGGGAACAAAAACAGGAGCAGTGGGAGAGGTTTGTTCCTCGGTTTACCAAGCTGCAGTGCTTTAAAAAAATGTATTAAGTAGTGCCACTTGGCAGACTGACATGATTTGTAAGTTTTAGGCAACGGGTTAAAGCGATCCTCAGTGAGGATCTAACCTTTACAGCTCAGGCTCCTTTCTCATTCCTTCTGCCTTTTAATAAAAACAATGTCTACTAGATCAAAGCAAGTGTCATATTTTGTAGTGCTTTGGCAACCTTTGCATTTTGTTTTTACAGAATGCCAGATTCACCTGGTGAAGTTGCAGAATATCCTTTGTTTGTTTCAGTCAGTGACTGGCTGGACTCCATAAAAATGGGTCAGTATAAAAATAACTTCATGGCAGCAGGTTTCACAACTTTGGATATGGTTTCCAGAATGAGTATTGAGTAAGTATGTAATCTATTATCCCTACAGTGACTAACCAATCTGAATTTCTTTGGATGTTGCAGTGACGTAATTATCATGATGTATGGAACAGTGCTTTCATTTCCTTTCCTACCTAAGCTAATAAAAGACCAACACAGTTTTTTACCAAACAGTGCAGAAAGATGTGATTAAGAGACCCAGAACTGACAGTTTCATTCTGTGACCATACCAAACACTGCCAAAGGTCAGGCAGAGAATATCCTTAAATGTTTCTTGGGGAATCAGTTTTGATCTAGACCACCAAAATCAGTGGCAAAAATCTTTTCTTATGTTGCTGTGAAAATCATCAAGCCCGTGTCAGTCCTCACATGGGAGTTGTGCCATGCCTTGCTGCCCTTCTTCAACCATCTCTGACTCCACTCTATCATTTTTCAAATGAAAACACAGCATCCAGTGTGTAAGGGTTTCGGCAAACTATGGATTAATATGGTAGCATAATGATACCATCTATTTTGTTCTCTATCCCCTTTCCATTAATCCTAATCTTTTATTTGATGCTGAGACTATCTGTATTAATAATGGTCAGTTAAGACTCGGTAATTTTACATATGAAGGTAGGACTGGTTTTCTCCCATGTGTATCACTTTACATTCACCTACACTGAATTTCATCTGCTGCTTTATGGCATAGCCACTTAGTCTTATAAGATCCTTCTGAAACTCTTCACAGCTGGCCCTTTCCCTTACTGCTCAGTCTCACCAACTGACTTTTTCACCTCTGTGCTCACCTGTTTTTTCAGACCATTTACTGTTTTTGACATTATCACAGAGTAGGTCCCTGCAGATTTCCATTGATGACTACATTTTAAAACAGGAGAAATTACTCCTAACCTTCTGTCTTTAAACCAGTTATTTAGTCACGCAAAGATCTTCTGCAATAGCTCCTTATTTTCCTTATAAAGCTTTGATGACGAATCTTCTCTAAAGCTTTTGGAAATCCAGGTACGGTGTATCAAATAGGTTGCCTTCATCCATATGTATGCTGATTCCTCGACTGGAAAACAAATAAGTTTGTAAAATAGGACTTCTGTTTGCAAAAGCTATAGTGATTCAAGCAGGTAATTTATCCAGGCATCCAATAATTCTGTACTTTACTGTAGTTTCTGTTATGCCCTGGAATGATTTCAGGCTCACAGGTCTGCAGTTCCCCGTATCTGCCCTGGAAACTTTTTATTTTGCCTGGCACCACTCTCCATGCCACAGGCACCAAGAAATTATTAAGCAAGTGGAACAGAGCTGAAACCTCCCTCTCTCACATCCCTGTTAGTAATTCCACTGCTTCATCCTTGAACTCTTTTAAAACTCTTGGCTAAATATAGTCTTGTTCTGGAGGTGTGTTGTTGCTTGGTTTTTTCAGTTTGTCCTAAAACCTATCCTGCAGTCACTTCAGCTTCAGACAGATGCTCTGACAAGTCTTCCATAAAGGTTCTGACATGGGAGTCACTTGAATTTCTTCCACAGTGAATATCAACTCAAATAATTGGTTTAGCCTTCTGCCAGTGGCCAGTATTTCAGTGCTCTTTTATACACAAATCATCATTAGACTCTACAGATGCCCTGTCAGGCATCTTGTACCCCACTGAGCTTACAAAAAGATTTATGATGAGTTTGATTATTAGGTGTCTTTTTCTGGTTGTTCCTCAAGTTCTTTTGTAGCCTGCTTCACTGTGTTTTTACAGATAATCTGCCTAAGGTTATCATCCTTTCTACTTTCTTTAGATACCACTTCAGCTTTTTGAAAGATTCCTTCTTTATTCGAATAACCTCCATTACCCTAGGCCTGCTGGCTTCTTTCTCAGTTTTATCAGGCCTTCCTTGACAAGTGCTATGCATTGTTCCTGCATTTCTAATACCACTTCCCCTGTAAAGGTTTATTCTTTTAGCTGACTCTTTTTAGCTTCTAAGATGCTCAATATTTTTGCATAGTCCCTGTTGACCTTAAGCGTTGTGTATCATTCCCCATGTGGGTGTTAAGCCCAAGTACATAATAGCTGCTGCTATCCAGTGGCTCTTCATCTGGAGGCTGCAGAGCCGGGTATCTTGAACTGCAAATCTGAAATTCATAAAGGTCGTGCCTCATCCCATGGGCTCCTTTACTACCTATATCACCAAACAATTTTTGAGGGTATCTAAACAGGCGATGTCTATGCTGTGTCCCAGCGTGGCAGGTGCACAATTGACGGGGCATATCTGAAGTTTCCTGCCCTCGTCACCTCTGTGATCTTTCTCAGCATTGTGTAGCTGGTGATGTTTAGAGAACAATGAAGCTAGAGAATTTTGCTGGATGCTGAGGGCTGTTGACTTTATTCCTGCCAAAGAATCAAGCTCTGTGGGTGAGCTACTCACTCTGGGGTGCAGGTCTGAATGGGATTGAGGGAAATATGAGTCGAGCTGGAAGATTCTCTGCTATTCTGATCTTTAGACCACCTCTCATCACCATTCCCCGAATCATGAGATGCACAGCCCCTCTTATTTCCACGTCAGGACTGCAAGAGTGAGTGTATCAGCCCTGTTCATTTGCAAGTATGAGTGGGAAACATTTACTGCTAGCACATTGCTAAAAATGAGCTATTAGAAACCACCACTCAGGTTCTTCCCCAAGATTTGCAAAAATTATTTGACCAGTAGTGTCACAAAAGATACCAGTGCTCCAACTACAAAATATTTTTTTTTTCTTAAATGGCTGTCTTTAAAAATTTGTAATTGACAGGTGCAGAAAACTTGAATGTTTGCAGCTTTCTTATATCCCCCAGTCAGGAAGGTAAACTGTCCTGAAGAAGAGGTATTCATCATATATTTATACTCTTTTGTATGCAAGAGGCTTTACTATACTTGCATCCAAGATGAAACTTTTTATCTTGCAGTGACATTAGAAGAATTGGAGTTGTACTCATTGGACACCAGAGACGAATAGTCAGCAGTTTACAGACTTTGCGGTTACACATGATGCACATACAGGAGAAAGGATTTCATGTATAAAAGTACTAGAATCAACTGTGTTTTGTGCCTCAGCATTTCTAAAACGGAAAAATATTCTCATTCTTCCCTTCTGTTCTTCCCAACTTCAAGAACTGCAGTTTCCTGTTCAGACTATGAAAGTACTTCTATGTTAATGCTTCCAAACTGGAATTTTTAATCACACTGCATAGCTCCTCTGCCCATAAAATCCTGGCCTACTGCAAGACTCTCGCTACACATTGATGAATAACTCAGCATGGATGTGTAACTTTGTATAACAGTATTTGGGAAACTTTCACGAACTTACTTGAAAGTAGTAATCTATTTGGCCTGATGTGGCTTCTTTATCGATGTATTTAGAGTTTGCTGGTAGATCAAAAAGTATTTGACTTCTTTCATGTTCTGTGACCATGTAACTTCCTATACCAAATGTGAAATCAAAACGAAGTTTGACATAAATATTTATTTTATCTCTTAATTAAATCCAAATGTATGGGTCCTATCATTATATTACTTTATAATAGTTTGAATGCTGGTAAGCCGGTGCCTCAAAACATTAGTATCGTTTGCAGAAATGACTGATGATTTTATGTAGCAAGTTTTCATTGTGTGAATAATTGGGAGGATAGTGAAAGAAATCTCTTTGAAATCTTAAAGTCCTTAATTTTGAATTACTTTAGCACTTGACACTTTTTATGCTTAAAATTTTAGATTAGGTTGGAAAATTTGTTCATCCTGCAGATTCTTCACCACCCTAGTCCTTTTTTTTTCCCCTTGTAATACTCAGCATTTGCTTCTACTACATGGCAAATATTCACTGGAAAACTGATTGTAACATTTCCATAACCACGTGTAAAACATGGTTGTTGGCTACATCGTGGCCACATAGACTTCAGAAAGCTTTCTGTTGCAAAAATGCATGCTTCTGCTGCTTGAACTAAGCATAATTTCCACCAGTGGTAGCAGACCTTAGAGGGCCAGCCATTAGTGGGGTGATGTGCTTATTCCCATGGCAGCAGGCTGGCCATTGCATCCTCCCGTTGAGGGCAGTGGTACAACCACCAACTAATGCTGGAAGTTACACGCTGCGGTATTCAATTATCTTGTACGTAGGCAGGAAAGGAGATGTAGGACAGCAGTGTAATAATATGTTGCCTTGAGTCTACTTCTAACTACTTTTAGAAGCAAAAAGCAGACTCTGCTGAAATGGAGCTCTGGTTACTAGGGGCTAGATCTTCATTTAGTACAGATATCTAAATGACATCGAAGACAATTACCTTTAGAACTTTTCAATAGCCATATTTACATGCAAGAAAATGGCTGCAAAGGCCTAACATAAATCTTTGTACCTCTCTAAGACTTACAGCTTTCATGTTCTATTCAGACAACTTACACAGATGTGCTGGGCTACATTTCCAAACTTTTGCATGAGATATGCGCTACTGGGAAGAGCGGAAGGAGCGCATGTCTGCATGCTGTAGAAGTCACATGCAAATCTACATGCATGTCACATGTAAACTGGGTGCAGATGCTTTTGTTGATTTATACATAGTTTGGAGAACGTTTTTGAGTTATATGGCATTCCAATATACTCAAGCATTACAACCCTTCCATTAAAACATGCATTTGGGTAATTAGAATAATGTATGTGTATATCAAAATTAAATAACTACTTTAATCATAATTATATTTACTGCTTAATTTACAGCTTGTAAATCAAAACGTATTTCCTAACTCTTGGGAAAGGCTGCCATTGTATACCAGTGGCAAAGAAGGAAAATCAGAAAGCAACTCGGAAAGGATTATGCTTCCAACCAGTTCACAGAGTAAGACACACTAGGCCTGATTCACTGTTGTCACTTTATTTTGGAATAACTGCATTAAATTAAGTGGGATAACACTAGTGCACTAAGTAAATTTTCCTTTCTTTCATTAAAACAGAACAGGCTTAACTGAGGAACAAGTTTTCTAAAGATCAGGATTCACTGGTGTTCTACAATGTCAATTTGATGAGCTTGTTTAAAGAAGGGCAGTACCAGTCCTATTCTAGCTACAAAGGTAATTTTATCAGCATGAGTAGTCTTGCTGAACTCAGTAGGACTGTACAAGCATGTTCTTTTTGCAGGATCACAGGCCTTTAGTGGGGGGAAAAAAGCATTTGTTCTTTTCTGTGACTGTCACTTGAAAAATTCTGCCCCAGTTCCACATCTGAACAATTTTTTAGTAAAGCTTTCCTTATGGAAAGAAAATCATACTTACCTGAAGCCTTTTAAAAAATGCTATAATCACAGAGTAATTTAAAAGTTGATTTTCCTTTGTTATTTTGTTATCTGTTTTGCCTGTCATTGCTTCCATGGCCAACAACGTGACATCTGTGGAAGGAGCCTCTTTCACAATTAAATACATTACCGAGGAGGTATGAGTCTGTTATTTGTTAATGGGGTTTCAAAACTATTCATAACTAATGCAAACCATGTATGTGCACTTTTAAATTCTCCTTTGCACGTTTCTTTCATTCCTGGTAGTGTGGATGCAGAGCGGCATGTTACGTGCACACAACCTGGATATATTTCACGGAAATTAATTTCCAAATTTATCACACTACTGAAAATATATTTTCAATAGGAAAAAATATAACAATATTAAAACATTTATTAATCAGATATATTTTTAATATAAACAAGAGTTTGGGTAAATAGACAGGAAAGAACAAGGGATTCTTTGGGTGAGGGAATTTATTAAAAACATTGTAAATCCAGGATTTTGTGGGTTTATACAGCTTGGTTTCTTGTTGTTGTGGTGCAGTATGACACTTTCATAATAGTTATATCTTGATCAAATTTACATTTTCACCATTTTGGAAACATTTTATTTGCTCTTGCTCCGATCTCAAGCCTACTCTTGTTTGGTTGTTTTTTTTTTGGGGGGGTCCTAATTTTTTCATTTAAAAACAACAAAAACAACGCCAACAGGTGTTGTTTTTCAAATGTGAGCTTAATTCTGTGCAGGCCACAAACATCTGTGTGAAATCAGAGTAACTTTCTTTGTTACAGAGGATACTTTCTTCAAGTGAAAATTGGCTCTAGTTCTCCTGCATATTGCAGTGTGTGGTTAGAGTTCAGATTTAACAAATTTAAGCAAATCTAGTAGGCTGGTTTTGAGAATTTGGCCCACATTGCAGAGTGCTTCATGACTAAAAGTACTCATTGAAAGTTCACAAAATAGTGTGCATGATATGCAAGCCAAAAAAAACAAAAAAGCATTAAAATGTGGACATAAGGAAATAGTTACTTACAAGTAATATCAACGTGTAAATTTTTCTCACAGATCTGATTGTCATTAATCTAGAATAAAATCCATCCATCCTAACTGTTACCACTACTCGTGTATCACTTAAGCCTCCAAAACATAGCGTGAGGGCCTTGACTGCTGAGCAGGACCAGGTTAGTGTCTCTTGGCCAAGTGCACTGCCCCAGCTATCCATCATGTGCCAACTGCAGTGCTTCCAAAGTTGACTGACAAGCAACTTGGATGTCCATGCAGCCAAGTGAGGTGGTCATCTAACATGGAAACCGTATCAGTCATCCTTGCTGAAGCTATCCCCACTTGTCAGTCAGAGCCCTAAGACCTATTGGGAGGAATTCTTCTCATCTAATTTTGGAGGTCTGCATTTGAGCTAGTCATCCAAGGTTCCCTTCTAATCAGCGAAGTGGGCCCTTGTAGGATGTGAGCCATCTGACAAATGTAATTATTTACTTCTGGATTAGATGAACTGTGCCAAAGAAGCACCTGTTTCTCTGCATTCAAAGAGATCAAAATGACCAACTCATACGCAGGCATCTGTGTTTGGTCAGGTGAATCTCATGCATTGATCGTATCCAGTACTTATGCTGAACCTGTGAAAAAAAAGAGGATCTTGTCCGTAATGCCAGTGTTAAAATTGAACAAGTAACAGCAGAAGGTTTAGTAGATTTTGCTCATGAGGTGTTTGCGCATTTGAATTACTGAGAGGCAACGGGACTCCATAACGTGAAAGGAAGAGACCTGAACTAGTACCCTTTTTGTTCCCCATGAATCCAGTGTCTGTCCAATAAAAGATTAGACACATGCTATGCTTTAAGACGTGAGCCAAGACTTTTCAGCATAAGGCAATCCTTTAATTGCAAATAGTGCTCTCAACAATAAATTGAAATAAATTAGTTACTCTGGACAAAACATTCTGTGTCCAAAATTGTATTAGATATTAGCTGGATTATTCTGACATGGAATTCATACACTATAGTACTTTGATTTTTCTGTAATTTAAGACTGACTATCCATTTTTTATATGATGAGCCTAATACTGGGCTCCATTAATTTCTTTTTCAATGCAGATTCATACAGGATCCAAAGGTGGGTCATAAGTAACATACAGATGCCCTTTGTTCAGATGCAGTAGAGATTTACTGTGTGGACTAGCTGGGACTCTGGAGGTGTCTAGTAAGTCTGTATTAACTACAGCAATTTCCATGTTAGAATGACCCCATGGGACCATATCAGCCACCAAGGTAAAGCAGCACAGAACACACTTTAAATTGTATTGAAGATCAGTTGCTGAATTTCAGCTGGACCCACTGCAAACTGAAGCATGTATATAGCTGTTTTAACTCAGCTGATGGAATGGTTTTACAGGACATATTCTGGCAGCTAAGAATTTCTCTTATGAATGCAGGGTAGCTGTAACTACCCCATCACAGGCTCAGTTTATCTTGGAATGTGTCCCACAGAGAGTGGAAAGGAGGATTTACTTCTAATCCAGTCCAACAGATCTTTTAGAGTAACAAAAATTAGAGTCATAATAAAAAGTCTGTCTTCCATTGCATCTTCTAGGAAAAGTATTAAAAATAGAGATACTTCACTTACAGAATTTGCACAGGGTTGAAGAGCACTGTATTCTGTTAAAGAGCTTTCTTCCAGAATACCCTTGTTCACCAACTGTAATAGATCTTTCCTGAATAGATGGCAAAGATAGTATCTTTTTTTCTTTTTATAATGGTACTATTATTATTTTTCAAGAGTGAGGGGAAGATGGGCTGGGCTAATACTTGTAGGACACTGATCATGAAATCTCCTAGAGAAACAAATTAATCGGCACTGAAAAAGAAAAAAAAACCCTAAAGTCTACAATAAGGTGAAAAATGAAGAACTGTCCATATTGTGCTAAGGAGCTCTAACAAAAAAAAACAAAAGAGTTGCACAAGACAATTCCATGCACTTACAGCTCACAAATATCTTCTATCATCATATACTGTATTTAGTAGTGCACACTGCTCATCCATGAGTGCTATGGTTGTATAGAGTTCCTCAGATTATAGACCAGGATATGCTGAGCACGCTATTAGAAACAAAATATATACATAAAGAATTGTAAATATAATGTATATCATAATGTCTGAGATTTGTCAAACCTACAAAATTAATTACCTAACTCCCAATAATGCTAATGGGGTTGATCTGCTCCACTGGCTTTTAAAATTTTTAATGGCATGCACTGTATGTGTACAGTACTTCCCAAACTGACTTGGCGCGTTCTCTGGAAATGGACAGCCTCTCTTTTCCTCCACAGGCAGAAAAAATATTTTCAACCTGTCTAACAGAAAGCTGCCTGGTCACCTGATGCTGACCCTTCTACCGCCACCACTCCAAACCCCTTTCTACTGATTCTTTTCCGCACAACTAATTACTGTAGAAATCACCAGTGATCATAAAGGGGAAGTGAGATGCCCATAAGCCAGCATCTCTAGTAAGATGTACTCCATGCTATAAACAGTTTGAGTCCCTTTGCTTAAGTCACCAAAGATGTCTAAACAGTATATAAATTATTTTCTTTTAAATAGCCATTTATAGGCATTTATGAGG
>Ga0181612_104990_pt1 | contig 17565 bp, 9 predicted proteins | sample HoacroProtozoa21_FD_119630 | JGI IMG/M metagenome (GOLD analysis project Ga0181612, IMG submission 119630) | Hoatzin crop microbial communities from Cojedes, Venezuel. Combined Assembly of Gp0051906, Gp0051904, Gp0051908 | reverse complement strand
CCTCAATGCCCTTCTTGTAGTGAGGGGCCCAAAACTGAACACAGTACTTGAGGTGCAGCCTCACCAGTGCTGAGTACAGGGGCACAATCATGTCCCTACTCCTGCTGGCCACACTGTTCCTGATACAAAATGATCATCTGTAACCCCTTCTAAGTGAGCCCAGGTGTGATCCTACCTGCCACACTTCTGCCTCTGTCTTGCATCTGACCTGTTAATAAGCCAGTTCAGGACACTGAGCAGAGCAGAAATCTAGTCTAGCAGAAGTAATACGTACTTTGAAGGTGGTACTCTAAATCAGCTCAGCAAAGGTTAGAAAAATGTCAATACCAGAATTAGTAAGGGAGGAGGATAGTGAAAGAGGCAAGATTGCCTCAGCATCGGCTTAGATTATCTTCAGCTGGTTTTGAACTGCATTCTGAGCTGGCTTTTGTGTTAAATACTTCATTTTAGAAGCGAAACATCATACCTTATGTTTAGTATATGGTTTGGGATATGCCTGTGCTCATTCCTGAGTGTGATTCTGTGATTCCTACCTTTCGGTTACATCAAATCTAGTGACGGTGGAGCAGCAGGTAAGGTTAGATCAGGTCCCAGACTGGAAGAGGAGTACTTAATGGTTCAGTTAGTGGAAGCATTGTAACTGTAGCACTATGGAGTCCATCACAGCAGGCTAGCTTGTCTTTTTGACAGTTGGAGGAAATTTTGTACAGTAGTAAGTTGTAGTGTTAGGCAGGGTGTAGGTTTACCCTGACAACAGAGCTCAGTGAGCATCTGGACAGAGTTCAGAATTTCTTGTCCGCATGTCTAGCAGCTTTATTCCCCTCTGAGTGGTGCAACAACCTTTCAGTTGTGGCAGTGGAGATGTTTGTGGGTCTGTATCGGGGAATTTACCTGATTAAGAAAAGCACAGCAGGATTCAGCCCTGCCAGTAATTCTTCACATACATCAAAGAGATGGTGGCTTTCCCCACACAGATATAGGAACAAGTGTATAGATAATTGACTAATCTATGGAATATCTTGTGATGATGAAACTGTGCCCGAAGTGTCTTTATATTACCTGTAAGTTTGCATTGAGCTTGAGGAGTGGGAACTTGCACTTTCAGCCTCCTAAAACCCTGTAAGGCTTGTTTCCTAGTTAGATAGCAGTAGCTGCTAATTAGTTACTTAACCTCAGTTACATTGTTGTTAGTTAATGTTAAATTTCCTTTGAACTTTTGTGCAGGAACTGTTTTTGTTTTCCCTTAAGATACTCTCAACAGAGTTTAGTCTCAAAACCTGGGAATTATATTCAGAGGTGCAGAGCTCCCTTTTGTGTGCCTTTAAGGACTGGATGCTCGTCCTACCTGGTGAGAGACAGGCACACGTATTGGCAAATCTTCTTTGTGGGGAACTTGGAAGTAATACTGAAAACTATTTTTATTAGAGAGATCAATTTGCTGTTTCTCTGATCTTGACTTGTCTGGGGCTGAAACAGCGAAGTGCTGTTCATGAAAAAGTGCTCTAACTGCCCTTTTTGCTGGTGAAAATCACATATTTGGATGAGAGAGGGAGGAAAAAGTACAGAGCTCATGGAGATCTTGATAGCTGGGATGCTTATTTTCATAAAGCGATTCATATGCCCCGCAGGACATATTTCTTGTTCCAAGTGGATAATTGCCATTACACATACAGTGTTTTGCTATTCAGCTTGTTCACAGAGCCAGTTTTTACAAAGGATTTCACAATAGTGGCTGTCTGTTAACTTTCAGATGTGCCGCTGTGCTTGGACAGCTGGCTGATTGTGGAAAATGTTACTAAAAGGGTAAATTAATTTAATGTGTTCTGCACTATTGACTTAGGCCTGAAGAACAAGTAAGGCAGTGTGCTGATCTTTCAACAGTAGGCACAGAGTTTGTAGAAATTGTAAGCCTCAAAATAGCACTAGTTTGTACGTCAGAAGAAATTTTTTAGATCTATTCTTCTGTACCTAGTCCCAGGCTACCTGTTCACCTCTGACTGCTAAATAATCTATTTCCTGTTCCTTAAAGTTCCAGCTTATTAACCAAGTGAAAGTCTTTGTTCTTCAAATAAACAATGACACTGGTTCATGGTCCATTCTCAGTTTTCTTTAGACTGAAGGTAGATGGATATAGGTTGGAAATAAGTTGTTATTGTACCCAACCTTTCTCTGAGACTGGTGATAATTACCTCTGCGTAAGGTATGGAACTCATACAGTGAATGTGGATACACAAAAATTTGGACACCTCTAGTTATGAAATTTTGCATAAATATTCTGAAAATAATAACAGTCTGAATTTATTTAATCTGGATTCTAAAGGTCTTACTGTACAACACAACTGGCGAGTCTACTGCTGTCTTATTAAATTAGCAAAACAAGTTCTATTCTACTGTATCAAGAGACTTTATCGCTAGTCACAAAATATCCTGAAAGGCAGTTAGTGTCTCAGGTGTACAAAAGGGAAAAAGAATGGGGTATGTCCTCTCCACTGTGTTACTCTCAACAGAAAGAATAGAACATAGTTCTCCATCTGCTGAGTGGGCCACAATTTGGGCCTGTCTTAAATGCGTTATTTGTTAATTTAGTTTTTCATTCTCTATGTATTTCTTCTGCTTTTTTGCAAAGGATTCAGAGAATCCTCAAACAGAATTCAGACTTAGGCTGGTCAAGGTTATTTTGAAGCTCCTCTCTTAAAAAGATCTCTGTATGTTTACCAGATAACTGGTACACAGCCTGTTTTATCTGTCCGTATGCTCCTAATCTGGCAACATGGATGTTGACTAAGTGATATTTTGCAGGAGTGTTTTCTCTGAAGGTCCAAACAGTTACTCTTTACTGAGGAAGGGGGAGGGTGTTTCTCTGCCAGAAACACTTTCAAAAGTAGAATTAATTCCTAATATTACCATATCAGTGTCAGTTGTCACCTTTGGTTCCACGCCTTTTAATCTTCCTTACTTGGGACTGGCGATGGAGTCACAGTCACTTTGTCTGGACCATCTTCTCCTTGTCCCCAGACCTAACCTTAGTCTTTGTATCTGATTGCTGCATGATGCCTTCCTATTTCACTTTTTTTGTTAATATAGGTCACAGTGGTTATAGAGAAAGGTGGAGAACTGACGGGAAGAAAGGAAGATTTGATGGCCTGTAGAAATTAGCTATAATCAGTCTTTTCCAAGGACAAGAAAGTAGCACTGAGACAGCGGTATCTAAGTATCATTTAACTTAAAGCACGCACGTTTCAAAATTCTTCCCAAAATTTAAATTGCAAAGTGTCAAGGGGAAGCATGGTATACTAGATGTACGTACAGTGCTTTGGCGCCAAATTAAAAACAAAAAAAAAAATCTTCCCATCCCCATTCTTACCTTCCAATACCAATTACAGCTTGTGAAGTAGGCAATGCCAACTCTGCTGGGTTTTCTGCTGTTACTAACTGGGGATGGCTTGACTAATACAGTGTTGTGAAGTGCTGTAGTTCAGTCTGAATTGTGAAGTGCTGTAATTCAGTCTGAAAGATCAGGCTTCTTTAGTAGCTTTTTTGAAAGGTGTTCAAAACGTGGATGTCTTAGAGAAGCTGTGTAATCTTCAAGACAGATTGAAGATCTATCTAATAATCTATTTTAGAGAGGCATTCAAAACCAATACACATTTTTTAAATGACCCTGTTCTCTCAGTCATTTCACTAGTTTTTTAGTTACTCCTTATATTAGTTTATGCCAGAATTCCCAAGTTTTTGAAGCATCAAGTTAATATGGAGAATACTGAGGATGAAACTGTTCTTTTTGACAGAGGAATTAGGATTCTCTGAGAACGTTCAGGTGATTTGACGTAGACTCCCAGGTTTGTAAGGAGGGTCCTAAAGGAGAAGTTGAGGGGAGGTGGAAGTGTTGTGAGCATTGCTCCAAGGCAAGAGGATATTTATGGTTATTCAACATTTCTGACCAAAGTACAGTTTAGATTGCGTATATATCAGTAGACCTGTGAGTGCAGTAAAGTAAATAAATGAAAATAATTCTTCACAAATAACCAGTGGCCTCAAGGAAAAAGATCCCCGCCCACCCCCCTCCCCCAGGAAGAGATCTTTGAGTTTCTAAATTATGAAAATTTTTCATGTTAAATTTCGTCTTTCAGTATCTCTGATTTCCTGTACATAACTGAACTGAAGTTCCACTGCTTGGTGGATTTCTTGTGGCTGTTCAAAGGCTTTTCTTGCAAATCTCTTGGCCTCGCTGATGATGATGTTCCTCCCTCATCTCACCCCATCTAGGTTCAGAGGAAATAGCTACAGAGAGATAGCACCTTGCTATTGTGTCCTGTGCTCTCAGTTGGGTGCAAAAGCCATGGTGGGACTTTTACTGCTGCAACACACACCACTCACAACGTTTAGATGACTCGTCTTAAAGATGCAGTAACTACACTGACTAGGCTAATGTACCGTATGAGAAATTTTAGAACCGCAATACAGACAGTATTGGAATAGTTATGTCCGATTAGCTTTGTAGGCGTGTTTGCAATCCAGCTATTTGTAGAATTGAAAACTACTATTGTTGTTTTAACTCGACAGAATTCACGTTCTGTAGATATACAGATTTACACTTCAAATGCTAGGTAATTTAGATTTACATTGGTATTTACAGCCTGTAAAAGGAAGAAAAGTTCAGGACAGAAGTCTACACATTTGTATAGTTAGTTGTCCACTTCCATACATTGCTTGTTATTTATTCCTATCTGTTAATTGCCATCTAAAATATTAGGGGTTTATATAAGAATAGAATCTTCTGTGAAAGTTTTCTACTGACATGCTTGTTTAGTGTGTTAAAGTGAAGCGTAGTAAATCATTTTCATACACTGGAGAAATAAATATGAGTGCTAAACTTATATTTTACTTTCTATTTCAAGGCTCCAGGAGCAGCTGGAAAAACAGGAAGCTTAGGGAAGAAACCTGGTGAGTCATATATTGTGACAGCACCTTATAGGTACCTAAGTTCAATGCTGACAAAACCTTTTCCATGAAAATAAATTATGCCTGCTCTTGGTCGTTTTGTAGTAGTTTGCACTGATGAAAACTGTTGTCTATAGTAAAATAATGCATAATCTGTCAGTCATTCTGTCTAGCATGTATCAATCACTAAATAGCATGTGACTAGATAATAAAAATCTGCTTGCTCAAAAATGAATGTGAACTTCGTGATAGGTTGCTGAACAGAACAGTGGAAGCCTACAAAAAGCCCAGGTTTGCCACTGCCTCTGAAAATGGAAGTTTACATTCCTACCCTGTGGTTTTACAGCATTTTACCCAGAACGCTACACAATATGGTATACATTGATTTTTTGAGCTCGTGTGCCTGCTTCTCATTTTCAAGAGCACATACCTTGTATCCATGCTATGTAGCTTATTGCCTGTCAAGCCTGATCATATTGCAGAGGATCAGGTTGCAGGTTACTTTTTGGCTAGGAAGAGGTCCCCTGGCTCTTGGGGCGGTGGGAGCTGTCCTTCCAAACAGACATTGGATCATTAGAAAAGTGCATTCCCTGCCACTGGCAGGCATTTGTAAACTTTCCAGAAGACGCCTCATTTTCTGCTTTTGTACCAAAGAAATGACTTTGCACTGAGCTGAACCAAACTAAATAGGGGGTGCTCCCTGCTTCTATTCTGACCCTTTTGCTGAGGCTTGTTCAGGTGCACAGTGAGGTGGTTCAAGGCTGTTATCTACCAAGTCTTGCCGTATTTCCATACACACACAGATGCATATTTTGTTTTGTGAGGAGGAGGTTTTGCTTTGTCTCCCTGAATCGGTTCACCATGTAAGTGTGCAAGAGCAGGAGGGGAGAGTATATTGCAGCAGCCCCAACTTCATTTGGCTTATTTTACCTTGACATATGAGCAGTGGGCTGCTCTTGTCAAATCTTACTGATCCATCTATGGAAAGAAGGGCTGGGAAGTAAACTACTTCTGCCCTTTCTAACTTTCATTTGCATGATTAAAAATAGTTATGTTAATAGATACAAAGCTAGAGAGAGGCAAACAAGAATACAGATCTGGGAAACCTCTGGAAGTGATACCTGGCAGGAATAGTGAGAAGAGACTGACAGATCGGGCTGCTTTTTCCATGTGTGGGAGAATGGTGGATGGCAAAACTTCAGCCTAAAGTACCAACCTTATAATCGCTGGTCTCCTGGATTTGAACTTTCAGTGAGGTAGAGACTGGGGGGATGTTGACAAAAGCTGTGTCCAGAGTCTTTTGGAGTTTTAAGAACAGTTTGGGATCAATGCTGCCTATTTGGCAGCAAGGAAATTCGTGGATGTTTTTGTTGTAAATGAGCTGCAGGTGCTCAGCAAATAAAAGTGAAATGCTAATGAACGAGGTGAAATATTCCCGTTTATTCTAGAAGCAGCAGGACAAGCGGGTGGGAGTTGGTAACTGTATGTTGAAGGGCAAGGGAAAAGAAACTGCTTTCTGCGAATGTAAGCAGCAATATGAGGACAATTCTGTCTGTGAGAAGGCATTTTTTTCTTTTTCTGAATGTACCTGTTTTAGTAGAGGCCACATTTCTTGACCTGGACTATAATTGAATTGGATCTCTTCTCAGTAATTCAATACTTAAAACAAAATTAAAAGTCCTTCCTGGAAGGAAAGCTGTTTCTGTTTTTTAAACGTTTTTTTGCTGAGTTGTTTTCTCTAACTTTCTGTTTCTCTGTTACATGTAAGAGCTGAATGTTAAACTTGTAATTTGTATTGTAACTTATTTAACACACAGTCCACAGTAAACATTCTTTATGCTGCTGGTTGGTGAAAGAGGATATCTGATACCTGGAGACTTGTAAAGCACCTTTTGTAGATGAAAATGAGAAATTTCTTGTTCTGAGATGCAAGGTGTAAGATTTTTGCTCTTTCAGTATGATACACTGAATATTATAATTGCCATGGTAGTGAGAGAAGTTTTTGCCTGCTTTAAAAAAAAAAATAAATTTGACAAACTCCTACAGTTAACTTGTTTGCTTGTGTTGATTTTGCCTCCTGAATGGCTGTAGGCTGGAGGAATTAATCTGAATCTGTGGAAAAACCTGCAAATGCAGGGAGCTTGGACACTTTCTAGCAGCATAGCCATGTTTCCTGCCAAATAGCTTTCTCACTTTGCCTTCGTAGAGGACAGACTGTGCTGCTGCTGGCTTTTCTCTCTGTAAACCTTTCTGCTCTCCTGTCATCACCTACCGTGTTTTACGTAGAAATTCTTTCTTCTGTCTACTGTTTTCACACTGTGTGTGCTGTCTAAGTTCCGGATCTAGATCTAAAGCATCTTTCTGACTCTCAGCTACTGCCTTTTTCATCACCTGCTTGGTTCCACATCTGTGTGCCTGCCTGTCCCCTCTTTGAGTTACCATGAGGGAGGTTCTGCCATAGTTAATTCTGTGTGTGTCATTGTTTGCAGTGACCTCAGGTTGCTTGTCATCTCTCTGCTTCTTCATCCTCCTTATGTTGTTCATTTATATCTTGAATGCTTCTCTGACCATTTTTAATTTTCCTGATGATCCTTCTCTTCTAAATTTTAAGGAAACCATCTGGTCGTTTTCCTGGCGGTCTTCAAATCACTTTGTTGTTTCTTCCCTGCCACAGAACCTCCCTTTGTTTCAAGGGAGTTGGATTTGTGGTTTCCTCTGCCTACAACTGCCTTTTCAATGATAGCTCCCTTTCTCTGCCTTACCAGCAGACTCCCCGCCGCTTTCCCAGCCTGTGGGTGATGTGTTGTTGCTGAGCGCCTCTGCTGTTTCTCTTGGCCGCAGGAAGTTTGGCGCTTGTTGACAGAGAGAGATGAGTAGGACGGTGCCCAGCGCTGTGTTGCTTTCTCAGTATGGCTGCCCGTGAGAAGGCCGGAGACCGCTTCTGTGTACTCGCTGCCTTCAGCCTCAGTCCCTTTTGCTGTCGTTGCCATGTTAATCCACCTCACGCTCACAGTCGCATTGCTTTCTGCTGCTTTATAAAGGGACAAACTGTGACGGCAGGTGTGACCTTTTTCTGCTTAGTCTTCTGGCGCCAGTTTTTTAGGATGAACTAGATTGATAATATATACAAACAGTAATCATAAGTGAAAATAACTGATACAGATTTTTTTTAACCAAGATTTTCAAATAAAAGCTAAAATCTCAAGCAGTGTGTTGATCTGTGATCAGATAATTGCTGAGGTTTTAAATTAAGCTGACTGTCTTTGCACTGAAGCAGCTGAGACAGATTTCTGTGATCTTATACTACTGGCTCTGCTGTGGGCTTGTTCTAGGATAGTCATAAACCAGAACCAGTCAATCTGAGTGCTCACATTGGCTGCCCCCAATTTTGTTTGATGCATTGCCAAATAAAAACTTCCCTTGTCTTAAACACAGGGTCAGAATTTACTATTCCAGGAAAGGTTTTCCATAAACAAAGACCCAAATTCCACATCCCCCCCAAAAAAAAACCCCAACCCCTAGATCAGTCTGTTGTGGAGAATACCTAAGTGATGAATGACTGTGTACTGGGATCAAAAAGTGGAAATTTCAGCGGTAACAACACAACTTTTGTGCTTCTTTGGATATCTGAGACCCTTTACAACTAAATGAAGGCTAAAAAAAAAATTCCCTACATATTCCCCTTAACTCATGGCTAAAAAGGGACTACATAAATATAGCAGCCTAAAAGGTTTAGCTTATTACATCTTTTGATTATGAAAGGTTCCCAGTAATCATAGTATTAAACATATTCTCCATCACCCTAAATGTGGTTTGATGACATGCTAAACCTGACTTAAAAGCCATCAGTAAGACCAAAATACCTACAGTCGCTTACAACTCCTGTCAGTTCAAATTAGATAAAAAATGCGTTAAGCCTGCCAGACTTTGTGGTGACTAAGTTATCATCTGTCTTTCCACAACCACTGTAAAATGGAGTAAATTGCATTGTCTGCTTTGGCTTATTTAACAGACAGATAATTGTGAGCTCACAGTTACTCTGCATCAGATTCATGCTGGTAGGTGATCAGATAAGGCACCAGTTTTATAATAATGCTCATGCCATAAAGATTTCAGAATAAATCCTGTTTGTTACATTTTGAGAACATTCTTTTTTTTGTCTAGTCTGGTGGTGAGAAATTTTCTGCGGGCCTTCATTAGTTTGCACCTCTGTTCCTGCAACTTTTGTTATATTGTCATCAACATGTATTTCCTCTTTTTAGGGAGCTTAGTCCAAACGGATGCTAGAAAAATGTATTTATTAGAAACCAATATTATGACATTTGATTTTAAGAGCCATATAGCTCTAATGATGGTCATTACTCTTCTCTATTTCAAAGATTTTTTTATATCTTGCCTGTATTGCTGCTGCACCTCTGTTGTTTTATTCCTGTAGTGCTATGAACTTTCAATCTGTTTTATAATTACCATATGTTTTCAGGGAACTACATAAATATATAAGAATTTTATGGAAAGAAATACAAAACTGATATACCGTGCCAGTGGTAATAGCAGAGTCAATGCTGTATAGAATGTGTTCAGGTTTTTCCAAATTAACTGTATTATTTTGCTTCCCTGCTTCAACAGAAATCGCCCAAGTTATTGCCTCTTACACAGCAACGGGTCCAGAACAGCTTACTCTTGCTCCTGGTCAGTTGATTCTTATCAGAAAGAAGAATCCAGGTGGCTGGTGGGAAGGAGAGCTCCAAGTTAGTTACTTTTTTTTTTTTTTAAATAAAAATCCATGTAGGAAAATTTATAACTTTTTAGTAGTTTAAAATGATGAATGCATCAATGATAATTAATTTTGAAAATGTTCTGCAATCAGAATGCCTTTACAAAAATATACATATATTCCAGTTCCTTGAAATTGAAATTACTTTGGAGGACAGTAGGAGGAAACCATCGTGCCTCATTGTAAGTCAAGGATACCAATCTCATGAATCGGACACAGCCTGCAGTTCACTCCCTTGTACATTTTCCTGGAGGCCCTTCAGATACAAGAAAGGAATGGATTTTAGGGTGTATTGTTTTGCCTGCTTTTGAATCCTCCCAGTCTTGAGTCCACTAGTCTTCTTTGTGTGAGAAAAAAAGCAGTTGTCATGTCAGGTGGTGGGGAAAGCCAGCGATGCAGCAGGAGTGCATGGGACTGTTGGGTTAAGTGACAGCGTCTACTTGTACATCCCGTTCCAATAGTGACCACGCGTATCACGTGCAGTTGGATCAGCTGATATGGGGGCGCACTGTGAAAGCGGAAATATACTGGGGTGTGCAGCCCTGAATGTCTTCCTAAGAAGCTTTCTCAGTTGCTTCAGCCAAAAGTTTGGCTATACCTTTTGTTGAAGGATTGAGAAGTATTTTACAGCAGTGGTTTTGTAGGATGGCCACCACTTTTTCAGGTTGCCTAATGAATGTGGCAGTGTACAATAGCAGTCTAATGGCCCTATCAGCGACAGCTCAATTTAGTGTAGAATAGTGAAAAGAATCGTGTCTGGTGCAAGCATCAGACAGGAGAACGCTTTAGTGTTGCATTAGAGGATAATAGATAATAAAATATTTTAACTTTTTTTTTTTTTTTAAGAGTAGAACTTGACAATTTGGAAACTTGGATTCTCAATGGCTTTCAGTGGCAAAGCTTTTTTTTTCTGCCCTCTCCAGTACCACTGAATGAGGTTTTGTTTGGTATGTTTTTTTTTTTAACAGGGAATATTACATGGAAGAATGTAGTTGATTTGTTTTTGCAATGCAGATGCTCAAACTAACTCACATGTTTTTTCCACATTACGACCTGCCCTTTTTGCCTTTCCTGGTGATATTTTTTCATTTTTTGTGGAGAAACCATCTTCCAGGATTGCTTTGGTTTTCATTCTCACTAACCATTATGTTTTTGTTAACTCGCAGCTTTAAAGAGTCTCACATTAAATGTATTGTAAGATAGAAAATAAGCTTCACTGGGCAAGAGCTGTCACAATTACCACTTAGCAGCCTAAGTGAGGTTTTTTTAAAAACCAATATTTGCTTGTGTAAATACTCATATGTAGCTTTGGATACCGGACTATCTTAAGCGTGGTTTTACAAGTTGTTTTTACCTCATTAGCAGTCATCTATCTATGCTTTTCATTCTCCTGTTCCAACACTGTAATACTAGTTCTTGCTTGTTTGTTATGTGAGCACAAAGGCTAGTATGGGAAAATGGATTGAGGAATTGAGTAAAAATAAAAGCAGCAAACCTCGCCCCCGCCAAGTAGTAAAATGATGACAAGCTTTGGAAAAGGGGACTACTGTTAACTTTTCTTTATGCATTTTATTTCAAAGTGACAGATTTTTTTAGAGGTGTATGTACAGTTTGGTTTCAGCCTCAAGTAAATTTTGATGCTGCTTGTCTTAGGGGTCAGAGTGAAAGTAAAATAAGGCAAATGTGTTAAGCATTATATTGCTGGGTTTAATGCAGTCTTCCAGAATATCTTAAAATGAGTGATCTAGATACACTTTAGATCAAGTGCTTTCTTTTTCAGTAGAGAGAGAGGGTGAAGGAAATAGTTAAAGAACAGTATATGTGTTAGATTACTTTCTTCACTAAAACTAACATCTGTTTTGTTTTTAAAGGCGAAATTCTCCATGCCCAAAATTCCAACCTTATTGTAACAACACAAAAAGTGAACAACTAGTTAAACTAATTCTTAACTTAGATGTAGTAGATTTAGAAGCTGAGATTCGGTTCAAAGTTTTAGCATAACCTTTCTTACAGTAAGGATTTTTCTTCTGATTTCATTTGCAATGAGCAATGCAATTTTATCTGAAATAACGGGATGCCATTTCTGTCAAATTCCTATCCTGCTTTGGTGACACAAGCTTTGTCCCACTGGATCAGACCTGCAGTCCGTCTGTCCCAGTATCCTGTTTCTGGCAGCGACTCACGGCAGCTGTGTTACAGACTGTAGAGTGCTGCTGTAGGCCAGGTGTACGGTAACCTGCTGCTCTCTCAGCACACGCACAGGGACCACACGCACGCTAATACATGTGTGCACCACATTTTCATACTGATGTACTCTGATTAGATAGGCATGAGAACATCTAGTGTACTTTCCAAAACCTTAAGGTCTGTTAATTAGGATCATTTGGACAGTGTCTATCCATATGTGCTTGTAGTTGCCAAGGCTTCATTTTTGTTTGATTAGAATCTGGCTTTGGGATTTTGTCTTTGACTCCAAACTTTACCTATTTTTTTCTTGCCATAATATTTTGCTGCCATTCTAGCACTTGGTTGGTGTGATATATGTTTATGTTCTGTCTGTTGTTTGGACAGGAGAGACTATTAAAAAGTTTAGATACTTTTTCTTTAAAAGAAAAGAGGTAATAGGGACTCTTAATCTCTACTTATACCATCACAATCTAGGTATCTCTTTAAATACAGTTCTTTGCATAATGAAAAAAACATGTTCATGCTGCCACTCATTAGTACAATAGCCTAATCTTCTAGAGTTGTGGTTTAAATAGAATCAGGAGAAATCTTTCAGAAGGATTGGGGTTGCAGTATTAATTATAAAGCACACAAAGTAAGAATAGTGTTAGGTGAAAAATCACATTAGTAGTAAATAAATACCATTTAGATGTTATAAACTACTGTTTATATATTTTTAAAAATTACTTCACATAATGCAAGTTTCATAATATTAAACTATTGGCACAAAAATAGCTGACTTCTTCCTTATAATATTCATTTTTCTGATTCTGAAATAGTGTGACTGCAAGTAATTAAAATACTGACTGAATTACCTTGTCTAAAGATCGATTGATGTGCTTAATCCTCTTAAAAGAATTGGTTTTTTTACTAGGCACGAGGGAAAAAACGGCAGATAGGATGGTTCCCTGCTAATTACGTAAAACTTTTGAGCCCTGGTACCAGTAAAACTACACCAACTGAGCTACCTAAATCAACAGCATTACCTTCAGGTAAGCAATGTGGTTGCATATAACAAAGTTGGTTTTGTAATGTGTGGCATTTGCAATAGGACTTCTAAAAATATTTATGGACATTCAATAGGATATTAAGTATCTGTTATACTAGTCACTTTGGTTAAACTTTTTAATTTTCTTTATATGAGAAAAACATACAGTTGGTCTGTATATTTATGGTGATGGTTCCTCAGATATGAACTGTTGGGTGCTAAAAAGCCATCTGTGACATTACATCATAAAGAGTTAAACATTCAAATTATCAGTCCTATTTGCTTGCATTAATTGTAGTAAAGGAGTTTTTAAAGATTCAGGATGGTCCATGGGCTTAGCAATTGAGGCACCTCTCATTCAGAACCTTTTATTTTTCCTAAGGTGAAGTGTGAGAAAACCACTTAAATGAAGATGTCCTGCATAGCCTTTTTGTCCTGTGTAGCTACTTATTTAAGGTTTCTGAAAGGATACAAGAGTGATAAGGATTATATTTTTAAAGCTATTTATTACAGCTCCACCACAGGCAATATCAAAAGAGTCCCATCAGTCCACTACAAGGTATAAAGCCAGCCAGAAGACAGAGAACAAAAAGTTCATTCCTTGCAACTGTTTCAGTCTTGAAACATTTTGGGCTTGTGAGCTGGTGTAGTACTAAATAAAGAGGATTCATGTCAATCAAAAACATGTAGAATGGATGTATGTTCTTCCATAAGCCACCCAAAAGACTTGATGTAGTTGTCTGTCATCTGTTTGGATTTGGGTGGCAGAGGGTAAAAGCTTGCAGCTTCCGCAGGCCATTTTTTGAATGTCTATCATTAAAATGAAATAAATATTTCCAGATGAAAAATGGTAGTGAGCATAATTTTCTCCTTTAAATATGTATGAAGGATTATCATGTAGTTTATGGAACTAGAATAAAATACTGAGGTATTAGTTTCATGTGCGATTGGTATAAATAAAAGTACCATATCAGAGAAGGCAAATGTTATAAATGGTGCTAATTGGCTCCTTTGATTGTAGTCATAAAAATGAAGAAAATCAGACTTCTGTAAAGACTCATGAGTTTGGGTCCTGCAGTTAAAACGGTAACTCGGCATTGAGACACATACTTTTACAAGGCAATATGGTGGGATTTTTTTTTTTAATTATTTCAGGTTTGACAGTCTGGGACTTTGCACACATGCTAATAAAATTTATACAGAATAAACTTTTTAGCACTTTTTTCATTGCCTACAGAACATCAAAATCTTAGAGACAGTCATTATTATCAAAGTAAGCTTTGTTAAGACCTTTCCTTTTGGAGGATAAGAAGAATCTTGTCTTTCCGTTATGATAGATGTCCCCACTAACTGTGTGGTTAATGTAAGAGTTCAAGAGGTTATTGCTGGAGAAGCATCTTCACAGCTTCATCATGTGTTGGTGGGGAGGCTTACTATAGCAAAAGACATGGAAAGCCTGAAGAAAACCATCTAAAAGTGTTGAATAATGCCAAAGGTGGTGCATTATGAAGGGTCTTAGAGGGTACCATTACTATCTGGGTTTTGAAGGTAGGGGATCCATCAGAAACTAGTATCATCAAAACCTCTGTTTCTTTTGTCATTTTGTTTTGATGTGCATGCTCTCCATCTGCCATAATGTAATGCAAACTGCATGACTTTAACATCTTTTTTTTTCTTATTATTTCTATTGCATGGACACTTTTGCTTTATACTTCAAGGTTTTCTTTTTTTCCGACTGCTTTGTATGTGTTCCCTTCTAAACTTGTCATGAACATGTCCTTCCTGGTGTTGAGAAATGAAGAGAACTCTTACTGGTGCTCGGAGCTAGTCAGACATAAGGAAGTTCACAATATAGGAGCAGTGGGAAACGTGTTTCAACCATTCTGCTTGTTTAAAGAAAGACAGCTTTATAGATTGTACTGATCGTGAGTGTTGTATGAGAACCTGGATTCCCTCTGCTGTTGCAGTAAGACTGGTATTAATAATAGACAATGTTTCTAAAAAGGAAACAAAAGGCAGAAAAGCACTGGGTCTCAGAGAAGGTAGGCTGTAGCTTGCTTCTGTAGTTAGCAATGGCTTTAGGAGTTTAAAATAAGTGAAGAACTTTCTTGTTTGGACTGCTATAAGATTTTCCTATATAGGACTAAGGTGTATTCTAAGCTTTGTGACCCAGTGTAAATAAGATCAAGATGAGGTCACTGCTTCACATTCAGTTGAGGAATCCTATCTCTTCAAGAGTTCTCTTAAATCACCTCCTCAAATTTAAGGTGATTCTTGGGATGCTATTGGACTATTTAGATATTCTGATTACACTATTGGACAGCACCAAATTTCATAAAATTCTTTGAAGTAGAAGAAAATTATCTGAATAAAAAATTCTTGAAAGAAGTTAACTATAGAATGGGTTACAAATCTGTTAATGTACCTGTTGTATTCAAGTATGGTCTAGCTTAAACTTTTTATCGTTCTTAATGTTAGTAATAAGCTTTAAACCTGTTAAAAGCATGCTGTAAAACAGATTCGCAGGTCTTTAAAGTGAAATGTGAACATCAGTGGTGTTTGCGCATTTGAACTTGTGTTAGCACAAAACTACCTAAAGCAGGAGTGCACCATAATATACCTTCCTTTAGAAATACTGGTTTATCACCAGTATGCCAGGGAAATGTACACTTTGGTTAGCTGATGTGTTAGGTGTGAATAAGTGCCCCTTTAAATTTTTTTTTTCCTTTTTTCCCCCCTTTTTGCAACTAACAAAGCTAAACATTTAGACATATGCAGAGTCCTGTTAAAGGTCGAGATTATGATCTTTGTGAACAGGTAGAATGTATTAACTAAAAGAAGTTGAATAATTTCTGAAATATACATTAAAAAAAGAGAGGAGCTAGTTGACAAATTTAAATAAGTTTCTGGCTGAGTACAAGAATGAAAATAAAACAAAATTTTAGGATTAATGTGATGGAGAACACCTGACAGTAAGGCTAATGAGATAGAAATCTTGTGTCTTAAGGTGAAATACCAGAGGCCCTGTGACATGGAATAGAGAGAACATCAGGGACATAAGGGAAATTATATATTTAAATAAACAGGCCTGCTGCTTTAGACAATTAAGAAAACTGCTCTATTATAATTGAACAGAAACGGCTGTATTCAGAGAACCTGTCAGATTTGATGAGTTTCATGGTAAGGAAATAGAAAATAGGCTACTAGAAGCAGCCCTGTGGTGCCAGAAAGGCAGCCTAAATGGCCTAGGATGCATTTTATTTTTCTAATCCTTTCCAAGATCTTTGTGTTCCTAACATCATTACTGGCTTTCTCTTGAATTACAGAGCTGTGTTGATCCTGTCCGGTACTAACTAGAAAAGTGCCTTTTTCAGTCTTCAGGCAGTGGAACTTAAAGCTTCCCGGATTTCTCTGTGCGTTGAGAGTTCTGTTGGAAAGGATGCTTTTCAGAACAGATTGATGAGGATGCAGAGTGCTGTTTTTGTAAATGTACAACAAATTCGATGCTTTGTGGGGAAAAAAAAATCTATAAAGCCAAAGAGAAGTGTCAATAGAAAGCTAACATCCTTGAAATGTTTGACTTTTTGCTAAAATTTTAAATTTTTCCAATCCTCTCCTACTGTTGAGCACTTCCAAACAAAAATATCTTGGGTACAGTTGCAGGTTGCTCTGTTCTCAGTCTGCACGGCTGTGCTCTGCCCTCCCTAGTGTGATCCTGACCCCTCAGTAAGCTGACTGAGCACGCAGTGCTGCTAAGAAACTCTTCGTTTTTTTTAAATCACCTTGAGAGAATTTGGTGAGGGCTCAGCTAAGCACCAGCACAGTGGCACAGGAGAGAGGGGCAGGACCGCGGCAGGACTGGTTCAGACCAGCACGTAGCGTCTTGGAGCTATACTGTGGCATCTGTAGTGTTTGCAGTGGGTTTATGCATAGCTTACGGTTTGCTGAAACGTTACCAGTGCGATAGACCTCTTCCTTTATCTTACAGTGTGCCAAGTAATTGGCATGTATGACTACACTGCACAGAATGACGATGAGCTGGCGTTCAATAAAGGCCAGATTATAAATGTCCTTAACAAGGAAGACCCAGACTGGTGGAAAGGGGAGGTGAATGGACAAGTGGGTCTCTTCCCATCCAACTACGTGAAGCTGACAACAGACATGGACCCAAGCCAGCAATGTAAGTGACCCTCTCCGCTGCCGTGCTGTGATTATTTGTGTAGCACTTTAAGATGAAACATGCAGCATTGCTGTGATTCTGCTGTGGTTTGCAGAACTCAAAGCTTCACCACTGCTGCACTTGTCAAAGTCTCTTTGAAGACCTTCTGTAATGCAAACCTTATTTTATGTTTGTTTTATTTTTAGTTCCCATCCCCTTTGTAGCATGTTACCCTTTATCATTTTTGCACCATGCTGTTTACATGCCTGACTCATTTTCCTAGCTTGAATTTGCTCATTGTTTTGTTTTGCTTATGTGTTGTTTTCCTCCTTTTTCTAGGAATCATATGTTGTCCATCCCCCACTCAGGCTTGAAAGTCCTCAAAGAGACCCACTATCCCATATCACTGCCCAGAGGGATGATGGGAGATGCAGCCTTGATCATGTGGCTTCCAGCATGATCATCTACTGCCTTCTG
>Ga0181612_125321_pt1 | contig 17566 bp, 7 predicted proteins | sample HoacroProtozoa21_FD_119630 | JGI IMG/M metagenome (GOLD analysis project Ga0181612, IMG submission 119630) | Hoatzin crop microbial communities from Cojedes, Venezuel. Combined Assembly of Gp0051906, Gp0051904, Gp0051908 | reverse complement strand
TGTGACAAGGTAACTCCCCCCTTCCAGTGACCTCCGCTTGCAGCCGATGTGTGGGTCAGGGTACCTGCTCCGTCCCTGCCTCTGTGGGCCCTTCCTCCACGGCACGGCTGCGTGGGGCTGGAGAGGTCTTTTGGAAACCAACTTCATGCTGTAGTAGCAGGGTTCACCTAGGAGATGGGTTAGTGACCTGTGGCAGGTTCAGGGTTCACGTAGGAGATGGGTTAATGACCTGTGGCAGGTTCTGTAGCTTCAGGGCTACCAGAAGGGAATGCACATTTGCTGGATACGTGAGCAGTGACGGAGGGAAGAAAAACCAAAATGCTCCTAAATTGTCTATTGGGAAAAGTGTTTCTGTCCTTGGGGTGTGCACGATCCCTGCTTGGAGGGTTGCTGGCAGACAGCACAGTCAGCCCTGGGAAGGGACACGACAGGGTGTGTAGGAGGGGAAGGAGGTCTGAGGGTGTTGGGGTTCCCAGAGGAGCTTGCGTTCCTCTCCAGGAAAGCAAAGGCACTCGAGAGGTGTAGTTACCCCACGTGACAACCAGTGAAATGCTATTTATTTCATGCCTGTGCATCTTTGGTTTGCCTCGGAGTCCGTAGATTCAAACTAAATTCTTAACCGGTTGGATGAGTGTTTTCTCCAGTCCTCCAGAGAGGAGTAGGTAAAGCCTGAGCAGGTGGTTCATTCCAGATGATGGAGAAGTAGCAATAGAGTTTAAAATCACTTAACTGACACAGTGCAGATTACTGCATGGCTGTTGCATGGTGCTATGCTTAATTTCCCAGCATCTGTTTTTAAGGCAAACGTGGTTGAAACTTTTAAAATGAAAAAGAAGAAAAACCCAAAATATCACCATACAGTTCTGGTACTTACAGCCATTGTACAGTAATAAACTAGTAAAGCACTGAACTGGTCTCGGGTATGCACTGCTGTCCCTGGGCATACTGGGATCACGTAACTTCTCAGGACTGGAATTGCCCAGGCTGTGGCAGGTGGCTTGTGTCAATATGTACCTGAAGAAAGGTCTGCTCCCTGCTTAGTTATCCCCAATAAACTCAAAATTTATTATATATACACACAATCTCAGACCTGGTTGTCATATCTTCTAGTAACTGCATAATATGAAAGTGAGTTTAATATTCAAGGACACAATAAAATGCAAGGGAGATATATCTTCTCAGCCTCAGTGTATCTATTTTTATTACTCTGCCAAAGCATATCTTTCATTTCTCTTGGACAATATTTTTTGGCATATAGAACAAGTCTCCACAGCTTTCTCATTGTCACTACCTTTCTCTCTGAGTTTGGATTGCTGGGTGACATTGTGGGGTCTGTAAACAAGCCACACTGAAGAGGACTCCCACATAACCTGAGAACGAGGGACGGGCAGACTGGGCGTCTTGCTTTGACTTTGGGTGCTCCTGCACCTGCTTGTCTGGGTCTGCTGCTCCAGCAACTGCATTTCATATGACAGCAAATGGGTTTATGAATCGGATTGTGGTCTGGGTTGTATGAACTCAGAAGCTGCAGGTGGGTTACCTCACTTGGGTACACACTGTTTAGGAAAAAATCAAAATGGCCTTTTTAGCCATCTCTCTCTGCTTTATCCTCATCACCTGATGAGCCCACCGGGGGAATTAATCAGCCATGTCTGTTTAGCTGCAGAAGTGTGTCCTGGCCCTCAGAGCCACATCCAGAAGTTTAGGGGTGCCTCCAGCCTCTGTTTAGGCACCAGTTTCTCACCAAGAGCCATGGGAACTCAGGCTCCTGGAGAATATCTTGAAACCACGGGATGCAAAGCAAAAGTTGAGCGTATGGTCCGTCTGCCTGTGCAAATGAGAGTTATTTCCATCCAGACCGCTCCTGAAGACTGCCTACCAGAGATGGCCATCCTACAAACTCCCCAAGCAACGTATTTGGGTTTCTAGTACCCAGCTCAGTCTTTCTTGCTGCAGTTTTGGGCCATTATTTCTTACGTGAGCATAAGAGTGGGACATAAAGAGTGGGTTGTCTCCTCCTGCTCTGCGGTGGTCTCTGATGCATTTGCAGATTTATCCACTGCTGCTGCCTTTTAATCATCAACCTAATCACCATGTCTCTGATATAGCAATTAAGCTGTTTTTCTGGATCTGTCTTGCATACTTTTCTCCCTACAGCATGGTTTGGTTTGGGGACGTATTCTTCATGACTTTCAACTAAGCTGTATTTTGAAGGTTTAGAGAAATGAATGTTTTTCTTTAGAATTTATGTAACTGAGTACTTCTAGCAGTGATGTTTAGAGTTGCAATGGTCTAAGGACATAAAGACATGCTTGGAGGTATGTCTGTTGTTGGAATAACACATATTGATGGGGAGATAGCAGGCAAGCTTGCAGGCACGCAAACCCTTGAATTTTTCAGTGTTCTTAAGGTGACCATAATGTTGCTTGTTTTGGCATAAAGAAAGTGTGGGGCAATAAGTTTTGGAAGGTATAACTGATATGCCTGCTGACAGTACATAGACTGCAGTACTCGCGTGTTGTCCATTTGATTCTCCCCTTGGTAAACTACATTATTTTAATTTGTTGTAACGGCAACTTCACCCTAGCTCATGTTTTTATCTGTCGATCTGCATCCTCGACGGCCAGGGATAATTCATTCTAACTGCAGCTGCTCCCTTCCGCTGTGGTGGTCTGACTCACCCTTTGAGGCTGTGGTCCCAAACACATTCCACCCAAGTGGTGGTGGTGGTGTGAGCTGTTCTGCCAGCGCAGTGCAAGGGGAAGCTATAACTATTGCTTGCTTTCATAGCAAATTTGTCCTCGGTCAGAAAAGATCAAGATGGAATAAAAACCCTGTAATTATCGATAATGCAGTTCAAAATAAACCAAAATCCACTTGGTATTAGTGCCATATGTTTAAAGCTTTTTTTTTTTGAGCAGATAAAACAATGCATAAAGGAAAGTGATATCACAGATGTGCTAATACGATAATTTTTTTTGGCCTGGCATTTTTATGTTATGTGTGCACATGAGTACCTCCTTGGTTGATGGCTTGAAGCATTAAAGGGAATAAAACCTGGCATCTGTCATCAGGGCAAGTGTGAAGCGGGGCAAGACTTCTCCTGTATACATATATATGTATGTATATATACAGATATATGTTTTAAGAGAGTATCCTGGTAAAAATATATGCTGAAAAGACAAATCAGAAGCTTCTGTAACCCTGGTTTACTACCAGGACAGGGCATCAGAGTTTGCAGGTAGACATTCATTCCTCAGGTACCTGGAGCTTTTCCTCACCACTGCAGCTTCACCAGTGCCACGAAGGAAAACACAAATGGGAATAGTTGGGGTTTTTCTGGTTTTGCTTCAGTAATGCCTCTGAGACTGTGCACTGAGCACGTACCCATGGGGTGCGATGCTCCAGCATGCTGGCAGAGAGCATCCCAAGCCATCTTAACCATTTTAATCCTCTGTTACTTCCTGGCCTGCCACTGGGTCGGGTAGTGCTGATGCCAGGAGAGGGAAGAGCAGGATTGGTGCCTCATGGGCACACGGGCTGTGAGGAGGTCCCAGGGTTCCCAAGCACCTTCCCAACACCACTGCAGCTGTTGCTTCTGGTGTTGCTTCTAATGGTTTGTGTTCTATCCACTTGAAGGACCGTATTTCAGTTTTATCCAGACTACTAATAAGTGGTTTAAGCATGCTGGCTATATAAAATAGCGTCATTTTTCTTCCTTCACAGAGTAGTGATGCCAGAACTTAATGGAGAGTTGTAGCAGGGTTTCTCTATCTCTCACTTTAAAAAGCAGCTGGTGTTTGAACTGGGAGAAGTAAAAGCCTGACATCAAATTGTGGTCATTGATCATGTCTCTCATTTCATTAGGTATTCGTGGCTTTTATGTCCTACAGTTCCTATCACTGTTGTAATGCAGAAATCATTCAGAAAGTGAGAAAAGTGCTTCATGTCCCAGTGCTGGTCAAGTATCAGTTCCAGCCCTGTGTGAATTGGAGTTTGCCCCTTTCTGTCATAAATCTGCATTTCTCTTGCGGCTTGTGATGTTGTATGCATGGGATGTATGGCTGATTTCTAAGGCACAGAAACGGCCTCTGATCTGCCTAAAAATATTTATTTTTCTTTTCAAGAGAAAAAGAGAACGTGGAGAAAGGAAGCACAGAAATTGTATATGCATGCTGTATATAGAGAATTAACCTTTTCTGCATATCACCTCATAAACAATCTCAGTTTGACTTTATTTCTAGTTTCCACCCTCTGAATCTTTATCTTACTTCTAGCGTAGGTCATGCCAAGAGGCCATCAGGCAATCGGTCTTGCTAGCTACCCATGCCCTCCCCCTTGCCAGGGGAAGAGGAGAGAGGTTTCCTGGGCTGGACGATGGGAACGCCTCATGGGACAGCCAAGCCACCACTTGGGGACTTTGTTCCCCCCTGTAATGAATTTGCTGCTCACCTATGGTTTAATTAATTCAATAGATACAATTTCTTACACTGGGCTGGAAGCAGTCATTCTTATTGAATTAAGCTCCATAGAGGTAGCATCTAGAAGATGCTGTATACATATATAATTATATGTGTGGGTTATTTGTGACATCCATTACCACCGGGCAGGGGATGGACTGGTGTGGTGCTGCCAGGTCGCAGGAAGCACCAGCCACATGGCAGCTGTGCACCTATCCTCCCTCCAGCCGGCTGTAGCACCGCGTGAGGCTGGTGGAAGACCCCCAGGATGGTCTTTCTTGAGACACTGAGTGCTCCAGACAGAGCCCCAGTGGTGTTGTAGGTGGCTTTAAGGTTGAAGGCCTTTCCTAAGTTACCTATAGCCTCCTCTTTTATAAACAGGGAGCTTTTCTAAAGGTGGTATTGCAATAGGAAGGTGTATGATATGCCTACAGGTGTACTTTAAGCTGCCAGAACGAGGATTGCTTTCACTTGAGAAGCTGAACAGTACATTAAAATGCATGTTTTTCCTTCCTACAGAATGACTTCTGAGACAATAAATATCTGCTTTAATGTGGCTTTTTCTTGTGAGGAGTACAATAACATCACTGAATCCTAGCTATGAAATGTCTATCAGAAATTTTTAGGTTGCTACATGAGTTGTCTCTAAAAGGAAGTTAGTTCAAGAGATTTCCTTTTTAAGTTGTTGGTTTGTACTTTTGTTTGGGTGGGTTTCATGCTTGACTCTCAAATCTCTCTTGGAGTTGCCTTAAAAACCAGCCAGTTCAGTGTCAAATGAGTGCCATGATATGTTACTGTACTTATAAAAGGAGTAGAAAGTAGTCTGTGAAATACAAAAGAAAAAATTTATTAAAGGGAAGAATTAATGTTACTTGTCTGGACCAATTTTGTTTGTTTTAAAGTGTCATTGTGTAATTGCTTTTTAAGGATAATGACAAGATACTGATACAGAATGTTTTATATTCAATGTTTCTCTCAGTAAAAAAATCAACCTCTGGAAAGAACTAGGAAGAAAAAGACTTATTGGAGGAGCCTAAAGTAAATGACAGAGCAAGTAACCCTCTTCAAACTTTATACTGGGGATAACCACTTCCATTAAAAGCCCGAGAAACTGAGAAACCACAAGTGTCAAATAATATCTAACGTCCCCAGTGCACGGAGAGCTGCTGTGTTAGGTCTAGATAGAAGAAACCAAAACCAAACCTGGATTTGAAAACACACACACACAATTCTAGATAAATTATTGTTTAGTATCATTTTTTGCTGTTTTAAAAATCAAGGCTTCAGCTGACTAATAATGAGAGCAGCATGCCAAGCGAAGTCATGTTTCCAAAGCAATAGAGGCGGTGGGGGATCTGGGGCTCTGGTAGCTGCAAATTCTTCCTCCGTGGGGCTTCTCAGCAGCACAGCAATATATCACCTCTTCCTATGAGTCTGTCTTGTGCAATCTCTAAACAAGTAAAATAATTTTTTACTCCCTTATCCAAGTCCCGAAGTAACCTGGAAACTCATCTAACCACCACGCTAACAAAGTATAGTTATAATTGTCAGGGAAAAAAAAAATGGCAAGTGTTCTGGAGCAGTATTTTATCATATTCTGACAGTTTGATAAAACCAAAGTGCTTTGGGGGAGACTCTCCCATTTTGGCCAAGTTCCCTTAAAATAAACCAGGGCTCTGAAGGGAACCTGCCTGTGTCCTTCTGGCTCATCCAGCCCCGTCCTCGGCAGCCCAGCCTGCCGTGGGCAACCGGTCCCCAGGCTGGGGAGCCTCACCCCTTCCGTTTTTTATTACCATGGTTGTCAAGATTGTTTTTTCCTTATGTCCACTTGAAATCTGCTTTACTGCAATTTTTGACTACTGCCTCTTGTCCTGTTAAGTTTTTCCTCTTTTTTTATTTCATGGTGATACATGTCTGATTTCATTAATTCAAAATCTAGAATGAAAACATGTGCAAAAAGACAAAATTAAAAAATGCAAAGCTCCTCCACAAAATAGAAAGTCTAAATTAAAGTCAAGTTCAATAGCAGGTTTACAGACTCTATGTGCTCATATATATTCAGTTGGCCTTTTGGGGTCTTGGTGGGTTTCTGCATGAGCAATGGGGTCTGCTCTAGTGAATGTGACTGTAGGAACAGTTCAGGGATCATAAAACGTTATCGAACATGCATATAAAATAATAATCCATAATACATTTATTAAGATTCCTTCAAATAATCCCATTTGCATCCTTTATTTTCTATTGGGAAATTACGGACTTCTAGTATGAAAAATTTTTATTCTTGGGAGGCTTAGCATTTGCAGCTCTCGTATCTCAAAATCTGTGTAGCAAAACAAGGAATGGAGCAAAAGAAGTGCTGGCCACATCCTCAGAGATTAAAGACCATCATCAACTAGAACTCCTCTGGTGGTGCCTCCTGCTGTTCCTCCAGACCAGGTATGAAGATGTAGGGCAAATGCAAATGTGATATCCCACCTGTGGACAGCTCACAGGAGGGCACTGCACGGGCTTGGAGCACTGGTCAGATTTATTTTACAAGGAAGCAAAGAATCTTCCATATGGAAAGCTTCATTAATGAGTAATGACCAGAAAACAGGCACCAATTGGAGTCAGTGGTAGCAAATAGCTAGGAATTTTTGTGTGCATTAAGAGATTTGGAAAAAATTCAAAATCTGTTGTCTTGCGTTGTCAAGAGCCATCAGCACCTGCCAACACACAGCACCAGAAGTACTGCAAATTCCAGAGCCAGAGTATAAAGGTGTTTTTTGTATCCTAAGTGACAATGATCATTTTCTTCAGCTGCTTCTGGAAATACTGAAAAAGCAATTCTTCTTTGCCCCTGCACCACCAGCTGCGCTGAGAGAAGCGTTTGACACCCGTGCTAGCTGGATGAGGGGCAACCAGGGTACCTGGTGCTGTGTGGTACCCGGGAGGGGTCTGCAAGAGCAAGGGTCTCTGCAAGGCGACGTGCCCGCGCTTCACCAAAGCCAAGGTGGTCCCCTGCTCCACCTTATTCTGATGTTTGCAAGTAAGTGTGCTGCTGATTTTGGGGGTTTATGGAGATGTTTAGAGCTGGCAAATGATTGCAAATGTTCTCTGTCCATTGGAGTATGCCCTTTCCAGTGGCCTGTGGGGTCTGGGTGAAAAAATCATTGGGAAGCTGAGCTGGGTGGTGGTTTGGGACGGGGATGTAAGCTGGAGCTCTTCTCCTGAGCGAGCTATCACTGCCTGCCTTTCTCAAGGGAATCTCAGGGAAGCTAGGGTGACTGGCAAAAAAATACAACCTGAGACATTTTAAAGGTGACAAATATTCTCAGGTGACTTATCACCACTGATTATGATGAGACTTCAAGGGGGTTTTGTCAGAAAATTTTACTGGTGTAATTTTAATTTTTCTTAAGCTATACCCTGAATGCAGATTCATAAACCAGTTCATTTAAGCCAAAATAAGGTCTCTGCATTTTGCAAGCTATTACGGGCAACAAATAATATTAAAATTAATATTGAAACTATTATAATTATTTTGCTTCCTCTCTGTCCCAAGTGAGAGAGCTCATTTCTTGTTTTCATCACATTAAAAAAAAAATCGTAAACTCAAATACTTTTAGCCTGTGTGCTGGATGCATTTAATCTCACAGCTATGTGATCTTCTGTTTTGTCACCATCTGTACAAAGATTTTGAGAGTGAGGACACCCATCCCACGCCACCGGTCACCGTGAAAACGTTAGCCCAGCCCTTTGGCTGCAGGCACATTAGCATCCTGGCAGAAAATGCCCTCCTGGGCTTATGCCCAGCAATTTTCCTACATAAGAAGATGAAAATAATGTCCTAGAAAAGAAATCCATTCTTCTAAATGCCATGGAGGAGAATGCATTGGGATCCGATGAGGCCAGAGAAGAGACGGGGCCCAGGTGACACCATTTCTCAGTTCTGATTTCTTCAGGTATCTATTGCAATGTACCTCTAGGTTTAATTGTTGTCAGTAATTAACTATGTAGGCAGCTGTCTTTAATTATCTCTTTTAATGAGTCAGCCTGTACTGCAAATGGCTGTTTGACATAATGCCATGCATCTGTGCTCGCTCTGGGTATCATCTACTCTGCCGTGGGATCCTGCAGCAGCAGTTTGGGGGAATCCTCCTTCCTTGCTCTCTGTCACTGCGTGCAACAACCCCATTACCCTTCCCAGAAGTCTTCCCTAAGGCCTGATAAATTCTCCCAGAACTGTCTGGGAAGGCTAAAATGCTATGGGTCATGTTTCTGGTTTCATACACGCAAGTTGAGGAGCAGAGAGGACATGATAATACAAGCAGAGTTTTGCCATGGGAAAGTTCAGGCTTGAAAGCTGATAAAATGAATTGCAAAGTCCTTGATGCTGGGCTTTTGTGTTACTTTTCCTAAGAAGTTTTGTCACACTTTTTTAACATTTTCATGTTTGCTTTCTTTGAAAGTTTTTTAACAAAGCAATTATTCTTCCAGCACAGCTGATCTTCCCCTTCTGCAAATTTTTGCAACTTTGTTCCACGGAGTTCTAGTTAGTAACTTTTGTAAAGCACCGAATAATGAAGGCACTTTTCCTTTGAATTTATTTTAGCCATATGCGTGGCTGTGTCCCCACACGTACACTCTCTTAGATAAATCATTCAAAAAAGTAGTTATGTAGGGAAATACTTTCTCACCCCTCTACAGAGCTGTTGTGAGAATTAATCGGCTGGTATATTTCAGAATGGTATGCCACCATCCTCAAAACAGTAATATTCTGAAAAAATACATATGTGTGCATTTAACAGGTACAGCTAAGCATGGAAAAAATAAGAAAGTACAGAATAAAATAGGTCAACCTTTCTGCTTTGTGAAGATGCTAAACAGTAGTCACTTCATCAAATAAAAAGAAATGGTGTTTTCATAACGGGGTAATAGGAAATTATTTCATTTACTATGACAAATGATTGCCCATCTCTAGGAAGACAGGAAGTAATATCGTGTTGTAGAACACACAAAGATTACAGAGATACAGTCAAATTACTGGGGGTTGTTGTAATATTTGTTCAAATAAAAACAGTGTAGGGTTGCAATCTGTCATACTGCTCAGCACATTGACATGTCCTCTTACCCTTCTTTTCTGTCACCTTTAGGCAGACCAAATAATGCTTTTTTAAGTAACTGGTATCCACTCAAGTGACTAGTATATGGTCTTCATTAGATCTGAGTTTGAGCACAAGTCACGTTTCTGATGGTTCTATTTTGTATATGAGTCTGAAGTCAACTCTTAATCTTCAGTTCAAAACTTCAAAATTAATTCCTAGCCTCGGGAAGTGCTTGGAGACAGCAATACATTGATCTGCTGGTGAAGAACACCCTCGAAATTTATCAAAGTTGCAGTCATTTTACTAGAGTTGTAGTTTTGACAACTAGGCTCTGCTTTTTGCTCCATCGTTATTTAGTTAACACTGATGTTTCCAGCAGTTTGACAGCTGGAAGATCATCAGCCTTTTCATCTGCTAATTGGGAAGCAATATTTGTTGCCCATGTTGATAGCACATGCTGCTACAGTGTGTCTAATGGGTAAGAGCTTGTGCATGCCAGCCCAGCTGGGTGACGTGGGTGTAGGTGTTTCTCAAGTCATTTCCAGCCATCGGTCGAAGGTTATCGTGTCTCACCTCAAGACGTTCACATCAGTATCCTGTGACTGTACTACTGTTCTTGAAACAGCGTGTTCTGAGCATCATTCATGCCATGAAATATCCTTGTCAGAAACTTGATGTAGATCTTGCAGACTTCTGTGCTGCTGAATGCAAGAAATAACAGCTAGGTAAATAATCAAGAAATGAGAACTGAGATGTAACTTAAATTGATAGGAACCACCTTCCTCAGCTGGTTCAGGGAAATATTTCTTTACTTTTTACCATTTTTCTCTGTATCCCTCTTGTAGCAGAGGGGTGCCACTTCTGCTTCATCTCAAGTTCAAAGAACACGACATGGCAGTGAGCTCTCTGAGAGGTGCCTGCTCTTTCTCCACGATGATTTCAACATCAGGTCTGTCACCCTTCTCTGTTCCTGCTGAGGCAACAGTAAGAACCTCAACATAAGTGTTTTAAAATGAGATAACACCTCAATACTTTAATTACTTTTTATCAAACAGCTTCTATTGTGTTTAAAAGAAGTTATTACCAACAGAAGAACATAAACTCTGGTTGAACAAGGTACTTGGTCTTAAACGTTATACTGAATTTGTGAATAGTCTGAGAGTTTACAGATCTATTTGAGGTGTGTCCTTAAACACTTTGAGAATAAGCACTGTAACCAGATGTGTTCAAGAGTCCTCTTCACTCTAAGGTAAGAACGAGGAAAGCATGCACAGAGCTACTGTGAACCTGTGATGAGAAGGTAGGGAACCGGTTGGGTTGGAGGAGGCTATGAGTGTCTTCCTGCTCCTGAGGCTGACAGCGAGCCCCGCTGCCACGACCTTTCCTCTCCTCCATCTTTATCATCACCTTTGGCTCTGTCAGTCCTGGCACCGTGCGAATCCAGAGCAGACCACGAAATATACCCAAAAAAGGGGTGCTGGCTTCCCAGATAACTGTTAGAAGCTTGTGTTAGATTTAAGCAAAACAGGATGTCATAACAAAACCAGCCCCAACCCAATGACAGTATTTTCTGTTAGGTTCTTGCAGAACATTTCTCCTGGAAAATGCACTGGCCCTCTCTGTGATAGCTGGGACAAGGTGAAATTGCATGGTTGCTTTGATTCCCCTTTTTTTTTTGGGGGGGGGGAATAGGAAAAAACCCCAAACCATGTCATTGTTATGTATGACTTCTTTTAATGTGTGAATGTTGCTTTTAGGCTAGTGTAAGGCTTTATGTTGTCATTTGGGCTATGAAATTTCACTTCAAAATAATCTTAAACAGTCATACACTTATAATGGGTGGGAGAGTTTAAGGAAGACACTGATGCTCTGCGCATTGGGTAGCACCAAAGCTTCCACACTGAGAACTGAAATAGATACCAGAAGAACTTTGTCATTTCACCATGTTCCTTCCTGCACCAAATATCCATCTGCTCAGCTCCAGCCTAGCGTAGCACAGAGAGAGAGCGACTGAGATTCGTGATGCTGGGGGAAAAGGGAAATTCTTGGGAGATGGTAGGATACCTAGCAAGGGCTGACCTCTTGTGTTTGAATGGATGGTAGGAATCTGGCATCGCTCCTTTATCTGTGCCCCACAGACGAGTCTGCTCATCCTGAGCGTGCCTTGGTTTGAGAAAAGCCTTCGTGGAGACAGAGGCATGGGATCTGATACACAACATGTTGTTTTGTCTAATAGAAAACAGACTTTGCCAACCAGTTCCTGAGCATTTTCACAGTGGGTACTTTTGCTTGCATAATCACAATTTTCAGTTCAGGCGTTGCCAACCAAGAACCTGGTAATGATACTGACATTAAAGATCCACACTCAGTTCAATTTTCAGTTGTATTTTATAGATAAAAGAAATATCTACACCAATACAGTCTAATAGCATTGATTTCAGCATGGAGTTATCAATTATTATTCAGAATTCTCTGTTATCTTGCTGCAGTTCCACAGCTATAGCAGATAATTCAATGTTTCATGTGATAACCTTTAACTAACATCAATGTCAGAAGTGAATTCCTATGTGGAATCCCTGTTCTTTCATGGAGTGCTTCTTGGATAAATAAGGCATTTGTTGCTTTGACAAGGAGCGTGATACATTGAGAGTACTTTCACTTATAATATTGTTTGCAGATATAGCTGATACATAAATAAGTCAACAACTCAGGCAGAGAACTGTTTCCTGGGGCTGCAGGAGAAATGACTGTAGTTATCCTTTTACAAAGAAAAGGAAAGAGCAAACAAACTACGCATGTGAAGCTAAAGCTGAGGGAATAGTGAAGTGTTGAATGTACAAAGCTTCATCTACATAACGACAAACATGCTTGCATTCTGCTTTCGCTCAGTAACAGGGAGGTGCTTTATTAGGAGCCAGATGGCAATGACTCTGCTGCTGGCAGAAACAACAGAGGATTTCCTTGGTGCCACTGCTGTACCATCACTGGTTTCTCTCCGACTCATTTACAGGCTTCACATACATCACCTTTCCCGAGCCGATCTCCCTCTGCACTGCTGGAGAGAATTTTTCAGTCTTTGGAGGAGTTTTTGAACCTTTCCTCTTCTGACATTTCCCACCTTCTTAAATCCCCATCTCTACTCTTAAATGTCTGTCTTTGGAATCATTTGCTGTTTGTCAGGAAGGTGGAAAGGCAATCTGGACCCTGAAGTACAGCTGGAAAGAGGGATTGCTGCTTCAAGTGACCTTGTAAATTCCTTCCATGATAAGAGGAATTGATAGCAAGAGACATAAAATAATAGCAGGATTCCATTTAGTCTTAGTAAATAGCATGGGTTTCTCTAAGAAGTATAGTCCATCTGTTTCCAACAGTTTCTATGCACCTTTTTGAAACAGTGAAGCCAAAACACATTTATTTCTTCCAGGTGGGCCCATATGACTTGCTGGTAGTGTTGTTCAGAGTAGGCAGAGGCATTCGCTGCTATCCCACCGGAAAACCTTTCAGCATATTGATTATTATGGTATAAACGCAAATACGTTCATGAAAATATCAGTACAAAATTACTGAGTGGCAGGCACACCACCGTGCAAAAATTCCCAGCCCTGCGTTTCCTGCAGGGTATTGGACTGTGTGATTCTGCCAGCGGTGCCGCGTTGCACCTCGGACTGCAGAGAGGTTGTTAACGGATGTGACTTGGAATTGTGCGCTTGGGAATTCGTATGAATATGTCAGCACTACACCCTTCACCTCCCTTATCTTTTTTTTTTTTTTTCCAATTTCAGAAATATTGGGCTGTTTTGAAAATCCTGGCCTCAGTGAATAGTTTTTGTATTTTCAGCTGATCTTAGAAAAGAAAGCTGTAATTATCCATATACTTCACTTAAATCAATAATGAATTACAATTCTGCAGGGCAGTTTGGTGAGACTGTTCACGTAAATAATGCTGTCAAGACTTGCCTTGTGAGTTGGTAAGTACAGCTGTACAAAGAAAAGTTCAGAATAAAAAATGTCTTTGAAATTCTGAACTATGAATTCCATGCACTTTGTGTGCACAGAAACTAGGAAATGTGTCTGAACCTGAAATTATGCGTATGCATAATACATAACATTATACTGTGTAAATTATTACTGTACAGTTTGGTATAATGTAATTGCGTAACCTGCATGCAAGCTTAATAATAAATTCTACAAACAGAAAGATTTCTTCATTACAGCGAGCACGCATCATGGCCAACATTTCAATCTGACTTGGATGAAGAGTGTTGGCATCTGAAAAATGCTTCACCTGAACGTAAAAGATGGCTCTGCCCAGTAGGGCTGGTGAGACTTTTCATATACAATTTCAAGACACAACTTTTAAAAGCAGATTTTATATGATCACATTTGGAAACTGTGTTAAGTGTTTAAATGGTCTCCACCAATAATTGTGGTTTCGTTTAGCACAACGGGCCTGGCAGACTCGCTCCTTCCCAGCGAGCCCAAGGCTGAGTTTCATCTCCGCCATTTGGCTTGGGCGCCTGCAGAGTTTTCATTTGCAGCTATTTCTGGAGAATGCTGTATTCCTTTTAGCTTTGTTGCTTTAAATAGTGACAAGTTGTTTAAAATTCCATGAGGGAAACAAACAAAAATATGATGATGTTGTTGTTAGCTCAGTTGCTAAATAAGATTAGTAGAATGCAGGAGCATTCAAACGCTTTCTTACCACCGTGGCATAAAGCAGGTGAAGAGCAAGCAGCAAAGCATTATCTTCGGGCACAGCCCTGACAAACCATTAGTAAATCCCTCCTTCTATCTCCAGGTCGGCTAATTTACATCTTCATTAGTAAATTATACATAATCCTTGTCATGCCACAGTAGATTTGTGGCGCGGTCTTCTGTTTGTTCCACCTGCCTTCACAGCAGCAGTGAAATGGTGAGCTTTGCTTTCTGAACGCTTATCGCACATTTTATTTAATGTGACTTTACCTCTCAAACACTGTACCCGAGCAGCAGCCCAGCTTTCCTCGCGCGTGGGTTTTGGCACACCGTGCTCCTGGCAGCCGTGGGCCCAGGTTGATTGCCCTGCTGCCGAAAAACGAAGACTCTGCGTCCTGCTCCGGAGGTGGGGAGATCTCCCTGCCTCTGCACTAAGGAGGAAAACTTCTAGTTCACTACAGGTAATCACTCCTTCAAGGCATCAAATCTTCTCTTAGTGGTTTATAATCAAGGTATTAAAACTAGGGTTTTATATCCGGGCAATACACTGCTCAGAGCTGATGAAAGTAAACAAGGAATCGTTTATATGATTTAGTTTATGAGAAGAGCGTAGGAAGAGAATATAAACAAAATGTTTATTTCCCACCTGTATAAATATGCAATTGCTGCTCCTAATATTTCTTGCTTTAAAAATGTCGGTGTTGTGCAAGCAAAGGGAGCGGGGCTTAAGGCTTTTATTTTAGCTCTGTTTCAGCCCCAAGTTCACGGCAGCCAAGTTTTTCCTCTTCAAGCCATTTGACTCTGTAGGCAGGAATGTCCTGATGGGACTAGGAAGGATGCTCGTAAGTAAGAGCTGTACGGTGGCACGAAGGTGTAGTTAAGGCTGGACATATTCCCCAGCAGCGTTTGGGTGCGGAGTGGTGAGCGTTTTCAAAAGTGGAATATCACCTGTGTTAAGCAGTGGGTGCTTGAAGAGACTAATCAGTTAATAATCAATAACCTTTTAATTTCTTTTGATCTTTATTTTTCTTACCCTTTTTGAAAGAATTATTTTATGCTATGAAAAATTTTTAAGGTTTTCCACTTTTTGTTTACATTGGGAGGTTTGGCAAAATTGACCTGTTCCTGTAGCTTCAGGTGTGACATATAGCATGAATAATTTGTCACAAATTCCCAAACTAATTTGTAGATTATTGTTTTTAATATTTAGGTTTTAGAAGGAGAAGTCAGAACCAAAGTGTTATCTCGACTTCTAACCTCCAAGGAAAAAAGTGTATTAATTATTTGTAGACTAGAAGTTCATGGGTCCCTGGACAAGAACAATTTTTCTGTTCTTCTCTTTAGACTTGTTTAGAGCGAGCTGTAGCTTGGATATTTGTGTGTAGTACAGGCACAAAAGTGGTATTGGTTTGCATATCTATAAATCAGAGTATCACTGAGCACGGTGGCTTACTTGAGCAGATAATGTGCTCCACTTGCATACAGAATGTGAACAATAAAAAAGGGAGTTGATCCCTCAGAGTCCCCTGAAGGCATGGTGAAATCATTTCTCCTTGGCTTTGTAGAAGGTCACCATGTTGGTTTGAATGACCCACTGGCAAGGATGGACCTATTGAAACATTTGTGGTACTGGAGTTTGGGGAACTTGCTGCACACGACTGGCATGGACAATGCTGGGGAGAACCGCCGTGCCGGTTTGCTTTCTGTTAAAACAGCAAGCACACTGTTTAGCAGCAATCACTGCTGGAAATGCCGATGAAGATTTCACTGTGACCAAGAGCTGTCGTGAGGAATCTCCTTTATTTGTTGCCTTCCAAAGGATCTGTAGTGCAATGGGCAAAGGAGCGACCTTGACGTGCAGCAGTCATGGCTCGGTGTGGCACGAATCCCAAACCAGCAACAGGTGTATGGTACCTGTGGAACAGCAGAGAAGCCAGTGAGAAATAAAACTCTGGAGATGGCATGTCAGTTGGTTGAGGGGATGGTGGCTGCAAGTTGGCTAACGCAGGCAAAGAAAACGGAGTATCTGGCAGGGCAGAGCTGGTGAGTCCAGGGCTGAAGGACCTGCCCCATCATCTCTCCCCAGCCACCACACACAGTGGCTGGCAGGGATCTGGGGGGACAAAGCACCAACGGGACAGAAAACATGGCCAGCAGCACTGCACTGTTGTAACAACTTCCATAGGTATGATGTTTTTGAAACATCATCTGCTGGAGAGGCACCTGCAAATAGCTTGGAGACAAGGCTGCTGTTGAAGCGCTGATTATGAAGTCTTAATTATACAGGGCTTGATTGGAAACATTATATAGGTGAGAATAAAGGCGTGCAAGCTCTGCTAATGTCTCTTAAATCAGCACTTTAAAGGGATGTGTAATCAGGACTATGCATAGAAAAAGTTTAAACTGATGCCTTCCATACACTAATTATTCTCAGGTTTTAATGATACAGGCTTAAGGGCGCTCCAGCTTGTTACAGCTAAATGGATCAGGCCAAATTTTCCCTAGAGTAAATAAGAGTGGGAAGAATATACAGCTAAAAGAGTTGCCTTAAATTCTCTTTAAAGTTTTGAAAATATAATTTTGCTTTCCAGCACAATGATGTCATCTCCATTAGTAATCTTATACTTGGAACAGAAATGCTAACTAATTAAAAAGTAATCCTGTTGAAAAAACAACTCCCCCTCCTCTGTAAGACAGGGCCTAAGTATGATATCTAACTGACTGTTATTTTTTACTTATTTTTTTCCACCTCCCCATTGCCAGTCAAATTCGGTATGTCTCAGGCTGCCTTGTGGCCAAAGGGGAGGGGAGATTAGCAGGCACGCGTGGCTGGGTGGGCGCTGAGGCACCCTCTCCCTGCACGTTCGGAGGTCCCTCACGTTTCCCTGGCTCTCAGGCATCTTTGTTTCTAAATTAGTGGTGTGGTGTTCGGATTTCCTGTGGAAAGGTCTGCGGCCGAAAGGGCAGAGCAGCTGTAAGGCGTTATCACTTTGCCTTTTCCGATGTGCACAACACCACGATTGCTTTGAAAACAAGCGGCCTTCGACAGAGCGTTGCTGAGCGGTAGAATTTTGGAGGAGCAGCGTCAGTGGTGCGCGCGCCCAGCCCGATTCGAGGCGCAGGGAGCGGGCAGAGCTCGCTGAGCTCGCCGTGCTGTCCCCATCGGCGTGGGTGTCCATGACACGAGGGGAGGGGAAGGTGATGAATCACAGAATAGTAGTAGTAGGGGTTGGAAGGGACCTCTGTGGGTCATCTAGTCCAACCCTCCTGCTGAAGCAGGGTCACCTACAGCAGGCTGCACAGGACCTTGTCCAGGCGGGTCTT
>Ga0181612_158652_pt1 | contig 17568 bp, 6 predicted proteins | sample HoacroProtozoa21_FD_119630 | JGI IMG/M metagenome (GOLD analysis project Ga0181612, IMG submission 119630) | Hoatzin crop microbial communities from Cojedes, Venezuel. Combined Assembly of Gp0051906, Gp0051904, Gp0051908 | reverse complement strand
GAAAAATTGTACCACGTTAGATAGCCTGCTGAAGATACCCGGAGGTAATTGGTTTGACTATACCAATGTCCCCTTTTTACTATGATATAACTATACAGCAGTTAGGTTATTCTTGTAAATGGCATGGTGATACAGCTGTAAAAAGGCATCACTGCCATCTTCTGGTAATAGCTCATTTGGCTTGCCAGCATGTGGGGGTTTTTTATTTATTTCTCTTTTTATAGAACACTATACAGCCAATCAGGCATTTTTGTTTACAAGACCAGGGAAAAGTAAGGATTGTGCTTTAGCATTTGGAATTTGTTTTGATTAATAATTTTATGCTGCTCCAGAATTTCTGAACCACTATATGACTTCTACTGGTGAAACATTCTTGAGATTGATTTTCCTTTGAGATTATAGATACCATAAATCCAGAAATGTGGATTTAGTAGTGCAATCTTATATTATAGTTCTATCTCAAAGTGTAAGCTACCTAATGATTGAATGTACAGAAACACAAACACTATGAGAAATATCATGAAGATTAAGTTCAACTGAATGTCAGTGATGCTGGTATGATCACCCCCATTTATATTTGTTGAGGATCTAAATCTCCTAAACAGGTTACAGTTGCGTATTTGTCTGTGTGACAAATATATGCTTTCTGCTTCCTCCAGACCCTTCTGTGCCTCAGCTTTACCTCTGAAAACTTGGTGGATCTTGTTTATCGCTAATCATCAAACAGAAACAGAACAGCAGCAGTCTGTCTTGCTCCAGGAGATGTGGCTTAGTTTGTGACTTGAACTTTACTCGTCTTTAGCATCAAACATCATTGCTGCTAATAACTAATAACACTGCTATTAATAATTATCTCAGATCTTATTTGATGATGTATTAGTAATGTCCTCTCCTGGAGAATAGGAAATCACCCTGAGCATAAAGGGAAACTATGGTGTGTAGTGTAGCTGCTTCATAAAATGTGATATCTATTCCCCTAAATATTTGTTTGTCATAATTTTTGAATTTCCTCAGATACCAATTTAAAAAAGAAATGTTTTTTTTTACACTCGAAAACCTGACAGTTACTCGGTTTACTATAAATTAATAAATACATACACATTTTTAGGTGTGAACATAGACATAGGGCAGAAGAATACGGACTGATTTTGAACTGTTTTGCATATGTGAATCATCATGTCTATGCACAACAGCGGAGTATTTCAGAACATGTGTTCAATGCAAACAACTAAAAGTGTCCAGTTAAATGAAAAGCTTAATAGTCCAGACTGAGGTAGTCAGTGACTGCAAATGTTCAACGGGAGCTTCAGGTGGCACTGAGCACCCCGGTCCTTTGGCCTTTCCAAGGCAGCCCACATAAGCAAAAAGTTACTTTTCTGTAGATGCTGCCATGATCAGCATGTCCTGAGGCTGGTTACTGCACTAAACTGGTGTTTGGTCCAGCTTGAACAGTCCTTGGGGCCTTTACGGTGCTGGGGTTCAAATCTGCTGGCCATATAGCAGTCTTTGTTTCTGGCCCCTACTCCAAGGGGTGAGCAGAACAGGGTGAGCAAATGCAGCAGGTCCTGCTAAGGCCCCCCCTTCCCTGTGCTGGCTTCCTCCTCACTGAGCTGCAGCCCCAGCACCAGCACCTCTGCTTGACTAGTTTTCAGATGGGAAAATATGTTTCCCTTGTACTTTTTCTGTATTGCAAGCCTAGCCTTGATTTACAGTCTATATATTCAAGCACAAATCTTCCGTTCAAGTGCTCACAGCCACTGTGAGAGTTGTATCACTCTTATAGATATTTCCCTTTCAAAGCAGCCAGTCTCTCCTCAAATGGAGACATCTGAGATGGTAAATATTTCAGAATCCCTTCTTATTGGAAGCAGAGTTGTTCTCCATAAATGCAGGAGCCAAATGTCTTTAAACTCAGACCTGGACAGTAGGTTTTCACTGTCCTTTCATGCCAATGACAGATGCCTGGCCATCAGGAGCTGCTTGTCAGCTCCCAGACAGGAGGCTCAGAAAATACACTTCTGTTAAAAGAGCAGAGAGGCTGTTGGTTAACATAGGCTTTTATGATGAAGTTGGCATACTTTTTCATACAATGTCACTCAAACCCTTTTACACTGCAGCGCATCCTCCAGCTGTGAGCCAGCTGGTGATTTTGAGGGAGGTAGAACCAAGGTATGGTAAAATACTTCTCCTTATAAGCAATTTTGCAAAAATGTAGCTGCAGCTTTAAAGAGCCCTCATCTCTTTCCCGTACCTGCTAGTTTCTTTCATTTTATCAGCCTGCTGCTGATTCAGCAATTTGTGGTTTGTTATTATATAGTGACTTTCTGAACACTGATCTAAAAGCAAACTGAATAAAGAGATGCAAAGAAAGGATTACAGAATGGGCTTCCTTTTGCTGTTTGTCTGTCCAAGCTAGTTTTATGTTTACTAATCAGTACTTTCCAGGGCTTCAAGGAAACCAGGGTAAAAAACATGGGAATTCATTCCTATCATTTAGCCATAACCAGCATAATATTAAAAGCAAATCCAATCCCATCAATCAACCCTTCAGAAGAGCAGTAGGTTACTGTGCTCACTTGAGTGCTTTTGAAAATACATCCTAAGTTTAAGGAAACTCAATTAAATATTTTTTTCAATATTCATTCTGGTCCTGAAGATTGCAATAATTGCTCCACCACAAAATGCAGCACACTGTAATCAATAGTGGAAGTGTAGAGGGAAGAACACGTAGCATGGAAAACCCAGTGACAAATCTAACAGGAGAAATACCAGAAGGTCCCTTATTCTTAGATTATTCCTGGCTCAGCAGTCTTTATCAATGAAAACAAAAGGAAAATTATGGAACTGCAACACATAAGGAACTACGCAACAGCTATTATACTTTCATGTCATTTACCTTAGTACTTTCTCCACACTTCTTTTCGTAATCTTTTTTACATCTTTTACTCTGCTTAGAAGTTGAACTGGATTGTGGCACATTCTCAGGCATTCTTAAAGAACTGCAGTATTTTTTTTTTAGCATATTAACCTTAACAACTCATTAAAAAGTCATCTTCCTCCAGAGGTCTTCTCTTTACAACCAGTCCTAATAGATTGGCAGCTAAAATAGTGCATAGGAGTACCAATATTTCTGTTTTTCTGAGTTATTCATCAATGCAAGAAGCACTTGTACCAATACAGTCATTAGAGTCTTAGTGGCTTAGGCTGCAGTTTTTCAGAACTTAAGATAGACTGGCAGTAATACAATTAATGTGGGTTTGTAATGGTAGCATTCAGCTTTTATTTATAAGTAATTTCAGTACTGCGTTAGCTTTTTTTTTTCCAAAGTTATCTATGAAATGATATTTTGTTTCTTATGTTATTGTTTCTCTTAGTCTTACAATTTTCAGGGGGAAAAATCATAAGAACTGGCATATAAATTAACTATTGGAATATTCACATATAAAATTGCTTATAAAAGAATCATAAAGCGAGCATAATAAATAAACATAGATGTCTTGATGGTTCTCCTGGTTCCATATTATCACAATCATTTTTATATTCTTAGCTACTCTGAAGTAAGGACTCCAGACTTTCTTCATGAGCCAGATCATTAGATTATATGAACCATCCTAACCCTGGTCTAGAACTTTTTGCTTCCTTTCAGTTTTTCCTTTCCTGGTTAATTCATATGTAAGTCAATGCTACACAGGGCATGAACTAGAGCCCAGAGTGACTATCCCTCTATATCTCAGTCCAAAAAGGCATTTAAGATCTTACTCATATAGTAGCAGTGGGATTGGTTGTGTGCTTAAACTTAAAACATGCTTTAACATCCTGCTTAGCTGGGTACCAGTCCCTCCAGATTCTGGGAAGAAGAATATGGAGACATTAGGGAGGCTGTGTGACGACATCCATTTCAGTGGTCTGCAGAGATCCTTCTTCAGGTGACTGGAGTTTTATTTGTTTTATATATTTTAAAACCTAATAAAATTTGAGACAGATCTTCTCCTGTGTCTACAAGCTAGTGGGATGGGAATTCTCAGAACTGACTGCGGTTTCCTGCAACTGGGAGCTATTCTTTGCTTGCACTGGCAAGAATTGGAAGAGTCTGATAAAAGCAGAATACTGAGGCTTTCATTCTTCCCATGAAACATTATTCCATGATTAGTAGGATATTTTTCCTTTCAAGTATGTAATGATGCCAGCACCTTTCCAAACACTTCAAATCTGGCATGTATGATACAGCGCTGCTCTACATGTCTGACTGCAAGAGACATGATGTCAGCTTTAGTAATACCTTCCAACCACATTATCTTTCTGCTTTTATATTCCATTTCCAGACTTTTGGAATTCCTCATTAGCTACTAAAACTCGAGGTTCAAATTGGAGACTCACTGATCAATTTAACTGCTTGAGCAGCTAGAAGTCACCCTTACAAATCACTATCACCTTTAGTCACTATAATTGGACTAATTAAGGGCTCATATTCTTGAACCTCTGAAAAATGCTGAATGGTTGAAAGTAGAAATAATATAACGCAAACAAATTGAATCCTGAAATTGCATCATTCTTCAATAAGAATCACATGAAGATCTAATGATGTCAATAAATTTGCACCACCCTAGGAATGTTTAGAGTAACAAATAGAAATCACAAAGAAAAGAAAATTTAAACACCCACTCTTTTCCACCATTTTTTTCTATAATTACAAGCCTTCAGATAAGTATCTTGTAAAACTACTCGCTATAAATCTTTTATTTTAAAATTCATTTTAGTAATTCTGGTATTTATATAAAAGACATAAAGATGTCAAGCTCCTTAGTACATATACTTGCATTTTTTTCAACTTTTACAAATGTTAAGCAGATTTAGGAAGTGGAAAATTACTACTGTTTGTTATGAACTGTATTCATAAATCTGCCTTGGGTGGACTTAAACTTGATATGAGTAAATGACTAATGGACTTGAATTATTGAACTGTTACTTGCAGTTCATAAATAACACACTTTTCCTTAAAGCTGCCTATATTATGTATTGCAAGCTTAGGGTCTAAAAGCTACTGCGTCAAAATGAGTCCAGCCTAAGAAGCTTTTTCAGAAACTGCCAGAATAGGGGATGTCATATATTAAAAAACAAGCAGCATTTCTATACAACAAGAAATAGGCACATTCCTTATGACACGTTTATCTCTAAAATACGGTTCTACTGGAATTTACTATGTCTCTTCCAGATCTGCTTCACAAGTTCAATGGACTGGACAAACAGTTTACTTTCAAACAGCGTAGCTTGGTAAGAATAGATATGACTATTTCAATATATGTCCCATTTATGGAAGTGCTTTTCTTCTAGAACTGAGCAAATATTAATCAAACCTTGCAACACTCATTAAAGTTGGATATGACATACAGGGATCGTTTTGTCTACAACTGAAATGCAGTAGCTTCTCCAGTGAGCACATTTGTGTTGTTTTTTTTTTTTTTTAGAGAAACCCATAGTGTGAAACCTATTTGTAACCTATTTCTTCTTTGCTCAGATTTTACTTCTGGTGATGCAGATATATGTGTTACTATTTAAACTTAAACATCAATAAAAGAAACATAATAACTTAAACCTGCACTTAAAATAGTTATGTAAAACTGTTGGAAGGCAGTATAGCTCCTTGTATATAGCTATCTCTGTAATCTTCTATCATGTATAAGATTGCACAGAGGTTTAAACTGGTGTTTGTTTTAGAAAAGTATTTTTCTTCCTGCTCTGTTTCTTTCCAAAACCTTTCCCCAGATTGCAGCAAGGGTTATTTCTTGACACTTGTTTGCATTTTGATCAGCAAAAGAGTTATTCTCAATTAGATCGTCTTATAGCATATGAAAATAGTTCTTATAAAGGTGGCATTGATGCTTTTGCTGATTCTTTTCTGATTTCTGTCTAATAATCTCTACAAGCTCTGAGCATCGCTAGCTTCTGTATGTGTAAACAACAGCATGTGCCTGTGAGTGCTCTCTTAATTTTAAATTTCAGGGGATAACTTTGCAACGGACAGTTATGCTAGCTTCATTCAGGAAGCAGGCTGCCACTGGACTCTACAGGCAGCATTTTCGAGAGAGACGGACTGAGTCTACAGCCAGTTTCTACAGCTATTTTCTCCCTTGCTTTTCTGTACACATTCATCCATTCCAGATTTATTACCAATAAACTTCCTAAAAATCATTATCTCCATTTAGAGATGATGAAACTTGACAAACATTCCTGCATATAGACACTATTCTCTTCATCGAGTACATTTTGTCATTCTGTCAGATAAAGAAATCAGATATTTTTGGCATGGCTTGATATAGCCATTTAAAGGCTTATGGTTCTGTTACCTTCTACTGCTCACATCCATATTTATTAGTAAATAACCAAATGTTTTCCATTTGGTTCATCATCATCTCAGATATTAAGAGGTGGAGATTAGCAAATATGTTTGAATATGTTTCTAAGAAGTATATTCTGCTTCCGTTTATGCAGGGAGGTTTAGCAAAGGCACCATCTGCTGGTGGTTCTGACAGCAGCTACTAGGAGAATGAGATCTCCACCATTGACACTTATAAATATTTCAAGCTTTTTTCGTGTAGGATTCTCTCTGACTTCTGTGTCAAAGTAATATTTGGCCATCACTTATCACCTTTTTTATGACTGAGTTGATGCAAGTGGCTCTGCAGATGGATAAAAATTTACCTTGGAAGTTCCTCTCAGGATAAGAAAAAAAATATTCTGAATGTTTTATCAGCTACTTAGCATGTCTACTGTAGGCTTTGCAAAGTTTTGTGGAATAGTCTTCTGTTACAATATTCGTTGAAAATTTTCTTTAAAAATTAAAACATTCTGTAATGTGAGTCAACATTGCTGTTCTTTCATGTCTGAGGAAAAGAGAAATTTTATATAATGTAACACTCCATTTCAAACTCCTTTCTAAAAGGACAGTTAAAATATTTTCCCTTTTCTTTCCAAACTTACTGTTATTACATCATATAATTGATTTATTTAAAACATAAAATAACTAAATCATTTAAAATTGTTAGACAAATTTTGACTGATCGGATTTTTTTTCCTATCAGTGAGAGTTTTGAAATTTGGCATTCTTTTCTCAGCTCAGAAGAAAAACAAGTATCAAAATCTCATTATACTCTGCAGAAGAGAGTTTCTTCTCTGCTGATTTCCTCAATAGCTTGGGAGAGCAGTAATTTTGGACACAAGCACTGTCTAAATATAAGCATATCTAAAGAGTATAGTTGTACCCAGAACATGCTAAAGCCAGGAAGACTCCCGTTTGCCCACTCTGATGTCTTAGCCTAGATCTGCTTTGCCACCCATAAGAAGATCAGCTCTTTTTGCACTTGATTCCCCACAAAAGGCTAATCTGGATTTAGCACAGGAATTCAGAAACAAGTGATTAACAATTACCAATATACAGAACATAGTGCAATGAAAAGACATGGTCAAAAGTGATACTTAGATTATAATGTTTATAATAGCATTATTTGCTTTAATATTAAGTGTTATAAACTGCAGCAAAGTTTACTGTCTGAATCAGGCTATAGTGAGTCAGAATTCCAAGGAAATACAGTTTTAGCATTGTGGAGCAGAAGCAAAATATAACAACTACTTTACACAGAAATTTATAAAATTCTCATATTGGATAGAACAGCAAAAACTTCATAGATGGGAGCCATTAACAAATAAAATACTGTGCCAGAATACCTCAAGTAAGGGGATTCAAGATTACACAACCTCTAATAAACGCCAGGATCTTCGGCACTGCACCAAGCCCCAGTGACTCAGCTAGCAGCTAGGAAAATCAAGGGAGATAGCTGGAAGTGAACGGAGAAAATCTAACCTCCCAGCCTGCAGAAAATAAAACAGGCCTATTCTGTGATAATTACTCCAGAATAGTGCCCTTCTTTCCACTCCAAGGAGACCCTGGTGCACAAAAACTGTTTATCTGGCTCCATGCTTCTTCTTTCCCCTCACTGGCCTGCATACCTGACCAATAAAAATACCTGACAGGGTTGGGGTGAATCAGGTTTCCTACCCAGTAATTTTTCCAGGGTGCCTTCCCCTTGCTGTCTTCAGTACTCTGCCAGATCTGCAACAAAGACGAAAGTCAAAGTCTGCTACTCCCACTTACCCATTACACTGCCAATGGTTTTAAGTCAAAGGCAACTAAGAAAGAAAGAGTATTATTCCTTAGGAACAAACTACTGCATAAGACATCTGCATTTAAAATTAAAAAAGGACAAGAGACACAAGATCAGAAAATCTGTTTCCATCAAAAAATTTTTTTCACACACTCAGAGATTCCCCAAAATCTGAGACTCTCTGTCCCGCAGTGATTCACAGGGCTGCTGCAGAGGAGGGTGGTGTACCTGCAGGGAAGGGATTGCTGGAGAAATGCCATGACATACCCGATTCTTAGTCACAGAGGTGGAATCTGTGCATAGAGGATCCCTTCTGATCAAGTATAGCAAATCAAAGCTTTTTTTGTTAAATGAACATTGAGTAAATGTGTCTATGGTGCAGAGTTTATCCCTACGTTTTACCAGAAAATCAGCAGTGTTTACAAACTTGGGACTTTCATGTCTCACTACCTAAATTATGAAGCATTCAGTTTTCTCTTTAAAAGCATAAACATTTCCCAACAATTCTCTTTGATTTTGGTCAAAATTCAGAGCAGGACAGTTTGGTCTACACAGTCTTAATGTTTTATATTGTTAAATTTTCTTCTGATATCTATAGTCCCCCCACCCTCTGCCCTCCTTCAGTGTTTAAATTGCTGACCTGTTTTTCTGGAGTGAATAATGCAAGAAACTCAGTGGGAAGAAAAACAAATTTGTTAGAGCCTTTGTACATGTTTCTTTTTTTAAGTTTCCTGTTGGCTTAGGCACATTGTGTTCCTCTGTATCACATCCTTTTAGAGCCATATGTGGAAGCAATAAAGTGTATCCCTGCCTTCAAAGATACAGAGTATTTGTTTAGCTAACTGACTAAGGAAAATACTATGAACTCATTAACAAATACGGTTATATGTGGTCACTTAATCATAGAGAGCAGGCTGCAGAACAGAGTACAGGAAATATTAGTCAGCACAGGCAATGGATAACTGTCAGTTACTGATCTTAGGATTTTTCACCAGGGGAAGCCAGACAGCAGGTTAGCAACAAAAAACATCAAGTCTGCCAGCAGTTTCCATGAAGCTCAGATTTCCAACCATAGAAATATTTGCAGATATAGGTGGTGATTGCTGACTAAATTCAAAAGGGGAATTTTCTTCCTTAAACACAAGATACTGCCTATTACAGTCGCAACTAATGTAGAAAGAAAACTACACAGGATCAGTTTTTGCAAACGTCTTTTCCACCAATTCAGAGACATATAAATGTGTACCTGTGCTGCACTTAGGGGGGTAGTTTCATCTACAGGAAGAACAAAATGTTAAAATTCCTGTTAAAATGTCTGCCAGTTTGCTCTCTGTAATGTTTTAGTGTGCATCAATCCAGAACGAAGTGTTTTCCTCGCTGTGCAAACGTACAATATGCACTGAAGAAAGAGACCTCTTTTGCAGGGTTGTGAAGCGCCTGTGCCTTGGACACTTCACAGTCAAAACATTTGATGATAATATCGTTTTTCTTCTTGGTAGTGAAGACAGGATTTATGTTTTCCTGACAGATGCTGTCCCACATAAGCATTGCCTGAGAATTACTGTGGCATCAGGCTGACAGATTTGCCTGTCCTGTGGAGAGACAAAGTTTAAGAGGGAAGTAAGACAAGTAATAGCCCAATTATGCTACAGCAGAAAAACTTAAAAGGAAACAGCCTTGTCCAGACATGGAGGAAATTCACAGAAACAGCATCTGATTCTAAATTTCTATTATTGTCACAGGTAGAATGAGTTTCATTAAACATTGAAAATGATGACTGAGTTTTAAAAAGTCTGCTCTTTTGGGGAACTGAATTTTATGAGTTTGGAAAGATTTGCAAATGTTTTTGACTCTGCCTTCTCAATCTCTAAAATTTGGCAAAGCTCAGATTTTTTTCTGGGTGCTCTACTAACAACTCTTGTCAGACTGACAATTTTCAATCTCCGACATAAAGCAACAGTTAGCAGAATTATAAGGATTGTCCACGTGTCCTCACTGCAACCCGTTAAAACCTCTGCCTTGTGACCTACCTCCTGGCATGGGCATTGCTGCTGTGCCACATCCCTTCAGAAGGCTGAGAAGCTGTGCAAAACCACTGCCTGAAAATCTTCAGCTTAATTTGCTTCAGAAGCCAGAATGTGTGTTGATGAGTGAATGCAGGAAGAATATGCTGGGTCCCACAGTCAAGTCATAAAAGTGTAACATAAAAGGGATTAGTTTCTGTGCTATTAAATATCTGTGTGAAGACATGAACATTACCAAGTCTACAATTCAATTGGATATAAAAATGTGATTAATCAAACTAGAGATGTCTATAAATTAGTTTGCCTCCACAGTCAACAGAGATCCAGACAATGTAAACAGTGGAGTGCAAGACACAGTTCATCTCATTTTAAAGAATTTGTCTAAAATTTGCCAGACTAATTAATCTTTAAGTACGCATTATAATTTCTTCTGTTGAATGTAAGGACAGAGAGCTCAAAAATGGAAACCAAAGTTTAAAAAGAATGACCAAAAAATCTAAAGAGGGATTCAAGCTGGTATCTTCAAAGAGTTCTCGATATTGATAATATTAATAATTAATAGTGCTATTAATAGTTGTTACCAACAGTAACTAATGCTTCTTTTTTTAATTCCCATCTTTCTCCGCTTAAATTACTATAGGCAGTTTTATTAAAGCATGTTATAGAGGTGGCATTTCATTCACTGTCCTTCACAGAGGACTCAAAGATATAATAATTAAATCCAAAGAGTGCTGTGAAGAAACAGATCGCTCTGTGTCTGGGGTTGTATTCAGAAGATTTGTGGTGAATATGAAAAAGGTCACAGAGGTATAGCTGCCCAAGAGCAGATCATCTTTCTTGAACTGAATTGGGAAGGCTTTATGAAAACAAAAGCTTCATATATATATCTCTTTATGTTTTATATATTCTAAGACCTATGGTTGTCCCAGCCTCGTCTGAGGATGGTAACCCATTGTCATTTTCATTTATTTTAAGAAAATCTTGTTATTTTTCATTACAGATTGCATTAAGTGTGGCAACACTGTGCTGAGTCTGTACAACGATGCATATTCCATGATATATCATTTTTCTTTGGTTGCCCTTGTCTGTTCAGCTGCTCTACTTGTTCAGCTGCCACTTCGTCATTGAAAAGGACTGTCACTGTTCCCATTATAAAGTGCGGAAACTGTGATAGAAATATATATCAGTAACTCTTCTACAAAGAGTTTAAAAGATCTCATCTCTAGAGTTATTTTACACTACAAATGAAATTTTACAGATCATTAGTCCAGAATGTGAGCTAGTTGTTTGACAAAATGAATTAAAAAGCCTAGGATTATTTCATGTAGAAAAGTATAATCTGCACATGTGCTGTAATTACTTTTTGTTAGAAAATCATAAGCACTATTGTATCTGCAGACTTACATTGCATAATTAAACACTCTGTATACAGTACTGTATGGACATTAGTACTATGCAGCCTAAAAGCTCTAAATCAGCTGTGGAAACATAATGCATATATGGACAGATTAAAGAGTTCTGCAAACAGAGAAAGCAGCTCAAACACCTGCTGTCATCAAAATACAGCAAGCTTCTTACCAAGAAATTCCAACTGGTGTTAAACTGTACGTTGTTTTTGTACAGAATAAGGAAAACAGAGAAATTATGTCTACAGCTATGAAAAATAATCTCAAATTTCAAGGTACTTCTAAATAGAATTAAGTTAAATTTTATTTCATTGTAAGCCTTTTATTTCATTAGAAGCCAATTTTTTGTTGTTTCAAGAGAGCAAGAGGTCATTTACAGCTTCTGAAATTACATACTCTGGTCCATTATGTTGAACTCAGTGCTAAACACATGTCACTCATGGAAGTCTGACTGACTGACATCATCCACTGTTCTGGCTGCTAATTTACCCACCTTTCCAAAACAAATGAAAGACACCATTTTTTTTTCTCATTCCTCCTTTCTCGCAACTACTACATAGACATGAGATAACTAGATTTGAGTAGTGAGAACTGCCCTCCCTGTTTGCCAATAACCGACAAAGCACCCCCTTTGTCTTCAAAGATTTAGAAAAGCCAATTTTTAGTTCAAGATGAGGATGTCAACTTCCCTTTAAACTAACAGAAAAAAAAAAGAAAAACTAGCGGTACATTTGAGAAGAAAATATTTCATTAGCTTAAACCCCATTTAAAACAGAATTGTTGCATTTCTTTTTCTTTGAGTATGTTACTGAGGCTTTCCCTATCAAAATGCTCAGGCAGTGCCAGAAGTATTTTCCTTTAAGGCTGAAATTTCCTAGTATACCATAACAGGGCCTTGAAGAAATAGCACACAATTATCCTCAGCTTTCCTTCAACAAAAAAACACCAAATCTGCATTCTGACCATGATTTCTAGGAATGAAGAATGTGTGTATGTGTGTGTTTCCTGAATAGGACACCTTATTAAGATTTTAATTTGCTGTCAAGGACAACTTACCATATCAAGATGAAACTATTTTATGATTCATTTACCAAGTGTGACTGAGGCAGCTGAGATTAATTTAATCTGTGCTTGGGGGCATTAGTATTCATAAAAAATCAGAAGCACAAATAGAATCATTCAGTCTTTCTTTTTTCTGAAGGGATGGGTTTTATGTTGTCTGTGTAGTGAAGATCACACTGAGTTGTAGACTTTTAAACATCTTTATGTTAAAATAGAAATACTGAACTGAAATAATAGCACTTGTAAAGATCTAGTGCTGCTCCTTAGAGACAGACTTGAGAGAAATAATGTCAAAAATATATACAAGTGTAATATTTACAAGTGGGAATAATTACCTAACCGCAGCAGTTCCTGTCATTTCTCATTTGGCCCAGGAATTAAGTGTTTTGAGGGTTTCTAATCTTAATGTATTATAGATTTAGAATGGATTGGAGAAGGGATGAGAAATCATTCATTTACAGTATATCTTGCATTTTTTTATGTGTTCCATATCCTGCAGAACACAAGACCAACTGTAGATTTTTATATATATGAAAATTTAGCTTTTATTAAAGCAAGACATCACCATTGCATAATACACATGAAACTACAACGTGCTTAGTGTTCAGCTGGTCACAGGAGAATAGCTGAGCGAGATCTGAAAACAAAATTTATATGGCCAACCTAAGATCTCTTTCCTAAAAGAGATTGCAAAAGAAGGCAGGAAACTATCAACCAAAATGCCTCCTTCATTGCTTATCCACAGCTCTCTGAACTCAAACTACCTCTGTGATGGCAGAGAGTGAGGGAGAAGGACGCGATGCTCTTCTTATGCACATGCCCAGCACAAAAACTGACAGCAGCTACGGCTGCATCACTGTGAACCGCAACTTGGTCTCAGAAGTGCCAAGGCTGGCCTGTCAAAGAGAACATGAAGAGACAGATGTTCTTTCTGATTATGTGATTTGCACATTGATGTAACTCCTTTGACCTAAAGATTTCTCCTGATTCCTACAAGTGTGTCTGGAGAAAAAATATCAGATGCAGATTTGGTAGAGAAAACAGTATTTAAAAAAGGGAATTGTACCTACTGAGGACTTTCCCCAAAGAGCCTGGTCTCTCATAGGTCTTCAAGTAAGCAGACTAATGCCTGTTAAAAATACCCTCAGATGCGAGCAGAATAAGAGATGTAACAACTCACACTGTGGCAGAAGTAGTAATACAAGGAATGACTCGAACCCAGAGAAGTTATAAATTTGAACAGGAAGTACATTCAAGGAGATAATGATTCCATCACTCCATATTTGGTCTCAGGTTTTTCTGTTATTCCAGTACCGATTTTGCATTTTAATCTAGACAACCTTCAGCAACTGCATGTATATTTTAAAGCTCTGGCTCACAGAATAGCAGACCAATTTCAAAACAGAGCTGGCTCTGAATACAAATATTGATGGTAGCTGGCTGTGTAAGCAAGCTAATTAAGTAAAATACTGATTCTTTAATTTCCATAGACATAGTCATATGACACTAATAATAGCTTGGAGAGAGGAGATAGCAGAGGAGACACTGAACGATTTTCTAAGCTGAAAACTAAAATACACATACTCATTTAAGAGAAACTCATTTAATTGTCTGGGTGTATTTAAATAACCAAGAAGATAATTGTTGTATTTGTACTTCTTCAAAAGGAATAATTGAATGAAGTTATACAGTAATGGGTAAGCAGGTTAATTCAATAAAAACCAATATTTCACAGCTAAATCAAATGTGCCTAGTTTTATCCACATTACATACCTTAATCCTAGACTACTCAAAAGATTCTACATTTTGCAATGCACATTATGTAGTTAGATGCCCCTTTTTTTCCTATGTTCATCCTCATATTCCATACATCTACTACAATTTCAGTTAAAAACAAAATCTGAATTCACAAAGTAGGAAATATCTTCTGTCTTTAAAGAAAATGAGCCTAATTAATTGCTGTGAAAAAAAAACAACTGGTGAGAATTACTAGGAATGTCTAGTTCAATCTTTTGAATAAAATAAGACATAGGGCTTTACTGAATTAATTCCTGTTTATAGTAGACCATAGGAGAAGGAAGCAGTCAATCTTGATTTTGCAATATTTCTTTGTAAGCCATGACGTGTCACAAAGGCATCATCAACAAAAGAAGGACTTGCATTATCATTTTGAAGGTAACATTCAACAGCAAGGTGAACCATCAAGCCTTTTCCTTGCCTTCAGCTTTCCTGTTTCAGTTAGCAAACCTCCACAGGACTTGCATGTATAAAGAGAAAACCATTAGTGCCTTGCTGTCACACATCGGCAGGATTCATTTGTGAAAGTATTACAATTAAAACCAGGAGTCTTGTTTATATATCTAAAGACTGACGTGCCATTTTTAAGGATTGTCATCCAAACTGAATTGAAATTAAGACTGAAATGCTTTTTGAACTGGGACCTCAGCTCCCTGAATAGTAATATAATGAGAAGGAATGCAGTTTTCCTTTAAGAATACTACCCACTATATAATAATACTAAGGCACCTCAAACCAACACATGATAATGGAAGATTACTTAAAAAGAATGAAGGAAAGTAGTTTCTCAACCTAATGTTGATCTAAATTTTGAGTTGGTTTTGGGGTGTAGGTTTTTTTTTTTGTTTTGGAGACAATTTAACTCAAAAAATTACCCAACCACAAGCACTGTCAACAGATTGAAAATCCTGGCGCCAGGTTAATCTGTCAGATATGACAACAATGTCTCTGCTGTGTAAGGAGGGAGTGAAATCTGTCTCACAAATATCTTTGAAAATCTTTCTGTTAATACCTCTACTATTTCTGATGGAACAGTAATTGAATTTTGAACCACAAAAAAAGCTGCCAAGATTTCTGGTTTTGGAGTGCTGCACACAAATGGGAAAGTGCCAGTGGAAAGCCAAAAACAGTTAGATGCTTTATTCCGCAGCCTTTTTTCCATCATCCTTATTGTAATGTACTCTATAAATATTATTTGTGGAAAATGGTTTAGTGTAGTTAAAAATAATAAAAAGAGCACCTAAAGTAAAGTAATGACATTTTTTAGCCCCTGTTATAATGTGTAAATATGTCTCTATTTAAGTTATTGGATTTTATGCTTCTTTATTTGAAGTAAAGGCAAAGTGATTTTCTTTAATTTGTATTCACATTAGTATTCTTACCAGTTCCCCAATCCAATGCTACTGAAATCAGCAGAAAAAGTCCCCAGGATTTCAAGTAAATTTTGATAAAAACTTATTGGGCATTTCACTGGATTTGAAAGTTTAGCTACTTCAGTAAGACTGTAATTACTAGTCCTGTGAAAAGAAACATTTGAAATATTGTTCTCCGCTATGAGTTGGTTGGTTTTTTGATTTCTTGGGGTTTTTTTTCTATATTGCTGCATATAACTAAGGAAGAGAAGAGAATGTTCCCCAGCGTTCATAGTGAAAAACTTAATCCTGAGAAAGTGTCTTTAAACAAAATAAAATTTGTGTTCACTTAGTTAAAGTTAGCAGAACCTCAGCTCCCAGTGCTATTCTTGAACTCTATGAATAGCGAAAAATTTAAACATTTTACTTTTATATTTAGTACTATATCATGTTAAAAAAGGCAACTGCATGAACATAATAAACAGAAGTAGAAAACTATGACAAGGAAAGGATTTTTAAATCTCTGTCTAAAATTTATCCAAGAGAACGTAAAGCAAAGAATAGACCACAGTAAATGCTTTTTTTCAGATACAGCCTTTAAGTAGTTAAGTTCCAGGTAATGATCAACAAAAAAACTGTTTAAAAATTATGTATCTCAATTCCTGCCAGAAAACTTTCTAAGGATTTTCTGCAGCACAGGGCTAGAATTCCTGTGACCTTGGCTGTGTTCATCATCTTCGCTATGGTACACAGCCACATTCCTGTCCCCGCTACCTTTTTTCTGGGTTTTCCTTGGACTCCAAGGAACTTGAAAACCAAGAATAGTAATGGATATTTAAAGACCTTTATGGATTTATAGCTTGAATTTTCTCAGTTCAGTCAGTTTAAGGCTGAATCTCAAGGTGAAGACTGAATGAGGTTTTTTTGGATCACAAAGATGAATGCAGGTTCCTCATTTAGCTCAAATCCCATTTTGGAAATGTACATTTTCTTTGACTCTTGCCAAGAGTACCTTCCCAAGGTCTAGCATGATTTCAGAGGATTCATTAGACAATAAAGACAAAACGTGAGCCAGTGGCTGAAAGCTGAAACTCAGTATGTTTAGGATGCAAAGAAAGGTCACATTTCTAACAGCAAGAGCAATTTATCTCCTCAGGAATCTAGTAGTTGAAAAAATTCTACCTAAGTAGTTATAGCTTAGGACATAAGACAACCAGGCTTAAAGATAGTGGCAGTTAGCTGAAGCAGGGCTGAAATGGGCAGCTGAGGAGCCTTTGCAGAGATGCCACAGAGTCAGATGCACAAAAAAGGGGCAAGAAGCAAAGATTGAGAATGAGTCAACACCCGCGCTGCAAAACTTTAAAGTAGTCAATGTATTTTGATATATTTTTCCACTGTTAAATGTGGCATCTGTAGACAGGCCAGATGATGCTTCTCAGGCCTCTCTTTCTGGAGACACTCATTTCAAAGAACCGCTTTATATCCTTAGCTCTGATGGCAAATGACATTGTCATTATCCTACGCATAACCTGGCTATGAAATACAAATAACAGTTGGTACAAGCCCATCTGTTTGTGGATCACACAACAAAAAGCTTCTGCAAAACTGTAATTTGCTCTTCTTATGACGTTTCTCTTCCAACAGTCTGAATTCATCAGTATATGTGTACTTCCTTTTCAGCTGTGACCTGATCATTCTCTCTCATTCCCAGTGTAATCTTCAACACCTAACACACATCTGTCCTAAGCTCTGAAGACAAAGCATGCTT
>Ga0181612_171727_pt1 | contig 17570 bp, 11 predicted proteins | sample HoacroProtozoa21_FD_119630 | JGI IMG/M metagenome (GOLD analysis project Ga0181612, IMG submission 119630) | Hoatzin crop microbial communities from Cojedes, Venezuel. Combined Assembly of Gp0051906, Gp0051904, Gp0051908 | reverse complement strand
GTTGGTAATGAATCTACTAGCATCCAGCGAAGATGAGAGGATGGAGAGAGAAAGAAAAAAAAAAATAAACCAAACCAAAAACCATTGAAAGCTTTCTACCTAGCTACTAAAATGAGTCAGGCTGTGAACGCACAGGCTGTCCCGCCCTTCGCGGGGCCAGCCACTATGCTACAGTAAAACGTACAGGAATCAAACATTAATTTAAAACCCCGTAGCAGTTAACTTGCTTGTCCAGCAGAGTGCTGTGATGCCCCACATCACCCACGACAGCTCAAACGCCTACCGAGAGGAGGGCATTTCATGCTGGAGTCTCCAACCCACCCGCGGCCGGCCAAAGCCTTCGGGTGCAAGGTGAAGTGGTGCCAAGTGCCAGACTCTCCTTCATGAAGCTCCTTCGCTAGCGCAGGAGACAGAGTCCCACCTCGCCACCAGCCACCTCTGACCGGAGCAGCAACGGGGGCTGTCATTGCTACACACTGACTACGAAGCACGTCTGTGTACGGAAGAATTCAGTGTGATCTTACTACTGAGATAGTAATAAAGATGTTTAGGAGTAATTTCGACTACATTCTCAGTCAGCAAAGCAATCATTAATGGATTCCTATTTTTAATCTCCCCAACGAGAGGAAAAGGATCGAGAAGTTCTCATTGGCTTCTCCCATCTGCCCTTCCTTCTCAGCTTTTACTTCCCATGTGGCTGGGGACATGCACGATGGAGAAGGTGAGCAGCGGTGATACCGGGTTACCGAGTGAGACAAGCAGCAGTTCCTCTCTCCCTCCTGAGGGCCCAGGGATGGGAGAGTTCCTGATGTCGTTTTCTCGCACTGCAGACGTTTTGTGCACACTCAGTGGGTTGGTGGAGCACTTACGCCCTCCTGACAGCAAGGAACAGAAGAGAGGGCTGCCACCTGCACAGGACTGTGTGGGCCAGTCCTGCAAACCCAACATGCCATGGTTTATGGAGCCTTCGCTTGCAAGGGTCGCCACCTCTTCCTCAATGCGGCGGGTTCATGGTGCCTTGTCCGCGCTGTTGCTTCTGCTTCTGCTGCATCAACAGCTGCTCCAGGGCTGAGGGTCCAGGGTGCATCATGGAACTGGACCAGATGGACTAAAAACAAACAGCCAACACTAGCACCTCCTCGCCTCAGGCAGCCCTCCTCTTACAGACGAGAAAGCAGAGGCAGTTGTCTACATTCGCCCTCTTTCCCACTCCTACCTGGTTTATCAGGAAAGTTAGCCAGGCTTCAAAGGCGGCCTTCTAAAGAGAGGCTCTCCGGAAGAAGCTTTCCTCCTCCGGAATCCTCATCACCATAAAAATTCATCCCATATTAACGATTACTAATTTTAGATTAGTCAAAGCAAATGTTTTGATTTCTTCCAGTTCTGCCAGCCTGGTCTTGTTCTGCACAATATTCTAGAACAGCGAGAACTGGAAAATGGTGACGACCTTCTTCCAGCACCGGTCCCACCTCCCACGCTGCCTACGTAAGTGAATCTGCAGCAACACCCTTCGGCTTCCGACGCTGAACTCGGATGCTCACAACAGGCTACAGCCCATCGCCAGGTCCTCCAGCCCCACAAACAAGCACCCACTCCCGGGCTCCATTTCGGTTCAAACGTACCTTCAGGCTCTCCATAAGCACAGCTGAGGAGTCCTCCATAGCAGCGGGGCCTTGGGCTGCCCAGGTGCCACTGGGAGCACTGGACTGGTGCCAGCTGCTCTCCGAAGACGACGACGTCGCTGGGAGATAGTCCAGACCGAACCCCCCCATTGCTGAAACGGGAGAAAGACAAGTTCAAAGGGATGTAGCAAAACCACCGCGCCGCAGACGCCGACGGCTGGCTTCACGCAAGCCTGGCACCCGGCACTTGCCTGGCTTATCTGTTTTCCAGCGGTCCGCAACTCTCCTGTCTCTGTTGTCTGGAGTCCCAATGGGTCCGAAGTTGGAGAAGGGAACGGAATTGTGGTTATGGGTTGGAGGGGAGCTTGGCAAGCTGCTGGGGTTGGAGGAGTGAGGAGACTGGCTGGCTGGTGTCGAATGATCTAGTGATTACAAGGCAAGAGGAAAAAGGTCAGTGGAAACGGCAGGAGCCTCTCGATTTTGAATTGCTTAGTGCTGCTGCAAATTCTGCCATCACCCAGTTCTCTCCAGTGCTGAAGGTCACTTTTTATTCCCTCCATTACGGGAGAGTAATGCTTGAGTTCCGAGTGAAAACTTTTGTCCTACACAAGAACAGAGCGGCTGTGTTTAACGCATGCTTGTGCTTACCCAAAAACCAGGAAACTTCAAGAGGCCTGGCTAGCCAAAGTGAGTTTTCCCCACGTTTCTTGAATAACCTTTCTAGAACTAAAAAAAAAAAATTTCTGTCTCCAAGCTTCACAAACCAATAAAAAAAGAAAAAAAGCATTAGACCTTGAGGAGTTTGTCAGTTTACAACTTGAACTCTCAAGTCTGTGGATGTTTTACACTTCTATGAGTCTTAAAGCAATTCGGACCAGAACCCAGCACTGAGCAAAGGAGAAGAGCGAGCATGGAAAAACCTGTCTGTGGGCAGGAGAGAACGATGCCCAAAGGCAACACAGCATATCAGGGTGGCGGGAGGCTACGCAGTCTTGAATGAAGAGGGGAGAGAAAGCTGAAGCCACGTGAGCTATAAAACCTGCTAGAATAAAAGCGCTTTGCAGCTCCTTCCATTTCACCCACAACAGTCACTCCTGGTCGGTTGCAAAACCGAAGAATTTCATCCAGTGCAGATGTTATTTACAATCCACTCGTTTCTTAGATTCAACTAATTCCTCCCCTCACGCTCTTCTGGAATTTTAGTGAGAATAAAATCATTGTATAAGTTATGGTGTATGCCTTTAAGATAATTACTACGGAAAAAGCTGGTTTGCTTTGCAGGCTGCCTAACAGTGAAAAAACCCCAGCCACTGTCATATTTTCCTCCACACTTCAGTCATACAGTTTCTTTCTCTTTCAAGTATCTACGTTACGAAATCCAGTTCTTCCTTCTTTTTCCACAGAAGCAACACTGAAAGTATTCGGTGTTTGAACTAAAGCCCTGCTCCCAAATGCTTGTCAGGAATCTAACATGAAGGGATTTCAGGATTTAACATCTCCTACAACTTTTATCCTGCTCAACTCCTTCAATTAAAATCCAGGTTCTTAGGCTATATTAATTACAGAATCCCCTCATATTTCTGAGGATATATAAAGAAAATCAAATAGAAACCTTCAGGCACCTTGTCAAGCAGTTTTTTTTGAAATGTCTAGTTACATTTAACCTGCAGTAGGTTCAGAGTTAACTCAAATCCTTTTAAATCACTAGACACAAGAAAAACCATACCAGGATTACCTGAGCTGGCTGGAAGCGATGGAGACCACGGAGTCCCTTCAAAGAGAGAATATAGTGAAGTCTCCTGATGGGCAACTGAAGGGGTGACTTCTGGTTTTGTGCTGGTATTCATGTTTTTCCCATACACCTAATTGAACATGCTGTTGTTTGGATATCTTTCCTGCAAAACAATGAATGTAAGAGTTTAGGTATTGGATTTATTTCAAACGCCAAGACTGTACAAAGGAAACAATTATAGATCCAAATATTTTCCTAACTCCTTTTTCACTCCCCAGCCCCCTCCTCTTCGACCATTTTACTCAACGTGAAGACCACCTCATTCGGAATCAGGACAGATTTCTCCCGTCTAGACTGCAAAGCCTTCACAAAAGTCTTTAAATTCCCAGTGCTCACAGAAATTGCACCAAGACCCTACTCAGTTCTCTGGAAGAGAACGGGTAACCCACTGCTCAGGAGATAAAAACCTACACACCGCCAGACTTTGGGACGCACCTTGTCAGCCCAGTCCATGATTCTGCTGAGAGCAAGGGGCCCGCAAACTCAGCAAGATGCAACAGTACGTCTGCGGAACTACAGCGAGGATGAATTTGGGAAGAAAACTGATAAAGGCAAATATAATCTTGCTGATACAGACTGAAATCAGGCACCCATACGGACTTCTTCCAGGTTTTCCACTGGTTTGAACTAAAGGATATCCCCATATTTCAGCCACGTTACCCAGTTTTAACAGTAAGCTCAAACAGCAAAGGGCTGCAGACTCTGGTCCTCACTTACCTGATTAAGAGAAAAGCCACTGAGGGACAGGAAAGATGACGACTGAGACATCAGTTCTGATGGTTTTTCCAGCAGGGACTTCTTCGGAAACCACAAGGGGAAAAAGAGCAGTTAGTGTTTGGTGTAGCGAGCAGGAGGGAAGCATGCTCTCAGAAACTGCCACTGTGTTTTCGGTCACATTTAAAACCTCCCTTGTATTTTAGCTCCAGCATCTTAGAGGACAGGGCGAGCGAACTAACAAACACAGAAAATCAGTAGTTTCCCTGCTCACTCCAATTAATATCTAAAAATCAACAATCCTGACAGCTGAGAGTCTCAGCCACACCCCACTGCCAGAACAGCTTTTCAAATCCTAAGTGTACACTCCGATATATATCTAGAGGGGAGATTCCTGCCCAAATCCCTATGGTTGTGTAAAACCTCGTACAAGCGAGACAGGATCCTTCCCAGTGACCAGAGGACTCCTTCAAACATGATTAGACTCTCCTATGCTGCCACCGACAGAATATTTTTCAGTTTTGAAAGCATCCCTGCTCTACAGACATTCTGAAGACAGCAAGAGCAGCCTAGCGCTCTGATTTTCCAACTGGGTTAAACAGTCCAAGTTTCACTTAGCACTCTCTCTGTAGAGAGGAAGGAAAAAAACCCCAGTGTTTAAAACAGAGGTTCCAGAACTCCTCTGGGGTTCCATGTTCAGATATTACAGATCTTTTCCATCATCTACGCTACCCCCTCTCATACAGCTGTTATTTCCAGCATAATATTTCTCAGCTTTCTGTTCGGTTCTTACTATGATTAAGCAGTGAAAAATAGCGTTTCTGAAACAAGCCTATTTAGGGAAGAAACAGGTTCAGTTCTCATCAATACAGAAACCAAAGACAAATCACAAAGCTCAGTTGGCGAATAACAACCACCACCAAATTCAGGATAAGGATCACCAAGCCACAGAATTACAGAAGCCATAAGCAACACTGCGTGATCCAAAATGAAAGCTGCAGTCTCGTTCCAAATAACAGCCCTCTTGCACTCATAACAGCTCAGCATGTCAGATGTTCTTAAATTTGTTGTTCAAACAACAAAAACCTGAACTAGCATCCCTCTCTCTAACACGGCCTCAGTATCTGGAATATCTTTGCTTTTATCCTGTAAATCTAAGACAAACAGCCTCATTTTCTTGGCAAGCAGCTCCTAGCTCGTTAGATTTTCAAAGTGACAACTCATTACTTTGAAAGCACATTCAAAAAGGCAGACAAAATCCACCCTCTGCATATCCACACAGCTTACACAGAGAATTTCCTGCCATTTGTCAGTAGACAGCAACAGCAGGAGCTTCAAAGGCAGCTGCTGAAGAGGCAGCTATTAGTCACTTCGCAGAGCTATTTAACGAGACAGAAAGGGGTGTCTGTTTTGCTATGGGCTCCTTGGGGTGGCATGCAAAAAACTGAGTAGACTTCATCAGAGATTTCGTGTAGAGTCACAAATAATTCTTTGCTACTAATCTGAAAGAGTAGTATTTAATGAACGTGCTTTTAGCCACACTAGAAAGGCGTACTGCATTTTCAGAGGTTATTCACAAATCCAGCAGCTCTAAGACCCTCCAGCTAGTGAACTAGGAAGGTTTTAATGCATAAATGTAGGAAGAAAAACCCCCTCCCAGTCTGTCAAAAATGATTACATTTCTACAGAAGTTACTGATTATTTAGCCAGTTGCTTGTAATGTTCTCCCAAAGCCATCTTCCTCTTTCACAGTCTCTTCTGCATTTAGTAGGCCAGTTTCCCCCCGCATTTACAGAATTTTTATCTGCAGATTACAATACGTCCCGCTTGTTCTGATGACTTCCCACCGCTGAATCTGTGCTCCCCCTTGCCCTTGTTACTAAGCCCATACAACTGCAGAAGAGTGACTCCATGAAACGATGCATCGACATCTCTCTTGTGGACTGTACTTACAAAAAACCCCGCCGTTACTCTGATTTCGGAGCCAACTGCCAGGCCTGGATTCGGCCCAAGCGCTACACCGTCGGCCTTCAGCTGGTCCGAGCTCTTGCACGAAGACTAGCTCAAGGGTGGTGAGGCAGGGAAATAGACAGGTGGGATGGGGGAGAGGAAGGAATTTCACATTTCTTACAATTCCACAGAAGAGAGAGATGCCAGTTAAGAGTGAGAAGCAGCAGTATTACATCAGATACATACAAAGAGGCTTCGTCCAGGAAGAGAGGCGAGAGGCCCCAGCAGAGCTGGGTAAAGATCAGGAGGATTAGAGAAAATCAGCTCTTCCTCCTCCTCCAAGGCAGCCAGACTCTTTAACAGGTCCGGAGGAAGCAGAGGGGAGCTCTTGGGGTCCTAGTGACAGAAAGGAGCACAGTGAGACAACAGAAGGCAGAAAGGGGAACCGCAGGGAGTGGTGAGGAGAGGCTAAGCCACAGCAGGATGAGAGAAAACAGCAAGAGAAAGGCAGAAGGCGGCATGCAGAAGCGCGAAGTGAGAAAGCAGCGCAGCAGTGTGTCAAGGAACGCAGAGAGAAAATGCGGAGCGGAAAACATAACTAGCCACGTGGCCTAATGCGTGCCAGGAGGAGCGCCGTACCGCCGAAACGATGGGCAGCTGGTTTTAACTAGTGGAGCATGTGCTTCCCACTGCATCCACGCCAAACACTGAACCTGTTTTCACATTCAAGGACAAGGAACACAAATCTTACAATTACTCTTCTATGGCTGACCTGTGAGTAATTTAGGTTTCAAGCAAAATTACATTTGCATCTTCTTCCCTCCTCTGTTAGTGGAGTTTAAATCCCAGAAGACTTATTTCCACTGCTAATGGCTGCTACGCCAATAGCTCATCAGATCACTGGGCCAAAACACCTCTGCAAACCTGACATCTTGACTTCTGCGAGGGACGCTTAGAACACAAGCACCATGGGCACAGCTTCTGGCCGTCCTGCACTGTGCTCGCACCAAGGCAAGGCTTCCCTTTTAGGGATGAGAACAAGGCTTTGACCCAGTTTCCATCTAAAAACCACAAGCTGACATCAGGGTAGAGGCAGACTCCTGCGTTTCATCTGGCTTCTCTCTGAAGGATAAGCCAAGTGACCTCAGTTGACCTTCTGAAAATGCTGAATGCATTCAGAGGCGCATCTGACCAAGGGTTTAAAGAGGCCTCTGTTTAAGTTTCCTTACAAACCTCACCTAAAGCACTCGGACAACTCCAGGACTGTTAACAAATACAAACATTGCAGGTTTTATAAACAGCAACGTGAAGCACAACTGCCTGAGCAGAAGCAAAAGTATTCCGTTAGTGCAACCAAGAGCTAAAAGTTGTTCGGTGCTCTCACTGCATGGTGGGATGTGCAAAAAAACAACAACAACAAAAAAACCCAAGACAAGACTGCTCCCACCATCCTCAATCTGGCTACTGCAGCCTCAGCCACTCGACACACTCAAAATGCTATACGGGTGTTAAGAGTTCTTTATCTAAAGGGTAATAATCCAGCTGCAATTATTTGGATGGCTTTTATGGTTTTCATCAGTTGCCAGACAAGAATTTCCCCCAAAACTATCAGCTGCCACGTTTCTTGACCTGACAGACACAGTGCAGAGCTCAGTGCCACATCTACACCAGCAAAACTCACACCTACTTGAAACGAACTCTTCAAGAGCCAGATCCTACATACAACCAGCCAAGTAAAGTGGCAAATCCAGCACTGTCTGTTGGAATCTCATTGACCAACACCCTGCTCCCTACTAAACAGGCTCACGTTGACCTGCCAGGGGCAATGAGGCATTCCTGAATTGGGGAAACTTCTAGGGTTGTCAGGAATATCGGAGCCTCACTGGTTTACACCACTTACAGCATGGATCTTTACCTCAAAGGTCATCCTGGAGACAGCATCCTGCTCTGGGCGGAAGACTCCTTGCCGTTTTCCCCTGCGGTCCATGTTCGACTGCTGTGCCATCACCCTGTTGTCAGCCATGCCATAGGAAGAGTCCCAGTAGTATTCTGGCACCTTGACTTCTGAGGGGTTCTGGTTATATGGCTCCATTGGGAAAGGCTTCATTTTTTTCTCCAGAGGTTGCTGTTGCATCACGGGAGGCTGTAATGACTGTTCAAAGAGTTTTAGAGGGTCCTGGGCCTGCAGGTAATAGGGCTGCTTTACGGGCATGATCTTCCCCAGTGAGCCTTGGACTTGAGGCGGGTTCCAGAGCTGCTTTGATGAGTCTGTCTGTGGATACTGAGGCAGAGATGCGTGATTTCACCAGCAGGTATGAACAACCAACATTAACTCTATGTCTAACTCCATTCAAATTGTCTGTCTGGCTCACTTGTTATAGACATTCCACAAATATTCTGGTTTGCTATATTATTCACCAAAATTCACAGTCTTGATAGGCATCTAATACTCCCTAGTCAAGCTCTACACCAATAGCCAAGCAAAATCCTTACTCAAATCCAGTACCTTATAATCCCTTTTATTAAGGTACTGGGCCAGCATTTTGCTGCCCGGAACACCAGGAGGGTCTCGCCATCAAGTTCAGACATGCCAGAAGGGAGATTATCTCCAACACAACGTGAGCATGACACTAATCGCTGCGAGGGAATTCATCCTGCAACCCAGTTAGCCAAAAGGAAAGCGCGGGTGAAGGTTCAGACTCAGTCCTCATTACTCAAACAAGAAAACCACAAACGTCTAAGACACAAATACCTGACCAGAAATACCATCCTCACACCTTGTCTATTGACAGAAACCCCACTCCTGTAGGCATCTGCCCAGAAGTTCACAGATCAAAATTCCACGCTAAGGTCTTTAACGACAGTTTTCAAAAGGTAATCCAGGAACGCTGCCAATTATTTTTAAAGGCAGCTTAACACACTGCATCAGCCAAGTTTACCTGCTGGAATCCAGAGTGGTGTGGCGGGCTCTTCCCCAGGCCCTGCACAGCTTTTGTAGGGGACTGTTGCTGCTGTTGCTGGGCCAGAGCTTGGACCTGTAACTGGCTTGCGGACTGTGCTGTTGCCTGAGCTGGTAGAGATGAGAGGGGTTGTTGGGAAGGAGGTGGTGTCTGCTGAGGTCCCTGGGTCATTGGCCCTGGTCCAGAGGGCCGTTGCTGGCTGTAAGGAATGTGGGACTGTTTCCCACCTTGCACCTGGTTTCCTGCAGGCGAGTGAGCTGTGGGCTGGAGGAAGGTTCCTGGGACGGAAACACCACCTGGGAAGGTGTACCCTGTGCTCATGGAGAAAGCCACAGGAGGGGGGACAACATAGGTTGGAGGTGGAAACCCTGGAAAAGAAAAACCCACCTTTAATCTCAATTTGGCAGAGCAGATAGCTCCCTCCAGAAAACATTCAGTGGGTTTTTTTCTTCCTATTTCACTCATTTAGACCATGAGGACAGGAAACACCGGTTCGCATACCTGCACTCTAATGCCCTTTCTCACCTTTGCCCGTACACGGCTCTGTTCACAGGGGGATTCAGAGCTTGTTCTCAAGTTTTCTTGCAATATTCCAGGCACTGATAACAGTCAGCCAGGGCAGTATGTGGGAGAGTCATCTGTTTCCCCACTCACCACCTCAATCTCCCTGCTTTCCCCCCACCCCAGCCTTTTTCCTTCACCATTCTGGGGGGTTTGATGCTTCACCCCCAAAGTTCCCAGCTCCTCAAAACACACACACTTTCGGGGACTAAACTTCTGGAGCAACGGACAGAAGCAATTGATAAGTCTACTGCCTTCTCCCAGAGGATCACCGGTTTCCGGATTAATTTAGACAGAGAGACAGATGGTATAAGCAAACAAATCCTCATATCCGCAAGATCAATTCCTGGAGTTCACACTGAAAAGCCAGGTTTGGAAGGCAAGCTTTAATTCTTTGTCTTGTAGGCCAGACTTTATGCTGACTTTGGGACAGGGAAGATGTCCCTCTGTCTTACACTGAGCAGCTACACGTAATAGCCACAGGGGAAATACAGCTTCCAGCTACTTTGTGAGCAAACATGGACAGCAAGGTACGACAAGAACACTCCACAACAAAACTGGAACATGCAATGCGGCAACAACAGCGAGTAAGACCACACAAATTACAGCCTGAAACATGAGAACCACTGCAAACGAAACCAAGCTTTAAAGCAGAAAGCAGTGCGATTGATCTTTTGTAATGGAGTCCCATGCACAGAGCATGCTTCCTCCTGAGCTAGCAGAAGACTTTGTCATGTTTTGACTAACTACAGAAACAGCCTCCTGCGAAGTTCCTTGATCTCATACCCACTACCCAAGAAGGGAGGTGGCAGATTTCATGACAGACCTTGATTCCAAAGCATAAGGAAACTTACTTATCTCATTTCGGTTCTGCTATGCCCCTTCTTTATTACCTTGTAAGACTCTCTAAAACAGCTCCTACCTTCAGAGGCTGTAACAACCACTATTGCAGGATTTTCTTTGCAGTCAACAGTAAATCACGCTTCAGAAGAACGACGCAAATTACCTGGCCGGCTAGGAAGGGGCGGGAAGGCTCCTGGGTGATGAATGGGGATGAACTGAGAACTGCTGGCCTGACTTGGAGTCTGAGTTACAGGTGTTTTCCTGGCTTCAGACACCGGAGTCTTCCTCATCTCCGTCTGGGATTTCACCTAACACGAAAGAAAGTAAGAAGAAATTAGGTAACTTGTAACTACCCACATCACATCTCAAGCCAAGAAACAAACTCCCAGATCGTCTGAGAGATCATTTTCTTTTCCCTAACTGGGAGAGGTTTGGAACGCAGGAACCCAGTTTGCTCCTCACTGACCTCAGGCAGGTTATACCCTGCCTGTCCTCCGGCACCCCTTGCCTCACAAAAGCACTCTAAGGATATTTACCCAGAAGACTGCAACAGGCTCCTTCTCTAGCGAGAGAGTGGGAAGCGGGCATAATAATATCCTCAGACCATAGAATGAGCTTACCGTGCTGCTCACCTGCAACGCCTTCAAACAAAAAGCGCAGATGCTGTTACACTTCTCCTAGGGCACTGCTTGAACCTAACTCAGGCTACTTACCTTCAGCTCCTTCCAAAACAAACACTACCATGTTCTTCCTAAGGAGCTGCTTCAGCCTAACCCATGGTGACGTACACAAACTCCTGCAGTCTATGAAATTCTTCTGACTGAGAGCACACAAGCCAAACAGCAGAAGTGCTTAACCTCTTTCAGTTTACTGTGTAACTGTTGTAGGTTCTGTTAAAAGAGCTGCACCAGTTAAAGGCAGAGAGAAGAATGGAATGTTTACCTGAGTCTGAGTCTGCTGCAGTCTGGGTCTTCCTGGAGAGGAAGACAGAGGGGAAGACTACTTTCCCTTTCTGTTCAGCTCGGCAGAACTGCCTGGAATGCAAGATGGAGCAGGCAGGAAAAAGACAGCAAGCAAGGAACCCAGGCAATACAGAAAGGGCCCAGGAGCAGACCTGACGACAAGCCTCAAAGGTGATCGAAAGAAAGGGTTTTATCAGGGACCAAATTAAAAAAAATTCAAACCAAACAACCCAAAACTCTGTGGGGTTTATTTCAACATCCAGTGCTGCTGAGTTGAACGGAGTTAGAGGGCAGGTCTTTCCGCCAAGATACAGTGGTAAGGGGGTAGGTGCATTAAACGCTTTCTTAAGTTCTTTTTCAAATAATTCTGAATTTCCCCATTTAGAAATTACGGGACTGTAGTTTACTTTTAGTTTAATTAAAAAGGTAGATTGTAAGACTGGGAGGTTTGGGTGTATTTTTGAGCTCCCGCTAGAAAAAAGTCAGTAGGGAACTCCACCTCAAGGTTCTGGCTGATGCCACGCACTACGAATGACGCAGCCTCTGCTCATGTTGCATCCACTCACTGCCCACCTTTGCCCTTCGTTGCATTCTGTATATTCGACTTACACCAAGCTGTCCCTTTTTTCTCCACAATGAGCCAAACATTTTCACAACCCACTCCGAGAGCTATGCGTTCTTTTATGGCAGCGTTAGAGAATGCAGAGACGCTCTTCCTGCTGTGGGGTTTCAAAACATAAGCTCTAGTCCATCATAAGCTCCAAGCTGCTATAACACACTTCCAAAGGTGGCTTACAAAAGACCCCTCGCATGATTTATAGTTAACTTTTAAAAGCTAAATAACTAAAATTGATGAACCAAGACAAACTTCAGTTGTTTCCCTGCTTCTACTTGACTTCACCTCAAAAGTGTCAATGTTACCAAGTATTTACTCCGCCAGTGGTCCTGACCGTTCCTACATGGTGCTTGAGAAGCACCATTTCATCACAGTGACCTTGTAAGCATCTGTTACGCCTTGAGTAAGTCTGCATTAAACCCCCCTCGGCACCTAATGCTATTTTCCCTAGAGAGCAGAGGTTCAGCCTATGTCACACTTTCATGATCCTGTCCGAGTGGGCAAGTTCTCCAGTTACCTGTGAAACAGGACTAACGACTTCCATGTAACATTCTTCACATTTTTGCTAAGTAGGAGCTGCAACACTTCTAGCATTTGGGGTTCTGAAGGCCACGAACTCTGGAGAGGATAAAGCCTCCCATTTCCAGGAAGGCCAACGCAGAGCGCTAACAGACCACCAACCGGTACAAAACCTATAGGTTTGTACCTACAGGCACAAACCCTCCTCAGCAGCTGGGAAGCAAACCCTCCCCATCTTCTGGAGCAGGTCTGGATAAATAAGTCCACCAAACTATATAAAACAAAAGGCATTTCACTGGAATAGTTGCCATAACAAATACAGCTGATGGAACTGAAAAGTCAAAATTAATTTCTATTCAGCAAGAGATGAAGAGTGACCAACCACATCAGGACAGATGCCACTACAGCTGGGTTTGAAGTAAGTTCTTCCTGGGTTTGGTATCTCTTAAGACTAAGACAAGCAAGCTTCTGATAAATCAGCTGGGTTAAAATTAAATTAAAATATCTTCCCTACCCAAAAAACTACACATACTTCTCAGAAGACCCGGTGGGTTTTATCCACCTCAAGTCCTTATTTTGCAAGACTGGGGCACAAACACTGAAACTGGGAGCTGTGCTCAGGCCTACAGCCACATTCCAGACGTGTTCAACAAATAAGTAAGAAACCTGCTACTCTAACTCACCTACGTTAGCTTTCAGATAGCAGAATCTTGTTCGATGACTCTGACTCCACAGGCTGTTCCCCTTCACCCTCCTTGGCAGGACCCCTTGCAAAATCAACCGAACACCACTGCCAGTTCAGACCTTCCACTTCATAACGAGGACGTTTAACAGCAAATAATCAGGAGGAGAGCAAGAAGAATGATCCAAGGGTCCTAACAACACAAGCTGGAAAGACTGAAAGAGCTGGTTTGTCTAGCCTAGGGAAGACAAGACCTCAATTACACAGGCCTTCAGAGCAGCTGCAAAGAGGAGTACTTCAGTTAGTCTGCAGACCTGTCCTGGGAAGCAGTAATAGGCTTACACAGCAGCAAGGGAGATGAAGGGCATTAGGAAATAATTTCCACTTGCAAGAACGGTGAAGAATTGACACAGTTTCTCTAGGGAAATAATAGAGCCTCCATCACTATCATTGAGTGCCTCCAGACATCATCAGGGAATGACTGAGATGCAGCCAAACTATTCAGGTACAGATCAGATCAACCCCGAAATTCTACACCCTCATTTACTACAACTCCATGGAAGTCACACCAGTAAATTCACTACCTGCTTACGAGGTGAGCACTTTCGTACATAATGCTCACAGAAACAGGGGGGAAAAAGCATGCCTCAGAAACACGACTGAGAACAGAGCAGCTGATATGAAAGCCTACAATTTTGAGCAAGTGTCTGAGCACAGAATTACAGTTTAAGTGCAGTGTGGCTTTCCTCACTTCCAGAGGGCCACCTGACTGCACACGCAGTACGGAGGATCTTAGTCCACATAAACAACCGGGTGCTTTTGTGATGTGTTTAACCTACTGTGTGCACAAGCCAACTGAACCAAAAACGCAGAGCACCCAGCTCCTTCACAACAGACCAAGAGCACGACTGAGACCTGGCCATGTGAACTGCCTGGGTAGCCCAAATAATCTGTGGAACAACAGGTAGAAGTCTTCTTTTAAGACAGTTACTATAGCAAAATCACCTTTCATTGCTCCCTACCTTTTCCTCCCCAACGAACTGAGACAGGATCAAAGAAAAGGGCAGAAACCCGAAGATCACTAATACCTGGTCTTGGAGACAGATGTGTATGGGGTTTTTTTTGTGCATTAGCTGTACCTGCAGGGCCCACAGTGAGACCTCGACCCTACCGTACTCTGTACAAGCAGCAACAGCCCTGACACAAACATCGTACTGCCTACAAAGCAGTTATCCCTCTGATCTAAAGGCTTACCTGAACTGCCACGTTCTGCTTTCCTGCTTCCTGCATCTTTTCCAAGCCGCATTTCTTGGTCTCGTTCTTTCTTTTATTGTTATCCTTCTTTGCATCATTCTTGCTGGCTACTATTCCTTTGCTACAGTCCCGTCTTTCCCTGCCTACTTCTTTAGGGGGATAGACTCGCCCTTGCTCTCTGTTAATTTCCCGTGGCTTGATGTTCTCTTTGAATGTGACCATCGGTTTTTCTCCTGCATCACAGTTGTTGTTCAGGCTTCTGCCAGAGGACAGAACTGATTTGAGTCCAGGGCTCCCATCTGTAGATAGCGGCTCTGCGATAGACGTTTCCTGCAAGGCCAGGCTCTCTTTGGCTTCACTAGGGTCTTCTAGTAGTAATTCCGGGATTTCCGTCAAAAACAACAGCTTTCCTACCTCGTTTTCACACTGAATCAACCTGAAAAAGACAGAAAGGAATTGAAAAGGAAGCAGGAATAGTTTTTCGCAGGGTAACCCACTTCCCCAGATTATAAAAGCAGAAAGTCAACATCTCCACCCCGCATCCCTTCACCCCAGCAACAACAAGATGTTGCACCACGTCTCCCAGCTAAGGGCGTTCGCTAGCATGACGTAAGCTCACGTGCTAACACTCTTGCTACCACTGCAAGTACTGTTTCCACTTAGCTGTGCTGCAGTAGCACTAAAAACGACTCGGACATGATGCTCCACTCCAAATACATTCCCTGTCATAACCAGTTTACACAGCAACGGCATGCTGACCCACAGAACACAATATCAGTGCTGTCAGCATCTTGCAGTCACATTGCATCTCGCTGCTCTGTCAAATAGTGAGAAAAATACAGCTCAACTCTGGCACCTGCGTTACCTAAGCTTACAGCAGCAACTGAAACACACAGATGCTATTTGCAGTTACCTTGGCTGGTTATCAGCAATCCATTTGCCTGTGAAGATCAGACGCTGTTGCCGTATCCGGCGTTGCTGCCCTTCCTTATCTCCTGTAATTGCCTGGTGGCCTTTGGAAAAATCCAAGTTCCTAGTATTGACATAGCAGAGGGAATATTATTATTACACAATTGCCCTCTGCAACATCACATTTCTTTAGAAATGCAACTGGTCAGCATTACTCTAGTATAAGCTGTGAAGTTTCACCAGTTCCTATTCAAAACACGACTGTTACAGATGCAATTCTCTTCTGGTAAGATGCATCTACATTAAAGAGATTTGGTGGGTTTTAATAAAACAAAAGGCTGAAAGTTCATCTGTGCGATAATCAAAATCACAAAAGTAATAGTTGAGTAAATATATCTAATATTTAGTGAGCATTTGTGTATGATGTTAGGTACAGGGACGCAGTTAAAAACAGGGTAAAAAATTGGCAGAGTAAAAACACACCAAGGAATTTTCATGTAAAAGTATTCCTTCCCTCACTTCTCATACTTCTGCCTTTCAATCTATGAGTCTGAAGACTACAAAAGAAAAAAATTCATGAGCGATATTATAAGCTCACGACTTTCCCCAGAGTTTCACTACGCTATTACAGTTGTTTCTCAAAGACACCTACATCAATCCACACACCAGTAAATACTCCTGCATAAGATTTTGTAGGGAACTGGTCAACGTCTATCAACGGAGTGATATCAGCAAGAGCAGTTTCCTTCAGCTGCCACCCACCTGAACGAGGGCCTCAGCGCCAAGAATCCTTGCAACTCAAATTCTTCTGGAAGGGGGGTTGCTGGTGAATAGACAGTAAAGAGCGTAAGGAAAGCATGAATACATTGAGTACAGTATCATAGGTAGGTACCTCAGCAAGGTCACTACACATAGCAAAGTGTTTTATTGACATGTTCATCTGTACTGGTCCACCCTGCAGCCTGAGGAGCTCAGGAATGATAAAGGGGAGCAAAGTCTGCTCGGCACGAGAAAGCAGCATTTGCGAAGTACTCATATGCACTAACACTAGAAGACAACTTGCTCCCTTACTTGCTCTTCAACTGCAATTCCCCACATCAGCAAAAACATGCATCGTTCCCGGTTCTTTACAGCACAGACTAAAAGCATTCTTACCATTATTACTGGACAGGTCTTCTTCATGAGGCTGGAAGCTGTTCAGAAGAGAAATCAGCCAGGGCCATATGCTACAAACCAGAACACAGACAAACTGTCAGTGAGAAGTACAGAACATGGAATCTACCCCCTTACTAAGCAAACACTGAACTCTGCTACAGACACAGCTTCCATTAATCCTTCGATTTCCAAGAAAAGTTGAAGTTTCTCCCAGGTATCAGGGAAATCACCGCTTTCCTGAAGAACTTAAAGTTTTTTCAAAGGTCAGTCTGAAGTTGCCAAGGAAGCCAGACTCTTGCAGCGTAGTGTTCACTATCCACCAAGTCAGAAAGCCTACTACGAATTTAAGTAGACAAAACCATTGCATGAGCAGAAGTTCAGAGCTCCTGTTTGCAATTCATGTTTTCCAGTCCCAAGCTGACTGCTCTCAAGGCACTGTAAATTAATCAGCTGGGAAGCAAAACAGTTTATCAAGCTATAGCTCTGCAGAAATACTTCTGTTCTGCGACCATTGACACTGTACTGCAGCAGTGAAACAGTTACCAGGAAGGTAAGGAGATCTAGTAAGGGTTGCACCGAGTAAGACCATTAAACTAGGGGTTAACTGGCAGTCTCCCTGCCTTGCACTGGCAATACCAGTACAAGCTGCGACTGGAAATTCTTTACAAAGGCCCTGAAGCAAATAAGTCAAAAATCTCAACGATCACTGCATAGGTGGTTAACATTTAACTGCAACCAACAGGCTGCTTTCTCCTGTTTTTTTTAAAAGCTCCAACCCAAAAGTCTAAGCATTCTTTTTCTGCTTTAGAGGTGGGCACCAAGTCCATGGAGGCAAGAGAAAACTATTTTTGGGAAGTGCCTGCTGTGCTCAGTGTTAGTGAAATGAACCTGCCCTCCCTCCGCAAGGCTTTCAGCCACATCCAGCACCTGGATTGGAGAACGCAATGTGCACCTGTCCTGGGTTTGGCCAGGACAGGGTTAATTTTCACTGGACTCCAGGAAGGGGCACAGCCGGGGGGGTGGGGGCTGAC